>Ga0118677_10001375_pt1 | contig 51761 bp, 28 predicted proteins | sample AliMusrvi5mmetaG_FD_86154 | JGI IMG/M metagenome (GOLD analysis project Ga0118677, IMG submission 86154) | reverse complement strand
GATCAGGATGGCTGCGCCGATGGTGAGGAAGATGGCCAGTGCCACGCCGAACAGGCCGCCCATCGAGACGTCGCTCTTGTTGCGCGAGCCGGTGCCGAAGTCCACGCCTGCCGCTCCGGCGGTTGCGAAGAACCCGACAATGTAGGTCAGCACGAAGGCGAAGACGCCGAACGCACTCAGGGCCGCAGGCGCCGCACCCGTCGCAGGGGCGGGAGTCGCGGCGGCGAGGGCGGCCGGGTCAAAGCTGCCGAGCCCGCCGATGGTCTTGGCGACCAGTGCGATCAGGATGACAGCGGGAATCAGGGGCAGGTAGGTGGAGAACTTGGCCACATACTGGATGCCAGCCAGCGCCGCGACGACCGCGGCGATGCCCCAGATGGCCATGACGACATAGAGGGGGAAGCCGGTGAAGCCGAACATCTGATTCATGGCCATGGAGGAGCCCCAGATGTTGACCGCGAGCCAGCCGAACTGCAGCACGCCCATCAGGAAGCCCGGCAGAAGGAAGCCGCCGTTGGCGCCGAACGTCGAGGAACCGACGATGTACAGCGGAAGTCCTGTCTTCTGTCCGAAGCGGGCGGGCAGGTAGTAGAAGCAGAAGTGACACAGAAGGGCCGCCACCAGCACGCTGCCGATGGCCACGCCGACGCCGGCCGAAAGGATGCCGCCGGGGGTGCCCGTCGAGACGGCGTAAGACCAGAAAACAAACCAGAGGAAGATGCCCGCATATGTGGGTGCGGTGTTTTTATGCCAAGGAGCACGGTTCGCGGCGGGATTGGGCTTGGCGCACTCCAGATAGGAAGGCACCGACGAAGTGTTACTCATGCAAGGTTCCTTTTTTTTGAGTGGAGTCTGACGGCGTCCTCTGCCGTATCTTCCACACCATACATACGATAGACCATAGGGTATGTGATGGGTGTTTCCGGGTCAAGCGCGATTTGATCGGCAGGGCCGAGAAGATTTTTAGAATGACATTTTTCGCATTTCTGTCACGTTTACACTTGCGCCTGAGGCGGCTTATACTATATAAATCACTGATTTAACACGACTCCCGGGCTCGGATGATCCCGGTTACGGAGGGGTATAGCCGGAAGGCAACTCCGGGAGTTGGGCACGCGTTACGGCCAAGCGCAGTTTGAAGACGATGGCCCATGAATGAGGAAAAGGATAGCACGTATGACGACGAATGAGAGTTCCCAGACCATGAAGATGTTGCCTGGCGATGAGATCCGCCAGATCATGTGGCGCTACGCCGACCGCTTCGACATGCAGATGGCCGTGATGGGCTCCCGGTCTGTGGCGCGTGGTCTGATCGCCCGTTTGGTCGCTGACGGCGAGCGCAGCACCCATGAGTGGACCGAAGCCAAGAATCGCATGTATCAGGCGTTCGACGATTCCGGCATCACGGCGGCGGGCTTGGACATGGAGTTCGGCGGCATCATCGAAGGCCCCCGCAACCTGGCCCTGGCGCTCGTCGCATTCGAGCTGGCGTGGGTCGACGGCGGCGCCACGACCACCAGCCTGATCAACAATCTCGCCCTCGGGCCGATCGTCGAGAAGGGCACGCCCGAACAGCGCGAGAAATACATGCGCGCCTGCTGCCCGGCGCAGCCCGGCGAGAACCGCAAGGTGTGGCGCGGTGCCTTCGCGCTCACCGAGCCCTTGCCGTATGTCGGCGTGGATACGGGCGTGCTGAGCGGACGTCTCACCGTGGCCGAGTGGGAAGAGGGCAAGGAGCCGGTGCTCCAGGTCGAGAAGCGCGGACGCTTCCTCACCAATATGGCCGTTGCCAATTTCGTCACCGCAGCCGTGGACTCCGCCGATCCTCGCATCAAGTCCTCCTGTATGGTCATTCTCGAGGACACGGACGAAGGCACCTTCGACCGCGGCGCGCCGACGCTCAAGTTGGTGCACCAGCTTTCGAACACTCAAGATCCGATCTTCAACCTCAAGGTTCCCGCCAGCCGCATCGTGGGCGGTTACACGGTTAAGGACGGCGTGATCGTCCCCAACCTGACGCACAGCGAAATCATCGAGGCGGTCTTCGCCCGCACCCGCGTGACCGTTGGTCTGATGACGGCAGCCAAGCTTTTGTCCGCCGTCGAGCCGGTTATCCGCTACCAGCGCGGCCGTTTCCGCGGCGCGGCGGGCATCGAAGCCGGTTCGCCGCGCTACGACCTCGGCCTGCAGATGAAGGAGGACGCTCTGCAGCGCCTCTCCGACCTGTGGGCAACGGGCGAGGCCGCCGCGTCGCTGGGCTTCGAGACCACGCGCCTCTTTGACGCCTTCACCCCGGTCGAGCGGGACGTGCAGCGCATGTTCGCCGAGCAGGGTGTTTCCGGCCGTGCCCTCATGAAGGTGCTGCGCAAGCCGCAGGCCGACGCCGTCGAGCTGCTCGGCCTCTTGAAGCAGCCTGAAGCCACGCGAGACAACGCCCGCATCGCAGCTCTCAAGGCCGACCCGCTGGTGCAGTATGTCTGGCAGAGCGCTCTCTGCAACGTGCTTTGCCCCGCCTGCAAGCTGTGGGACACCGGCTATGGCGCCAACATGCTCCGCGAAGCGGTCAGCATGATGGGCGGCTACGGCATCACCGAGGACTGCCCCGGCTTCCTCTTCCAGAAGTGGACCGACGCGCAGCTCGAAGCGACCTACGAAGGCCCCGAAGTTGTGCAGCGCCGCCAGATCAGCGTCACCATGAACAACGAGGTCTTCCTGGCTCAGATCGACACCTGGATCGCGGAGCTGAACACGCTGTCAGCCGCCAAGCCCGAAACGGGCGCGGCAGCCCTGTCAGCCGGTTTCGAGCTGTGGCGCTGGATGCTCGCCTACCTCGGCGGTGCGAAGGACGCCAATGGCCGTGCGCTCACCCAGAACACGCGTCACGGCGTGCTCTTCCCGATGGCCGACGCCATCTCGTGGCTGCTTGCTGCGCGTTCGCTCCTCGCCGACGTGCAGGAGCTGGCGGCTAAAGGCCCCGAGCACCCGGTGGTCGGCCCCGAAATCGACGGCTATGTGAACACCTTTACGGATCTCTGCCACCTGCAGGCGGCGCGGGCTGCGGGCGAGGTCAGTCGCATCAGCGTGGAACTGTTCTACGGCTATGCCGCGTCGGCGGAACAGACCGGTGAAGCGCGCGCTGTCTTCCAGAAGCTGCACGCTCTGCTGGGCGAGTCGCTTGCCGGTTCGCGTCTGGCCAAGGACCGCGCGGCCAAGGCGCTCACGCAGATCATGATCCCCGAGGCGCTGGACTACCCGCAGTAAGGGCGACCGGCTGGTCGCCCCTATATTCTGAACCTCGAACGCTGAACGCAGCCCCCTCAAAAACATGAGTGAAATCGAACGCCAGAACATGGATGCGGATATCGTGTGTGTGGGCTTCGGCCCGGCCACGGGCGGTTTTCTGACCACCCTGACGCGCGCGATGATGAACCCCGACGGCACGCCCGCCTTCGAGAGCAAGGTCATGCCGGGCATGCCGCTGCAGGTCATGTGTTACGAGCGAGCGGACGATATTGGGTTCGGCGTTTCAGGCGTTGTGACGAAAGGCCGCGCGATCAGCAACTCCTTCCCGGGCGTCGATCTCGCCAAGGAGATCCCCAACGCGGCTGTCACCGGCCATGAGACGGTCGCCTATCTTTTCGATCCGATTGGCGCGAGCCGCCGCACGGCCAGCACCAAGTTCATGGACAGCGCTTTTAAGGCAGGCGGCTGCATCATGCGCAAAGGGCCGCACGGGGTTGAGCTGCCGTGGATTCCGCCTTTCCTGCGCAAAGAGCCCGGACTGGTGATGTCCATGGGCTCCTTCATGTCGTGGGTCGGTAACCAGCTCATGGGCTCCGGCCTGGTGCAAATTTGGCCGGGTACACCGGTGAGCGCGCCGATCATGGAGGGCGACCGCGTGCTGGGCGTGCGTCTCGCCGATCAGGGCGTGGACAAGAAGGGCAGCCCCGAGGCCGCCTTCATGCCGGGCATGGATATCCACGCGCGGCTGACCGTCGTAGGCGACGGGCCGGTCGGCGCAGTCGGCCGCAAGCTCGACCGTCACTTCGGCTTGCCCGATGGCAATCACCAGCATGACTGGGCCGTGGGCATGAAGGCCGTAGTCGAACTTCCGGCTTCCTGCGACCTTAAGCCCGGCACGGTCATCCACACGCTGGGTTACCCCGAGCCCGAGATTTTCGGTTTCATGTATGTCTATCCCGACCGCACCGCCTCGCTGGGCATCTTTGTGCCGTCGTGGTTCGATTCGCCCATCCGCACCACCTACCGCTACCTGCAGCACTGGATGAAGCACCCGTACCTCTGGCGCTATCTGGAGGGGGGCACGCTGCGCTCGTGGGGGGCGAAGTCACTGCAGGAGTCAGGTGTGCGCGGCGAACCCTATCTGAGCGGCGACGGCTTCGCCCGCATCGGCGAGGGCTCCGGCACCACCAATGTGCTGACGAACTCCGGTGTGGACGAGGCATGGCGCAGCGGCGTGTTGCTGGCCGAAGGCGTGATCGAGCTGCTCAAGCGCGACGCGGAGTTCACCAAGGCGACGCTGAAGGCCGTTTACGTCAACCGGCGCCGCGCGGATGCGCTCGACGAGGAGCTGCAGGTCGCCAAAAAGGCTCGCGACGGCTTCCAGAACAACTTTATGCTGGGCCTGATGGGCACCGGCATGACCGGCATGACCAAGGGCATGCTGAACCTCTCGGTCGAATCGTGTCCGCCCTCAAAACGCATCCAGACGCTCGAAAGCGCCTGCGCCGGCCGCATCGCTCCGGACAAGCTCGCCGAGGCGGTGGAGACTTGCGCCAAAGCCAAGCAACCGCTGCACGACACGCTCATGACGCTGGCTGGCTGGCCTGAGATTCCGTTCGACGGCACGCTGCTCATGTCGCATCAGGACGTGCTCTTCAAAGGCGGCAAGGTCCAGGCTGCGGGCGGGTTCGCGGACCACGTGACCTTTGCCAAGCCGGAGCTCTGCGCCACCTGTACGGAGCGCACCTGCATCGAGATCTGCTCCGCACAGGCCCTGATGCCGGGCGAGGAGGGCGCGACGCCCGAGTTCGACCGCGAGAAGTGCATCCATTGCGGCGCCTGCATCTGGAGCTGCTCCAAGGCGCTGCCCGAGGACAGCGAGCGCGCGAACATCGAATTCGCAGCCGGTTCCGGCGGCCTCCACTCCAACGAGAACTGATCGGAGACGGCCCTCGGCTGTCTGTTCGGGAAAGACCCGGTCGGGACGGTTCCCCGAGCCGTTCTCCATTGCTCTCACCTTGAGCGCTGAGAGTTTTCTCGACTCGGCCTTGCAGTCAGGAGAAAACACCCATGAGTACAACGAAACGGGTCTTTTTTTGGATATTGGGTTTGCTGATCCTGCCTGTTGTGATCCTGTGGTGTGTCGTGGCGCAACCGGTGTTCACGGATGGTGAACGCTCGAAGGCCGCAGTCGATCCTGAGTTGCTCAAAAAGTACGTTGTCACGCTCTCGCAGGATTTCCTCCCGCGCACATTCGATGATGCAGGGAACATGACTCGGTGCGTCAGTTACATAGATGCCCGTCTTAGGCAAACAGGCGCTTGTGTCACCAATCAGAGCTACGTTGCCTACAAGACGCCCTGCCAGAACGTCGTTGCGCTTTTCCCTGGACAAGACCAGCAACGCGTCGTCATCGGGGCTCACTATGACGCGGTTCTAGGCACGCCTGGCGCTGACGACAACGCCAGCGGTATCGCCGGGTTGCTGGAACTTGCACGCCTGTTGCAAGGTTCCAAGCTCAAGCACACGGTCGAACTCGTTGCTTATTGCACCGAGGAGCCGCCTTGTTTCGCTAGCGAGCACATGGGCAGCAGCCATCATGCCCGCTCTCTTGCAGAGCAGAAAATCTCAGTTAAGGCTATGATCGCGTTAGAGATGATCGGGTTCTTCAGCGATGACCGCAACAGTCAGAACTATCCCGTGCCGTTGCTGCGTCTCTTCTACCCCTCTAGAGGCAACTTCATCAGCATTGTCGGCGATGCACGCCAACGGCTGCTTATTCGTAAGGTCAAGCGGTGCATGAATGGCGCAACAGATCTTTCTGTGTACTCGATCTTGGCACCCGCTTCCCTGCCCGGCGTGGATTTTTCTGATCACCGAAATTACTGGGAAAACAACTTCCCCGCAGTGATGGTCACCGATACTGCCTTCTACCGCAATCACCGCTATCATCAGGCCGGTGACACCGCGGATCGGTTGGATTACGAAAGAATGGCCAAAGTCATTGTCTGTGTTTACGAGGCGGTTGTGGCCTTGGCCAACGACGAATAGGTGTTTGTTCTTCGCTTCCTAATTGGGCCAACGACGGGCAACGGAGCCGGGAAACAACAAACGCGTCTCCACAGCGTCAGACCCGCAATCTCTGGATCTCTTTCACGTCGACTTGCCGGGGCTGGATCGCGTGCTTGGCGGCCAGCGCCGCCGCCGCGCCCGCTGCCGCGCCGATGCCCATGGCGATACATTGCACGCGATAGGAGGCGTGGGCGTCATGGCTGCCGCTGATGCAGCGTCCCGCCATCAGCAGTCCGTCGGTTTCCTTGGGCACCAGGCAACCGTAAGGGATGTCGTAGGGCTTGACGCGCGTCGCGCCGCCCTGTGCCGCCTTTGCTCCCGCTCCCTCTGCCTGCCCGCTGCCTGCGGGGTTGTGGATGTCCATCGGAAAGCTCGCCGAGCGGACGACCGCGTTCGGCCAGCGGCGTCCGGATGTCAGATCTTCGCGCGTGAGGTAGGCCTCGCCTAAGATGCGCCTCGTCTCTCTCACGCCGATCACCGCCGGCATTTCCGTAATGACGGCGTTCTCGTAGCCGGGCGCATGCTTCCGAAGGAATTCCAGCACCTGATAAGCCTGGCGCCGCCCTTCGAGCTCTGCGCGCGTCAGGTCGGCCGGTTTCGTTCCGTCCACATCGTTCACTTGCGTGGCGTTGACCACGCGGAGTCCGGGCCTCAAGGAGCGGTAGATGCGGATGACGCCAACGGTCGCGGCGAGTTCACCGCTCTTCTGGCCGCGCGTGACGACCTCTTCCCATGATCCTTCCGGTACCCGGACTCTCCTCGCCTGCTCTTCTGAGCCGCACAGCAGGGCTGTCTTCTCGTCCATGCCGCCGATCAGATACATGATCGAAACAGGCTGCATGAGGCGGTCGCCAGTTCTTCCCTGCTCGAACGCCGCGCCCGCACCGTAAGCTACGTCGCCGTCGCCCGTGGCGTCCACAACCACGCGCGCAGAGATCTGCACCAGCCCTTGTTTGGTGGCAGCCCGCACGCCCGTGACGCGGTTTCCGTCCAGAAGGGCTTCGGCCGACCACGTGTGCAACAGCAGCTTGGCCCCCGACTCCTGAACGATATCGGCGTATTGAAGATCAAGCCGGTTGGGGTCGAAGGCACATCCCCCGATGCGTTTAAGAGTCTCGTGGACGAACCGCGAATCGCAACTTCCCATCAGCGGTCCGACCAGCCCCTGGACAGCCATGCCGCCGAGCCGTCCGTAGCGTTCCAGCAAGAGGACGTTCACTTGCTGACGCGCGGCCATCGCCGCGGCTGCCACGCCCGCCGGGCCTCCGCCGCAGACCAGCACGTCGGTCTTCAGCTCCGCCGCGCCGACAGCGGTTTGCGGCGTTCCTTGCGCCAGTGCCCGCAGCCCCGCGTATCCGCCTGACGCCGCGACGGTGCCGAATATGAAATCGCGTCTGTTCATCTCTTTTCCTTTTTCATCAAGTGTACGCGAACGGAGAATGAGTTCAACCGAAAAAGCCATTTTCAATAGCTGTTGCGGAATACGGGTTGACCCTCCGCATCATTCGCTCGCATACTATGGCCAGTCACACCAGGTGGGGGACGTGTTGTGGCTGCGAAGCTTGGTTTATGCAATGTGCCAGAAAACCTGTTCTAGCCCGGAAAGCGTTTTGAAAATGACACGTGTTCTGTTTTGCTTGATTGGCTTTGTCTGGGGGAGCATCGTCTGCGCCGCTGACCCCGACTCTGTAACGCTCGAGAACGCCCATCTGCGGATGGTCTTCGGCACCAAGCCCCTGCCCGCGTTGCGAGAGCTAACTCAAAAGCCTTCGGGCACGAATTTAATCGCCTCTTCGTCCGCTCCGCTGTTTGTCTTGCAGATTGCCAAAACGAATGGCAGCGTATCGTCGGTCGAGAGTCGGCAGGCCAAGCAGGGGAGGGCCGAAGCCAGCCCGGTGGCCGGCGGCCAGCGCATCCGGATGGCGTTCGATGGGCTTGGGGCGTCCGGCGACCTGCGCGTCGCCATTGAAGGTCAGTTGGACGCAGCCGACCCGTTTGTCCGCTGGTCAATCACGGTGGAGAATCCGAGTCGGCTGCGCCTCACGGCCGTGCGGTTCCCGTACGTCTGCGCCGTGCCCGCGATCGGTTCGCCCGCCGGCGATTTCCTGGTCGGCCCCGCATTGCCGGGCGTCCTGATTGAAAACCCAAACAAGAGCTGGCCTGCCCAGTATGCGCTCTCGTGGAAATTCCCGGGCGACCAATCGGCCCAGTTCTGCGCCTATCAAGACCGTACGTCCGGCGTGTATTTGGCCAGCATGGACACAGTCGGTTACGGCCGCAGCCTGAACGTCGACAAGCGGAGCGGCACGTATTGTCTCTACCAAGAATATCAATTAGGCGAAGAGCCCGTTGCGCAGTGGAAGAGCCCTTACGCAACGGCTCTGGGCGTCACATCGGGGACGTGGCAGCAGACGGCGGACATTTACAAGCGCTGGGCCGTAGGCCAATCCTGGTGTGCGAAGACGCTGGCGCAGCGCGACGACGTTCCGGCCTTTTGGAAAGCGGGGCCCTGTATCCATACCTGCGAGGTTCGCACCTACGGGACGAATCGGCTTTGCACCGGTTCGTACTATCCGAACGTGCAGGAGCACATGCGGGCGTTGCGCGAGAAAATTGGCGGGCCGGTGACGCCGATGCTGCCCGGCTGGGAGAACCATCGCCGCTGGACCGCTGGCGATTACTTTCCCGTCTTTGACGGTGAGCAGGCGAAGGGTGTGCTCGCTCAGCTTCGAGGAGACGGGTTTCACACCTTCGTTTATCTCTCGGGGCTGTATTACACGTATCAGAACGAAGGCCGCGACGGCGGCGATGTGCCGGGCTGGGAGCGCTACGCCGGTTCGCTGGTGATCGATGCCGGAACCGGAAAACTCAAGACCTGTGTGCTCAATGAGTCTTCGCCCGGCAAGGAGAACGTCTGGATACGCCACTCCTACGCGTTCTGCCCCGCCGCGCTCGGCACAAAGGAGTTCCTCTGCTCAGTGCTCGACCGGCTTCATGCACTGGGCATCGACACTGTTCAGATGGACCAGACCACGAGCGGCGCGGGCGACGCCTGCGCGAGCGCGGCGCACGGGCATGTGCCTGGACGCGGACCTTATCAGTCGCAGGCCTTTCGCGGCCTGCTGGCTGCGATGCGGCGCCACGGCCAGTCGCTGAGTCCCGAGTTTGTGCTGACCCACGAGGAGCCGCACGAAGAGCTGATTCCGTTTGTCGATGCTTTCCACACGCGTGAGTACCGCGAGCGCTGGTGGTATCACGGCGCTCCGGGGGCTCGCTCCATCCCGCTGTTCACTTACCTCTATCACGAGTATGCCATCGCTTACGGCGGCGAAGGGCCGGGTGCCAGTTCAGCAAGGAATTCAGCAACGGTTCGAGACCTGGCCGTCAACTTGGTGACCGGCAAGACGCCTGCGGTCTCCGTCTGGTCGAATCAGAAGGCCATGGCCGAGGCGCATCCGGACCAGATCCGCATGCTCCGCAACCACATGAGTTTGCTGAAGACCGAAGCCCAGCGGTTCCTCGTTCTTGGGCGTATGCTTCATCCTTTGGAATTCGCTGTGCCTACCGTGACCTTCCAAATAGGCAAAGGCCCCTTCGAGGAGCGGGCTGTGCTGGCCAGTTCGTGGCAGTCGCCCGAGGGGTTGGTCGGGCACTGCTTCGTCAATATTACGGATCAAAAGCAGTCTTTGGATCTCTCTCTCGATACGCGGGGTGCTGCCGGGTGGGCCAAGGCCGACATCGACGTGTATCGCGCCGGATCCTCGGAACGCCAATCCCTGCGCCGCAACGTTGTCTTGCCTCAGGCATATCGATTGACGATGGAGCCTCTTGAGGCCGTGTTCCTTGTGCTCCGCCCTGACTAATAGTAAAAAGGGACACGTCAAATGATACGGAACGGCATGATGATGTTCGCCGCGCTGTTGATTCTGCCGCAGGTTGTATTGCGAGCTGTGGACAGTCCGATCAGTCAGCGCACCGAGAACGGTTCGATCAGTGATGTGAGGGCCAAGATAGACCGGATGCTTGACGGCCAATTACCGGTCGGATTTTATATTTATTTGTACAGTTGGAAACAGTTCAAAAACCCGGCTGAGCACGATTTGGACGATGCGCTGGCGGAGGTTTCCCGACGCGGGTTCAACTACCTTTATGTCGGTGGCGTGACAGGAGACACGGCACTGTGGCAAAAGCTGCTGGAATCATGTGTCCGCTATCATATCGGTGTGGTGCCGCAGTTGGAATTTGCCTACATGCAACCCCAATCGGACATCCCCGCACTTGTTTCGAACGCAGTGCCGTTCATCCGAAAGTACTCGGCGCATCCGGCGGTGCTTGCATTCAGCGTGCCGGAGGAACCTTTTCACCGTGGATTTGATGCGGAAACTGACGAAGTATTACGGAGGCATCTTGAGTGAAGTCCCGGACGCACAGATGCACTTAGTGCATGACTATCTTGGTCCGCTGAAGGCGATGGAGCCGCCGTATCCGGCGATCACCGGAACCGACCGTTACGCTTTCTGGTGGGAGTTCAGCTCTGGCGGTCATCGGGCGACACCATCGTATGCGCTGAACTGGTTGCGCGGACAGATGGATGACTATTATCGGAGGCAATGTCCCGCGGCGTCGAATTCCAGGCGGTATTTACAGCCAACACGTTGGAGTGTCTCGAAACGCCCGAGAAGGTACGCAAGTCGTTCTATCCAGACATGCCCGAGGCGGAGCGGGACAAATACCTGGCGAAAGTAGAGCGCGCAATGCCCAGAACAATAATGTGGGATGGGAGCATGGCCCGCAGGGACTCTGTCGCTATTGGAAATACTATCGTCCTCCGGCCAACTGTGTGCATGCCATGGGCTGGCTCTCCATTCTCGAGGGCGCGCGTTCCGTGGTCATCTGGCACTGGGGCCCCATTGCGGATACCATGAAAGACTTTACCTGTCGCCAGACAGGACATTCAGGCAAAGAGTATATATGCAGCATTACCGGCTGGGAGGGCAAAGGTACGCCGCAACTCGATGAATACACAGCTTTCGCCGAGGAGATCCGCCGCTATGGCAAACTGATTCGTGCGATGACCAAAGAATATGGCGCGAAAGACAATTCAGGGGTCCTCGGACGGCAACCCACGCTTCCCCCAGTCGATATCAGCGATGAAGATATCCGTTGGCGTTCATTTCGCATAGCTGGCTATACGGGTCGCGTACTCGCCATCGTGAACACACGCGTAGGCCAGTGGTGTGACGGGCGCAGTCCTCGCTTTGTTTCATCTGCCGACGCGTACCGCATTGATGACCGAGGCAACTTGATAGACTACATACCGTATGAGCAGCCGCGAGAGGTGAAAATCCGAATCCTTGCCAGCGGTGCCGAATGCGCGGACCTTGCACAAGGGGTGCCTTTATCGGAAGGCACGGATGGTTCTGTTTCCGTCCAGGTCATGCCGGGCAGCGGGCGATTTGTGTTTCTTTGCCCAAAAAACAGCGGGGAAACGTCTCGCCTAAAGAAGCAATATGGCTTGTAGCAAAATGTGAACTCGGCACGCTGGCGACGCGCCTACAAGGTTGCCGGTTCTAGCGCTTGGTCGGTTTCGCCCCTTCCCAACGCGGCGCGCCCTTTGATATAGTGTGACGCATGTGACGGGGCCGTATCTGTGTGCGCCTTCGAACTGAAGCCTTTCAAAAGGAGAACAGAATGACCAATGGATTCCAAATCGTCGTGTGCGGCAGCCTTGTGCCTGATCCGCTGCAGACACTCGAGCCCGTGACGACCCCGCAGGGGCCGGGCTTGAAGAATGAAACGATGTTGCCCTCCGTGCTCGACCCATGGGCGGCGCACTCGCTCTTCGAAGCGGCCCATCTGGCCAAGCAAGTCGCGGGCAGCAAGGTCTATCTCGTGAGCCTCGGCCCCAAAGCCAAGCTGCAGCAGCTCATGATGACCGTGGCGCAGAAGGTGCCTTTCGAGCTGGTCGCCATCGACGGCAGCGCCAGCGGTTTCACCGACGCTCACGGCGTGGCGGCTGCCTTGGCCGATGCGATCGCCGTGATCCCCGGACTCGATAAGAGCCGCCTGCTGGTTTTCGGCGGCTGCGCCTCGGCGTCGCGCGACGCGAGCGTGACCATGCAGCTTGTCGGCGAGCGGCTCGGCATCCGCGATCAGTTCTCCGGCGTGGATGAGATCAAGGTGCAGGCGGATGGATCGTTCTCCGTTCTGGAGCGCATCGAGGGCGGGCAGTATCTGGCTTCGACCTGCAAGGGCGCTCCGGCGGTGCTGGCGTGGGCCACGGGCAGCCTGCCCGAGCCGCCCAACAACCCGCAGATCGGCATGGCCAATATGCGCGGCGTGATGCCCTCGCTGATGAAAGCCAAACCCGTAGCGGTCGGCGTCGGCGGCATCGCCTACGCGAAGACCGAAATTCCGGCGCAGAAACGCGCGACGCGCATTGTGAAGGACGTGAGCGCCGACGAAATCGCGCGTGAGATCGTCGAATGGATCAAGCAGTAGGGACGAGCGAGCGCTCGCCCTTACGCAAGAGAAAGAGAGGATTCCGATGAAGATTTTCGCATTGTTACACACACAGGCTGACGGCTCTCTGCCCAAGGCCTCGCTCGAGACGGTCACTGCGGCGGTGAATCTGAACGCGCAACTGGGCGGATCGCTCACGGTGGGCGTGCTCGGCGCGGGCGCTGCTGCTGCGGCTGACGCGATTGCGGGCTGCGGCGCGACGGCTTTTCTCGCGGTCGGCGATGAGGCGGTTGCCCAGCCGCGCTACGCCACCGATGCGGCTGCTGCTGCGGCGCTGATCCGGGCCGCTGGCGCGGAGATCGTGCTTGCGCCGAACACCTCGCGTTTTGCGCGTTGCCTGCCGGGTGTCGCGCACCGCGTCGGGGCTCAGGTCGACACCCACATCGTTGCGGTGTGCTGCGAGGGCGGAGCGGTCCATGCGCAGCGCTGGTTCTACCGTCAGCGCATCCTCGGCTCTTTCAGCCGTGCGGCGCGTCCCTGGATGCTGCTGGTGGACGGCGGCGTGAACGCTCTGTGGCAGGGCGCGGCAGGCGCGGCGAACGCGCAGGCTGTCGCGGTGGCTTTTGCCGCAGAGGATCAGCGCACGACAGTGACCGGCGTTCAGGCGCCCGCGGCGGACGCGCAGACGATCCGTCCGGATGCGGCGCTGCTCTTCGTGGCGGGCGCGGGCTGGACTAAGAAGCAGAAGGATGGCCAGGCTCACATCGGCGATGCGAGCGTGCTGATCCAAGGGTTCTTGCGGTCGGCCAAAGCTTCGCTCGGCAGCAGCAAGTCGCTCGTGGACATCCAGAGCGAGGGCCAGGAGACGCTGAGCTTCATGTCTCACATGAACCAGGTGGGCCAGACCGGCTCCACGCCGCGTCATCCCAAAGGCCTCTCCACCTGCTGCCACGGCGAAGAGCCGCACGCGGTGGGCTGGCGCTTCATCAACGAGCGCCGCGCGATCAACCTCGACGCCAACTGCGGCTGGGCGCAGGGCAAAGCCGACGTGGTCTACGTGGCGGACGCTTTCGACGTGATGACCAAGGTCAACTCGCTGCTGAACGCGTAAGCGGGCGTGCGAGGGGTCGACAGGCCGCGTCTGGAAAACCCGGGCGCGGTTTTGTTTTTACGGAACGACAATGGGTGCAGCCGCCTCGGTGTTGCGCCCAACGACAATAGACAGTTCATGTCGGTCTGTGATACGTTGAATGTATGACATCGACAAAGGTGCTGTCGGACCGCGACCGGGCGTTTTTCGAAAGCGTGGCGAACTCCGCGTTTGAGAACCCGTTCGGCGACGAGCGGGTGAACTCGGATCGGCGGGCGACCGGTCTCGCGGACGACGCCGATTTCGATGCGGTGCTGAAACGGCTGCTGGCCGAGCTGGAACAGCGGCTGCATGCCTTGTCTCCGTCGGGCCGGACCGACTGCCGGCTGTATGCCGGTGAGGACCAGAACCTCATCACGATCGGCCTTCTCTTTCTGACGTTTCACCGGTGCATCGGATCGTTCGACGCGCTGATCCAGCAGCAGATCGCGGCCGGGGATGAGCCGCGTGTCGCGCCGTTCACAAGCGAGGTCTTCGCCGCGCTGCTGCGCCACGGCTTCACGCGCGAGGAGGCTGGGCAGTATGTGGCGATCTTCTACCAGCTCCGCCGCGCATTCTACTTCATCTCGAATAGCCTGGTCGGCAACAGCCCTTGCATGAAGCAGCTCCGAAAGCGGCTGTGGGACAACATCTTCACCCACGACAGCCGCTGGTATGTGCGTTTCTTTTGGAACCGCATGGAAGACTTCTCCACGCTGCTCTTGGGCGACACGGGAACCGGCAAGGGTGCCGCAGCGTTCGCTTTGGGGCGCTCCGGTTTCATTCCGTTCAATCCAGCCAGGAACTGTTTCACAGAGAGTTTCACACGCGCGTTCGTGCCGATCAACCTGTCGCAGTATCCCGAGTCGCTGATCGAATCCGAGCTGTTCGGGCACCGCAAGGGCGCCTTCACCGGCGCGGTCGAGAAACACGACGGAGTCTTCTCCCGGTGCAGTCCGCACGGCGCAATTTTCTTGGACGAGATTGGCGATGTGGCCGAGCCGATCCAGATCAAGCTTTTGCAGATCCTGCAGCAGCGCACCTTTTCGCCGGTGGGGTGCCACGAGTCACTCCGGTTCGAGGGCCGTGTGATCGCAGCCACCAACAAGGCGCTGGACGGATTGCGCCGCGCGGGCAAGTTCCGCAACGACTTCTACTACCGACTCTGCTCGGATCAGATCGTTGTGCCGCCGCTGAGCCGGCGCGTTCAGGAACTGCCTTCCGAACTCGACACGCTGGTGGCGCACATTCTGCGGCGCCTGTGCGGCGAGGCGTTCGGGGAGGTGCAGCCCCGCGTCATGGAGGTGCTTCGCAAAGGGCTGGGACGCGATTACGCCTGGCCCGGCAATGTGCGCGAGCTCGAACAGGCGGTTCGCTGCATTCTGCTGACCGGCACCTGTCGGGGCGACAGCGGCGCGCTGCCGTCTGGCGACGGTTTGGCGTCGGCTTTTGAGCGCGGTGAACTCACCGTGGCTGAACTCACTGCCGCTTACTGCAAGCGGCTCTTCGAGCGGTATGGCCGATACGAAGAGGTGGCTAAGCGCACCGGGCTCGATTGGCGCACGGTGAAGAAGTATGTCGAGGCGGATATTAAAGGTAAGCAGGCCGCAGGCTGTTAGGCTGAGAGGCTTGGCAGCAAGCGCTAAAGGAATAAAATGGTGACGAATAAGTGTCAGCGTCTGATGCTGGTCGCAAGTGTTCTTGGCGGTGTGTTGAACGCGGCTGAACCGCTGGCGCTGAAGGGCCACCGGTTTCTCACGCTGAACACGGTGATCCGCGTCAATCAGATCGAGTCGGCGCGAAATCTGAACGTCGGCAAAGACGAAGCGGCGATTCACACGCCGGAGACCGTGGCCGCATTCCGCGATGCGGTGGCAAAAGGGTTCCCCGGCGCCAAGGTGACCTGGGCTTTTTCTTGGCTGGCGCTTCAGGACGAGCGGCCGAATTACGCTGCGATCCGCAAGCAGGTCGCGGGTTACCACGCGGCGTACGGAGATGAGGTCACCTTCATTCCGGGCGGGTTCTTCGCGCCGATGTACAGCTCGCGTGCGCAGGTCAATCGGGACATCAAGGAGGCGCTTCTGCGCGTGAGCGTCATGGTCGGAAACGGCTACAGACCCAAGAGCGTGGTGGCCGGATTCATGTCGGCCGAAAACTTACGCTACCTCGCCGAGGAGGAGGACATCCACGTCTGTCAGGGCACGATCTGGAGTCAGTACGGCATCGACAACGGCGACGGCGACGGTTCGCTCAGCTATCCCTACTATCCCAGCCGTGAGCACGCCTGCAAGCCCGCGCAGGGGAAGGCGGATTTCATTGACTGCGTGAACTTGGATGGCTGGACGTGCGATTTTCTGTGCGCGAGGCGCTTCGGTTTCGAGGGCGGTTTCAACAGCCGTCTCGGCGTGGGGCCGATCGAGGCGTATCAGAATCTGGGCGCGGAAAAGGGCCTGGCCGAAGTGATGGCGGTCACAGCGAACCACTTCGATGAGGGCTTTCAGCGCAACGGATTCGGCTGGGTGGCGGACTGCTGGGAGATCAGCTTGGTGAAAAGTCTCAGGCCCGACGTGCTGGGCTGCCTGACACAGTGGCTGCAGAACGTGAGGCAGCGCTGGCCCGATGCCCAACTGGTGACGCAGGGCGAGTTCGGCGAAGCGTGGCGGCGCGAACATCCAGACAACAGCGGTTTGAACTACCGCTTTGTACAGCGCGGCACGGGCATTGGCGGCTCCGAGCCCGATTTGGAGATCCGCTGGTTCATGAACGCCGATTTCCGTCTGGCGATTCTGCGCGACTGGCAGAAGGGTGACCCCGGCAAGGTCATCGACTTTACGCGCTACGACCTGCCCGCCCGTGAGCCTGCCGATCCGACGGTCGGCAAGCCTTCGCGCAACTGGAGCCTGATCAACCGCATCAACCAGAAGCACCGCCGGCCGGAAGACACACCGGTTCCGCTCACATCCTTCTCGGCGGAAGAGCAGGCGCTGATTCGGAAACACTGTCCCGAACTGTTCTAGCATTCTGTAGGACGGATGGCTTCGAATGTCCAAATCTGTAAGCTGTACCGCTCACTCGTTCTTTCGCGCCTTTCGCGTTTTTCGTAGTTCAGCTGTTCTTTCTCTGTCCAGTCTTTATTGAAATCGGACCGCGCTCGGCCTTGGAAGAAGGCTCGCAGCCGGCGGTCATGCGTTGCCCCACCGACGGCCACTGGCACCCGTCTGTGGCGTTGTGATGTTGTGCAGTGGCCGTCAGATGGGCGTGTGGGAGTGACCTCCGGCCGTTCCGGTATGCGGATGATTGGATAACTTGCGTACTTTTATGCATACAGTACTATGGGTGAGCAGCCGACCTGAGTAAGCGCAGGTGATTTGCAACGTTAGGCAAAGACGATGAAAACGAAGCAGTCATATATCGATACCGTATTCGTTTGGGCTTTGCTTTGTGCTGCTCATTGCTTTTTTACGGAAATGCAATTGTGAACGGCCCGAGAGATGACGGCGAATTCTGTGTTTACATGTGGGGCTTTCAGCTTACAATGTTAGTAATTTTCAATTGCTTTTTTGGATTGTCATATGGGTGGTTTCTCTGGTTGCTGAAACGCACTGGCTAACGTGGAAGAATAATAAGGGTATAGGGGAGTAGAATGGCAACGGCGAACAAGGGATGATTCACGACTTTAGCGGAGAACATGATGAAATGGATTATCAGTGCTGCGCTTGTCTTGGTTGGTGTTCCGACTCTACTGTACCTGTCGTGGTGCGTCCACTGTGCTTTAGACCGTGTTTGCTTGGGAAATGCTCGGAGGTTCTGCAAGCGAACGGGTTTGGCGATAAACAGGATACGATGGCAGATTGCATTTGAGCCGTCGGGCGTAAAGACGGAGTTTACCTTGGCTCAAGTGGATTGCTGTGATGCACAGAAAGAACGAAGATTACTTCTACTGTTGGTTTGGCCATTTGGCGTTCGCAAGGTGCTCAGCAACGAGAAGTATCCTGAGTTTTACGATGAGAAGTGGCCTCAGAACAATGGCAAACCACGGCATGGAACCTATCCGGTGAACTGCGGGGGTTCGCACCATTTGGACGACAAGAAGCAAGGACGGGTACATGATCGATAGACAACCGGAGGACATTATCTGGGATGGCTCTTTCATGTGCGTCTCGGTTGTGCCGTGGCTATCTATGTTAGTGGTGTCTGCAGTCGCAACGAGAAGCCGCTTTCTCATGAAAATTAGGGCTCCCCAGAAGCCCAAAGATGCGTCGGCCACTTTTTCTTAGGCATCCACATTCACTCTGTATTCTGCCTCGTCTCGGCTGTGTGGTTTTCGCTCGGAATGTGGTTTCCCGTGGCAGGGCAAATGGAACAGGGGGCCGCCTTCTTTGTAGCGCAGAACCTGGCCTTGTCTCACTTGCTGTGGCCTGTCGCTTTCCAGTGCTTCATCGCCACAATAGCAGCCCACGTTGTAAATGCAGCGTCCGGCTTTCATCCTCGCATGTGGCAACCACGCTATGCGATAATTTCAATTATCCTATGTGCAACTGCGCAAACAGTTGTGTCCTGTCTTTTTTTGGATAATTAGCCCCTGATTCAAGGGATATGAACTGACAAAGAAAAGGCGAACAAGGGAGTGCGCCCCATTGATTACAGGGGGATGATTTCCGACGTTCATCCCGTGTGCTGTCGGCAACGCATTCCGTTCGAGGCGACGTTGGCGGTTCTGAAGTCTCCACAGGCTTCGCCGTGAGTTCCATGCAGGATTGTCCCGTAGCGGCATGGCCCGTGCATCGGACCGGATCGGCCTCGCTGGTAAAAGACCACGTCGCTCAAATCTCCGGGAGCCACACATAGGTGGGCGTAGGCGGTTCGAGGCGGAGGTCGGCCCATGCGCCCCAGTCGCCTGAGCTGTTGTTTTTCTCGCCGACGTCGGTGATGAGGCGCAGGGTGACGGTCTGTCCGGCCCACGGCGTGAGGGAGCCTGCCAGTTCGTACCAGGCGTGGGCTGTGGCTAGGCGGCTGGCGATCTGGGTGATCTTGCCTGCGGCGTCCTCGATGGTCACGCGGAAGAGAATGCCGTCACCGGGGTCGCTGCCGTCCTGCTTGCCGACCGCGCAGCGGAAGACGGTCGGTTTCTGCGGTATGGTGAACGTGTAGCGGGCGAAAGTGTACCCCACGCCAGTCTTGTAAGGCGGATGCATGAAAAGCCCGTTCGCTTTGGTGCTGCCGCCGCACGTTGAGCTCGACGGATAGAGTTGTGCGCCTGTGGCTTGGTCGAAGGGAGCCTCCGTCCCTTTGCGAAGACAGATGCCCGCGATGCGTGCGGTGGGCAGGGGAAGCGTTCGCGCGGCATCCGCCTGCCTCACCAGCTTGCGCGTAATCGCAGCGATGCCGGTGGAGGCGTCGGGATAGAGCGAATAGGTCAGCGATTCGGCCTGCATGGCACCCGGCGGCAGGGCGAGGCGCTGAGGCGCATTGGTGCCGGGTTCCATGATGAAGGGGTGGCCGGTGCCTTCGCAAACCAGCCGCGCGGCGCAAGACGCGCGCAGCCGCGAGATCGGGCGGACGAGCAGGTTTCCGCTCTCTACCGTGGCGGTGGCCAGAACCGGTTCAATCACCGTGAAGTCGATCCAGGCGTTCTCGAATGTCAGCCACAAATGTGCTCCGGGCTTGGCGTCGAGCGGGATGGCAGCCTCGTACACAGAGTTGCCTCGCACGGCGAGGCGCTCGCCGGGGACGACAAGGTCGCTGTCCGAGGCGAGCGTGGAGACGGGTGTTTTGGCGGCTCTGAGGACGCGGTAGGAGAAGGCGTCTTTCACGGGTTGAACATAGCTGAGGCCGCGTGCGGTGCGGACTTCGGCTGGGCCGATGACAGCGCCGGCCGTGTTGATCGCAGCTGCGGCCTTGATGGCGAAGGGGAACCCCGCTTCCGATGTTTTGTTCAAAAGAATTTCTGCGACATCGTTGGTGAGTGCGCGACAGATCGCAACGCCGTCGCTCGCACCCTCAGGGAAGCGCACAAAGGCTCCGCGTCCGTCGAGATAGACGTAGGCGGGCGAGACCGAAAGGTCGGCCCGGTGGCCGTTGACCTCGCCGCTGAAGACGCGCACGGTGCTGTTCGAGTTGCGGCCCCAGTAGCCGTTGGGCGGCAGGTCGAGCGGTGTGCCCTCCACAACGGTGCGGAGACGTTCGGACGTGTTGCCGTTGGCGGCGGTGAGGCAGCCGTTGGCGTAGCGGGTAACGATTTGCGAACGCGTGTAGCAGCCGTTGGCGAGAGCGGACGACGTGTCGTGCGTTTCGCCGTAGGCGTCAACGTAGCGGACGGTGTCGGCGGCGGCCTGTGTGTAGAGGCTGGCGAGGGCCTGAATCATGTAGTAGCTGCGCAGTTCGCCGTCGAGGCCGTGGATCAGAAAGCCGGGGTGACCGAAGGCCACGGTGGCGGCGAGGAAACGGTCATAGGCTGCATCGGTGTTCTTGGGCGCACTGTGGTTGGGGTAGAACATGTCGGGGTTGCCCATGCCGAAGTTGCAGCAGAGGTCGTGCATTTTGCGCAGGTCGAAGTCGACGAGCCAGGGGTTCGCGTCGAAGCGGTAGTTCTGATCCTGGCCATAGTTGCCGTCGGTGAGGCCGCAGTAAGGGAAGTGGTTGTTGCCTTCGGAGTAGACGGGGCCGCCCCAGGCGGCCTTCTGGAGGAGCATGATCTCGCCGTAGGCGTAGAAAACGGAGGCGAACGTACCTGCGCCGGGCACGCGGGCATCGTAGTCCACGCGGCTCCACGGCGTGACGGCGGTGTGGACGTCGCAGTAGGCGGTGCTGAAGTGGAATTTCTTTTGAATAATGGGCGCGAGGCGTTCGCAGAACTCCACGGCGCGGGAAGGTTTGGGCGCGTAGCAGCGTTCCCAGGCGTGCTGCAACTGGTTGTCGGCGGTGCGGGAGATCAGGTCGATGTTCCAGAAGCTGTTGACGGGCGCGAAATCGGTGTAGTTGTTGTAGGGGCCGTAGACGAAACCGAGTTCGTCTTGCATGAGGCGCGCGTAGCGGTACTGGCCCTCATCGCCGCCTTTCTTGGGCGCGGGTTCGGTCCGGAAGGTGAAGCTCTCGTTGCCATCGCGCCAGCCGGTCTCATGGTCGGTGACGACGACCTGGGTCATGCCCCAGCGGCGGACGGTGCGCCAGTAGTCCGCGTCGTGGGCGCGGTCGCCCGCGCCGTGGGCGCGCCAGACATGCGTGCCGGTGACGTGTTTCCATGGAGATGCCGGGTTCGGAATGTTCGGCAGTACATCCTCGAATTTCGGCGAGAGGGTCATGACGAAACGCTCGAAGCAGGGGTTGCGCGCGCCGTCGGTTTTGGGGAGATAGCGCGTGCCGCCGCTGCTCGCGACCGAGTTGTCGAAATGCTGGTTTTCGGCCCAGGGCGTGGAGGCGTTCGACTGGGTCCAGTCGATGTGCGCCATGAAGAAGAGCGGGGCTTCGGCTGTGCCGGAGACGAGGACGGCGGGGCGTGCGAGGCTGTCCGAGTAGCCGTAGGTGTAGTAGGGAAGCGGCACGGGGCGCGGATTCTTGAAGCCCTGCGTGGCGCCGAAGCGCACCTCATGGATCTGATTGCCGTCGGCTTGAATATCCATGACCAGCGATTTGCCGATGAGAGAGAAGCGGAGCTCGACCGTCGAGACGCGGTTGCTGGCCGAGAGGCGGCCTGTGTAGGTGACGCTCTTGCCGTCGGTTATGATGCGGGTCTCTTCGGCTGTGGCGCGGAACGGCGCGGCCTGGCCGTTCTCTGAGGCGAAGTAAAGGCCGCCACCCTGACAGACGGAGACCCAGTCGCCTGTGTCGGCCCAGCGCATTGCGAGGTCGTCCCAGTTGCCGGCTCTCGTGGGCAGGCGGACTTCGAGGCGGCCATCCTCGCCGTCGCGCACGAGCAGGTAGCGGCCGCTGCTGCTCTTGGCCACGCGGATCACGCTCGGCGCCGAGTCGCGCGGAATGACCGTGAGGGGCGTGTCAGGAAAAGGGAGGACTCCTGGGCCGGAATTCGCGCCGGGCGGGCAGGCGGGGAAGAGTTGCACGCCGCGCTGCGGGCGGGGCGCGAAGGTGAGCGGCACAAAAGTTTCAGTGAAGACGGAGAGGCTGTTGATGTAGATGGCTCGATCTTCTGTGTTGCGCCCGTTGGCCACGGTGATGGAAGTCAGCTTGGCGCCTTTGGCCACGCGCACCATCTGCTCGGAGGAGAGGCGGCGGTGGCAGAGAAACCACTCTTTGAAATGGACCGAGGCGAGGTTGACTGTGAACGGCTGGCCGTCAGAGTCGGCGAAGGTCAGCGCGACATCGACGGGCGGCGTTTTCGGGTCGGCTGCGTAGCTGTGGTTGTTGCCGTAGATCCAGCAAGTGACGGCGTCGAAGGCGTTCGTGACCGGGACGGGTGAAGAAGGGATGAGTGTGATGCGCGGGTTCTTTCCGGTGGCGCGGTAGGTGAGCTTGGCCACGGCGTCGCCGAAGAGCAACACGTCCTGCGAGCGCTCGAAACGCGCTTCGGCGTTGACGGTCTCGACGCGCCAGCCCTCGACGTCCGTAAAGGGAATGAGCGCTGGGTGGTCGTCCTGAGTGCGGTTCGCACGAACCATTTCATAGGGACGTTCACCAGCGGCGAGACTGCAGGCCGAGATCGAGAGCAAAGCGGTGAGTAGGGCGTGTCGCATAAGTTTTGAACGGTTGTTGATTACACGTGGATGCAAGAGTAACAACATGGCTTCTAGTTTAAAGGTTTGGGGTTAAGACTGGCAATCCGATAAACGCGTCCGCCAGCAAGTTCCAATCGTGGCTGAAGGGGTGGACATTGCCCTTCACGAAGGCTATGATCTGGAGGACTGAGCTGTGTCAGATAAGGAAGACAGGGTGCGGGCATGAGAAAAGGGAGCGCTTGGATGGCTGTCTTGGTGGCCGCTGGCGTGATGCGCTGTGCGTCGGCAGACGACCGGCTGGCTGCGGGTTTTGCGGAACCGCCGGACTCGGCGAAGCCGCAGACGTGGTGGCACTGGGCGGACGGCAACATCGGGCGCGAGGGCATCACCGCTGAACTGGAGGCAATGCGACGCATCGGCTTGGGCGGCGCGCACCTGTTCACGGTCGGTAACTATCCCGCGGTCCCGAATCCCAAAGTGCCGTGCTTAAGCCCCGAGTGGCACGGGATGGTGCGCCACGCGGCGAAGGAGTGCGACCGCCTCGGGCTGGCTTTGACCGTGCAGGACTGTGCGGGCTGGAGCACAGCGGGAGGCCCGTGGATCACGCCTGACAAAGGCATGTTCCACGTTGTCTGCGCGCGTCACGCGGTGACAAACGGCGGAACGGTGAGCCTGGAGATGCCCCCGTCTTGGCCTGGGCAGGGCGCTTCATATTACCGCGACCTCGCCGTGCTGGCCTTTCCGACGCCGGCCGCATGTGTTCAGCCTCCGGTTCTGCCTGCGCCGAAAGTGACCTCCGGTTTCGCCGGACTTGATCTGGGTGGCCTGAACCGGAGTGAGAGCGAGGCAAAGAAGGCGGCGGGCGTCCTGTGCGAAGTGACGACCCCTCAAACGGGCTGGGTGCAGTTTGAGTTCCCTGAATCGGTCACCTGCCGATCGGTCTGCATTGCAGGCGCGAAAGGGTGCATCGAGCCGGACGACCATCGTGCGACCGTGTGGGCCAGCGAGGACGGAGAGCGGTTCCGTGAGGTGTGCCGGCTCTCGACGTACGTCTGCGTCTACAATTGCGCCGAAGAGGGCGTGACGCATGCGATCCCGCAGACTGTCGCGCGCTTTTTCCGTCTCGCGTGGGACGTCCCGGCCAAGCTTAACCTCCGCCGGGTCGCTTGGTCTGCCGAACCGGTGATCAGCGCCCACGCCGCGCAGGTCGGCGAAGAGGGGCGGACGCTGGTCGCCGAACCTGATCTGCCGACCGAGGCTGGCACCGCCGTGTCGCTGAATCAGATCGTTGACCTGACCTCGAAACTCGATACTCAGGGCAATCTGACGTGGGCCGCGCCCGCCGGAGCGTGGACCGTGTTGCGCATCGGCTACCGGAATACCGGCAAGCGCAACGCGCCTGCACCGAAAGAGGCGTCAGGCTTGGAGTGCGACAAGTTCGACCGCAAAACCGTCGCGTTCCATTTCGACAGCTATGTCGGGAAAATCATCGAAGACGCTCAGGCCGTCAAGAGTCGGGCAGTGGCCGGAGTGCTCGTCGACAGTTGGGAGGCGGGCACGCAAAACTGGTCGCCGGTCTTCCGAGCCGAGTTCCGCAAACGGCGCGGCTACGACGTGCTGCCATATTTGCCCGCCTATGCGGGGTTCATCGTGGGCGACCGTGAGATCACGCGGCGCTTCCTGTGCGATGCGCGTCAGACGGGCAGTGACTTGGTCTCCGAGAATTTCTACGGCACGCTCGCGGAACGGGCTCACAAGCGGGGAATGCGTCTGTACGCCGAATCGTGCGGCGGAAACGGCGCGGGCGTCATGGTGGCGGACGGCTTGCAGCACTACCGTTACGCCGACATTCCGATGACCGAGGCCGGGCGGCCGATGCGCGAAGCCGTGTCCGCGGCGCACCTGGCGGGTAAACCGGTGGTGGCGATGGAGGCGTACACGCAGGGGGGCGGCGCGAATTGGGCCGACTGTCCGGCTTCGCTCAAGCCCGGCGGCGACTCGTTCTTCTGCGCGGGCATCAGCCGCATTGTTTTCCACACTTACGCGCATAACCCTGCCGTTGAGAAGATCTACCCCGGCCCGGCTTTCTGGAAATACGGGCTGCCTTTCAGCCGCGGGCAGACGTGGTGGGAGATGGGACGGTCTTGGATCACCTATCTGTCACGGTGTCAGTTTCTGCTGCAACGTGGGGAAGCCGTTGCCGATGCGCTCTATTTCTATGGCGAAGAGCCGTCGGGGCCGATCCCTGGCGTTTTCACGAAAAGAGGGCCGAACGCCGACGCATGGGTGGAGTTGCCAAAAGGCTATGACTTCGATCTGTTGCCTGCTGAGTTCTTGATAAACGAGCTGTCGTTCCGTCGCGGCCTGCTCGCTGGGCCGGACGGGGCGGCCTATCGCTTGTTGGTGCTGCGAGACTCGGACCGGCTGACGCCTGAAGCTGCAGCAAAGATCAGAAAGCTGGTGAAAGCCGGCGCAACGGCGCTTGGCCCGAAGCCACGGCGCAGCCCGAGCCTGAACGGTTATCCGCAGTGCGACACGGCGGTTCGCGCGATCGGCGACGAGGTGTGGGGCGACTGCGACGGCAAGACAGTCACACAGCACCGTTTCGGTAAAGGGTGCGTGCTCTGGGGGGTGACCGTCGCCGAGGCGCTGAAAACCATGGGGCTGCAGCCGGACTTCACCTTCACGTGCAACGACGCAAACGGCGACGTGCGCTTCACACACCGTCGCGACGGCGATGCGGACATCTACTTCGTTGCCAATCAGACGCAGGGTCCGGTGGAGGTCGAGGCGGGGTTCCGCGTCAGTGGCAAGCGCCCCGAAATCTGGGATCCGGTCACGGGGCAGAGGCGCGAGGCCCTGGCGTTCCGTCAGGGGGGCGGACGGACCTTGCTGCCCTTGCATTTCGAACGCAACGGCTCGATTTTCGTGGTCTTCCGCAAGGCGGTCGCTGTCGATGAGGCCGGAGCCGCGAGAAGCAATGAGCCTGCGTTCAAAGAGGCGCTGACGCTGAAAGGGCCGTGGAGCGTTTCGTTCGAGTCAGGATGGGGCGCGCCGGAGTCGGCGGTGTTTGAGACGCTGAAGGATTGGACTCAGCAGCCGGAGGATGGCCTCAAGTATTACTCCGGCACGGCGGCATACCGGGCGTCCTTCGACTGGACAGCGCCCCAGTCTGGCCGTGTTCGCGTCGATCTGGGCGAGGTCGGCGTGATCGCTGAAGTGTTTGTCAACGGCATGCCGTGCGGCATCGCTTGGACCCAGCCTTATCGCGTGGACATTTCACGGGCGCTGAAGCCGGGGCGCAACGAACTGGAGGTGCGGGTCGCCAACACGTGGGCCAATCGCCTGATCGGCGATGAGCGCCTGCCTGCGGAGCAGCGGCGCACATGGACCACGTACCACGGTTTTAAGGCAGACACGCCAGTGTGCGGGTTCCGGTCCGGGCTGCTGGGGCCGGTGACGGTTCAGACCGCGGCGGATGACTGAAGCGAAAAAAAGGACGCCGCGTGGCATAGGATGCGGCGCGGCGTCTTTTTCGTAAATGCAACACGGCTTATTTCGCGAGGGACGCCTCATACTTGCCACGCCAGAAGACGGTGATGTAGCCGAAGCTCAGGCCCAACGCGCAGTAGATCAGCTCGGCCTGTGACGCGTAAAGGAACTTGGTCATCAGGCAACCGCTCGGAACGGCCTTGGACAGCTCTGCATGGCCGAGCGAAGCGAAGAACGCGCCCGAGCCGATGAAGAGCGCGGGAACCATGTTCTTTAGGTTCTCAGACATGATGGCTGGAATCACGACGATGAAGACGGCGACGGCCATGACCAGGTTCATGCCGCCGACGGACGGCAGGTCTTTGATGCCGGGAACGCCCATCAACTCGATGATCGCGATTGAGGCGATGACGCCGGTCAGATAGCCGATCCATGCTTTGACGCCATTCATCGGGGTGCAGCCGGCGACAAAATAGACCGCCCATGCCTGGAAGGCGATCCACATCATGTCCATGCCGTGTGTGACTTTCGGCACGAACGCGTTGACGAGAACGAGAATTGCGGCCTGAAGGGCCAACCCGCAGGACACCACGAACAGTTGCTTGTGTGACAGAGCCATCTTATCCACCCTTTATGATTGATTTGGACGCGTCGCTGACACCCGTTGTCCGCGATTTCGCGCCTTCAATGGCCGCATTCTACCGAAACGCAGGGCTGAATGCAAAGGGGAAGGCAAAGATAACCTAGCGCAGGACGGTGGCGCCGAGGCCGATGAGGAAGAGCCCGAGAAGCGCGTCGATCAGGCCAGCGAGCCGGAAAAAGGCGGGACGCTGCGTGAACCAGACGATGGCTTGCCTCATCTTCCAAGGATAAAGGAGCAGAAACATGCCTTTGACGATGCAGAGGTAGGCGAGGGCGACGAGCACCAGCCGCCAAGGCGAAGGATGGACGCGGGCCACATGTAGCAGCTCGTAAGGAAAAAGTGTCAGGATTCCTCCGAGTGCGCGGCAGGGGAGCAGGTTGTCGAGCCAGAGCCAGGTGAGTGGGATGCAAACCAGCACCGCGACCGGAATGAATTTCTGGAACGCCATCAGGAAGTCGAGATTCATGGTCCAGAGCGCGTAGCCGGCCCAGATCCAGGCGATCGTGCTGAGGATATAGCCGGCGACTGCGCTGCGCGGCAGCGTGTTGTAGAAGCGCGAAAGAGGCGCGGGGGCGGCTGCGATGGCGGCTCCCATCAGGACACAGATGATACCCAGCAGATAACACCAGCAGGAAAGAGGCATGAGAAAGGCTCCCGTTAAGTAAACAGGTTATATTAAAGCACATTGGTGCGGGGGAGGGAAAGGAGGGAATGCTGGAACGATGGAAGAAGTGGACGATAGAATGGACTGTCGGATCGGCTTTCGGTGGGGCGGAATCTTCCCGTCACTCCATCAATCAAATGGGCCAAGGCTCAATGCCCATCATCGGCAACAGGGAGACGGCGGGCGCCCTCGACCTCGAAGTCGAACATCAGCGGCAGATGGTCGGAGAGACGCACTTGGGGTATCTTGAAGCGGACCGGAGTGATGGAGGGGTCGTAGCAGATGAAGTCCAGCTCGCGGCAGGGAGCCCAGCTGGGGAAGGTGGGGCGGTGCCACTCGTTTGCGCTCTTGAGTCCGGTCGCACGCAAGAACATGTGCATCTCCCAGACGCCCGAAAGGGTGTTGAAGTCGCCCGCCACGAGCCGCGGTTTAGCGCAGTTTGCGATCAAATCGTGCAGTTCGCCGAGTTGCCGCTGGCGCGCGCGCATGCCGAGCGCGAGGTGCACGAGGAAGAGGGTGACGCTTTCGAGCTCGACCTCGATGGCGAGGCTCTTGAAGCCGGTTTCGAAATCGTGAAACGCGGTGCGCAGGATCGGCTCGCGCGCCAGCACCGCATTGGCCTGCTTGTTGAGAATCGGCACTTTGCGGCCGAAACCGTCGTCCGGATATTTGATGCGGTGGCAGTGGTAGTAGTCGAGGTCGTTGGCCAGTTCCTCCGCCTGGTTCTTTCGGCGTGCCCGGTAAGAGCCGGTGTCGACCTCCACAAGGCCGACGATGTCGGGGTCCATATGGCGGACGAAGCGGGTGATATTCGGAAAGTGCGACGTGGTCCGCAACAGGGTGGCAAGCCATGCGAAGCGCCGCAGCCGCCCGGTTCCATACTGGATATTATATAACAGAAATCTCACGACATTTTTCATTTTACCTGTTTGGCGGGGCGCGCTCAATAGCAGAGCAGTTTTTGTTTCGGGCGCGCGCGCCTTGACAGTCCAATCGAAGTGGGCATACAATCGCCTCGGTTAAAGTTAAAGGGAGATAGCGGATGCAAAGAAAGCGGTTTTTGGAGTTAGCCTGTGCGATATTGTGCGGGGCATGGCTGTGCGGCGCGGATCCTGCAAACGACCCCGTGTCGTACGTGCTGCCGCTGATGGGCACGGACAGCAGCCACGCCCTCTCTTCCGGCAACGTCTACCCCGCGATCGCGCGTCCGTGGGGCATGAACTTCTGGTCGCCGCAGACCGGAAAGATCGGCGACGGCTGGGGCTACACCTACGCAGCCGGCAAGATCGCGGGCATCAAGCAGACGCATCAGCCGAGCCCGTGGATCAACGACTACGGCCAGTTCGCGGTGCTGCCCGTGACGGGCAAGCGTGTCTTCGATCAGGACGCCCGGCTGAGCTGGTTCTCGCACAAGGCGGAAAAGGCGACGCCTTATTTTTACAGCGTCTATCTGGCGGACTATGACACCACAGTGGAAATGACGCCCACTGAACGCGCGGCGATGTTCCGTGTGACCTATCCCAAGACCGACCAGGCTTACGTGGTGGTGGATGCCTTCGACAAGGGCTCGTCCATCAAGATCCTGCCGGAGAAGCGCATGATCATCGGCTGGTCCACGCGCAACAGTGGAAGTGTGCCCGCGAACTTCAAGAACTACTTTGTGCTGGTGTTCGACCAGCCCTTCCTGTCGGCGCATGTCTGGAGGGACAAGGAGTTGAAAGAGGGCCAGCTTGAGATTCAGGACAACCATGTGGGCGCACTGGTGCAGTTCAAGTCGGACGCGGGCGGCACGCGCGTTCACTTCCGGGTGGCGTCGTCGTTCATCAGCGCGGAGCAGGCTGAGCAGAACCTGAAGGAACTGGGAGACCGCACCTTCGATGCGCTCTGCGAGGAAGGGCGTTCGGCTTGGAACAAGGAGCTGGGCCGTGTCGAGGTCGAAGGCGGCACACTCGGCCAGTACCGAGTCTTCTACACCTGCCTCTATCGATCGCTGCTCTTCCCCCGAGCGTTCTACGAGACCGATGCCGCAGGCAACGTGGTCCACTACAGCCCGCACACGGGCGAGGTGAAGCCCGGCTACTATTTCACTGACAGCGGCTTCTGGGACACCTTTCGTTCGCTTTTTCCACTGCTGAATTTCATCCGCCCGTCTGTCAATGCGAAGATGGCCGCTGGGCTGGAGAACTGTTACCGCGAAAGCGGCTGGCTGCCGGAATGGGCGAGCCCCGGGCACCGCGACTGCATGGTCGGCAACAACTCGGCGTCGATCGTGGCGGATGCGTGGCTCAGCGGCGCGCGCGGCGGATACGATGAGGCGACGCTCTATCGGGCGATGGTGCACGGCGCGGAGAACGCGCACCCGTCCATCGGTTCGGTCGGCCGCAAAGGCGCCAAAGAGTACGTCGAGCTCGGCTATGTGCCTCGCGACATCGGAATCAACGAAAGCGCCGCGCGCACGCTGGAGTACGCCTATGACGACTGGTGCATCTGGAAAATGGCGGTCGACCTGAAACGTCCGCAAGAGGAGGTCGAACGTTTCGCCAAGCGCTGCCAGAACTACCGCAACCTGTTCAATCCCGACCGCAAGCTCATGAGCGGGCGCAACCGGGACGGCTCGTTCGACAAGGACTTCAACCCCTTCAAGTGGGGCGGCGACTTCACCGAAGGATGCAGCCTGCACTACACGTGGTCGGTGTTCCACGATGTGCAAGGGCTGATCGACCTCATGGGCGGACGGCGGGCCTTCACCTCGAAACTGGACGAGGTGTTTACGCTGCCACCGGTGTTCGATGAGAGCTACTACCATCAGGTGATCCACGAGATCCGCGAGATGCAGATCATGAACTTCGGCCAATACGCGCATGGCAACCAGCCGATCCAGCACATGATCTATCTGTACGGGTACGCGGGCGAGCCGTGGAAGACGCAGCGCTGGACGCGCGAGGTGATGAACCGGCTCTATACGCCCGCACCGGACGGCTACTGCGGCGACGAGGACAACGGTCAGACCTCGGCGTGGTACGTGTGGTCTGCGCTGGGCTTCTATCCCGTCTGTCCCGGCAGCGGCGAAGTCGTGCTCGGCGCGCCGCTTTTCAAGAAGGCAACGGTCACGTTCGAGAACGGCAAGAAGCTCGTCATCGAGGCTCCGGAGAACAGCGATGCGAACCGCTATATCCGCGGCATGAAGCTCAACGGCAAGGCCTATACGAAGAATTTCCTTGTGGCCGATGTGCTGAAGCAGGGGGCGAAAATCGACTTCGACATGTCCGCTGGTCCCAATGAGAAACGCGGAACGGCTGAGACGGACGCTCCCTACTCTTTCTCACTCTCACGCGCGAAGGCGCGAAACTGATCTCGAGCGCTTTTACAAGATCGAGAGTCTGTGCCTGAGGAGTCTAAAGACAGGCGCATCTGCGATTCGGTGCAAACAACGCCCCGCGGTTTCACTCTGAGCACAAGCGGTCTGTTTGCTGTTGTCAGGGCCCCGTGCGCAGATTTTTTGGCCCGTCAGCGTCAGGGCATATGCACCGAAACGCAGATGCACCCTCTGCGGATGGGCGCACCTGTTTTTCTGGGCAGGGTGTTCAGGATTAACTTCAATGCGACCATCCTGCTTCACCCGGAAAACCTGTTAAAATAGATTATCCATGCTCCGTTTTTGTGGCTACATAATTTCTGAGTCTGCTTCAGGTGCCGGGATCTGTTCGCCCGGCGAATGGCTGTGCGCCGCGGAAGCACGCTACTTACTTTCGAGATCTCTTTTGGCGGATTTAAGGTATCTTCCAAAGTTCCGGTCCTTCCTTCTCTTCTCGGCATAGGACAGTTGATTAAACTCCGACTCCTCCTTGAGCTTGAGGTAATGGTCATAGTGCGCTTGACTAATGCCGCCGGAGTTCACCGCCTCACGAGCAGCGCAGCCGGGTTCGTTTGTATGGCTGCAATTCCTGTAGCGGCAGCCGGCTGCGAGCCCGATGATGTCGGAAAAGCTGTCCCCTATCCCGCTTTCGGCACCCAAGACTCCCAGCTCACGCATGCCCGGATTGTCGATGACCAAGGCTCCGCCCTCCAGGATGATCAGTTCCCGGCGGACGGTCGTGTGCATTCCCTCGCCCGTTTCGCTGACGCTCATTGTCTGGAGCCTTTCTCGGCCGAGCAGTTGGTTGATGACCGTGCTCTTGCCAACCCCCGAGGATCCGACAAAGCAATACGTCTTTGTGGGCAGCAGTGTCCGCTTAAGGTCGTCAACGCCTTCTCGCGTGACGTTGCTCAAGGTCAGCACCGGCGCCGCAACACCTGCAGCGCGGATCTCAGCCAACTGGGAAGCAAGGACTTCTGGCTCAACCAAGTCCGTCTTCGTCAGGAGAACACAAGGAGCAGCTCCGCCATCCCGCACCACAACGAGATAGCGCTCGAGTCGCTTGAGGTTAAAGTCATTGTGGCATGACTGAACGATAATCACCGAGTCGATGTTTGCCGCGATCATCTGATAATCGATGGAGTCTCCCGCTGACTTTCGGCGCAGAGAAGTCCTTCTCGCCAGAAGCGTGTGGACCAGCCCTAATTCATCAGCCGGACGTTTTTCTGCACGCACCCAGTCCCCTACGCACGGGAGTTCTTGCGACAGGCGGTGCTGGTGCCGATAACTGCCTGCCAGCTTTGCCCGGAAGGTTCCGGTTTGGTCCATGACCAACAACGAGTCGCGGTCAACCGCGGCGACCCGCGCAAGGGTATCCCCCGGCTCGCATTCTGCCCTTTCTTCAAACCACTCGCCCCAGCCCAGTCGAATCAGATCAGTGTGTCGGCTTATCATTCATCTTCCTGTTTCGGAAGAGCCTTTGTAGGCTCATAACATTAGCCCCATGAACAGCGCCGCTAGAGCCCTTACCCGAAGGGTGTTTGTTAGGCGTCTTGTCGTTTTGCTCACGGTGTAGAGTTGTTCGTCTTGTCGGAAAAACCTCTGATTTCAGCCCAGTATTCTTCTCGGACATCCTCGTCAATTTCAACCGGGCCGCCGCCAGCCCAGTGTCGGTCTTGTCCATTCTTCTTGCATCCGGACACCCAATACTCGTCGCCTGATGCGACCGCATAAAAATTTGCGCAAATACCGGAACCCTTGAGGCTCTGGAGCTTCAAGTCGCGGTAGTATAGGGTTCTGCCCGACTTGGAAAAAGTGACACGACCAATACGTGCTGGCCCGCGATCAGTGTGGCCAGCGCCAGATTTCAGCTCAATATACATGATTCGTGAATGCCCACGCGCTCCTACACTCCGAGCAGAGGCCTGGATCTCTTTAGGTTGAAACGCCTGCGAATGCTCAAGCGATTGAATTCTTTCTGGTGTTGCTTTCCTTCTTGGCATAGTTTTTTCACCTAACTTCGGTATAAGCGTCCAGTCCCCAACCACGGGTAGTCAGAGCTTTCGCGATCACGGCATATGTTCGGTAAAAGTCTGACACGTCCCTCATAGGTCGTCAAGAGCTGACGCACGTTTATCTACACCAAAGCGTAGTTTCTGAGACAAGCCATTCGCAGAGGGCCCCCTTGCGTTTTGAGAGTCCCGCATAACGGTTGACAAAACGCGCGGCACACACCTACCATACACCTGCCTAATATGTTCGATTGGGGGAATTGCCGGACAGGCTGACCGTCAGGGGCTGGCGGCGTGTCCGGCCGGAGGGGGTGATCGTGAAGAAATGTGTCAGGTTTGCCTTACGGGCAGGTGCTGTTCTCAGCGCGTGTTTGTTGGCTGTCGGCGCCGTTGCTGCTGAACCTTTTTTAGAAAAGGCTGATCTCTTCGAGAACGGCAAGGGCGGATATGTCGTGCATCATCTGCCGGGCGTGGCTGTAACCGCGAAAGGGTCGGTGCTTGCCTGGTGCGAGGCCCGAAAAAAGTCGGGCGGGGATTGGGACGCCATCGATATTCTGCTGCGGCGCTCGACGGACAAGGGGAAGACCTTCGGCGAGCCGAAGCGGATCGCCGATGTGAAGGGGCCGGTCACAAAGAACCCCGCTGCGCTACGGCTCAAGGGCGTGAACCCGAACGACGTGACCTACGATAATCCGGTGCTGATCCCGGACAGCAACGGCACCGTACACGGACTTTTCTGCGTCGAGTACATGCGGTGCTTTTACATGCGCAGCACCGATGACGGCGTGACGTGGGGTGAGCCCGTAGAGATCACTTCAGCGTTTGAGAAGTTCCGCAAGGCGTACGACTGGAAAGTCCTCGCCACAGGGCCCGACCACGGCATCCAGCTCAAGAACGGACGGCTCGTTGTGCCGGTTTGGCTCTCCACGGGGACGGGCGGAAACGCACACCGGCCTTCCGTGACGGCGACGGTTTTCAGCGACGACGGCGGAGCGACGTGGCAGGCGGGCGATATCGCGGTGCCGTGTACCGAGACATGGATCAATCCCAACGAGACGGTGGCGGTTGAACTCGGGGACGGCCGCGTCATGCTCAATGTGCGGAATGAATCGAAAGCGCATCGCCGCTTGGTGACCGTCAGTCCGGACGGTGCAACAGGCTGGTGTGCGCCGCGCTTCGACGGTTCGCTGCTGGAGCCGATCTGCATGGGCAGCATTGTGCGGTATCCGGCCAAGCCGAACAGCGGCCCGGTCTGGTTGCTCTTTTCGAATCCGGACAATCTGAGCTGCGAAAATGGCAAAGAAATTCCTGGAAATAACCGCGACCGCAAAAATTTGTCTGTCAAATTGAGCAAGGATGACGGGCAGACGTGGCCCGTGAACCGGACAGTCGAGCCGGGGCCGAGCATGTACAGCGATCTCGCCGTTGCGCCGGACGGGACAGTCTTCTGTTTCTACGGGCGAGGCCTGAAGAAAGGTTTCGCGGGGGACCGGCTGACGCTTGCGCGTTTCAACATCGAATGGCTTACCGGGAGCAAGGAGACGCCGAAATGAAACAGGCGCGTTGCCTCACGCACGCCGACTTGCTTCAGCTCAAGCGGTGGAACACGCCGACCATCTACAACGGGTGGGAGCAGATCACGAAGCGCAATCCGGCCGCAGACGCGTTCAACCTCGAGGAGACGCGCGACTTCATGCCGCAGATGGGCCCGATGGTCGGGTATGCGGTGACGGTGGTCATCGAGCCGAGCGACAAGCGGCACCGCGAAGCCAATCCCAACGCGTGGAGCGAGTACCGCCGCTATGTCGCGCGGATCCCCGGCCCGAAGATCGTGGTCGTGCAGGACTTGGACAAGCCGAACGCGATCGGCGCGTTCTGGGGCGAGGTGAACAGCAACATCCACCGGGCGCTCGGCTGCGTCGGCACAATCACCGACGGCGCGATCCGCGACGTGGATGAGATGGCCAACGCGGGTTTCAAAGCGCTGGCGCGGAGGTTCTGCGTCGGGCACGCCTACTCGCACCCGGTGCGCTTCAACTGCGAGGTCGACGTTTTCGGACGCAGGGTCGCACCCGGCGACCTGATCCATGCCGACAAGCACGGCTTTCTGGTGATCGCGCCGGAGGAACAGAAAGAGCTGCTAGAGGCCGCGCGGTTCATGGATGCCAACGAGTGCAGCACGCTCATCTCCGCAGCGCGTGACGGGGCCGGGAAAAGCCGGAAGGATATTCTCGCCGCCATCGATGCGGCGGGGGCTCAGTTCGGCAAGAACGTACAGGCGCGCACCTGCCGCAAAGGCGAGTGGGCGTGAACGGTGGTGTGTCTGCACTGCTGCCGTAGCACGGGCGAGACCTCCGTACCGCATCAGAAAGGGAGCCGATGAAAACTGTTAATCGTGTGAGTCTGTGGACTGTAGCAGTCGGGCTGCTGCTGTCTTCTGTTGCGCCGGGTTGCCGCCTTTCCTCCTCTGCTTCGGATGTCAGTCGGGGCCCCGTGTTTTACGTTTCGCCGAAGGGCACCGATCAGAACCCCGGAACGCAAGCGAAACCGTTCGCGACGCTGCCGCATGCCCGTGATGCGGTCCGCCTGTTGAGGCAGGCTGAGCCCAACACGCGTTCGGTCTCTGTCAGACTTCAGGACGGTACGCATGTGCTCGATGAGCCGCTGGTGTTGACCCCAGCCGACTCGGATGTGTCCTACGAAGCTGCGTCTGGCACACATCCCATCGTGAGCGGTGGCGTGCGGGTGACGGGGTGGCGCAGACTGAACGGAAACGTGTGGGTGGCTGATGTGCCGTGGCTCAAACAGCGCCCCGAACCGTTCACGCAGCTCTTCGTCAACGGCGTGCGCCGGCCCTGTGCCCGCACACCTAACGAAGGCACCTATTTCTACACGAAACGGCTGACGCTCGCGCCGGGCAACCCCGGGCCTTGTCTGGGGATGACGTTCTTCAAGGACGACGCGCTGCCGTGGCTTGCGCAGGAGGGCGTGCGCGTCGTGCTCTTTCACAACTGGGTGAACTCGTACGACCGGGTCAAGTCCCTGGATGCCGAGAAGCGCCGCGTGGAGTTTGCGCGGCCGGCGGGCATTTTTTTCCTCGGCCCCGAAGTTCGGTATTATGTGGAGAACAGTTTAGATGCGCTGGATTCGCCGGGCGAGTGGTTTGCGGACCGCGCCAAGGGGCTGCTCTATTATTATCCGACGAAAGAAGAGGATTTGGCGCATGCCGAGGTGATCGCACCGGCGCTGGCAGGGAACCTGATCGTGGTTTCGGGCGATCCCGAGAATGCGAAATATGTAGAGGAAGTGGCGTTCAGGGGCATTTCTTTTCAGCATACGGACGCCGACCTCTCACCCGATTATCCGCACAGCGTGCAGGGGGCGCATACGCAGCGCGGCGCGATCTTTGCGAAGGGGCTTAAAGACTCAGTGGTTGAGAACTGTGAGTTCACGCGGCTGGGCGAACACGGCGTGTCGCTGCGCGAGGGGTGCGTCTCGAACGTTGTACGCCAATGTCACTTCCACGATCTGGGCGGCGGCGGTGTGTATCTCTCGGAAGGAGCGCCTGCAAAGATAGCCGATTGGTATCTGACGGCGCACAACATAGTCGATAACAACTTCATTCACGACGGCGGGCGCATCTACCGCGCCGCGTGCGGCGTCTTCATGGGCGGCAGCGCGAGCTTCAATCACATCACGCATAACGAGATCTGCGACTTGAGCTGGATGGGCGTTCACCTGGGCTGGAGCTGGACCGGACGGGCACCCGCCTATACGCACCACAACGACGTCGGCTACAACCACATTCACCACATCGGCAACGGCGTGCTCAACGACATCGGCGGCATCTACACGCTCGGCGTTTCGCCGGGCACCGTGCTGCACCACAACCGCATTCACGACGTGACCCGCTTCGAGCGCGGGCGCGAGGGCTATGGCGGGTGGGGCATCTACCTCGACGCGGGCAGTTCTGAGATCAGCGTGGAGAACAACGTGGTTTCCGACACGCGCGACGGCGGCCTGCACCTGCACTGCTATGCGTATCCGTACGGAGACGTGGTGACGAACAACATCTTCGCCTTCGCGCAAGACGCGGAGTTGATCCGCAACGCGACGATGGAGAACGAGAAAGAGCACGTCACCGTGCAGCGCAACATCGTGTACGGCCCGGCGACCCGCCTGTTGGGCGGCAGCAACTGGCGCAAGGGCAGCAACTTCAGCGCCGACCGCAATCTGTATTGGAGCACGGCCACGAACGCGCCGGATTTCTGCGGGCGCGACTTCGCCGCGTGGCAGGCCGAAGGGCACGACGGCAACGGGATCGTTGCTGATCCCATGTTTGTGGACGCTGAAGCGCGCGACTTCTGCCTGCGCCCCGACTCGCCTGCACGGACGCTCGGGTTTGCACCGATCGACGTCTCGGGCGCGGGCCTTTACGGTGACTCGAAATGGGTGCTCCAGCCGAAGGCCGTGAAACACAGGCCCTGCGAAACGGCCGTGGTGCCGATAAAAGAGCTCGCGATCCGCCAAGGGTTCGAGGATGAGGCGGCGGGGGAGTTGCCGGATTTTGCGCGGGTCTTTGAGGAGAACACGCAGGCGGTTGTGCGCGTGATCGCGGCGGGTGTCGCGGGGCCGAGCCAGTGTCTGCGCGTTACCGACGGGCCGGGCCAGAAGCATGTTCACGACCCGCATTTCTACTATGATCGCGATTTTCCCGAAGGGCGGCTGCGCGGTGCTTTCGATCTGCGCCACGAGGCGGGCGCGGTCTTCTCCTACGAGTGGCGCGACTGGCCGTCGGGGCAGACGCTGCGTGCGGGGCCGAATCTGCGTGTGAATGCGGACGGGTCACTGGTGGCAGGCGGAAAGCGGCTGCTGACGCTGCCGCAGAGTCAGTGGGTACACATCGAGGTGCTCTGCAACACGGGCGCGAAGGCTGACGCCACGTGGCAACTCGCGGTGACGCTGCCCGGACAGGCGCAGCAACGTTTCGCGGACTTGCCGTGCAGCGCCTCGTTCAAGCGGCTGAATTGGGTGGGGTTCATTTCGATGGCGACGACGGATGCGGTCTTCTACGTTGACAACGTGGTTGTTGAGAAGGCTCCGTGAGCGCGTTTGCAGGACAACGGTTAAGGCTTGGCATGGATTGCGGTTTTAGGCTGGACGAAGGCTACAGCCTGTTCATCCCGCTGAAAAAGGTTTGACCACGTGCCGATGAGTTGTGTGTTTGGTGCATAAAAAGAGGGGGAGTATGCTGCGATTGTGGATGTTGTCTGGTGTGGTTGTTTCGGCTGGGGCGATGGCCTTTGCCGCTGAGGAGCGTCCGGATCTCAGCCTCGTGTTTGGCGAGCGGAACGAAGGTGTTGGGTTGCGGGTGCCGTCGGGAGGGGATGGCGAGAACGTGCCTGAGACGGTTCAGGGTGTTGCTGTGCGCCGAGTGACGGGAAAGAATGCCTCTTATCTTTATGTTGCCGTCGATCACCCCGACTACCTAAAGGGGCCGGTCGATGTCTACGCGGTCGCTGAAGTGTTCGATGACGGCGTGTCCCGGGTCACCGTTCAGTACGACAAGGCCGCGCCGATGCCTGACAGCGCGAGCCGCTATACGGGTGCGGAGTCCACGGTCTTGCTCGTTGGATCTCACAAGTGGCGTACGCTTTGTTTTCATTTGCCCGCGTTGCGGCTGGGACATGGCCAGAATCTCGGATCGGACTTTCGCTTCTCAGCGCCGAACATCGCGTTCCGAAAAATCACAGTCACGCGACATCGGCCCGAGGGGGTCGGTGTGGAAGAGGGCATCGATCCGGCAGTCCTGCGGGAACTCGCTGTGACGCGTGCTTCGGGCATGGAGCTCACGTTCGGCGGCGACGCCGGTGTCGCCGACGCCGCGCTGTTCAAGGCGCTGTCTGTGACCAGCGTGGAGAGCTATGTCGATTGGGCCGGAGTGGAACCTGTGAAGGAACAGTGGGATTGGAGCAAGTGGGACAAGCAGGTGGCAATCCTGCAGCGGGCCGGTCTCAAGTGGGTGCCGTTTCTGATCGCAGGGTCGGCCTATGCCACGCCGCTCTGGTTCCAGAACTCGGCTGATTCGCACACGTACCGCTGTCTCGAACACGGTAAAGACAGCAAGGTGCAGAGCCTTTTCAATCCTGCGCTGCGGCCGCAGATCGAGCGCTTTCTGCGGGCTTTCGCGGAACGCTACCGCGACATGGGCGTCATCGAATCGGTGCTGCTCGGCATCACGGGCATCTATGGCGAGAGCATCTATCCCGCAGGCCCGGAGGGCGGCTGGACCGCGCGGCTGACGGGCGAGTACCACAATCATTTCGGTTGGTGGGCAGGCGACGCATATGCGGCGGCTGCATTTCGAGCGGCGATGCGTGAGAAGTATGGACGCATCAAGCGTCTCAACGCGGCATGGGATACAGCCCATGCATCGTTCGACGAGGTGGCGCCGTTCCTGCCTGAGATGGCGCCGAACGACCGAGCGCGCGCAGATTTCGTCGAATGGTATCAGCAGGCGATGACCGAGTGGGCCGTGTTTTGGGTCAAAGCTACGCGCAAGGTGTTTCCTAAGACTGAAATCTACCTGTGCACGGGCGGGGACGGCAGCCCGTTTTTAGGCGCTGACTTTACGTCGCAGACGGCGGCGGTCGCCCGGTTCGGCGCCGGCGTGCGGATCACCAACGAGGGCAGCGACTATACGTCCAACTTTTCGGTTACGCGCGAAGTGGCTACGGCGACGCGTCACTATGGCACATTCTGCGGGTTCGAACCTGCGTCCAAGGTCGACGCGAACGGAGTGGTCGCGCGCATCTACAACGCAACGGCGTCGGGTGCGCGCCAGTTGCACGACTACATCCCCAACACGCTTGGGCAGGGTGTAGAGGCGCTGGACAACTTCCGGACGAACGCAGTGTGGCTGATGCCGCGCAAACCGCATGTGCCGGTGGCGCTCTACCTGTCGCGGGAGACGTGGGCGCTGGAACCGGAGTCGGTCGGGCGCACGCTCGCGCTGTCGCGCACGCTACGCGATGCGACGGACATCGATTTCGTGACGCGCCGTTCTCTGGCGGACGGACATCTGCGCGGCTACAAGGTGTTGGTGATCGGCGCATCCTCGGTGCTGGAACCCGAGAGCGCCGAGGGGATCGAAAAGTGGGTTCGCAAAGGCGGCGTTCTCATCGCCGCGACACGTCCCGGTGAGACGCTGGGCGGGCGACTCTACGATCAGTCGGCGTGGCGGACGCGGCTCTTTGCGAGTGCCGCTCCGACAGGCACTCTTCTGCGGGCCGTGCTCGGCGGTGACGCTCCTGCGCATTGGACGCTCCAGGTCGGCGGCCGGGAGGACGAGGAGTGGTTGGCGGGCGATTGGAATCATCGGGAAAAAGGCCGCGAATGGCAGGAGGTTCCCGATGCGACGATGCGTTGGAGTGGGGCGCGACCCGGTGTGCTGTTGCCGGTCAAGCCTGGGGCGGATCACACGCTGCGGCTGAGCCTTTCCGTGCCTGGGCTGGCGGTGGGCGCATCGGGGATTGCTGTTACGGTGAATGGCCAGACGGTCGGACGGATCGTGAAATCAGGTCGGCAAGAGTGCGTCTTTACGGTGCCTGCCGCCACGCTGGGAACGAACCCCGTAGCGCGGCTCGAACTCGCGGTGTCGGTCTGGAAGCCTTCCGCGCATCAGGCCGGCAACGGCGACGCGCGCGACTTGGGAGTCTCGGTGCGGCAGGTGGAGGTGCTCCGCGCCGGGGCGGCGCCGGTCGCCGCGGCGACCGCGGCGCTGCGTATCGTTGTGGATCAGGCGCAGCTCGCCCCGCAGGTGCGAACAGTCGGCAAGGGGGAAACGGTGTTTTTGCCTGGACGGGCTGACGACGCGAAGCTGATCGCGAGCGTGCTGGCTGCGCTGTTGCCCAATGAGGCGGACGGACGGATCGACGGGCGCTTCATAACGGAGACCGACGGCGGAGCACTCTGGTTCGACGCGAAACCTCCGCGCATTTGGTGAGGGCGGCAGCGTCTTGATGGGCCTCGGGGCAAGCGCGCGGGAAAGCGGGGGACACAATGTTTTTTCGCTCATACGGTTTGGTGCTGGCTTTGACATGCGGGAGTGCTCTTTTTTCTGGGGCGCAGGAGTTTCCCGCCCGGACGCTTGAGCTTCCTCCGGGCACAGGTAATCCGCGCAATAGCGAGGGCGCGTTTATATCCCTCAAAGATGGACGCATCCTGTTTGTCTATTCGCACTATACGGCGGGAAAAGGGGGCGACCACGATCCCGCTTGTTTGGCGGGCCGTTACTCGTCCGACAGCGGCAGGACATGGACGGCAAAAGACAGAGTTGTCGTCGCGAACGAAGGCGGCTTGAATGTCATGTCCGTGAGCCTGCTCCGCTTGCAGAGCAATGAGATCGCGCTCTTCTACCTGCTTAAGAACAGCACGCAGGACTGCCGTCCGGTGATGCGGCTTTCGTCCGACGAAGGCGCGACCTGGGGCGCGCCGGCGACGTGCATTACGGATGAGGTCGGATACTATGTGCTGAACAACGACCGTGCGATCCAGCTTAAAAGCGGACGACTTGTGTTGCCGGTCTGTCAGCACAGTGTCAAAGGGGGAGCCGGTATGGACTGGCAGGGGACTGTGATGTGTTACCTGTCGGACAACAGCGGCAAAACGTGGCGGAGAAGCGCGTCCGCGCAAAAAGGATACGATGCGGCGGGCAAACGCATCGCCACGCAGGAGCCGGGCGTAGTCGAACTGAAGGACGGGCGTGTGATGATGTTCATCCGTGCAAGCGGCGGCTGCCAGTATCTCGCGTTTTCTTCAGACGGAGGAGACACGTGGAGCGCGCCCATGGCATCGGATATCCGATCTCCCGTTTCGCCCGCTTCGATCAAGCGCTTGCTCCCGACGGGCGACCTGCTGTTGGTTTGGAACGATCACGCAGGCCTTCCGGCCAGTCTGCGCGACCGGCGCGTGCCGCTGAGTTTGGCTATTTCAAAGGACGATGGGAAAACGTGGCAGCACGTCAAAGTGCTGGAAGGCAACCCCCAGGGCTGGTATTGCTATAGCGCGATTTATCCGATGGAGGATGCGGTGCTGCTCGGTTATTGCGCCATGTCCAATCTCGCGCACTCGCGCATCACACGTGTGCCTGTGCCGTGGCTCTACGGGAACAGGCCAGATTCTCAGGGTGAGTCAACCAACTGTCTTCATGGATATTTCAATGATTGAAGCGGGTCCTTTGCGTCGTATAGGACGCAGAGGATATAGGCTGTTCGGTGGAAAATCTGGAGACAGGGCCTGAAGTGGCGTTAAGCGCTTAGCAGGCAAAAGAGTCGAACGTGTTTGGGAAAACGACGAGTTTGTCAGCCATCATCCCCGTTGAGGTCGCAAGAAAAGGGTGCGCCTTAAAAGGGACTTTTCCGCTGGAAACGGCTCTTGTTGGAGCCTGTCGGGTATGCCATACTGTTTCCACTGGTTGGCTTAGAATTGGAGCCGCGGAAAACGGCGGGGATTTTCGGTCGGGGTGCGCGACACCACGCGCAGTGCAAGGCACAGCCGCATGGGCTTGGCAAGGTTTAGCGTGCACTGTTTAGGAGATGACAATAAAGGGGGCGTGGAATGAGACAGAGAATGAACAGCCGAGGATTGATGGCCATTGGGATTCTGGCTGGCGCTTCGTGGCTTTTTCTGACCGCGTGCGTTGCCGAAAAACATCTGTGCCGCCACCAAAGCCCTTCGGGGCGACTCAGGCGGGCGGACAGCTTTCTGGGCATCCACTTCGATTTCCATGCGGGGCCTGACTGCAAGACGGTTGGCTCGAACACGACACCGGCGATGGTCGCTCAGATCATCGATTTGGTGCATCCCGATTATCTTCAGATTGACTGCAAAGGGCATCCCGGTTATTCGAGCTATCCGACGGCAATCGGCAACCCGGTGCCGGGATTCGTCGGCGATCCGCTGCGCGTGTGGCGCCAGGTGACTGCCGACAAGGGCGTCGCACTCTACATGCACTACTCCGGCGTGTGGGACTATGCGGCTGTGGCCAAGCATCCCGACTGGGCGGCCGTGGGTGCGGATGGCAAGCCGAGCACGAAAGCCGCTTCGGTGTTCGGCCCGTATGCGGATGAGCTGCTGATACCGCAATTGCGCGAGCTGGCGAGCGTGTACGGCGTGGATGGCGCGTGGGTCGACGGCGAGTGCTGGGCCACCGTGCCGGACTACGGCGAGAAGGCTGCAAAGGCGTTCCGCGACGCAACCGGATTTCAGGAACTGCCGCACAAGCCGGGCGATCCGCACTGGTTCGAGTTCCAGCAGTTCCACAGGGAGGCGTTCCGCAAGTATCTGCGCCATTACGTCGGCGAGTTGAAAAAGACCAACCCCAACTTCCAGCTGTGCAGCAACTGGGCGTTCACCGATCACATGGCCGAGCCTGTCAGCGCGGCCGTGGCTTTTCTGTCGGGCGACTATGCGCCAGATGACAGCGTGAACTCAGCCCGGCTCTCGGCTCGGTTTCTGGCGCGGCAAGGGATGCCGTGGGATCTGATGGCGTGGAGTTTCAGCCGCAAAAAGGGAGCGGATGGGAAATCGCTTCAAAAGACCGCGCCACAGCTCGAACGCGAGGCGGCGGTGGTGGTCGCTCTGGGCGGCGGTTTCCAGGCCTATTTCAAGCAGAAGCGCGACGGGTCAGTTTCTCTTGAGCAGATGCCCGTGATGGCGGAGACAGCGGCTTTCTGCCGCGAACGGCAAGCGCTCTGCCACCGTTCTGAGCCGGTGCCACAGGTCGCGCTTTTGCTCTCCACGGCGGGTCACTATCACAAGGTCAGCGGACTCTTCAACCGCGAGTTGTCGGGCGTGAGCGGCGTGCTGCAGGCGTTGCTGGAGAGTCAGCACTCGGTGGAGGTCGTGAACGAGTGCCAGCTCAAAGGCCGCTTGGCCCTGTACCCGCTGATTGTGGTGCCGGAGTGGGCGTATCTTGAGCCGGGGTTCAGAGCGGACCTTGTCACTTATGTGAAGAAGGGGGGCAGTCTGTTGTTGGTCGGGCCGAAGAGCGCGGCGCTCTTTCAGGCAGAACTGGGAGTGACACTCGACGGCGAGCCCGCGGCCAAGCCGCAGCTGCTGGGGTACCGTGGCGGGCAGGCGCAGACAAAGGGCTTTGCGCAAGGAGTCAAGTTGGTTTCTGGCGCGGAGACGTTTGGAACCTTGCAGGCGGAGGCCAAGGCGGGTTCGCAGCCTGCAGCGTCGATCTCGGCGTTGGGCAAAGGGACGATCGCGGCGGTGTACGCGGAGCTCGGACAGAGTTACAGCGGCCTGCGCAGCCCAGTGGTCCGCAACTTTCTGAACGATTTGGCAAGGAGGCTCTTCCCTAAGCCGATGGTGGAAGTGACGGGCTCCTCGGACGTGGACGTGTGCCTCATGCGCCAGAAGGACAAGTTGCTGGTCAATCTCGTCAACACGTCGGGGCCACACCAGACGGAGCCGATTCAGGAGACGATCCAGCCTGTCGGGCCGCTGTCTGTGACCCTGAGGTTGCCGTCCAAACCGGCGAAACTGACGCTGGAGCCCGGCGGTCAGCCGCTGGCCTTTATTTACCGCGACGGGGCGGCGATGTTCACGGTGCCGCAGCTCGACATCCACCGCGTGATCGTTGCGGAGTAGGCGGCTATTTATGACACTTGACCGCATCCATCACGTGGCCATCATCTGTTCGGACTACCCCGCCTCGAAACGGTTCTACACGGAGTTACTGGGGCTGCGCATCGTGGCTGAGAACTACCGCAGTGACCGCCAGTCGTACAAGCTCGATTTGGCGCTGCCGGACGGCTCTCAGCTTGAACTCTTCTCTTTCCGGAATCCGCCGAAGCGGCTCTCTTACCCGGAAGCCTGTGGCCTGCGCCATCTCGCTTTCGGGGTGGACGACGTTGCGCTCTGGAAAGCGCAGTTGGAAGCCGCCGGCATTGCGGTCGAGGACGTCCGGACGGATGAGCACACGCTCAAGCGCTTTGTCTTCTTCGCCGATCCTGACGGCCTTCCCATTGAACTTTATGAGTCCCGCGTTTGCGGCGGTGGCTAGAAGACCCATCGCACACGCTGTGCTCCATGAACAGGCCAACGGTGCGAGTCGCCTGCTGCCAAGGCGACACCGAACTTCTTTTCTTTCGCGTCAAAAGAGCGTTGTCGGCGAATTTGGAGGGATGGTATGATGAAGACACACAGGGGAAAGCAGATGACACTGAATTCTATTGCGGCGATGGCGTTGGGCTTGTTTGCATTTGCGGCGGGAGCTGCTGAGACGGAGCCGGTGGTGCCGGGTAGCCTGGAAGATTTGGCGCGGTTCAGGAAGCCGCCAACGGAAGCCAAAATGGTCGTGGACGGTTTTCTGTGGGTCGAAGCCGAGGACTTTTCCGACTACGGCGAGTGGCGCATTGACACGCAGTTCGTGCATAAGATGGGTTCGGCCTATCTGCTGGCCGCTGGCGTCTGTCAACCGATCAAAGACGCCGTGACCGAGGTGAAGGTGCCGCAGGCGGGCAATTACCGCGTATGGGTGCGCACTAAGAACTGGCTCAAGGAGTATTCGCCCGGCCAATTCACGGTCTCCGTCAACGGCCAGAAGTCGAGGCAGACGCTCGGTGCGGCACCGTCGAGCGCCTGGACGTGGGAGTCGGCAGGTGAGTTCGAGCTGAAAAAGGGGCTAGCCAGGCTGGCTCTGGTCGATCTTTCAGGCGCCTTCGCGCGCTGTGACGCACTCATTCTGACGCGCGATCTCACGTACCATCCTCCGGAAGAGCTGGAGGCCTGCCAGCGCGAGCGGGCGCGGCTGACCGGCATGTCGGGCGAAGTCAAGGACATGGGCGAGTTCGACGTGATCGTGGTGGGCGCAGGCACGTCGGGATGCGGCGCAGCGATTGCGGCGGCGCGCATGGGCGCGAAGACAGCGCTGGTGCAGGACCGGCCCGTGCTGGGCGGCAACGCCAGCACCGAGCTGGGCGTGGGTGTGGCAGGGGCGAGCGTCTCGCACCCCAACGCCCGCGAGGGCGGGATCATGGAGGAGGCGACGCTCATTCGCACGAAGAACGGAAATCCGCGCGTGAGCGAGGCGTTCCAGGCCATGGCCAACGGCGAGAAGAATCTCGCGGTTTTCTTCAACCAGCGCGTGATGGCTGCCGACATGAAGGATGCTGCGACCATCGGTGCCGTGCGGGCTGTGGACACGCTGACGCTCGCGAGCAGCCGGTATCGCGGCAAGTTCTTTGTCGATTGCACAGGCGACGGCTGGGTGGGTTACTACGCTGGAGCGAAATACCGCTTCGGACGGGAGTCGCGCGAGGAGTTCGGTGAGACGGCCGCGCCGCCGCAGGCTGATAAGATTACGATGAGCGGCTGCATCATGGGCAATCTGGCGTGCTCCTATCGTGCAGAGGACGCAGGCAAGCCCGTCGACTATACGCCTCCGGCCTGGGCCTACAAGCTGCCGCCGTATGAGGAGTTTCACCGTTTTCCGAAAGGGTTCACGGGCGGGCAGTGGTGGCTGGAGCATCCGGGCGACGTCGACGACCTCGAGGATCCCGAATTTGCCCGCGACGAGCTGGTGCGGATCACGTTCGCTTACTGGGGCTTCATCAAAAACGGGTGGACCGACAAGGCGAAAGCGCGGAACTATGCGCTGACCTACGTGCCGCACATGGACGCGCGGCGCGAGACGCGGCGGCTCGTGGGCGACTACATCATGAAACAGCAGGACGCGGAAGCCGGGACGAATTTTCCGGACCGCATCTCGTACGGCGGGTGGAGTCTGGACGTTCACAACCCACATGGCGTGATGTCCGGTAAAGAGGGACCATACTATTACGACGGGCACGTGCCGATCTACAGCATTCCTTTCCGCTCGACCTACTCGACCAACATCGCGAATCTGCTCTTCGCCGGCAGGCACATGAGCGTGACGCATATCGCTCTGGGCACGGTGCGCGTGGAGGCCACACTGGCGACCGTGGGCCAGGCTGCTGGCACGGCAGCTGCGCTCTGCTGCCAACACCGCATTATGCCGCGTGAGTTGGGGCAGCAGTACATCGGCGAACTACAGCAGGCGTTGCTGAAAAGCGACCAGTACATTCCCGGTGTCGTGAACGAGGATCCAGCCGATCTCGCAAGGACGGCGAAGGTGACGGCGTCGAGCACGCGGAGTTACTCGGAGTACTCGAAAGCCTCGTACAAGACGGATGATGCGCACGAGCTGAATATGCAGCGTGCGGTGATGTTCCCGCGCGGGCTGACGGATCGGCTCGGCAAAGTCAACCTGTGCCTGATCTCCGAAAACAGAGAGGCCGTTGACGTGACGTTGCATGTTCGCGGAGCCAAGGAGGCGGGTGATTTCTCGGCAGCCGACGACGTGGCTGCCGCGACGGCCAAAGTTCCGGCAGGCCGGCGCGCGTACGTGTCCTTCAAAGTCGATTGCGTGCTGGCTCAGCCCTATGTCTGGCTGTGGCTGCCCAAGACGCCGGGTGTGAGTTGGGCGCTGGTGGACAGTAGCATGCCGGAAGGGTGTCGCGCGTACGGCGGCGACAAAGGCAGGCCATGGACGGTGGTCAAGGGTCAACAGTATGCGTTTTACACGGAGCCGGCTTTGCATTTCCAGACCGACTACCGTCCCGAGAATGTGGTCGATGGCGTATCGCGCATCGTGGGCAAGCAGAGTCATCTGTGGGCTTCAGACTCGCAGCAGCCCCTGCCACAGTGGATCGAACTTGACCTGGGCAAGAGGGTCGATCTGAACTCGGTGCGGCTCACGTTCGACACCGATCTGAATCCTAAACAGCCTGAGAAGCCGGTTTCGAAGCTGTGTGTGAAGGATTACCGCGTTGAAGCGTTCGACGGCCAAGTGTGGCGAGAGGTTGCAGCGGTGACAGACAATTTCCTGCGGCACCGTGTCCACAACTTCCCGAAGCTGGCCGCTTCGAAAGTGCGTCTGACCGTGGAGGCCACAAACGGGGATCCTTCAGCCCGCGTCTTCGAAATCCGCGCCTACTGCGAGCCGGAAGGGAAGTGATCCGGAGTCACTTCCCGATGCGGTACAGATGCCTCATAGTGCGTACGATGAGCGAGTGACCGGCGACGGCGGGCGAGGCCATGCAGCCTTCGTCCAGCCGGTTGGTCGCGACGACATTGAAGGTGTCGCCCAGCGCTACGACCGTGCTGGTTTTGCCGCGTGAGAAAAGGAAGATGTGTCCGTCTGCGGCAATGGGTGAGGCCATGTGTTGGCCGGGGAGCTTGCCAGACCAGATCTCCTTGCCTGTGGCGGGCTCTAGGCAACTCAGCGTGGTGGCGGTCATGGTGTAGAGCCGGTTGTTCACCAGAAGCGGAGAAGGCATATCCGGCACGTTCTTGGTGCTTTTCCAAAGGACACCTTTCTCTGTGATGTCGCCTGCCGCACCTTCGGGACGGATGCACAGAAGGACAGGATCAACGGTGCCGCTGCAGATGAAGAGGCGTCCGTCGGCGAAGAGCGGACGTGGCACCACCGACCAGCCGCCGTACCAGACTTGCCAGATCTCGGCCCCGGTGCCGGGATCGTAGGCGTGAACACCGTGGCCGCCCGGGCTCACCAACTGGTCGTGGCCGTTCACGCGGATAACGAGAGGGACGCCGGAGGAGTGGACCTGTTGGGGAGCCTTGCCGTCCTTGAAGATGCGGTCGGTTCTCCAGAGGGTCGCTCCGCTGTTCTTGTCGAGCGCCGTGACGAACTGTCTGTCTCCCGTCTGTCCGTCGCAAGTGAGGATGAGCATGTTGCGGTAGAGGATCGGCGAGCTAGCCGCGCCGACGTCGCGGTAATCGACGATGAGGTCGCGGCGTTCCCATATTCTCTCCCCGGTCTTTGATGAGAGGCAGGCGGTGCCGGGCGAGCCGAACGTGACATAGACACGGTCCTTTTCCAAGACCGGGGTAGGTGTTGCATAGCTGTTGAGCGTGTGGCAGAGCTCCGGCTTCTCGCAGGTGAACAGGCTGATATCCTGCGTGATTTGGCCGGTGTCGAGCGCCACGCACAGGACGTGGCGCGACTTGCCTTTGTCTGGCGAAGTCGTCAGCCAGATACGGCTTCCTGAAACGACAGGAGAAGAGTAGCCGCTGCCGGGGATTTCGGTTTTCCAGGCGATGTTCTGCTTTTCGCTCCACGTCACGGGCAAAGCGCGTGCCTCCGAGACGCCCTGACCGGTCGGTCCTCGGGCCTGCGGCCACTCGTCTGCGGCCAAGGAGGATAAAGCCAGCGTAGCGCCAGATGCGGCGATGAAGGAGCGCAACAAATCTCCGAAGGTGGCCACGTTTTCTTCCTTTGACTTGACAAAAGGGCGCCACGAAAAAGGCCAAGGGGCCATAGCCAGCACCATTTCTTCACGCATGGAAGAGGACGCGCCCCTTGGCAGGAATGCCGCTACTGAGGGTTTGCGATTTTAAAGGTCCAGGCGAAATCACACGGCATATTGCCGGGGTTGAGGGCGGGGGGCTGGAGCGTGAGCTTGCCGTCGGCACAGGTGAAGGTGACCGGGAGCTGACTGCCCAGCAGCGATACAGAGTCCGCCTTGGCGAGGTGGTCGATGACGATCGGTGCCTGCGGCCAGCGTGCGCAGATGACGTAGAGCGCGTTGGGCTTCTTGGAAAAGTAGATCTTCGTTTCGCGCATGTTCTTGGGGCGGTGCTGCCACGCGGTGGTGCTGTAGATGGCTTCACCGTTCACATCGAGCCACTTGCCCATGTCGAGCAGACGTTCCTGCATGATCACGGGAATCAGTCCGTCTGCCTGCGGGCCGATGTTGAGGAGCAGGTTGCCGCCGCGGCTGACCTTCTCGACCAGGGTTTCGACGCACTGGGCAGAGGTCATATAGTCGGTGGTGGTCTCGAAGCGGTTGAAGCCGAAAGAGCCGCCGATGCCGCGACACTCTTCCCACGGGTGTACGAACTGGGTGTCGAGGGCGCTGCCTGTGTGGACGAGGTCGTACTCGGTGGTGTAGTGGCCGCCGTGCAGGCCGCGGGTTTTCTTGCCCCAGCGGTCGTTGACCACGATCGTATCTTTGACCGGCGACTCGTTATAGAGCCAGGCGAGGAAGTCGGCGCTGCGGAGCTCTTCGTCGGAGTAGTCCCACTCGCCGTCGGTCCAGAGCACGTCTGGCTTGTAGAGGGTGACCAGTTCCTTCATCTGAGGATGATTCATCTCGGCATTCCAGCGTCCGATGGTTTCCTTCGAGTAGAGCGGGTTGTTCCATTCGAGCAGCGAGTAGTAAAAGCCCATGTGCAGGCCCTGTTTGCGGACGGCCGCGATCAGGTCGCCGGCGAGGTCGCGATGAGGGCCGATGAACTGGCTGTTCCAGTGCGGACTGAGGGCGCTGGGCCAAAGCGCGAAGCCGTCATGGTGCTTGGAGGTCAGCACGACATAGCGTGCGCCCGACTTCTTGAAGAGGTCAGCCCACTGGTCCGGGTTGAAGTGTTCGGCGCGGAATTGCTTGGCGAAATCCGTGTACGGGGTCTCGGCTCCGTAGGTCCGGGCATGGAAGTTGGTGAAGGCCGCGTTCTTGGTGAGCAGGCGGTTGTAGTAATGCTCGGAGTATTTCGCGTAAACGTTGGCCGCATCGGTGGGCGCATAGGCGGGCACGGCGTAGACGCCCCAATGGATGAAAATGCCGAATTTCGCCTCTTGCCACCACTGCGGTGTGGGGCGTTTGTCGAGCGATTCCCAGTCGGCCTTATAGACGGTCTGGGCTTGAATCGCGCTGGCGCAGATGAGGAGGGACAGGGTTGCTATGCGTTTCATGGTCATTTCCTGTTTTCGGGGTTGAGGGTTGATAGAACGTCGCGAAGCTTTGCCGCAAGGGACTCAGTTGAGAACGGTTTCTGAAGGAAGTGAATGTCGTTGTCGAGTATCCCGTGGTGGGCAATGATGTTGGCGGTGTAGCCTGATATGTAGAGGCTCTTCAGGGTGGGGCGTTGCTGGATGAGCCGCTTCCACAGCTCATGCCCGCTCATTTCCGGCATGACCACGTCGGTCATCAGCAGATGGATGTCGCCCGCATATGAATCGGACACTTGGATCGCCTCCTCTGGGCCCCCTGCCGGAAGGACGATGTAACCTAATCGGCTGATCAGCGTTTCAGCGAGAGAAAGGAGCGCAGGTTCATCCTCGACCAGCAGAATGGTCGCCGAGCCATTCAGTGGCGCGGCGGGCACGCCAATCGGGCCACTGTCGGACGGCACGTCAGCTTCGTGGCGCGGAAGGTAAATGTCGAAGCGCGATCCCTCGCCCGGCGCACTGGTGACGCGGATGAACCCATCGTTCTGCTTGACGATCCCGTAAACAGTTGAGAGGCCCAGCCCCGTGCCGACTTCTTTCTGCTTTGTGGTGAAAAATGGCTCGAAAATATGGGCCTGAGTGTCAGCGTCCATGCCGCACCCGTCGTCGCTGACACTGAGCAGGACGAATGATCCTGAGGGGCAAGTGGAAAGCGCTTCGTTGTCGGCTTGAGAAACGGTCACATTGCTCATCTGAATGCTGATTTCACCGACGCCGTTGATCGCGTCGCGCGCATTGACCGTAAGGTTGACCAACAGTTGGTCGATCTGGCTGGGGTCCAGCTTGACATTCCAGAGGCCTGCGGCAGGATGCCAATCCAGCTTGATCTCTTCGCCGATCAGCCGTTTGAGCATGTTGAGCATGCCGGAGATCGTGTCGTTCAGGTTCAAGACGCGGGGCATGATTGTCTGCCTGCTGGCGAAGGCCAGGAGCTGCCGCACGAGGTCGGCGGAGCGCTTGCCGGCTTTGATGATTTCGTGCAGGTCGGCATGAATCGGATGGAGGTCTTCGAGCCGCTCTTTGGCCAACTCGGCGTTGCCGACGATGACGGCCAGCATGTTGTTGAAATCGTGGGCGACGCCGCCTGCCAGCCGGCCCACGGCCTCGATGCGTTGCGACTGCTGGAGCTGTTTTTCCAGTGTCTTGCGCTCTTCCTCGTGCTTTCTACGCTCGGTGATGTC
>Ga0118677_10001353_pt2 | contig 51778 bp, 40 predicted proteins | sample AliMusrvi5mmetaG_FD_86154 | JGI IMG/M metagenome (GOLD analysis project Ga0118677, IMG submission 86154) | reverse complement strand
AAGATGCGCCTAAGAGAATAGATTGTGAAACAACGTATTTAAAAACAGGGAAAATATTATAAGAAAGGATAAAAAATAATCCGCCGACGAGACCGCCGACAATGTAGGTGCTGAGTAATTTTTTTTCATCTAAAAATTCTAGGAATATTTTTCCGCCGAAATAAAGTGAGATCATGTTGAATAAAATATGAAAGAAATTTTTACAGCCGTCCCGAAAATCAAGTACGAGGGGCCTGACTCGAAAAATCCTTTTTCGTTTCGCTATTACAACCCGGAGGAAGTAATAAACGGCAAGACCATGCGCGGGCAAATGAAATTCGCGCTGTCTTATTGGCATACACTCTGCGGTGAGGGCTCCGATATGTTCGGCCCCGGAACCGAGGATAAAACCTTCGGCGGCGAAACACCGATGGATATTGCCAGGAACAAGGCTTTTGCTTGTTTCGAGCTTTTGGATAAGCTTTCAATAGACTATTTCTGCTTCCATGACCGTGACATCGCGCCGGAGGGCAATACCCTTGCCGAAACGAACGCCCGCCTGGACGAAATTGTGCCGGTTATTGATGAGCTGATGAAGAAAAGCGGCAAAAAGCTCCTTTGGGGCACCGCGAACTGCTTCAGCAATCCCCGTTATATGCATGGCGCCGGCACTGCCTGCAATGCCGATGTTTTCGCTTTCGCTGCGGCGCAGATTAAGAAGGCACTTGAAATCACCGTCAAATTGGGCGGCAACGGTTATGTTTTCTGGGGCGGCAGAGAAGGGTACGATACACTGCTCAATACAGACATGGGGTTGGAGCTCGACAACATGGCGCGCTTGATGCGGCTTGCTGTTGACTACGGCAGGAGCATCGGCTTCAAGGGCTATTTCTATATTGAACCGAAGCCGAAAGAGCCCACTAAGCACCAGTACGATTTTGATGTGGCGACCGTGCTTGCCTTCCTGCGGAAGTATGGCTTGGATAAAGATTTTAAGATGAATGTTGAGGCAAACCACGCGACATTGGCACAGCATACCTTCCAGCATGAGCTGCGCGTTGCGCGTTTGAACGATGCATTCGGCTCCATCGATGCCAATCAGGGCGATTTGCTGCTCGGCTGGGATACGGACCAGTTCCCGACGAATGTTTACGAAACAACGCTTTGCATGCTTGAAGTCATCAAAGCGGGCGGGTTCGTTCACGGCGGACTCAATTTTGACGCCAAGACGCGCCGCGGCTCCTATACACATGAAGATATTTTCCATGCTTATATTGCCGGTATGGATGCATTCGCTTTGGGTTTGCGTATTGCTTCAAAAATAATAGAAGACGGCAGGCTGGACAGTTTTGTTGAAAACCGTTACGCAAGCTATAAAACCGGCATCGGCGCGGATATCGTCAACGGTAAGGTATCGATGGCTGATTTGGAAAAGTATGCCCTCGCAAAAGGCGATGTTATTGGATGTGTTGAAAGCGGCAAGCAGGAATACCTTGAAAATATCATGAACTCGATTATGTTCGGCTAATAGGTGAACATCATCAATTTAACAACGGAATAAAGCAATCACAAGGAAAAACCGCGAAATATTGTAGGGCAGGCGCTTGCTCCTGCCGCAATAATAAAGTTAACAAAGGCTTTAGGCGGGGGCAAGCACCCGCCCTACACCTGAAAAGATGTCATTAATCCATAAATTAATAATGCTGCTGATAAGGGGAAAGAAAATGACACATTTAATCGGTATAGATATCGGCACTTCCGGCACAAAAACCGTGCTGTTCACCCAAACGGGTGAGGTTGTCGCCTCCGAAACGGTTGAATATCCGCTGTATCAGCCGCAAAACGGCTATGCGGAGCAGGAACCGAAGGACTGGTGGATGGCGACAGTCTCCTCTATCAAAGCCGTACTGCAGAAAAGCGGCGCTGATAAGGCAAGTATTGCCGGTATCGGGCTTTCCGGCCAGATGCACGGGCTTGTTATGCTGGATAAAAACGGCGAGGTTTTGCGGCGCTCGATTATTTGGTGCGACCAAAGAACGGCAAAGGAATGCGAAGAGATAACCCGAAGGGTTGGCAAGGAAAGGCTGATAGAAATCACCGCCAACCCGGCTTTAACAGGCTTCACCGCGTCAAAAATTCTTTGGGTGCGAAACAATGAACCGGATATTTACGAAAAATGCCGCCATATCCTGCTGCCAAAAGATTACATCAGGTATATGCTCACAGGTGAATTCGCCACAGAGGTTTCGGACGCTTCCGGTATGCAGCTTTTGGATGTCACCAACCGCTGCTGGTCGGATGAGGTTCTGGAAAAACTTGATATTGATAAATCCCTTTTGGGCAAAGTATATGAGTCGCCCGAAATAACCGGAGAAATTACTCAAAAGGCTGCGGAAATGACGAGCTTAAAGGCCGGCACAATCGTCGTCGGAGGCGCGGGGGATAATGCAGCCGCCGCGGTCGGCACGGGCGTTGTGGAGGACGGAAAAGCTTTCACAACAATCGGCAGCAGCGGTGTTGTATTCGCGCATACATCTGAAATTTCCATTGATTTAAAAGGCAGGGTTCACACCTTCTGCTGCGCAGTGCCCGGCGCATGGCATGTAATGGGCGTGACGCAGGGCGCGGGGCTTTCGCTGAAGTGGTTCAGAGATAATTTCTGCCAAGCTGAAATGGAAACCGCAGAGGGTATGAATGTTGACAGCTACTATATTTTGGATAAACAGGCGGAAGAAGTGCCGATCGGCGCGAACAGGCTGCTGTATCTGCCGCACCTGATGGGCGAGCGCACACCGCACCTGGACGCAAACGCGAGAGGCGTTTTCTTCGGGCTTTCGGCTATGCATACCAAGCGGGATTTGCTGCGGGCGGTTATGGAGGGTGTATCCTATTCTTTAAAGGATTGCCTGAGTGTGCTTGAAGAAATGAACATAGCGGTCGACAATATGGCGGCCTGCGGCGGCGGCGGCACCAGCAAGCTTTGGCGGCAAATGCTGGCCGATATTTACGGCTGCCCGGTTAAAACAATAGCCTCCAAAGAAGGCCCGGCTTTAGGTGTCGCGCTTCTCGCGGCTGTCGGAGCGGGTTTATATGAAAGTGTCCCTCAAGCCTGTTCACAGGTTATAAAATACGGTTCCTCTCAACCCCCTATTGAGGCAAACACAAAAGAATACGCTAAATATTACAGCCTTTACAAAGAAATATATCCGAACCTGAAAGCAAGCTTCGCGAAGCTCGGCACGCTGTAGGGGATAGGTTTTAAAGGAGGGTGTTTGTTATGAAAAAGACGCTGAAAAGACTTGCAGCCGGTTTTATGAGTCTGGCTTTGCTGCTGTCCATGAATTTTACATCTCTTGCCGCAAAAACAAAAGCAGCGAAGGGGGAGTTTGTCTTGGGTCAATATGATATTGTGGTTTCTCCAAATGGCAATGACAGTTGGAGCGGCCATTTGGCAGAGCCAAACGCCGACGGCACGGACGGCCCCTTTGCAACCCTTGAAGCCGCAAAAAATTACCTCAGGGTACTAAAAACCTATGACTTGTATGCCGATTTGACAGGCTTGACCGTTTGGCTCAGAGGCGGCACTTATTATCTTGACAAGACCCTTGAATTTACCGCCGAGGATTTGGGCGACTGCAATTACAAAGCTTATCCGGGTGAGACACCCGTTATTAGCGCCTCAACACCGGTCAGCGGTTGGACTACCGAAACAGTCAACGGTATAAAAATGTGGACAACCACCGTCAATACAAAAGGCGACGGCTGGTATTTCAACACTTTGTATAACGGCAACACAAGCCTGCCCCGTTCCCGTTACCCGAAAACAGGCGAGCTTTCGGTTAAGTCAATTAACACCGCTGATGAATTATATCCCACGAGTGACTACTTCAAAGGCAATACCTCTTTTAACACAAATCCCACCGACTTGTATCTCTTCTCAAACATACAGGATGTGGATGTCAGGATTCTTCATTATTGGAAAGACGAACTGATTCCTGTGGATAGTTATAACGCTTCAACCGGTTATTTGAAATTAAGCAAACCAACAAGCATGACAACCGCCGCAGGGGACAGGTACTTCTTTGAAAATGTTTTTGAGGCGCTTTCGTTGTCGGGCGAATGGTATCTGCAAAGGCCGGAAGGCAAGCTATATTATATTCCGCTTGCGACGGATAATATAAATACCACCATCCTCTATGCCGGCAAGCTTGAAACGATGATAACAATCAACGGCATAGACGGCATTTCGTTCAGCGGTATCACCTTTAGGGACAGCGATTGGCATATCGTTCCCACTGATTTGGAGAACTCCCAGGCGGCCTACGGGGTCGCACCTACAATATTGACTACCAACACAAACAATATTTCTTTTACCGGTTGCACGCTTCAAAATATCGGCGCAACAGGCATAAAAATCGGGTACAACAGTAAAAAATGCCTTGTTAAAAGCTGTTTGTTAAGAAACATCGGGGGAACAGGGATATTTATTGACGGCAATAATGTTCAGCCTGACGCTCCTGATATCACGAAGGATATAACGGTTACGGATAATCAAATCTACCAATACGGCAGAATATTCAACAACGCAATCGGCGTTATGCTAACCAACGCGAGAAATTGCGAAATCTCCCATAACGAAATCCATGACGGTTTCTATACGGCTGTTTCCGCCGGCTGGGTTTGGGGTTATTCCTACAATGTTACCGATTACCTGAAAATATCCGATAATTTAATCTATGACATCGGGCAGGGCTGGCTTGCCGATATGGGCGGTATCTATACGCTTGGTATGCAGCCGCACTCTGTTATAAGCGGCAATGTTGTGCATGATGTCGGCTGTTACAGCGGCAGCAGCGGCTACGGCGGCTGGGGAATATATCTCGACGAGGGAACATCAGGCATGACGGTGAAGAATAATATTGCCTACGATTGTTCCTCACAGGGTTTTCATCAGCACTACGGGAAAGAAAACATCGTCAAGAATAATATTTTCGCCATGAATAAAGAGGGGCAGGTAAGGGTTTCGCTCAAAGAAGACCATATATCGATGTATTTTAAACACAACATCGTTGTTTCCCAAAATGCCGCAATGTACACGAGTGTGGTAAAGGGCAAGTTTGTCGATAATAAAAATATTTACTGGGATTATCAAAGAAAATGTATTGTACTCAGCGGAGATTCAACCAAAATTCAAGACAGGATATACCGGATAGGTATGCTTTTCAGAGGCTATTATAAAAACGGCGTATTTAAAGACCCGCTGTTTAAGGATATTGCAAACCGCGACTTTACCCTGTCACCGAAATCTCCCGCGATAAAAGCTGGCTTCGTCCCATGGGATTACAAGCAGGCGGGGACAATAACAAAATTCGATATCTCGTAAAGCTGAACGAAAGGGAAATAAATGCTGACTGCCGGAATTGTCGCGGAATATAACCCGTTTCATTTGGGCCATGCCTATCAGCTCGAACAGACGAGGCAGGCAGGGGCTACGCATACGGTTGCGGTTATGAGCGGTAATTTTGTTCAGCGCGGCGAACCGGCCATAGCGCTGAAACAAGCGAGAGTAAAAATGGCGCTGGCAAACGGTATCGATTTGGTGATTGAATTGCCACTGCCATGGGCAACCGCAAACGCAAGGTCTTTCGCTTCAGGTGCGGTTTGCCTGCTGAACGCGCTCGGTGTTGTTGATATGTTAAGTTTCGGCAGCGAGAGCGGGGATGTCACGCTGCTGAAAAGCGCCGCTGAAGCAGTTGATTCAAAACAGATGAACAGTGAAGCAATTAAAGCGCATCTTGCTGACGGTATCAGCTTTGCCTCCGCCAGGGAAGCGGCGGTAAGAGAACTTTTCGGCGGAACCGTTGCCGATATCTTGAAAAGACCGAATGACACGCTTGCGGTCGAATATATCCGGGCAATAAAAAACCTGAATTCGGCGATGAAACCGTATGCTGTGAAACGCTTCGGCGCGGGGCATGATCAAACCGGAACGGACAGCTTTTTTGCCTCCGCTTCGCAGATACGAAAAAACCTGCTGAACGGCAGCGAATATGTGCGGTTTCTGCCGAAAGCCACAGCCGAGATATTGGCGAAAGAAATTGAAGCGGAAAGAGCACCGGCCGATTACACGCTTTTGGAAACAGCTGTTCTGTGCGCGCTGCGCATGATGACAGCCGAAAAAATTGCCCTTGCTCCCGATATTTCCGAAGGCATTGAAAACCGTATTTTTGAAGCTGCCCGCAGTGCGGTAACCCTGGAACAGCTTTTTTCGCTAGCAAAAACGAAAAGATACGCCCATGCGCGGATTCGCCGCATTGTTTTGCATTCTTTCCTCGGGGTTGACGCAGCGGACAGTGAAGGATTACCACCGTATATCCGTGTTCTCGGCTTGAGCCTTAAGGGAAGGGAACTCTTGCGGACAGCGCGGAAATCGGCAGCATTGCCTATCATCATGAAAGCGGCGGATGTTTTTGCGCTCGATGAAAGAGCAAAACGGGTATTTGCGCTTGAATGCAGAGCAGCGGATATTTTTGCGCTATCACTGCCGAAACCTCTGCCCTGCGGGTTGGAACAAAAAGCGAATGTAATATTAAATGTTGAATAAAAGAACCCGGAAAGGACATGCAAAATAATATGCAGCTTACAATTAAAACAGAAAACAGTAGTAATACGATTGACTTTTCCGAGGGAGTTAATCTTCTTCGCATTCTGACGAGTCTCGGCTATGATATAAATTCATTCTGCGGCGGCAACGGCAGCTGCTACAAGTGCAAGGTGAAAATAGTCAGCCCGTATTTGGAACCTACAGAAAAAGAGCTTTCGGTGCTTTTACCCGAAGAAATTGAAACGGGCATCAGATTTGCCTGCGACATAAAGCTGCAAGAGGATACCGAGGTTGAAATCCTTTCAACCGGAAAAATGGAAGTCTTAAAAACTTCATCGGCATCCGAAAACTATAGCACGCCAAAAGGCAAAATCAGAATTGTTATTGATATCGGCACAACAACACTTGTCGCGGCGCTTATTGATGAAAATGGCGGTGTAATCGCGACTGCCGGCGAGAAAAACAGGCAGGCCGCGTTTGGCGCCGATGTAATAGCCCGTGTCAAATATGTAGCCAACGGCGGGCTTAAAGAACTCCAATTGGTTGTAACAGGCCAATTAAACGGTATGTTAAAAACATTAATGAGTTCAAATAATATCGAAAAAATCGAGGATATAACTGTCTGCGGCAATACGGCGATGCTTCATCTGTTTTTCGGCAGGGATTGCACCGGTCTCGGCTTTTTCCCCTATACAGCGGACTTTCTCGTAAGCCAAACCGTAAACGGGGAAGGTTTAGGGTTGGGGCTGGATGTTCCTGTCCGTTCGCTGCCCTGTATTGCGAGTTTTGCGGGCGCCGACCTGACGGCAGGCATTGTGAGCGAATATGAAAACTCTGAGAAATATACACTGTTAATTGATTTGGGGACAAACGCAGAAGTAGCGCTTTTTAACAATGAACGAATCCTTGCTTCCTCCGCTGCCGCAGGCCCTGCCTTTGAAGGCGCGAGCATCAAACAGGGGATGGGCGCTACAGCAGGAGCGATATGTTCTTTTGAACTTGTCAATGGCAACGCTAGGGTGAAAACCATCGGCAATGCAGTTCCGGTCGGCATTTGCGGGTCCGGTCTTATTGACATTGCCGCGGAGCTGCTGAAGAACAATATTGTGGAAGACACAGGCTATATGCTCACGGGTAAGAGCTTTGAAGTTTGTGAGGAAGTCAGCATATACGCCGAGGACATCAGAGAACTGCAGCTTGCCAAGGCGGCAATTGCGGCCGCTATCGATATGATGATATTATCCGCGGGGCTTACATCGGATGATATTGACCGGGTGCTTATCAGCGGAGGTTTCGGCAGCTTTATCAATGCCGGAAACGCGGCTTTTATCGGCTTGTTCCCCGCCGAACTCCGCAAAAAAACAGCCGCCGTCGGCAACAGCAGCCTTGCGGGCGGCATATTGTGCGCCGCTTTCCCCGAAAAAATGGCGCTTGCCGAAAAAATAGCGGCAAGCACCGAGTATTTGGATTTGGCGAACAGCGCCGAATTCGCGGAAAGATACATAGAACATATGATGTTCTGACTTGCCTCCCTTGTTAAAGGGAGGGGGACCGCGTCAGCGGTGGTGGGATTGCATTAGCCAGCTGCGTCAGTAATTGTGGGATTATTCGCCAACTATTTTACCTACACAATAATCATCCTCAACACCTGTAATCTTAACCCTAAAAATGACGCCGGCAGGAATATCGGCATCTTTGATTTTCACAGGTGTGTAATTCGGCGTAAAACCCTGAGCGACATCTTTTTCAATGTTTCCCTCAATTAAAACCTCAACCGTTAAGCCTATTTGGCTTTCCAAAAACTCATTTCGTATCTCCTGCGCGGCCGCAATCATTAAGCGGCTGCGTTTTTCTTTTTGCGCCTTGGCGATTTGAGGCATCATTTCAGCCGCTTTTGTGCCGGTGCGGGGCGAATAAGGGAACACATGAACTTTCTCAAATTTGATTTTCTGTACAAATTCGAGTGACTCATAAAATTCGTCTTCGCTTTCCGTCGGGAACCCGACCATCACATCCGTTGTCAGTGTACAGCCCTTAAAGGTTGAACGCAGTTCCCGGCAAAGTGTTTCATAATCCCTTACCGTATAATGCCTGTTCATCCGGCGCAGCGTTTCGTCACACCCGCTTTGCAGCGATATATGGAACTGAGGGCATAGCTTTGTTTGACCGCTTAAGCACTCAATTAACTCGTTTGTTATTCTGTCAGGCTCCAAAGACCCGAGGCGAACCCTTTTGATACCCTCAAACGAACAGGCCAACTCGACTGCGTCGCACAGGCTTTTTCCAATGTCGCTCCCGTAAGCAGAAAGATTGATGCCGACAAGTACAATCTCGGCAAAGCCTGCATTTTCAAGGCTTTCAAGCTCAGTTTTCAATTCGGAAAGCGATTTTGAACGGACCCTTCCGCGGGCGTAGGGGATAATACAATAGGAACAGAAACGGTCGCAGCCGTCCTCTATTTTAACAGCGGCTCTTGTGCGTTCCTTAAAGTCCGTTATGCCGGCTCCCATCAATGCGGTGCCCTTATATGCAGCGCCTGTGAGGTGCGGTGTAATTTGCACCTGCCTGTTCCCGCAGGAAAAGTATTGTTCGAGCAGGCGGAACAATTCATCATAATCACGGTTCCCAAGCACAATGTCCGCCTCCGGCAGTTCTTCCGCTGTGTTTGGAAAGGCCTGCGGCATGCATCCTGTAAGAACCACAACCGAATCGGGGTGAAGATTTTTGAATCTTCGCACAGCCTGCCTTGTTTTTCTGTCGCTCTCGGCGGTAACGGTACAGGAATTCACGATATATACATCGGCATCCAAATAATATCCGACTGTTTCAAAACCTTTCGCTGTGAAGCTTTCGGTAACAGCCTGTGTATCGTATTGATTAACCTTGCAGCCTAACGTGTAAAATGCAACCTTCATAAATTACCTCACAGTTTTTCTGTTTCAAATTATAGCTTAAAAATCTCTGTGATTCAATCAAAATAAATTTTTGTCATGCTCATAATCAATCAATGTATATTTTTCTTTCGGTTGGAATATAAAAATTAATTATGTTAAATTTGTTAAAAAATTCCCAGTTCTATTGAAATAAACGCTCCGATAGTTTACAATATAAACACGAACAATAAGTGTTCATAAAATTTTGGGGGAATGCAAAGTGGCAATTGAATTAAACGAAAGCTATACGGGTGATTTGGCCTCACCCGATGCATTAAAGGCTATCGAACCTGAAGTCTTGGCAGCTCACAATATGCTGCACTCGGGCACCGGAGCGGGAAAAGACTTTTTGGGTTGGATAGACCTTCCTGTTAACTGCAACAAGGCGGAATTTTCCGCCATAAAGGCTGCCGCCGGCGATATAATGAAGAGCTCTGAAGTTCTGATTGTTATCGGTATCGGCGGCTCTTATTTAGGCGCGCGTGCGGTCATTGAGTTCATAAAATCTCAAAACTACAATGCGTTAAAAAAGAAAACACCGGATATCTACTTCGCGGGCAACTCTATAAGCGGTTCTGCGCTTGCTGAACTTATCAGTATCTGCGAAGGCAGGGATTTCTCGATTAATGTTATTTCAAAATCAGGCACAACAACAGAACCGGCCGTTGCTTTCAGAGTTTTCAGAGCACTGCTTGAAGATAAATACGGCAGGACCGAAGCCGCTAAGCGGATATTTGTCACAACCGATAAAGCGAGAGGAACACTGAAGGAACTTTCAACCAAAGAAGGCTTTAAAACCTTTGTTGTACCCGATGATATCGGCGGCAGATATTCTGTTTTGACCGCAGTAGGCCTTTTGCCGATTGCTGTTGCCGGTATTGATATTGATGCTCTTATGCAGGGCGCAGCCGACGCAAGGCTGGAATATTCAAATCCCGATTTGAACGAAAACGCCTGTTACAGGTATGCGGCTATCCGTAATCTTCTCCACCGCGGCGGCAAGAAAATTGAGATGATTGTCAGTTATGAACCCGCGTTTACAATGATGTGCGAATGGTTTAAACAGCTTTTCGGCGAAAGTGAAGGCAAAGACCACAAGGGAATTTTCCCTTCATCTGCCATATTTTCCACCGATTTGCATTCAATGGGGCAATACATACAGGACGGCGAACGGATTTTGTTTGAAACCGCGGTTGTATTTGAAGAACCGATAGAAGATGTTATCATTAATACCGACCCGGAAAATGTCGACGGTCTTAACTTTCTTGCAGGCAAAACCCTGTCTTATGTTAATCAGAAAGCCTTTGAAGGCACGGTTCTTGCGCATGTTGACGGCGGTGTGCCCAACATCATCCTGAAGTTGAAGAAGATGGATGAGTACAACCTCGGCTGGCTGCTGTATTTCTTTGAAAAGGCTTGCGGTATTTCCGGCTATATCCTCGGCGTAAATCCATTTAACCAACCCGGAGTTGAAGGTTATAAGCACAATATGTTTGCGCTTTTAGGCAAACAAGGCTATGAAACCCTGCGTGAAGAGCTGGAAGAAAGACTCCCCAAAAAATAAAACTAAAATACAAGGAGGAGATTATGATGATTTCATTAATAATCGGCAACAAAGGTTCGGGTAAAACAAAACATTTAATCGCGTTGGTGAACGACGCAATTCAAAATTCAAAGGGCAATGTAGTTTGCATTGAAAAAGAAACAAAACTTACACATGATGTCAATTACCGCGCGCGGCTTGTGGCAACTGACCATTTCGGAATAAAGGGCTATGATGCATTTTTCGGCTTTTTATGCGGCATCTGCGCGGGCGATTATGATATTACGGATATTTTTGTGGATGCCACTTTGAAGATAGGCGGCAGCGATTATGAAGAACTCGCGGCATTTCTGAAAAAGGTCAGCGACCTGAGCAAAATCACCGAAAATGACTTTACTTTTACGATTTCCACAGATGAAGGCGAGCTCCCGGCCAAAATCTTTGATTATTGCAAGAAGATATAATTGTTTTGTTTTTTTAGTTGACAAATGTTGCGCATAAATATATAATAGCTTCTGCGCGGATTTTAAGGTGTATTATGTTTATTGAGTTGGAACCTATTTTTAACAATGAAGGCTCGAGATTTGACTTCGATTATGAACTTGATTTATCCGCCTATGAATTCGGCATTTGCCGCCCTTTTTTAAAGCCCGTAAGGGTATATGGCGAGGTTGGCAATTTTACGGGAATTGTAAAAATCAGGGCAAAGGCTTTGGTCAAAATGCAAACCGAATGTGACCGCTGCGCCTGCGATATTGAAAAGCTGATAACAGTCCCCGTTGAGCATATTCTTGTAACCCACCTCAATGATGAGGAAAATGACAATTTTTTGCTTATTGATAACCTGCGTTTTGAATTGGACCCGCTTGCAATTGAGGATATTTTCCTGGCATTGCCGGCAAAGATATTGTGTAAAAGCGATTGCAAGGGACTCTGTTCAAACTGCGGCGAAAACCTGAATAACGGCCAATGCAGCTGCCCAAAACCCATAGACCCCCGGTTAGAGGCGTTAAAGCAGCTTTTGGATAATTAGTGACAACGTTTCTATTGCAAGTTAAGGAGGTGCTCACATGGCGGTACCAAAAAGAAGAGTTTCAAAGGCAAGGCGCGACAGCAGGCGTTCCAGTGTTTGGAAGCTTGATGCCCCGGAGCTCGTAAAGTGCTCTCAGTGCGGCGAATTAAAAAGACCACACAGGATTTGTCCTGACTGCGGTTATTACAACGGCAAGCAATTTATTAAGAAGGACGCATGAAGCCTTTAATGCAGGTGTTTGCTTGAAAACTCAGAGGTAGGGGAGGAGTAGTGTACTGCTACAGTCTTCTCTGCCTTTTAGTTTTTTAATGCACAGCATAGCGCGTGCCTAACGCGCCAATCGCCTCCCTCACGTATCGGCATACGCTTCGGTCGGTGCTTGACGCATTATGCACGCACTCTCCTGCACATTGTTTTGTTACATGCACATAATGCTGACTACTAATCACTCATTAGGAGGTAAACCCCGTGCCCGTCAAAATTTTATCCGTTATTCCAAAATCACCCTGCGCCAAAAAGGGCATAAAAGCGGGGGATATACTCATATCAATAAACGGCAACCCGATAAATGATATATTGGATTTTCAGTTTTATGTGAATGAAAAAGATCCTGTTGTTGAGATTAACAGCAACGGAAACAGGCAGGACATTTTTTTGAAAAAAGGCGAATATCAGGATATGGGCCTTATTTTTGAAACCTATCTGATGGACAGCCAGCGTTGCTGCTCGAATAACTGTATTTTTTGTTTTATTGACCAGCTGCCCGCAGGGCTTCGGGAAAGCCTGTATTTTAAAGATGATGATTCCCGTCTTTCCTTTCTGTTCGGCAACTATATTACGCTTACCAATCTTAACGAACCTGAAGTTGAGCGGATTATTGAAATGCATATCAGCCCTGTAAACATATCGGTTCATACCATGAATCCTGCTTTGCGTATTCAAATGATGAAAAACACGAAGGCGGGAGAATGCCTTAAATATATAAAGCGTTTTGCGGATGCGGGCATAAAAATAAATACCCAGCTTGTTCTTTGCCCCGGCATAAACGACGGCGAAGAACTCAAATTCAGCTTAGAAGAACTCGGCAAAATGGTTCCTGCTGTTCAGAGCATTGCGGCGGTCCCGGTCGGGCTGACATGCCACCGTGAAGGGCTCCGTGAACTCGAAGCGTATAAAAAGGAGACGGCAGGGCAGGTAATAGATATTATTGATGACTTTAATATTCATTTTAACGGGGATAATAATCCGAAAACAGCATTTCCCGCGGATGAATTTTATCTGAAAGCAGAAAGGGAAATGCCCGGTGCGGAAAGTTACGGCGATTTTCCTCAGTTTGAAAACGGAGTAGGCATGTGGGCACTGTTAAAAGATGAATTTTATCAAATCCTCAATGATGAAGAAATGCTGAATGAGGCCTTCGAAAAAGGTTTTTGCCTTGATAACAGACAAATATCTGTTGCAACCGGTGAAGCGGCATATCCTCTTATAAAGGAACTTGTTGACGAAACGGTAAAAAAATGGCATAATTTAAAGGTTAATATAGTTAAAATAAAAAACAACTTTTTCGGTGAAAGCATTACCGTCGCGGGCTTGCTTACGGGCAAGGATTTTTTGGAACAGCTGGCAAATGAGAACCTCGGGAGTGAACTCTTGATTCCTGCTGTCACATTGCGGCATGAAGGCGATATGTTCCTTGATGATGTCACTCTTGATGAACTGAGCGAAAAACTGAAAATTAAAATAATCCCCGTGCCGAACAAAGGCAAGGATTTTATACAAGCTATTCTCGGAAGGCAGGCGTAAAAATGGCAAGACCGGTAGTTGCAATAGTCGGCCGCCCCAATGTCGGCAAATCAACTCTTTTTAACAAGCTTGTGGGCAGCAGGCTCTCTATTGTTGATGATACATCGGGCGTTACAAGGGATCGAATATACAGCGAATGCGAATGGCTGTCGCATACTTTTTTGCTTGTGGATACAGGCGGCATTGAGCCTTTTTCGGATGATATTATTTTGATCCAAATGCGCCGCCAGGCTCAATTGGCAATCGACAGCGCGGATGTGATTATCTTTGTTACCGACATTCGTTCCGGGATACTTCCCGCTGACGAGGAGGTTGCCGCGATGCTGAAAAGAAGCGGTAAACCGGTTATTCTCTGCGTTAACAAGTGCGATTCCATCGGGGATCTGCCCGCGGAGTTTTATGAGTTTTACAACCTTGGGCTTGGGGATCCGATGCCCGTTTCTTCCGTGCACGGCCACGGCACAGGCGATTTGCTGGATGCCGTGCTGGAGAAAATTCCGCCTTACAGTGAAGAAGATTTTGAAGGAGATACCATAAAGGTTGCTGTTATCGGCAAACCGAATGTGGGCAAATCATCTTTGGTGAACGCAATCGTCGGCGAGGAAAGAATGATCGTTTCCGATATCGCGGGCACAACAAGGGATGCTACAGATACCTATGTTGAAAATAAATACGGAAAGTTTATTTTTATCGACACCGCGGGACTTCGCCGAAAAAGCAGGATTGATGATGATATTGAAAAATATTCCGTTATCCGTGCTCGAATGGCAGTGGAGCGCGCGCAGGTTTGCGTTATTATGATTGACGCCGTTGAAGGCTTCACCGAGCAGGATTCAAAGGTTGCGGGCATCGCCCACGAGCAGGGCAAGGCATGCATTATAACCGTAAATAAGTGGGATTTAGTAGAAAAAGACGGCAAAACCATGGATAAGTACCGGAAAGATTTGATGAATGATTTCTCCTTCATGTCCTATGCGCCGATCATCTTTATTTCAGCAAAAACAGGGCAGCGGCTTGACAGACTTTTTGAATTAATCAAGTTTGTTGATAATCAAAACGCTATGCGTATTTCAACAGGCAAGCTGAATGATGTTTTGGCCGACGCAACAGCCCGTGTGCAGCCGCCGACGGATAAGGGGCGCAGGCTGAAAATTTACTATATGACACAAGCATCAACCCGCCCGCCTACATTTGTCTGTTTTGTAAACCGCAAAGATTTATTTCATTACAGTTATCAAAGGTATATCGATAACCAAATCCGTGAGGTGTTCGGGTTGGAAGGTACACCTACACGCATGGTCATTCGCGAAAGGGAACAGAAGTAATGATTATTTTAGGCATTGACCCCGGTTATGCAATCGTTGGCTACGGGGTAATTGAATACAAAAATAATCACTTCACGGTGCTGAGCTACGGCGCTGTTACAACTGCGGCGGGAATGCCTTTTAACGAAAGGCTTGAACATATTTATGACGGGATTGCGGAAATCATCGAAAAATATAAACCTGTTTCTCTGTCAATAGAAAAGCTGTTTTACAACAGCAACGCAAAAACGGTTATTGATGTCAGCCAGGCAAGAGGGGTTTTAATTTTAGCGGCGCAAAAGCAAGGCTTAAGCGTTTGCGAATATACGCCTCTTCAGGTTAAACAGAGCGTTGTGGGTTATGGCAGAGCCGAAAAAAAGCAGGTTCAGGAAATGACACGAATTCTCTTGAACCTTGAGAAAATTCCAAGGCCCGATGACGCGGCGGATGCGCTTGCTTTGGCTATTTGCCACGCCCATTGCAGCGGGTCGCTGATGTACGCAAAATAGATTTCTATAATAATGTTTGCAGGGAGGATTTATTATGTTTTACAGCGTTACCGGCGAAATAATTTTTTCGGACGAAAATAGTGTTGCGGTTGACTGCAACGGTGTCGGATTTCGGTGCTCAACCACCTTCAACACCTTAAAACAGCTTGGTCCCGTTGGCAGCAGAATAACTCTTTTTACCCATCTGAATGTGCGCGAGGATTCCTTTGACCTTTTCGGCTTTTTCGATAAGAGAGAGCTTGATTGCTTTAAACTTTTGATTTCCGTAACCGGCGTCGGCCCCAAAGCCGCTCTTGCGATACTTTCACAAATGAAACCGGAAAAGCTGGCTCTTTGTATTGCCACCGGTGATATAAAAACCATAACGGGCGCGCAGGGTGTCGGCACCAAACTTGCGCAGCGCGTCGTTCTTGAATTAAAAGACAAATTGAAATTAGGCTTGCCCGGCGGTATAGGTTCAGCCGAAGCCGAGGCGGCAGGAATTGCTTCCGAATCGGGTCCGAGCGGCGAAGCAGTGAGTGCGTTGGTCATGCTCGGTTACAGCCAGTCCGAGGCAAGCGTCGCAGTCAGCAGATTTGAAAGCGGCTTAACCACAGAACAGCTGATTAAGCAAGCGCTGAAAAGCCTTGCAAGGCAGTAAACCTTATCATTGAGGTGAATTGAATGGATATGGATTTGGAAAACAGAATTTCGGCACCGGAATACATCCAAGAGGATGCTGAGCTGGAGGTAACCTTGCGCCCGCGGACTTTGGGTGAATATATCGGGCAGGAAAAGGTAAAGCAAAATCTTGCCGTCTATATTGAAGCCGCGCGTAAAAGAGCCGAACCGCTCGACCATGTATTGCTTTACGGCCCTCCGGGGCTCGGCAAAACTACTCTTGCGGGGATAATCGCAAACGAAATGGGCGTCAGCATGCGTGTAACATCCGGCCCGGCAATAGAAAAGCCCGGTGATTTGGCGGCGTTGCTTACAAATCTGAACGAGGGCGATGTTTTGTTTATTGATGAGGTGCACCGCCTTTCCCGCAATGTGGAGGAAGTACTTTATCCGGCAATGGAGGATAACGCGCTTGATATTATCATCGGCAAAGGCCCGTCAGCCCGTTCCATAAGGCTTGATTTGCCGCACTTCACACTTGTCGGGGCGACAACCCGCGCGGGCCAGTTAAGCGCGCCGCTTCGTGACCGTTTCGGCGTCATTTTCAGGCTTGATCTTTATACACCGGAAGAACTTGGGCAAATTGTCAACCGCAGCGCCGGTATTCTGAAGATTGAAATCAACAGCAACGGCGCGGTTGAAATCGCTTCGCGTTCAAGAGGAACGCCAAGAATAGCCAACCGTTTATTAAAGCGCGCAAGAGACTTCGCTCAGGTTATGGGAAACGGGATTATTTCGCACGACAGCGCAAAGCACGCGCTTGACCGGATGGAAATAGACGCTTTGGGGCTGGACTCCATAGACCGCCTGATTTTAACCTCAATGATTAAAAACTATAACGGAGGCCCGGTAGGGCTGGAGACGATTGCAGCCGCAATCGGAGAAGAAGCGATTACCATTGAGGATGTATACGAACCTTACCTGATGCAGGTCGGTTTTTTAAGCCGTACGCCGCGCGGGCGAATGGTGACACCTGCCGGATATGCGCATGTCGGAATACCGATGAACGGTCAGCAAAGACTTGACGTATAAATGAAAATGGGTCAATACTCTCTGTATATTTAATATTATTTTGTAGGAAGCAGATGAACTGATGGGCAGATTATTCGGAACCGACGGCGCGAGAGGGATTGCAAACAGCGAGCTGACCTGTGAACTCGCGATGAAAATCGGGCGTGCCGCGGCTATGGTTTTAACGGAAGAAATCAGCACAAGGCCCAAAGTGCTGATTGGTATGGATACAAGAGCATCCTCGGATATGATTGAGGCTGCCATTTCGGCGGGACTTTGCTCCGTTGGCGTTGATGTTCTGCTTTTAGGTGTGGTTCCGACGCCGGCCGTCGCTTTTCTTGTAAAGAAATACGGTTATGACGCGGGCATAATGATTTCCGCCTCTCACAACCCCTGCGAATATAACGGCATTAAAATATTTCAAGCGGACGGATATAAGCTGCCGGATGCCCTGGAGGAGAGAATAGAAGAGATTATTCTTGATGAAACCGTGATGCCGCCTGTTAAAATCGGCGGCGATGTCGGCAGAATAACAACATCGGAAATGCCGGTTTTTGATTACATAGAACATGTGGCCTCTACTGTTGATGTCAGCTTTGAGGGTATGAAAATAGCGCTTGACTGCGCAAACGGTTCGGCGGCAGTAACCGCGCCGGAACTTTTTATGCGCATGGGTGCCGAATGCAGCATCATTTTCGGCGAGCCGACCGGCACGAATATCAATGAAAATTGCGGCTCTACAAATCTGGCCGCTTTGCAAAAATATGTTGTGGAAAATAAGCTTATGGCGGGCTTCGCTTTTGACGGTGACGCTGACCGTTTGCTTGCAGTAGATGAAAACGGCGAAATCGTAGACGGTGATAAAATCATTGCAATATGCGCCGAAGGCATGAAAGCCAAGGGTAAGCTTTATGAAAATACAGTGGTTGTAACTGTAATGAGCAATATGGGTTTTTATAAATTTTGCAATGAGCGAGGAATAAACTACGAAACCACGAAGGTTGGAGACCGCTATGTTCTGGAAAGAATGGTTGAAAAAGGTTACAGAATCGGCGGCGAGCAGTCGGGGCATGTAATCTTCCTCGAATATGCCTCAACCGGTGACGGCCAGCTTACCGCGCTGAAACTTCTTCAGGTGATGAAGAGCGCAGGCAAGAGCCTCGGCGAATTGGCCGCAAGCATGGAAGTTTATCCCCAGATTATGATAAATGTGAAGGTTTCCAACATCGGCAAGGTGCGTTATGCCGCTGATGAAGAGATTAAAACGGCGATTAGGGAAGCGGAAGAAGAGCTTAAAGATGAAGGCAGGGTTCTGGTAAGGGTTTCCGGCACTGAACCGCTCGTGAGAGTCATGCTTGAAGGCAGAGACAAAGCGCTTATTACAAAACTGGCGGAAGAAATTGCAGAAGTTGTCAGGGAAAGACTTATATAAGTAGGTTTTATATCGAAAGGTAAAAAAATGAGAGTTTCCGCAGACTGGAAGGATTATGAGTTGCTTGACTGCTCGGACGGCGAACGCCTTGAGCGGTGGGGTGAAGTAATATTAATAAGACCTGACCCGCAGGTGATTTGGAAAACAGAAAAGAATCATCCGCTTTGGAATGCCCCGCATGCTCATTATCTGCGTTCAACGGCCGGCGGCGGGAGTTGGGATATCAAAAAAAAAGTGCCGGATTCCTGGCCTATTAATTATAAAAACTATTCATTTAATTTAAAAACAATGGGCTTTAAGCACACGGGCGTTTTCCCGGAGCAGGCGGTTAACTGGGATTTGCTTTCTGAAACTATCATGTCCGAGGGTAGACCCTTGAAGGTGCTTAATCTTTTTGCATATACCGGCGCGGCAACGGTTGCGTGCTTAAAAGCAGGCGCCGAGGTTGTGCACGTGGACGCCGCAAAGGGAATGGTCGCATGGGCAAAAGAAAATGCGGTGTCTTCCGGTGTTGCTGAAAAACCTGTACGCTGGATCGTTGATGACTGTGTCAAGTTTGTTCAGCGCGAATGCCGCAGGGGCGGGAAATACGATATTATTAATATGGACCCGCCTTCTTACGGAAGAGGCCCGGGCGGAGAAATTTGGAAGCTTGAAGACGAGATTTTTTCGCTGGTTAAACTTTGTACAGAAGTGCTCAGCGAAAATCCGGTGCTGTTCCTTATCAATTCATACACAACAGGACTTTCACCTTCCGTTATGCAGTATATTTTAGGGTCTTTGATTATTCCAAAATTCGAAGGCAGTGTTTCGGGCGATGAAATCGGCTTGCCTGTCACTGCTTCCGGGTTGATTCTGCCAAGCGGAGCCACATCAATATGGAGAAAATGAAATGGACGAAAATATCATCAGCTTTAAAGATGTAAGCTTTACCTACGAAAGTGAAGAAAAAACACACATTCCCGCCGTTAAGGATATAACTTTAAATATCCGGAAGGGCGAGTTTGTTGCTGTTTTAGGCCATAACGGTTCCGGGAAATCCACACTCGCGAAACTGACAAACGCCATATTAATCCCCGAAAAGGGCACTGTGCTGATTAACGGGTTGGATACCTCCGACGAGAATTTGGTTTACGATATCCGCCGCACGGTCGGGATGGTTTTTCAAAACCCGGATAACCAGATTGTGGCGACAATTGTTGAGGATGATGTCGCCTTCGGGCCGGAAAATCTCGGTGTGCCGCCTGCCGAAATACGCAGAAAAGTTGATGAAGCGCTCAAAGAAGTCGAAATGTATGAATACCGTTTGCGCGAGCCGCACAAGCTTTCCGGCGGACAAAAGCAGAGAGTCGCGATTGCGGGTATTTTGGCCATGGAAACAGCCTGCATGGTGCTTGACGAGCCGACGGCTATGCTTGACCCCCGCGGGCGGGTTGAGGTGATGAAAACAGTCATGCGCCTGAATAAAGAAAAGGGCATAACCGTTTTATACATCACTCACTTTATGGATGAGGCCGTTGAGGCGGACAGAGTTTTGGTTATGGATAACGGCGATATAATTCTTGACGGCAGCCCGCGGCAGGTGTTCTCACAGGTTGAGTTGATAAAATCTGTAGGGCTTGATGTTCCGCAGGCATCGGAACTTTGCTATTTACTTCGAAAAGACGGCATTGACTTGCCGATAGATGTTTTAAATGTTGAGGAATGTATTGAAGCACTGATGAAAGTGGCGAAAGGGTGAGCAAATGCCTGTTATTTCAACGCGCAGCTTAACCTACCTCTACAGCAAGGGGACGCCCTTTGAGGTTGCTGCAATAAAAGATATTAACATCGATATTGAAAGCGGCGAGCTTGTTGGCATTATCGGCCATACAGGTTCAGGCAAAAGCACTTTAATTCAGCATCTAAACGGTATATTAAAACCTGAACAAGGGACTGTTTTACTGGAAGGCAAGGACATTTGGGAGAGTAAGGCCAGTATCAGAGAAGCCAGATTCAAGGTTGGACTTTGCTTTCAGTATCCTGAATATCAGCTGTTTGAAGAAACGGTATATAAAGATATTGCCTTCGGCCCTAAAAATATGAAACTTGATGAAGACGAAATCGACCGCAGAGTACACAGGGCTGCGGAATTTGTCGGGCTGAAAGAGGAACACCTTCAAAAATCGCCTTTCGACCTTTCCGGCGGCGAAAAAAGAAGGGCTGCGATTGCGGGCGTTATGGCAATGGAACCGAAAGTTCTGATTTTGGATGAACCTACCGCCGGATTGGACCCTCACGGACGGGACCGTATATTGCGGCTTATCAAAGAATATCGCAGCAATACCGGCAGCACGGTTTTGTTCGTTTCGCACAGCATGGAGGATATCGCGGATCTTGTTTCAAAGGTTCTGGTGCTTGAAAATTCAAGTGTTGCCATGTTCGGTACGGTGGAAGAGGTTTATTCCAGAAGGGAAGAACTCCTTAAAATGGGGCTGAATGTTCCGCAGGTCACCCGGATTTTTGCAGGGCTGCATGAACGCGGATTAGATATAAACACCAATATTTTCACAGTTGAACAGGGCAGGCGGGAATTGCTTCGATTCTTCGGAAAGGAGGCGGATTTATGATTAAAGATATAACCATAGGTCAATTCTTCCCCGGTGATTCCATACTTCACCGCCTTGACGCGAGGATGAAGCTTGTCTTGACCTTCGCGGTAATCGTCATTATATTTGTCTGCAAAAGCTTTTTCTCAATGGGGCTGATGGTTGCTTTTGTTTTATTTCTTGTGGCTGTTTCAGGGGTGCCGGTCAAGACGATTCTGAAAAGCCTGAAACCGATTGTTTTTATCGTGATTTTCACTGCCGTACTGAATATATTTTATACAACAGGCGGCGCTGTGCTGGTTCACTTTTGGATAATAAAAATAACTGCAAAGGGGCTGTTTACAGCGCTGTTTATGGCAGTAAGGATAATCTGCCTGATAATAGTCAGCTCGCTTTTAACCTATACGACAACGCCCACAAGGCTTACAGATGCGTTGGAACGGCTGCTTTTACCGCTTAAGATTTTTAAAATTGAGGTTCATACTATCGCGATGATGATGACGCTTGCTCTTCGTTTTATTCCTACGCTGATAGAGGAAATCGACCGGATAATGAGCGCGCAAAAAGCCAGGGGAGCCGATTGGGAAAGCGGCTCGCTTATTAGCCGGTCAAAGGCGCTTATTCCCGTTCTTATACCGCTGTTTATTTCGTCGTTCCGCAGGGCTTATGAGCTTGCTTTCGCAATGGAATGCCGTTGCTACAGAGGCGGAAAAGGCCGCACCAGAATGAAAATAATGAAACTCGAACTAAGAGATTTTGCCGCCCTTTTGGCTGCCGCGGCATTGCTTGCGGGGATTATCTTATTAAACATTTTTTTCAAATCGGTGATATAATGAGAAATATATTATTTATACTTGCCTTTGACGGTTCGGCTTATCATGGCTGGCAGGTTCAGGCAAACAGCATAACCGTTCAGCAAACGCTTCAGGACGCGATAGAAAAAGTTTTAGGCAGCCGTTTGAATGTGGTGGGCTGCTCCCGTACTGATGCGGGCGTTCATGCAAATATGTATTGCGTCAATATGCGGACGGACAGCACATTCAGCTGTTCCCATCTAATGGAAGCGCTGAATGCCAATCTGCCTTTTGATATTGCCATAACAGCGTGCTGTGAAGTTAACTATGACTTCCATGCACGGTATGACTGTATATCAAAGGAATATATTTATAAAATTTGGAATTCGCCCGTACGCAATCCATTTAACAACGGTTACGCGCTGCACTATAAATATCCGCTTGACGAGCTAATGCTCGGAAAAGAGGCCGAAGCTTTTTTGGGAGAACATGATTACGCGAGTTTTTGTTCTGCACACAGCAAAATAAAAAGTACAACCAGAAATGTAAAAAAATTTACGGTTGAGCGTTTTGGCGATGAGATTATATTTACAGTTGAAGCGGACGGTTTTCTTTATAACATGGTGCGTATTATGGTTGGAACACTTCTCAGAATTTCCCAAGGTAAAATCGACCGGGGCAGTATAGGAGAGATAATAGCGGCAAAAGACCGCTCACGGGCGGGAATAACGGCGCCCGCGCACGGGTTGTATCTGAACAAGGTAAATTACCCGACAGACTAAAAAATGATATGCTTATATACGCCGATGGTGTTCTAAAACAGCGCAGAGCCTGAGAAGGGACGGGAATTGAATTGAAAGACGGAAAAAAAGAAAATAGCATTAAAAAAATACAAAAAAAGAACGCCCCAAAGCAATCCGTTAAAAGGAATGCCGACGAGGTAGTAAAAGCATCTCAAAATTCTATGCCCGAAACCCCTAAAAAAACAGTATCTCCCAATTTGTCTAAAACCCAAAAAGAGGGTTATAATAACCAGACGGTTAAACCTTTGCAAATACCGCCCGTGAGAAATATGAAAAGGTCTCCGCAGCAGCAAACTTCAATTCTCCCCGCTGAAAGCAAACAAAAATCATCGAATAACAAGTTGAAAAAACGTTATTCAATCCATAAGTTTTCAGGACTATTGAAAATATTTTCGCTTTTAATTGCGCTGCTCCTTATAACTTCTTTCACCGTAATCAAACTCGGCGGCATTGCCGGCTCTAATTTTTCGGATGGCGTAAAGAGTATGTTTTCGGCCTTTAGCCCCGGAAATGGCTTTCCATATCAAATATCAGGCACAGATTTAAAAACAATTGATATGATCGGCTCGGATATATTAATTTCGGTTGATGGATCGGCTGAAGTCATTAACTCCACTGCCAAAGAAACCTTATCATTTCAAGATACCTTTTCTAAAGCAGTAACCGATGTCTGCAACGGACGCGCAATAATGTTTGACAGGTCTTCCGGCAATTTTAAAGTGCTGAGCCGAACCGGTGTGCTGTTTGAAAAGGATATGGGGCAGAATATTCTTGTTGCCGCAATCGGCAAAAAGGGCAATTTCGCGGTTGCGACAGAATCGAAAACCGCGCAAAGCGAGTTAAAGGTCTATGACAGCAACAAAAGCCAGATTTTTGTCTGGGTATGTGCTGTTGAGCGTATTTCATCATTAGCGCTTTCGGATGACGGCAAGCGTATTGCCGTAACAGTTGTCGGTGCAAAAGACGGGGAACTTTATTCAAAACTGTTTGTTTTTGCTTTTAACGAAAACAAAACCGTGGCAAGTTTTGATTATCCTGAAACCGCTTTGATAAAAGTTAAATTTACCGGCAAGACCACGGCAGTTGCAATCGGAGACAAACTAATGAGCATAATAAATTTGGAAACAAAGCAAAAACAGGATGTTTCTTTCGGAACGGACGAATTGCATCGTCTTTATGTGCATGAGAGCGGAAAAACAGCCATTGTGCTTGCTTCCTTTGGCAACGCAGCTCAAAGCGAATTGAAAGTGTATGGTTCAAAAGGAGAACCGCTTTTTAAAAAAAGCTTTAATGAAGAGATAAAATGGGTTTCCTGTGATATGAACTATACTTCGGTTTTACTTGCAAATAAAGTCCAAAGTTTTAATAACAAGGGAGATCTTATGGGTAATATTAAGCTTGCCGGTAAGGCGGAAAAGATTTTAATCAGCGGTAAAAAGACTTATGTTGTCAGCGGCGGCAATATTAATCAGTTCTCAACGGTAGGCAAAGAACAATAATAATGTTTGATATTTTGGTTTGTTTGATGATATAATATAAGCTAAGATAGGGGGCATGTGTGGTGGATTTTATTGTTGATATAATATTGTTATCAATATTTGCGTTGATTGTTATTTTTGGCGCTGTCAATGGCTTTATAAAAACTGTGCTTGGTATTGTTGCCACAATAGCTGCTTTTTTCCTCGCTTATGAGCTCAGTGCGTTGCTTGCCCCAAAGTTATATGAAAGCTTTTTGAACGAAAGAGTGTTCGAAGCGATAAAGACGAAGTTGGTTGATGCGAAAGGTGCCACATCCGCAGCCCGGCAGGCAACCGCGGTGCTTGCTGCAATTCCCGCGTTTGTCATCAACATTGCGGCTTCAATAGGGATTGACACAAAAGGGATTATCCAAAAAATTAAAGGACTTGACAATTCGAGCGGGACTGTTGCAAGAGAACTTACCAAAAGCGTTGCGGCACCGATCATTACTGCTGTTGTCCATGCAATTCTTTTTGTGGTTATACTTGCGATATTATATATACTGTTTATGATCGTTGTAAGAATAATCGATAAAATTTTCAAACTTCCTTTTTTAAGAACGGCAAACAGACTGATGGGCGCACTCTTGGGAGCTGTCAAAGGCCTCGCTGTTGTTTTTCTTCTCTGCATTGTTCTTGAAGTCGTTACCGGCATAACCAAAGATACTGCTATAGCGCAAGCTATAGAGTCTTCAAAAATTGTAAGTTTTGTGAACAATAACAACTTTATTATAAATAATTTTCATATTTAACGGGGGAAGGATTTCATGAAAGAACTTTTTAAAGGCAGCCTCACAGTCCCAAATCTGCTTACGGTAATCAGAATTATATTAATTCCGGTTTTTGCGGTTCTTTTCTATAATGGCTATTTTATTTGGGCGGTATTCGTACTGTTTTTGTCGGGCTTAAGCGACTTTCTGGATGGCAAGATTGCCCGCCGATTCAACCAGGTAAGCGAACTGGGGAAAATTCTTGACCCGGTTGCGGATAAACTTACACAAATAACAATTGCCGTCATGCTGTTTTTTGAATTTCGTGCCGTCGGCAGCGATGTGATGAAAGCCTTTAGCTGGGTGTTCCTATTTTTCCTTTTCAAGGAAGGCGTTATGGTTGTCGGAGGCGCTGTTATGCTTTCAAAGGGTATCCGCCCAGGCGCCGCAGAAATTTTGGGCAAAATCGCAACTTTTGTTTTTTACGGATCCATGCTGCTGATAATCGCCTTTGGTCCCGATATAGGCGCGTTTGTTCGGAATGGTAAAAACAAGGCGCTTATTTTACCGGATTGGGCTGTTATGGCTCTTGTTATAATTTCCGCATTGCTGACTTTTTTTGCGCTGTTGGGTTATATCCCCGAAACTTTGCGGCAATTTAAAGAAAAAGCAAAAGAAAAAAGTTTACAAAAATAATTGTTACAGGGTAGAATATACCCACACAAGGAGAAAAATCTTACATGAATCAAGTATTATGCAGCAAATGCAAAATCAGGCCTGCAATATTTTTTATTACCCGTGTTGAAGGTGAAAAAACCGCTCAGGAAGGGCTTTGCATGAAATGCGCAATGGATATGAATATCGGCCCGATAAAACAAATAATGCAAAGTATGGGAATTTCCGAAGATGAGCTTGAGGATGTCAGCAATCAATTCGCGTCCCTTCTCGAAAATACCGACGGAACCGGATTTATGCCAGGAGGCGCCGGAACAGTTCCGTTTTTGCAGAATTTCAATCAGATGGTGAATCCGGAGATGACTTCGGATGGCCAAAAGTCCGACGAAACAAATGATGATGTACCCGATGAATTAGGCGGAGGGCCGTCAACGCGCAAAGACGAGCGTACTCAGCCCGCTAAAAAACGGGGCAAAAACAAGGAAAACGAAGAGGGAAAGCGCAAGTTCATTCCTCTTTACTGCTCGGATTTAACCGCCAAAGCAAGAGCCGGGCAGATAGACCGAATTATAGGCAGAGACAACGAAATATACAGAACAATTCAAATTCTCTGCCGCCGTTCAAAAAACAATCCTTGTCTTATCGGTGAACCGGGTGTAGGTAAAACCGCAATAGCAGAGGGTTTGGCTTTGCGCATAGCAAACGGTGAAGTGCCTGCAAAGCTGGCAAAAAAAGAAATTCAGCTGCTCGATTTGACCGCTCTCGTTGCCGGGACTCAATTCAGGGGTCAATTTGAAAGCCGTATCAAAGGTCTTGTTGACGAGGTGAAAACGGAGGGCAATATAATTCTTTTCATTGACGAGGTTCACAACCTGGTAGGCGCGGGTGACGCGGAAGGTTCAATGAATGCAGCGAACATTCTGAAACCATCTCTTTCAAGAGGAGAACTTCAGATTATCGGTGCAACAACCTTCAACGAATACCGTAAGTATATCGAAAAAGACGCAGCGCTTGAACGGCGTTTGCAACCGGTAAAAATTGAGGAACCTTCAATTGAAGACACATATCAAATGCTTCTTGGTATAAAAGATTATTATGAAAAATTCCATCGTGTTGCGATAAGCGATTCTCTGATTTACCGTGCTGTAATTTTATCCGAGAGGTATATCAACGACCGTTTTCTGCCGGATAAAGCGATTGACCTGCTTGATGAATCATGCACCAGTGCGAATTTAAGAAACAAACATATCAGTGATTTGGAAATAGCTGAAAGTAAACTTGCCGAACTGCAGGCGGCGCAGCAGCAGCTTTTGGAGAACCCTGAAAATGTTGATTACGAGGAGACAGCACGCGTTAAAGCGGAAATATTAACAATAGAGAACAGCATGGAAGAATTGCAAAAACTGGCTTCAAACAACGCTGTCACAGAGGAAGATCTTGCTAAAGTTATTCAGCTTTGGACCGGCATACCCGCGCAAAAGGTAATTGAAAGCGATCTCCGCAGGCTTGCGGACTTGGAAGACAAGTTAAAAGAAAAAATAATCGGGCAGGATGCCGCGGTGGAACTTGTTGCCGCGGCAATTAGAAGGGGCAGAGTGCAGATAAATCCGCGCCGCCGCCCTTCGTCGTTCATTTTTGTCGGTCCGACAGGTGTCGGCAAAACAGAGCTGGTTAAAAGGCTCGCAAGTGAATTGTTTGACACACCGGAAACGCTGATAAGGCTTGATATGTCCGAGTTCATGGAAAAACATTCCGTTTCCCGTATTATCGGCTCGCCGCCGGGCTATGTCGGCTATGACGAAGCCGGGCAACTGACCGAAAAGGTGCGCCGCAAGCCGTATTCGGTGCTTCTTTTTGACGAGATAGAAAAGGCGCACCCGGATGTAATGAATATTTTGCTGCAAATTCTTGATGAAGGCAAAATAACCGATGCCCAGGGCAGAACGGTTAGCTTTGAAAATACGGTAATAATTATGACATCCAACGCCGGTAGTGATAAAAAAGAGGGCGCGCTCGGTTTTACAAAAAACAAAAGTGAAGCTTCCAAAGAAAAGGTGATGAAAGCCCTTTCTGATTTCCTGCGTCCTGAATTTATCGGCCGCGTTGATGAAATCGCCGTGTTTAACGAGTTAACGCTTGAGGATATGGAGCGCATTGCCATTCTTATGCTTGACGAACTCGTTGAGCCTCTGCGTGATAAAGGTATTGCGTTCACCTGGGAGGAAAATGTCCCGGAAGTTCTTGCGAAGGCTGCAATCGGCGGAAGCAGAGGCGCGAGAGACCTCAGAAATGTTATTCGCCGCAAAGTTGAGGATAAAATAGCATCTTTGATTGTGAACAGTACGGGAAAACCTCTGAAAGCGGTTACCTTATGCGTTGAAAACGAGGAAATTGTACTTGTGTCACTGTAAGATATTCAGCTCAGCTTCATGTTATAATTGGAACAAAATGAAAAAACAAAAAGCGTGGCAAAACCACGCTTTTTGTTGAATCAGCGGTATTTAATAATAACTTTTAATACATTTCATCGTCATCATCCGTAATTCTCTTTTTGATTTCGGCAAGCAAATCCTCCAAAGAGCTGATCTGCTTTTTCGCAACACGGCTTAAATTCGGATACCCGTTAATAAGCCGGTTGAATTTCCCTTTTTTGACGTTTTTGCCGCGAATGGATGAACCGAAAGTATCTACAATGTCGCTCATTTGTTTTGAAACATCGCTTCTCCATGCCGCAAACCGCTCGGCCCGTTTTGAAGCGGAAACCTGAAACCCATCGAACCTAACCTCAACATTGCCCCGGATATCGGTTGCGACCCTGGAAATAGTATCGCTGAGTTTATGCACCTTATCCATAACCTTCTTAACATCCATAGCGTTATGAACGGCATTGATTATATCAAGAATGAATATAATAAGGAATACAATTATTGTTATATATAACACTTTTGGGGCATCGGCCGGGAATAATTTATCAGCGTATTTTCCGAAGAAGGGCTGAATCAAGTAAAGGAAAACTATTGATGCGATACCCCAGTAAATCGTATGCTGGAGACAAATCCGACCCTGAATATTGAACGGTTTTTCCGAGTAATCCCACCATCTTGCGTGGAAAAGTTTTTCCATGATTAAACTGGTAAAAAACTCAACTAAATCAGCTAAAATCAAACCTGCAAAAAAAACCAGTATAGGAGTTATGGATAATTTAGTGCCGAAGATATGCAACGGTATAGGTGTTTCCTTTAGTTTGGTGAGGCAGACAATGAATACAATTGCGCCGGCTCCGTAAATCGGGCATAAAGGTCCGGTTAAAAATCCTCTGTTTATCCATTTATGCGCTGCCAGCGAACAATAAACAGACTCAACGAACCAGCCCAAAGCACTGTAAAAAAAGTAATAAAAAACCAGCAGAGATACTGTATACATAGCACAACTCCAAAACTTATTGATTGGTTACTTGCCTAACTCAATCGACTTATAGAAGCGAGTACGGTATCTTTTAGAAAGCGAAATATACAACTCTTTTGTTGCGCAATATTTGTCAGCCATGCTGACAATAATAGCTTCCGGATAGCGGGGAGGAATGGGCGTAAGCGGCCACATATGCATAATTATAATATTTTCTGTTTTTTTGTCAAGCGGACCGCAGAGATCACGGGCATTTTTTAAGGCAAAACCGGGGTGAAGATAGCCGTGAGGACGGTGACTCCAATCGTTCTCTCTCCAGTCATAATAAAAAAGATCATGAAGAATCCCGCCTCTGGCAGCGGTGCGCCAGTCAAGTCCCAGCCTTCTGCACATGCGGAAGCTGATATATGAAACACTGGTAATATGCTGAAGGCGGTTAATTTCCAAATGCTGCTCAAACTCTTTTAAACTTTGAACTTCAGGTGTAAAAAACAGGTCTGAAATACATTCAATATATGCCGTACCTTCCAATATTTCGGGATGATAGGATTTTATATATGCTTGAAACAGCTTTCCCAAATAATCATCTCCCAATTTGAAACATAAGGCCACCGTATCATGTGATGATTCGGCGGCCTTACAACCTTTGGCGGAGAGCAAGGGATTCGAACCCTCGAAGCCGTTTTGCGACTTACACGATTTCCAGTCGTGCTCCTTAGACCAACTCGGACAACTCTCCATATCTGCCATTTTCATAAAAATTCGGCACCTGCATATTATAGCTAAAGCGAAAGAGAAAATCAAGACATTTTTTTAATGCCAATCTATCATTTAAGGCAAAAAAATAAGAAAAAATATATAAAAAAATCATAAAATTTATTGACAGTTGCTATTTAATAGTATATAGTGATAGTGGACTATAATTGAATGTAGTTTGTATTTCTTTTCCAGAACAACAAACCCGCAGTATAGCAAGTTTTCAGTTAATTGTTGTCAAAATCATGGCCGAAAGAAAAAGTTTTTAAGTATTTTTGGAGGTGCATTTTTCATGAAGCAGTCAAAAAAAATTATCAGTTTACTAATGGCGCTGGTAATGGTACTCACGGCGGTTCCTATCACTGTTTTTGCTTATCATTCGGATTACACGGTTGCGGGCGGCTATGACAGCCTTGACACTCCTTATGTCACACCGCAGCAGGCAGCTTCAATGTTGCTTGACATGGTTGACGCAGCGCTGGCAAAAAACAACCTGACTATTCCCGTTAACATTTATGTCGGCAGCAAAACAATTGACCTCAGGTCAATCGACCAAGCTACCACCTCAATCACCGATTTTTGGAATTGGGGCTGGGTTCAAACTGCTTTTTTCATTCTGAACTTCGGTGATATTGAATCCATGAACATGACTTATATCGAAAACTGCCCGAAGAGAACAGCGTCCGGGACTACTGACCTTGATGTAGTTATTGCGCTTTGCCATTTTTTGGCTGATAACTATGACAGGGTAGGCAAACTTATCGATGACACATTCAATTGGGGATTTGTAACAACGGTTACTACGTTGCCGGATACGGTTCATCATATACCGGAAACACTTAAGGCCGCTGTTGCTAAACCTCTTAACGGCAATGTGGCTCCGGATCCCAGTGTTACGATTGACTCTCTTGTACAAAAAATGGTCGACGGTCTTGTTGTTGGTAATCTTAATCCGGATACCGGCAAGTACGACGGCCTTCTGCCGAGCATGGCGGGTAAAACAAACCTGACTTCCGGCAGCAACAGTGTTTACACACTGATTACCAATGTAATAAACGCCGGAATGGGCGACATTGTTGTTCCAATGCTTGCAAAACTCATTTTGGGGTTGGCCGGTGTTGTATTTGACGCTGACCATCCGGGCGGCGATGATTCCCACCTGGGAAGCCTGTCTATGGTTATCGACGCGGTAACTGGCATGGCCAATATTACTTATACTCCGGAGGATTTGCTGACACCGCTTTCAAAAATGACCGCCGCGCTTAAATATTTGCTTATGGGCGGAGGCTTGGTTGATTATTTCGTCTTGGATGATACCGGTCTTCACATCAGCCAAAAATTGATTGACACTGTTGACGGTTTGGTCAGAGTAGCTTTAACGCTTATACCCAATATGGGTTTCTTAAAGAATACAACAGTTTTCAAAACTCAGGATGAAGTAATGGCGATGACAATACCTGAATGTTATGCGTATCTCGGCCGTCTTCTCATAAACGAGTTTTTACCATTCGCTGATATCCCCGATACCGCAACGTCTTTTAGAGCAGTTCTTACCTACGCGCTTATTGACTTGGCAAAAGATGTTTTACCGGAGACGGACTTTGAAACAATGATTGATGCCGGTACCTTAAATCCTGATGGAGATGGATTCTTTATAGTTGCGGCCCCTCTTATGCGCTATTACCTGAATGGTTACCTGCCTGTTGATATCCCGACCGGTTTGAATTTTGAGCAAACTCTTAACTTCGTTGTTGATTGGTTCTTCAGCAAATACGGCGGTTTGTTTGACACATCCAGTTTCCTTCCGACCGATACCGTATGGCAAAAGATTGATAAAGTTCTTTTCAATATTATCCCGCTTAACTGGCTGCCTGCGCAATTTACCGGTTCAAAGTATTTGGTAATGAATTGGCTGATTGGCAATATCCTTGATTTCAACTATGTTGGCTTAGCCAGTATTGTTCAGCGAAATCCGAACTCAGAGCTTAACGAAAGCGTAACGCAAGTGCTTCTCAATACGGTTTCGCGTGTCTTGAAAGGGGCTGTCGGCGGTCATACGATTCTACCCATGAATCTTACTACGCTTGAATCAATTTTCACAAAAGTAAATTTAAGGGCAACCGTTGAAAACCTGAGTGAGTATCTGTATCCTAACAGCACTTCTTTGTTAGGGACATTATTCCCGCTGGTTACGCAAATAATGGGTATGTGGACAACGGCGACATACGTGCGGAAAGCGCCAACCGGTGCACCACTTGTAGGCATAGATGCGTTGCAAAGCCTGTTGGACTCCTATACACCGAGAAATCTTAATGCAAACCTTCAGTACTATCAGGCGGGCTACCACTTCTTTGGCTCCGAAGACTTCTCCGAGCTTCGTACGTTTAACAACTACAACAATGCAAAGACTGAAGTGCAGGGTTTGCTTGACGGTTATGCGGCTAATACAGATTCCTTGAATTTACAGAGCAACACCGATGCGGCCTACAGAGTTTCATACTATTTCAGCAAGCTTAATTTAAGAAGTTCTCTTTGTGTAACGCAGCTTACCAAGGAAATTGGCAAGTCATTTGCTGCGGACTACTTACATGCGCCGGCCAATACTTACACAGCGGCAAGTTATGCTGCCTGGCTGCAGGCATATAATTTCGCAATGGATGTTCGCAGCAAAGCGATTGTCAACACGCCGGGCATAAGGCAGTCTGAAATTTCCGCGGCAAGACAAAATCTGTTTAAAGCGGTAAAAGGCTTGAGACCGTTTGTCCCGTATGCGGATTATACCCAGCTTGACAATTACATTACACAAGCGCAGAACACTTTGAATACCCTGCCTTCCGGTATATACACAGCTGACAGTATTCAAGCACTTAGAGACGCTCTCAGCGCTGCGCAAGGTATCGACAGATTCATTGCGGGTGCAGATCAGGCAACTGTTGATCAGGTAGCGTCGGATCTCTATTCCGCAATTTATGGCCTGACCTATATTCTTCCCCCAGCAATTGACCCCACACCTAATTCTGCCGCAGATATTTATGGAAACCATATAACACCTGTTGTAAATACGGCAAGAAAGTTTATTTACGGTTTGTCACAGGGCGGATTCCAAACAAGCAATATTTTCACACAGGGTGGCGGCGTTATCAGCATTGTTGCGACTACTCAAGGCAAAGGTACCGGCACAAAAATCAGACTTTCATTCGGCGGTATGGTTATTGCCACATATACAGTAATAGTTTTCGGCGATGTAAACGGTGACGGTAACATTGATGACGGCGACAGCGGTATGATTGTTGATGTTCAGAACTATTTCTACAACTGGACCGGAAATCCCGATAAGCGCTTTGCTGCAGATGTAAATGGTGACGGCAACATTGACTCGATCGATGCGGGTATTGTTACGGATTCTCTCAATTATGTTAAGGGTATCAACCAAATTACAGGCAGATGGTTTAACGCGTAAGTTACACTCCAATTTCGGTCAAATCGAAATTCACAAATGTAAACAGCACAACTAACTCAAGGCCCGTCAAGATTTTCTTGGCGGGTTTTGTTTGGTTTTGCTTGCAAGCGGTATATATGGTGTGATATACTGAATTAACAAAAATTTGGAGGAAAAGCTATGTATAATTTTCCGATTGGCGTAATTATTGACAGCTTCAGAACAGATATCCCTACCGCGGTAAAAAAAGCGGCAGAAGTCGGGGCACAAGGAATTCAGGTTTATTCGACGCACGGTGAAATGGCTCCTGAGAATTTATCACCTAAAAAAAGGCGTGAGTTTGCCGATTTGGTTGCAAGTAACGGGCTTAAAATCTCCGCGCTTTGCGGTGACTTGGGCGGAGGCGGTTTTACAAACAAAAAGAAAAACAAGGAAAAGGTCATTCGTTCCAAAGAAATTCTTTATTTGGCTAAGGAGTTAGGAACAGACGTCGTGACAACTCATATTGGCGTTGTACCGGACGACCCAAATGATGAACGATATCATATCATGCGGGAGGCATGTTTGGAGCTTGCGGAATATGCGGATTCTTTGGACGCTCATTTCGCTATTGAAACAGGTCCGGAGCCTTCACTCATTCTCAAAGGGTTTTTAGACAGCATGAGCTCAAAAGGTGTTGCCGTCAATCTGGATCCCGCTAACCTTGTTATGGTTACCGGAGATGATCCTGTAAAAGCGGTATATAACCTGAAAGATTATATTGTTCATACGCACGCCAAGGATGGTAAACAACTGAAATATAGGGACCCGGAGGTTGTTTACGGTATGGTAAAATCGATTATTGTTACCGGGCCAACCTTTGAAGAAGTGCCGTTAGGCGAAGGCCAAGTGGATTGGCCGAATTATCTTGCAGCGCTGACCGACATCGGTTTCAAGGGATTTTTAACGATTGAACGTGAGGTAGGCGACAATCCGGAAGCGGATATCCGAAACGCGGTTATGTTTTTAAAAGATTTAATGGCATAAAGGAGAGTATTATTATGAAAACATGTGTAAGCAGTTACAGCTTTCAGAAACTTCTGAATTCCGGTGAATATACGCAGCTTTCACTGATCAGTGAAGTGAAAAGTATGGGATTCGATGCTATTGAATTCACAAACCTCGCGCCGCCGAAAGATATAAGCGCAACCGACTATGCGCATAAACTTCGTGAAGAAAGCGACAGATGCAAACTGCCGATTGCAAATTACACAATAGGAGCGGAACTTCTGAATTGCCACAGCCTTGACGATGAAGTGGCACGCTTAATGAGTGAGGTTGACATCGCTGCAATTCTTGGCGCTAAAGGTGTGCGCCACGATGCCACAGGCGGCTATAAAGGTGTTGAGAAGTTCTATAAAAGCTTTGATGACGCTCTTCGCACACTTGTTGAAGGCTGCCGCCGTGTTACGGAATATGCAGGCGGAAAAGGCATTAAAACAATGGTCGAGAACCATGGTTTCTTTTGCCAGGAAAGCACACGAGTTGAAAAACTGGTAACAGGGGTCGGCAAAGAAAACTTCGGTATGCTGCTTGATATGGGCAATTTCCTTTGCGCGGACGAATCACCCGAATTGGCGTTCGGCAGGCTTGCTCCGTTTGCAAAGCACATTCATGCCAAGGATTTTCATGTTAAAAGCGGACAGGGAATTCATCCTGGCGCAGGTTTTTTCACAAGCAGGGCAGGCAACTTCCTGCGCGGCGCGATAATCGGCCACGGCGATGTTCCGATTTTGCAATGCCTTACAATATTAAAGAAGAACGGCTATGACGGCTATGTCAGCATTGAGTTTGAAGGAATAGAAGAAAACATGATGGCAATTGAAACCGGACTGAACAACCTTGAAAGATTCATAGAGATGGCGGAAAACTATGCTATGATTTAGCAAATTGAAGAAAATAGGATTTGCGGGCGGGTTTTCACAACCCGTCTGCAATAATTTGGAAGCAATTTTTCATGAGTCGTAATTCATAAAAACTTGCGAAAAGTGATTGACAAAAGTATACCGATTTGTTATTATACATCTGCTCGCTTTTGGCAAGGCTAGATTAGTATTCAAAAGCAAAATTAATATCGCCTTATATATCCTGCTTCAATTTGGGCCATTAGCTCAGTTGGTTAGAGCAACCGGCTCATAACCGGTTGGTCCGGGGTTCGAGTCCCTGATGGCCCACCATGATTTAGGGGCATAGCTCAGTTGGTAGAGCAGCGGTCTCCAAAACCGCGTGTCGAGGGTTCAAGTCCTTCTACCCCTGCCAAAATTACCGGCATCATTTTTATGGTGCCGGTAATTTTTTGCAGTTATATTGTGTTGTAATTTCCGAATAATCGGGTTTTTCGGCTCTTCCGCATTTTATAGGCTATACTATTAAGAAATTTATGCTATAATTATTTACATGATAAGGACATAATTAATTATTGAAATTTGGTGTTTGCATGATTAAAAGAATATTTAGTTTTATTTTAGCATTGATTCAAACAACAGCATTGCTTGTTTTCAAAGGCACACCCACGCATATTATTTCAGTCAGCGAGCAATGTGCTTATCAAAAGTTTTACGGTTGGGGCACTAGCGGTGCCTGGTGGGCGCAGATGGTCGGGAACAGCAAAAATGATGAGTGGGTGGCCAAATATCTTTTTGATAAAACCGATGGCTTGGGGCTGGACATTTACCGTTATAATATAGGTGCCGGTGAAAAAGATAATCCAAACAGCCGTATTGGCAATGCAAACACAAAAACCGAAAGCTTTTATGTTTTAAATAAACAGACAGGTAAATATGAATTTGATTTCAGCCGTGACGCAAACGCCCGCAGGATGATGGATTTGGCGTTGAGGTACGGCGCAAAGCAAATCATTTTATTTTGCAACAGCCCCCATTTTTCAATGACAAAAAGCGGCCAAGCCTCAGGCGGACTTACGTCCGGAGTTTCAAATCTGCCAAAGGAAAACTATCAGGAGTTTGTCGATTATGTGCTTACAATTGCAGACCATTTTGTTGCCGAGGGTTATCCGATTACCTATATTTCACCTATAAACGAGCCTCAGTGGGGTTGGGGCGGCGATTGGGTTGGGCAGGAGGGCTGTCACTATTCCGCGGACGAGGCAGTTGCGCTGTTGGAACTTTTCGCTGTAACAATGCAAAAAAGAAACACCCCATACAAGCTGAGTGCTCCTGAAACGGGCGATATGTCGTCAGCACAATTTGACTACCAGCAGAAAATCTTTGACAGTAAAATATTAAACAACTACTGCGATACATTCAGCGGCCATTCTTATTGGCTTGACAATAACGAAAAGGAAAAAGAACTAGCCGGAATACGCTTTAAATTATTGTTTCCAAACAAACAATTTGATATGACAGAATGGTGCGAGCTTCCATGCACACTCGATGCGGATTCGATTGACAGCGGTCTTTATATGGCAAATGTGATTGTTGGAGATTTGACTCTTCTTAATGCAGCGTCATGGCAGTCATGGGTTGCGGTGAACGGTTACGGCTACTCTAACGGAAAGATAATCAGCGATGGGCTCCTTCGTGCCAATTCGGATTACAGCGAAATTCAATTTAACAAAAGATATTTTGCTTACCGCCAATTTACCGGCGCAATTGAAACCGGTATGAAAAGGATAAAGGTCATCGATTCCTTGAACTCCACAAATGATATGAAAGATGTTGCTTTTTCCGGAAACGGAAAAACAGTCATCGTTTTGGTAAACAATTCGGATAATGCGCAAAACATAAAGATTTTGGGCGATTATACAAGTGTACAAATACATATAACGGATGCTGCAGATAATTATGCACTGAGTTACAGCGGTGCTTTTAATTCAAGTATTTCACTCGGAGGGAAAAGCATTACAACCCTTGTTTTATCAAGACGGGCTGTCTGACTCAAAAGTTTCACCCGTTAATCAACGCTGATTTTAAAGCATAGCGGCAAATCGCTATTTACCGCGTTATCGAGGGTTAGCGTCAAAGCGCTTTTATCCTGCGACCATTTGACATTATTCTCATATCCGAGCAACTCGGCTTTTTTAATACCATAACGGATACCGCCTTCGTTGCCGAACTTAAGCAACTTTATTTCAAAGGCGCACCGGGCTTTTACAGACATTGGGAAGACATAGATGCTGCCCGCGCGGTAAGTGAAACGGTAATCTTTATCCGTGTAACGCAGGTTCTCTTTAAAAGAACCGTAATTCTTTTGTTTGCCTTCGCCATAAACGGTAAACGGGTGGCAGTCGTATATTGCTTCGCCGTTCATCTTCATCCACTCGCCGATTCGCAGCAGGACATTCTTTTCCTCCCCACAGATGGTGCCGTCAGCTTTCGGGCCGACATTGAGCATATAACAGCCGTTTTTCGAAACAACATCAATCAAATTGGTAATAACATTGTAGGGCGTTTTAAACTGATTGCCTTCGGTGTAACCCCAGGAGTTTTTGGCTATAGCAGTGTCACATTGCCATAACACGGGTGATATCCCGTCTATTTGGCCGCGCTCCACATCAAACACAGCGCAGCCCTGCATGACGGAGCCCCATTTATAGAATACAGCAGGCTCGATGCCCCATTCTTTCGCCCGATTATAATAATAAGCGATGAATTTTTTCATATAAGGGCGGAACTCCAATTGCTGCACCCACCAGTCAAAAAACATGGCAAGCGGTTTGTTTTTATCGACCATTTCGCAGGCGGAGGAAAGCCAGTCCTCAAGCCATTCTGTTGTGGCCTTCATGCCTCTGTCCCTGTCGTTCATGCTGCCGTCCGGTGCCAGAGCGCACGGCCCGTAAAGGTCGCGGTATTCTTCACCTAACGCTTCTGAATTTGGGAAGTTTTTTCTGGCGCTGTTCAAGAACCAGTAATGTTCGGCTCGGTGGCTCGAGATAAGAAATCCGAGACCCTGCCTGTCGCAGGCTTCATGAAGCTCTTGGCTAAAGCTGCGGTGGGGGGCCAGCGCCATCATATTCCAGCGGTTTAAATCGCTTTCATACATCTTTACGCCGTCATGATGTTCGCCCACGGGCATGACATATTTCGCACCGCTTTTTTTGAACAATTCGGCCCATTCATCGGCGTCGAATTTATCCGGGTTGAACATTTCCACAAGCTGGCGGTACTCAAAATTTTCACCGTAGGTTTCATTTTTGTGCTTGCAGCTCTTTTCATTCGGCAGGTACATCAGGCGGGGATACCACTCGCTTTGGCACGCGGCAACCGAATAACAGCCCCAATGGATAAATATGCCGAACCGGCCCGACTGATACCAGCCGGGCATTTTAAATTTCGAAAGACTTTCCCAGTTGTCCTTGAATTCGCCGTTTGCTATTACATCATCGATGATTGCGAGATACTCTTTAACCGTAATCATTTTCGTTCTCCTTATATTTAAATTTTGTATTTCGAAAGAACCTCAATATTTTGAAAGCTTACTCCAATTCAATTTTAAAACACACGGGCATGGCTGTGTCGATTTTCTTGTCTGTTTTTATAGCGAGGTATTCGCCCTTATGGCAGTAGGATACGGATACCTTGTAACCCAAAAGGCTTACCCATTTGATTTTCCCGGTTAAATGGCCGGCATCTGTGCCAAGGCACTTGATACGGTAAACATTGTTTTTTGAAGGGGCAAGAGCGAAAGCATAAACAATATTATCCCTCGCGGTTAAACGGATGTCTCCGCTTGTGAAGTTATACTTTTCACGGTAGAGGCCGCCGACGTACTGCTTGCCTTCACCGAAAACGGTGTACGGATGCGTTCCCCAAATCGCTTCTTTGTTCATGGTGGTGAATTTGCCCAAATCCTGCATAATCTTTATTTCTTTTTCGCAGAAGGTTCCGTCCGCTTTCGGGCCGAGATTCAAACAGAAAGTACCTCTTTTCGAAATGCAGTCAACAAGAGTACCGGCGATTTCATTCGGCTTTTTAAAGATATTTGTTGTGCAATAGGACCAGGAATTATGTGCGGCTGCGGTTTCGCACTGCCAGGGTTTGGGGTAAATTTCTTCAAGCTGCGTGCGCTCCCTGTCCAGCACAAAACAGTTGCTTTTCAGTTTGTCCGATTTATAGAAGATACAGATATCTTTGCCCCATTCAGCCGAGCGGTTGCAGAAATATGCGGCGAATTTAAGGGTATATGGCACGAAATCCTCGTGGGATGAAACCCACCAGTCAAAAAACAGTGCGCTCGGTTTGTATTTATCAATCAATTCACAGGAAGATGCGAGCCAGTCATCAAGCCATTCTTTTGTGGGGCGCATGCCTTCCTTTTCCTGCTTAAGCAGATATTTAAGGTTATTCTTTTTGTATGGATTAAAACATGGGCCGTAAAAGTCTTCAAGCTCCGGTTTCAGGGTGTCATTGTCGTAACCGACAGTTTTTCCGCCGTTTTCAAACCAATAATGCTCCGCGCGGTGCGACGAGGTGCAGAATTTAATACCTTCCTTTTCGCTTGCGGTTTTGAGCTCACCCAAAACGTCGCGTTTCGGCCCCATATTGACGCTGTTCCATTTATTTAGCTCGCTGCCGTACATTTTGAAGCCGTCATGGTGCTCGCCGACAGGCATAATGAATTGCACATTGCTGTCTTTAAAAAAACGTATCCATTCATCCGCATTGAATTTCTCCGCTTTGAACATAGGAATAAAATCTTTGTAATTGAAATTTTTGCCGTACTTTAACCGGTGAAACCAGTAAGTGGGATTGCCCCGGTAATACATCATCCTCGGGTACCACTCGTTAAAAAAAGCGGGCACCGAATAGACCCCCCAATGCATAAAGAGCCCGAATTTGGAGTCTTCAAACCATTGCGGGTAAGGATAGGCTTCCAAGCTTTCAACGGTATCTTTATACGGGCCGTTTTCGATTACTTCGTCTATAACTTTTAAATATTCCTGGATATTCATACGATACCCTCCAAAATTATCTGAGTTTAATTTTTATTATGTCATCTTTGTTAGTAACAAGTGAAATAATATCATCGCAACTCCATTCAAAGCTAATAGGCTGATTATCTTTGCCGGTTACGGTTATATCATACCAAGGCAGTTTGAGCTTGCATTCTCCGCCGGTTTTGGCAACGATTGTTATCTCGGAAAGCTTTTTGTTTTTCCAAACTGCCGAAATATGAAAATTGCCTCTTGCGACCAGACCGCTGAATGACCCGTCCGCCCAGCAATCGGGCAACGCGGGCAGGATATCTATAGTTCCCGCATGGCTCTGCAGCAGCATTTCGGCAACGCCGGCCGTGCCGCCAAAGTTGCCGTCGATTTGAAACGGCGGGTGGGTATCCCAAAGGTTCGGCAATGTGCCGTTGCTCAGCAAATCAGCGTATAATTTGTGTGCCCTGTTGCCGTCGCCCGTTCTAGCCCAGAGGTTAAGCCTATGCGCCATGGCCCAGCCTGTTGACTTATCGCCCCTGTTATTCAGCGTGACCTTGGCGGCCTCAATTAATTCAGGGGTGCCGGGGTTCATGATTGTACCGGGGTAAAGCCCGACCAGATGTGAGATATGCCTGTGACAGTATTCTCCTATTTCACCGTATTCGTTTTCCTCCCGGAACTCTTTAATCTGTCCGGAAGCGCCGACCTGCACAGGGTCAAGCCTGCTGATTTGCGCTTTCAGCGTTCTTATTAAATCATCTTCAATGCCGAGTATTTCGGCGGCGGCGATGGCGTTTTTGTGGTTTTCCCACACCATCTGCTGGTCAAACCCGCAACCTGTCGTGAAGCAGTAGCATTCGTCCTCGGGACTCTGCTGCTCGGGCGAGGCGGAATATTTCACAAGCAAAAAGCCGTCTTCTTCCAGCAATGTTTTGGAGAGAAAGTTTGCCATATCGTAAATCACCGGATATGATATGTTCTTTAATATTTCCCTGTCCCGCGTAAAGTCATAGTAATCCCAGAAAAGCAAAGAAGTGAATCCGCCGGTTCCCGGTCCCGAATGAATACTGAACCCCTCGATTGTATAAAGCCAGGCGGCTGTTCCGATTGTCCAGCCGTTGTCTCCGGGTTTATCGGAATAATTTTCGGGATACATTCGTCTGATGTAGCTTTCGGCAAACTCCTTCGCAAGGGGCATATAAGCTTTGTTATAGTCGGCATATGCCGTAAACATTTCGGCAAGGTTAGTGGTAAAGGCCGGCCAGTAATTCATCTGGACGTTAATATTATGCCAATAACCGCAGCTCCATGGCGAATCGTTGTGGCAGTTCCATGTTCCCTGCAGGTTTGCCGGTGTTGTGCCTTCCCGCGAGGAGGAAATGAGCAGATATCGGCCATATTGGAAATAAAGCTCCTCGAGATATTTGGCTGCCTTGCTGTTATTATCTGCTTTGTAGCTTTCAAGCAATTCGTCTGTCGGCATATCGGGTTCTTCGCCACCTAAATCCAAGTTAACCCGGTTAAAATACTTTTGATAATCATGAACATGGCCGATAAAAAGCTCCTCATATGTCTTTTTTGACGCACAATCGATAATTTTGGAAACCTCTTCATGCGGGTGCAGGTAGGGGGCGAGTTTCTTTTTGTTGTCCTGTTCGGTAAAAACACGGCTTTCCATTTTATAATTTGTTCCGAGTGCGATGAGAATGATTGCGCTGTCCGCTTGTTCAAGCCTCAGTGTACCGGCGTTGGCGGCTAACCTGCCGCCGTTGTGCAGTACTTTTAGCTGCGCTTCGAAAAGGATGCCGTAATAATCCATTTTACCCGAAAGTGTTATCAGGTTCCCCTCGGCTTCAACCTTCCCGCTTTTGCCGCCGCCGTCGCCTTCTTTTACACCGTAATCCTTTATAAACGGAATTTCCGGCCGGAGGGTAAAATTCAGCGCTCCTTTTTTCGAAGCATCAAGCTTTATGACCATAACTTTGTCGGGATAACTGACAAAGTACTCTCTGCTGTATTCCACATCAATGCAAGTGTATTTAACATGCGCGGCTGCGTTGTTCAGCGATAAATCCCGCTCGTAGTTGCTTATTCTTTTATGCCCGAAATCAATAAATATTTCGGCAAAGTTATTGAGTCCTCCGACATTCATCGGGTTGGAAAGTGAGTTCTCGGTTATCTGAATTCGTTCCACACCGGTTCTGCCGAAAACATTGGCGCCAAAGTACCCGCTGCCAAGCGGCAGCGACCACTTCTCCCAAGCGTCATTCTCACTGATAACAATTGCATCGGCGGGACGGGAATATTTCAATCTGAGATTTTTCATAATCCTCACCTTTTTTGGAAACTTTCTGTTTACGAAAGCGTTCTCTATTGATTGACACTGAAGTATAATACAATGTATAATCAAACAAAAGACGCTGTGCATTTTGTTATATAGTATCAAAAATAACCCCTGATAGCAATAGAATATAATTTTTCAAATTGTTCAATATTTAACGGTAAAAGCCTTAAAATTCGGAGGAACTGAAATGATTGAGAAAATAAGCATTCAAAACATGAAGGAAACACAAATCAGAATAATCAATAACGCTGACAATCCGGTTATGCCGAACGTGGTTGAAGTATATTCTGTCAATGTTAAATCTTTAGGCTTTACCGGGAACGCAAAGGTCTATGCGGAAGGTTATCAGATGCTTCATCAAACCCATTTGGCATTTAAGGATATTTCTCCGGATATCGGCACAATGGATAAAGATCATTACAAAATGCCGCAAACAAAAGGGTATTTTACCGCTTATAACTATATTTATTTTGAGGAAAACGGCAGGGTTCTTTTACTGGGCGCCTCAAGCTGCAGGAGCTACCGGACAGAAATCAGAATAAATCAGGAGACAATCAATCTTGTGCAGATTCTTGAAGGCAGACGTTTAGAAAGCGGAGCGGAACTCCAGCTTGAAAGCTATGTGGTAATCGAGGGAACAGACCGCAATGAAATTTTGGATGAGTTTGCAGGATATGTCAATGGTAACCACCCCAAAAGAGGATTTCGAGAAGTACCGGACGGCTGGTGTTCTTGGTATTGCTACGGCCCCGTGATTACCGAAGGCGCCATTAATAAAAACGTAAAACATGCTAAGCTGCACTTCCCCGAACTGAAATACATCCAGATTGATGACGGTTACCAACCGCACATGGGTGACTGGCTTGAGCAGACAAAAAAGTTCAGGCATAAGATGAAGGACATTTGCCTTAACATCAGAAATGAAGGCTTTGAACCTGCGATGTGGGTAGCGCCTTTCATCTCATCCGAGAAGAGCCATGTTTTCAGAAATAACCCGGGCTGGTTTATTAAGGATGAAAGCGGAGTCCCACTCTGCACGGAAAAAGTCACTTTCAGGGGCTGGCGTGACGCACCCTGGTATTTCCTTGACCCGACTCACCCCGAAGCATTAGAATACATTAAAAATGTATTCCGGATAATGAAACATGAATGGAAGGTAGATTACTTCAAACTGGACGCGAATTGCTGGGGAGCGCTGCCTTTCGGTGTAAGATTTAACAATGATGTTACAAGCGTTGAAGCTTACAGAATCGGGTTGGAAGCGCTGTGGGATGTATGCGGAGAGGACACGTATCTCTTAGGCTGCAATGCACCGCTTTGGCCGTCACTCGGCATTGTAAACGGGATGCGGGTCACCAACGATATCGACCGAAATATCGGTTCCATCAAAGCCTTGTCCATGCAGTGCTTTTACCGCAACTGGATGCATGGAAAATTATGGATTAATGACCCGGACTGCCTTGTTCAGGTCGGTATGAAAACCGGTATCATGGCAAGCTTTTCAATAAAAGCAAAAAAAGTGGAAAAACGTAACGAAAATGAAGCAATGTACCGCTACGCGGCCACCTTTATCCGTGCCTCGGGCGGTATGGTGCTAAGCGGCGACAGGCTTTATTCGCTTTCCCGGTACGATATCGGTATTCTGATGAAGCTCATCGGTTCGGAACGAACGGCAGCAAAGTTTAACGGGGACTATTCCGTGGGCACAATAGAAACCGAACAATATACCGATTATTTGTTGTTTAACGAAAGCAAAGAACAGATGAATTTCAATATTAAAGAATCAGGCACCTATATAAATATGTTTGATGATAAAGCAATCGTAACAAATGATGTTCTTAAGATAATCCTTGACGCGGAAGACGCGGGCTGGTACAGACTTAATAAATAAACGGAGGGCTTAAAATGACAGGCAAAGAACGCATTATGAGAATTCTCAACCGCGAGGAGGTTGACCGTTCGGCATACTGGCTCGGTAATCCGCATGATGACGCGCTGAAGATTTATCTGAAACACTTCGGTTTAAAAAGCCTTTTTGAGCTGGCAGACCTGATGGGCAATGATATGTTCTGGCAGCCCTGCGACTCCTATGACCATCCGGAGGGGCGGCAAAATCGTCTTCCTCGGCGGTGTGGACACACAGGAACTCCTGCCCTTCGGAACTGTGGACGATGTTGAAAAAGAGGTTCTGAGGCTCCGGCATATCTTCGGTAAAAATTATATTTGCTCTCCGAGCCATGAAGCTCTTTTACCGAATGTGTCGCCGGAAAAGCTGCTGATAATGAGCAGAACGGCAACCCGGATAATATAAGTAAAAATTGAGCATTTAAAAATCAAAGACTATTTGAACAAGGAAGAATAAAATTATGAAAACATATGGCACCTATTTGCAAAACAGCAAATCAAATCCTTTGTGCTTTGGCGAAGTAAACCTGATTAATCCCGAAAGACAGCGTTTGCGTGGTGAACCATTGAAGAAAGGGGTGGAAGCTTACCCGGTGTTTCAGGGTTTTTGCGGAACGGACTATGAACTGATGAAAATGGGCAAAGCCGGCAAACTCGGCGCCAAATTCCCCCAAGGTGAAAGACGACTAATCAACGGGCATGAGGGCGTTGTATGGGTGCCGTCCGAAAACCGCTTCGCGATCGTGCTCATCCGCGGTGGTGACAGTTTTGACCCGACCCGTTACACCGAGGAAGAAACCTATTTTGAATACGGGTGCGACGGTGCAGACGGTCTGTTCTGCGACAAGAACTATTTCCACCCCGATATGCTCCTGCATTTACCGCAAACGTATGAAAACTGTAAAAAGCTGCCGCTGAGCGTGGCGAAAAGGCTCGCGTTTTCAGATCCCTATGCATGCGCGGTATTTCAGCTTGAACGGACGGAAGATGTAGGCATGGCACAAAACTTCAGGGTGGAAATGGCGAAACTCAAGTGCGGCGAAGAGGAAGCGAGAGACAGCGCAAGAAAGAATCTCTTTAACAAAACAGTCATTTTCGGCCTTGGCACAACAGGACTGTTTATCGGCGATCAAATCAGAAGAAGCTATGAAAATGCAGAAATTGTGTATGTTGCCAGAAGCGGCGAAAACACAAAAAAAGTGCGGTTCGCTGTCAATGAAACAAAAGCGAAATATGTCTGCAGTGACGGCTTGTCTGATGAAGAAACAGCGGAAAAAATACTGGAGACGCTCGGCGGCCGGGCTGGCGTTTTTATCGGCACAAGCGGTACGGAAGTTGAACATAAAATAGCGTTTGAGCAAAAGGTGCTCGGCTGCAACGGTATTTACAACAGCTTTTCACTTGGCCCGAAGGTGACTTTTGACACCATGCCATTCGGATTTGAAAATCATGTTATTTTTGCATCCATCAATTTCAGGCAATCTCATATGGAAAAAGCCATTGAAATTCTTTGTGAAAGCCGGTTTGACCAAATAGTCGAACTCATTGACAAGGAAGAATTCATCGGAGATCCGATGGGCTGTTACGAAAATAAAATTTACGCTAAAGGAGCGCCTGCTAAAACAGCTGTCATTTGGAATAATAAATATATCGATACGGAGAAATAATATGAAAACAGTCGTCATTATCGAACCCGGGAAAATAGAAATAAGGGAAACCGCAATGCCAAAAACCGCAAAAGGGGAAGCACTGCTTAAGGTGCTGTACTGCGGCATCTGCGGCGCCGACGTGGCAAGTTTTACCGGAAACCAGCCGTTTACTACCTATCCGCGAATACCCGGGCATGAGTTTTCAGCGGAGATTGTTGAAATCCCTGCAAATGATTCGGGCCTGAAAATCGGGGATATCGTTACCGCCAATCCGTATTTCAACTGCGGCAAATGCTATTCCTGCAGACGCGGTTTTGTGAATTGCTGTACGGACAATCAAACCATGGGTGTTCAGCGGAACGGCAGTTTCAGCGAACATATTGCAATGCCGGTTGAAAGGATTTATCACGGCAAAGGGCTCTCCGCCAAACAGCTCGCTTTGATTGAGCCCTTTTCCATTTCGCAGCATGCCGTTTCAAGAGCAGCGATAAAGCCGGCAGACAAAGTTCTTGTGGTCGGCGCGGGGCCGATCGGTCTGTTTGCGCTGCTGGCTGCAAAGCAAAAATGCGATAAAATCGCAGTAGCAGATTTGCTTGACAGCAGGCTGGCGCTTGCAAAAGAATACGGCGCGGATATGGTAATCAACACCAAAACTCAGTCGCTGGCGGAAGCCGCAAAGGCTTTTACCGCAGGCGACGGATTTGATGTTTGTATTGAAGCCTGCGGGTTGCCGGAAACATTTCTGGCGTGCATCGAAAACGCGGCGTTTGCCGCGAATATTATTTTGATCGGCAACGGCAAACGGGAGACAACCTTTAACCATTCCGTTCTGCTGAAAAAAGAACTGAATATCTTTGGCAGCCGCAATTCGTACAAGTCGGATTTTATAAACCTGATTGATTTAGTTTCTGCCGAAAAAGTTGATGTTCTTAAAATGGTGAGCGGAGTTTATCCGATGGAAAACGCACTCGAAGCATTTGAAGCTTTAGCGCATAATAACGGTTCATTGGCAAAGTTGTTGATTAAATTCGGCGAAGAGGTGCAGATATGATTATCGACGCACATGCGCATTTGTGGAAAAGGCAGAACGGTATTGTTAACGGAAAACCCGTATTTTCTATAGGCGGAGGCAAGAGCGACTTCGGAGGGGTAACCCGTCAGATGATGCCGCCCTATATGATAAACGGGGGGAATACCGCGGAAATGCTGATTTCCAATATGGATTACGCCGGTGTTTCGGGCGCGGTCATCACACAGGAGCAAATCGACGGCAATCAGAATGAATTTCTGCTTTCTGTAAAAAAACGCTATCCGGAGAGAATAAAGGTATGCAGTCTTTATGAAGAAGGCAAGCTGCCTATTACCGAAGGCTTTGATGGTATAAAAATATGCGCGGGCAGACTGAAAGAACAGGATTTAACCGGGCATACCACGGTTTTTGGAACGGCTGATGCGAAAGGAAAATTCATTTCAATTGACCTTGCTGACGGCGATGCGCAGGTTGCCACGATGCGTGAAATCATCCGGCAGTTTCCAAATCTTAAAATTGCTATAGGCCATTTCGGCATGGTTAACAGAAACGGCTGGCAGGAGCAAATCAGGCTGGCGAACAATGAAAATGTTTATATCGAAAGCGGCGGAATCACCTGGTTGTTTCACAATGAATTTTACCCTTATCCGTCAGCAGTCCGGGCAATCAATGAGGCGGCTGAACTATGCGGATTCGAAAAGCTGATGTGGGGCAGTGATTATCCAAGAACAATGACGGCAATCACCTATAAAATGAGCCTGGATTTTATTGAAAAGACGAACGAAATCAAACCGGCCGACAAAGCATTGCTCCTCGGTGAAAACGCGAAAGAATTTTACGGTTTCCCTGATTTGCAAATTCCCGAAAAAGTCAAAAATATGATGGAAGATTAAAACGGTTAATGTAAAGAAACAGTACCAAAGGTCGGGTGTAAGAATGAAAATATTCGCAAAAGAAAAGGGGATTGCCGCTGGCAAAGACATAACCGATGAACTGAATGCTTTGCTCAAAGAGTTGGCAAAAACAGACGAGCAAAAAGAACTGGTTTTTGAACCGGGTGAATACTGTATTTTAAGCGAAAAATGCGAAACGGAAATGCTTTATATAACCAACACCGTCGGAGATGATGAGTTTAAGGGCACCGAGGTGCCGCACAAAGCTGCCGTCGCGCTTAACCTGAAAAACATCAGAAATTTGAAAATTACCGGCAACGACGCAATCTTTGTGATAGATGGCAAACTGACAAATATGGCAGTTCAAGGCTGTGACAATATTGAGATTTGCGGCATTGCGTTTAAAACAGTCAACCCGGATTTTCACGAGCTGAAGGTAATAAAAAAGACCATGTTTTCGGTTGACTTTGAGCTGTGCGGAGACAGCTTGTATGAAAAGAATAGATCCGGCAAGGGCTTCTCTTTTATCGGTACGGGTTATCAAAGTGATTTTTATAAAGGCCGTATTAATTGGGGATACCTTCATAAAATTTTTGCCGATGACAAGAACCATGTTGTCCGGGTGAAACATCCGTTTTTTACCGCGGTTTCCATCAAAGAAATCGAGAAAAATCTGTTCAGAGTCAGGTACCCGAATACAAGACGTTTTTCTGTTGGCGAGACTTACGGTATTTATGACGCGATACGGCAGTATAACGGTATATTCATTAGTCAGTCAAAGGATATTTCGCTGAAAAACGTAAAACAATATTTTAATTACGGCCTGGCGCTTATCTGCCAGGATACGGAAAATATAACAATTGACGGTGCATATTTCGCGCCCGAAAAGAACAGCGGCCGTTATATCGCTTCCTGCGCCGATTTTATGCAGATATGTATGTGCAAAGGGGATATAAAAATAACAAACAGTTATTTTGAAGGCGCGGGTGACGATTGCCTTAATGTTCACGGGATTCATTTTTTAATCGTAAAAATTGACGGCCAAAAGCTGATTGTCCGTTTTATGCATCCGCAGTCGCACGGTTTCAACCCGCTGCATGAGGGTAACCTGATTGAATATATTGACCCGAGAACGCTTTTAACCAAGGGCAAAGCTAAAATAAAAGCCTCTAAACTTATTAATGAATATAATATTGAGGTTGATGTGGATAACACCATCGGTGCTGCGGCAGGCGATATGATTGAAGACATAACAATGTGCCCGAACCTTTATTTCACCGGTAACACACTCAACCGGATTATCACACGAGGGCTGCTGATTACTACAAGAGGCAGGGTTCTTGTTGAAAACAATCATTTCATTAGTACGGAAATGGACGGCGTCCTCTTTTCCAACGACGCGAAAAGCTGGTATGAAAGCGGCCGGGTTCTGGATGCAGCCGTAAGAAACAATCGCTTTGATTACTGCGGCGGCTATAATGTGGAGATTTTGCCGGAAAACGGCAGCACAGGTAGCATCGTCCATGGCGACTTTATAGTGGAAGAAAATGATTTTAACAGCCCTGTCGGCGGCGGAATCAACGCAAAGTCGGCTGAGAGCCTAATTGTGCGAAATAACAGTGTTAAAAATATTAAGAGCGGTTTTGTTAAGGCAAAGGATGTTAAAAATCTGTTATGTGACATTTGAGGTGCAAGATGAATTTAATCTTCGACTGCAGCAATCTTGTGAAAATTAAAAGCGGACACCTGCACGTAGCTGAGGTGGAGACGGATATCGGTGTGACCAACCGTTACCTCACCAAAGGCGGTGAGCCATGGATACCTGTGATGGGGGAGTTCCATTTTTCCCGCTTTCCCTGTGAGCAATGGGAGGATGAAATTCTTAAGATGAAGGCGGGAGGCATTACGATTATCAGCTCCTATGTCTTCTGGGTACATCATGAGGAAAACGAGGGTGAGTTCAATTTCACCGGCGACCGGGATTTGCGCAGGTTCATTTCGCTTTGTGACAAGCACAAAATGCTTGTTCTGCTGCGAATAGGCCCGTGGTGCCATGGCGAGGCAGTTTATGGCGGTTTTCCGAATTTTATCCAAAAACGGTTTGATAAACGCTCTAACAGCACCGGATATCTTGACAAGGTCAGAATAATATTTACGAAATATTATGAGCAGGTCAAGGGATGTTTCTATCAAAACGGTTCTGTGTTAATCGGTATTCAGCTTGAAAACGAATACGGCGGCAGAGACAAAGACCACATTATTATTCTGAGGCAATTGGCGCTTGACGTTGGCTTTGTTTTACCTCTCTACACCCAAACCGCTTGGCCGGTCAACAGCAAGGCGTCGGATAAATTACTGCCGATGTTCGGAAGTTACCCTGAACGGCCATGGGACGGCAGCACAAAGCCGCTTGCGACGGACGGAAGATTCAAAATCATCAACAGCCGCATGGATGAGGGAGTCGGCAATGATATTCTCAAACCTTCAAAGCTCGGGGAAACAACCTACGATGATTTTCCGTTCGCAACCTGTGAACTCGGCTGCGGCAATCAGGTAACGGAGCACCGCCGCCCGATTATCTCATCCGATGATGTTTATTCTCTGTTGCTCATTTACCTTGCGCGTGGAATGAGCCTGCCCGGTTATTATATGTTTCACGGCGGCAGGAACCCATACAGCGGCTTATATCAAGAGAGCAAACGGACATTGTACCCAAACAACTGCCCTGTAATCAGCTACGATTTTCAGTCACCTATTTCCGAATACGGTTACTTGCGCGAGAGTTATCACCGCTTAAAGCTGCTGCACTATTTTTTGCAATGCTTTGATAAAAGCTTTGCCTTAATGCAGAGTATGTTTGCCCAAAAGACAAACTCCGAACTTGAATATAAAGCGGCGGTTCGTGTCAGCGAAAACGGCGAGGGATATATTTTTGTCAATAATTATCAGCGGCTTGAGGCGTTTAAAACTATTGAAAGCGGGATCATTACGCTCAATCAAAACGGTAAAAAAACAGATGTACCGCTGCCGGCCGTACCGTCTGGCAGCTCGATTATGTATCCGTTCAACTTACCATTCGGTGGGCTTACCTTTCAATATATCACTGCCCAGCCGGTTTGCAAAACGAATGAAAACGGTATTGAAAAGCTTTATTTGTTTTCACCAAACGGCATATCGTGCGAATTTGTAGCGGTCGGCGAATTCGAAACGCAGGCGGTAAAACACGGTGACAAATACACTTTTGGCAGTTATGATGAATTAAAGCCGGCGATTGCCTTTATCACAGGAGATAAACGCAGCGAAATATACATCCTTTCACAAACAACAGCACTTGACTTATGGTATATAGACGGGAAGGTGTTCCTCAGCAAAGACACGGTTCTGCCTTTTGAGGATAAGTTCATTTATCTAAAAGAAAGCGTCTTAACAAACCCGGCCATCACATTAAAGCAGGAAACGCCGCAGCGTCAGAAGTATGATTATTATCTTTATTCGCGCGGCAAAAGGGCGCAGTATCAGCTGATGGTGCCGCCC
>Ga0118677_10001374_pt1 | contig 51794 bp, 43 predicted proteins | sample AliMusrvi5mmetaG_FD_86154 | JGI IMG/M metagenome (GOLD analysis project Ga0118677, IMG submission 86154) | reverse complement strand
CAGTACTGTAAGGATCCTGAAACAGCTGAAAAGGAGATGGACAGCCTTTTGTTTGCCGATCCCGAAGCGCGAAAAAATTTTCTTGAATTAAGCGAAAACACCATCAGCAGTTTTCATCTGCCTTATGGAATTGTTCCCAATGTAGTGGTCGACGGCAAAGTATATCATGTGCCCATGGCCATTGAAGAGAGCTCTGTGGTTGCAGCGGCATCCCACAGCGCACGGTTTTGGGCAGAACATGGCGGGTTTACCGTGAAACAATTGTTTACAAATAAGCTGGGACATGTCTATTTTCGATGGTTTGGAGAAGCCGCCTACCTGAAACAACGCTGGGACCTGCTGAAACTGTATCTGCTGGAACGTTTGAAAAAGGTGACAGCCAGCATGGTACATCGCGGAGGAGGAATCATCAGACTCGAACTTCTGGATGAAAACCAATCCATCGAAAAACTGTTCAAACTTGAACTGGAAGTTGATACGGTAAATTCCATGGGGGCCAACTTTATCAATACATGCCTTGAAGATATGGCTGAGGGACTGGAGGTCTTTTTTGGTGTCGACAATGACCCGGAGGGAAAAATCTGTCAGGTAGCCATGGCCATCCTCAGCAACAATACCGTGAAATGTACGGTTACCGTGGAAGCCTCCTGTCAGGTAAAATCTCTTCATACGATTACGGAAGGAATGCCCGTTGATGTTTTTGCGGATAAAATGGTGCTTGCTTACCAGATTGCACAGTATGATCCGTTCCGGGCGGCAACGCACAACAAAGGAATAATGAATGGAGTGGATGCCGTATTAATTGCAACAGGCAATGATTTCCGGGCAGCTGAAGCCGCATCCCATGCCTTCGCTTCACGAAGCGGCCAATACCGGGGACTAAGCTGGTGCAAAGAGAAAGATGGAATCTTCACGATTGGTCTCACGTTGCCGCTTGCATTAGGAACAGTAGGCGGCATTACCAACCTGCACCCGCTGGCCCGTCTTTCACTGGAGATACTGGGCAGCCCCTCTGCCCGTGAACTGATGGGCATTGTTGATGCCGTGGGTCTTGCAACAAATTTTGCGGCTGTGCGCAGCCTGGTTACCACGGGAATACAAAAGGGGCATATGCGACTGCACCTCTCAAATATGTTGAATTCACTCAATGCCGATGACGAACAACGCAAAGAGGCCGAAAAGGAAAAGCTCCATACGGAACTCTCCTTCCTGAAGCACCAGATCAACCCGCACTTCCTGTTCAACACCCTGAATTCAATCTACAGCCTGGCCCTGATCAAGAGCGACAAGACGGCCGAGGCGGTGATGAAGCTTTCCGACATGATGCATTATGTGATCCAGGATGTGGAACACGAGATGGTTCCCCTGGAAATGGAGCTGGAATACCTCAATCACTATGTCGAATTTCAGAAGATCAGGCTTAACGAAAAGGCAGAGGTCGTGATGACGGTCGACGGGGATCCGAAACCCTACGAAATCCCCCCCATGATCCTGGTACCCTTTGTTGAAAATGCATTCAAATACGGCACCAGCTCGCACGAAAATGCCAGGATCAGGATTGAAATGATCCTCCTGGGCCACACCCTTGCCTTCAGGGTTTCCAACCCGATCTTTCCGGGCAGGGAAAACAGGGAAAACTTCGGCATCGGAATCCAGAATACACGCCAGCGGTTAAACCTGATATTTCCCGGAAGGCATAAACTGGAGCTGGCCAACGACGGAAAGATGTTCAATGTCAACCTTGAAATATCACTGGTATGATGACCTGTATCGCCGTTGATGACGAACCCCTGGCGCTTGAGGTGATCAAGAAATATATCGGGGATACCGGGCTGGTCCGGCTTGTTGAGTCCTTCACCGATGCCATCCAGGCCCTTGCCTTCCTGAAGCACCAGCCTGTCGACCTGGTGCTGCTCGACATCCGGATGCCCGATATCAGCGGGCTGCAGTTCATGCAAAGCCTGGAACAGCAGCCCATGGTTATCTTCACTACAGCCTTCGCCGAATATGCCGTCAAGGGATTTGAACTGGAGGCGGTCGATTACCTTGTGAAACCGATCAAGTTCGAACGCTTCGTAAAGGCCCTTGAAAAGGCACAGGATCTTATGACCATGCGCCTTGCCGTGAGCGTAAAACCCGAAGATGGCTTTATGTTCGTGAAATCGGGCTACGGCACCGCCCGTATCAACTTCAGCGAGATCTCCTATATCGAGGCACTGGATGATTATGTCAGGATCCACTTCATGGATGAATCAAAACCGGTGATGTCGCTCATGAGCCTGAAAAGCGTCGGCGAAAGGTTACCGAAAGTCGGATTCATGCGGGTACACAGGAGCTTTATCGTATCACTGAAGAACATCACCAGTATCCGCAATAAACATATTTTTCTAGGGAAAATCAAAATCCCGGTTGGTGACACCTACCATGAAACGGTCAATTCGTGGCTCTCCGGCTCCTGATCAGACGCAACGCCGATAAATTCACCCCGTTCGTCTATTCTTTTCATTTTCACCATGTTTTTTAAGTAGTTTTGAAAAATATAGTTGCTAATTAACTGTCCGGAATGATTAAAAAGTCCCTCCTGGATCTATGTGGTGTCGTTACCCTGATGGTTCTTATGATCCTCTGCGGGTCATCCTGCAACCATAAGTCAGAGGTGACTCCTGTCACAGGTACGTACCAGGTATTAACCCCGGTAATTCTGCCTTCCCTGGAAAAGTTCGACCAGCCCTATGGCACCAGTTCACGGCAAAAATATGACCTTTTTTTGCCCATGGGCCGTGACCGGAATACCCGCGTGATCCTGCTGCTTCACGGTGGCGGCTGGGTTTCGGGTGAAAAAGAGTATCTTGACTCCTATGCCAGGCTCTTTGCCGGTATGGGATATGCTGCCATCTCGATGAACTACCGGCTTGCCAGCGATACGATCCATTACCAGGCAATGCTCGGCGATATCGGGTCGATGGCCGGCTGTATCGTGCAAAACAGGGCTGCCTGGGGTATCGGGGAGGGTCCCCTCTCCCTTTTCGGCTACAGCGCCGGCGGCCACCTTGCCTTACTGTATGCCTACTCCGGAAACACCGGTCAGAACATCAGCGCGGTTATCTCGCTGGCCGGGCCTACCGACATCCAGGACAGCCTCCTGTGGTCGACCCCAGCCCTGCTTGCCGGTATCAGACTGATGGCAGGCGACACCCTTCCGTCAAACTGGATCGGGATAAGCCCCGTCCACTTTGTCACTCCATCGGCACCTCCGACATTCCTGATCCATGGCATTCTGGATGAGCTGGTACCCCTTTCCCAGTCGCTTAAGCTAAACCACCTGCTGTCACTTGCCCATGTAAAGGCAAAGGTGCTCCTGCTCGAAAACCAGACCCATTACCCGACCAATGATGCTGTACTGCAGGTAACTACTGAAACCGCTGCCTTTCTAAATGAAACCCTGAAATAAACAAACTTCCCATGCTGAAAAAATTCTGCCTTGTCGCAGGGTTCCTGATTGTGACCTTTCCGGTGGCATATGCCCAGGACCTTGAAAAAATACTCGTTGACAAGTTTTTCTACACCACCCTCGACAAAGCGATCGATGACATTGCGGCGGAGAACCACCTTACATTCGACTTCGACCGCGACAATCTGAGCCAGTTTGACCTGAATGAACGGCCCATCAAAAAACCGCTGCCCGAATTTCTTAACCAGGAATGCGGCCAGTTCAGGTTAAAATGGCAGCAAACTCCCGACAAGGTCATCCATATTACCAGCAAATATGAGGAACTCACCTCCAAACCACAGGAGACCAAAAAGACAAAATCCTATACAGGCCCTGCGCGGAAGTTCATGATCAACCTGACGGGCATTGTAAAGGACAAACTGTCGGGAGAGGCGCTGCCATTTGCCAATGTAGGGGTGAGTGGAACCACCCTGGGCACCTATACCAATGCCGATGGATACTTCAGCCTGATCAATGTTCCAACCGATACATCGACCCTGCTGATCACCTACATCGGCTATAAAAACGGCATCATCTTCCTCTCCCCCAGCCTGCCGGTCACCAACCTGCTGATCGAGATGGAGCTGCAGTCGCAAACTCTCAGCGAGGTGGTCATCGTGGGGGAACAACAACAGCTGTTAAATACCAACGACAAGATCAGCATGCTGAAGATCACGCCTCAGAAACTGGCAACCCTGCCCAATATCGGCGAAAAGGATGTGATCAGGTCGTTCCAGTTGCTGCCGGGTGTCTCTGCCGCAAACGAATCTTCCTCAAACCTTTATGTAAGGGGAGGAACTCCCGACCAGAATCTCCTGCTGTACGACGGCTTTACCGTTTACCAGGTAGATCATCTTTACGGGTTTTACTCTGCCTTTAACTCCAACGCCATTAAGGACGTACAACTCTATAAAGGGGGATTTGAATCGAAATTCGGCGGGCGCCTGTCGAGCGTCACCGAGATCACCGGCAAAGACGGCAATTCCAAAGGGTTTACCATGGGGGGCGAAATCAGCCTGCTGAGTTTCAACCTCTACCTGGAGATTCCGGTGGGGAAGCGGTTCACCTCGCTGATCGCTTTCAGGCGATCGTACCAGGGTCTGCTGTATGATAAGATCTTTAAACAGTTCAACACCGTAAGCCAGGTGAAACAGGTTTCGTTCAAAGGGGCAAGCGAGCCACCCGGAGGGGGCCCGTCGCTCACCTCCACTGTGACCTCCTACTTTTATGATCTCAATGCCAAATTCACCTACAAACCATCGCCCAAAGACATCCTGTCGCTAAGCTTTTACAGTGGTGCCGACAACCTCGACAACGGCACCTCCATGGGCAGCTCCGGATCGGGCGGCTCAGGCTTTAATTTCAACATGCAGAACTCCGACCTTACCAAATATGGCAACCTCGGAGGCGCCTTCCGCTGGTCGCGCAACTGGAGTACCCGGCTCTACAGCAATTCGCTGGTCAGCTTCTCCAATTATTTCAGTACCCGCGACCTTACCAGCAGCGGAACCCATTCGGGCGGGGATAACGGGCCGGGCAGCTTTAATTCGGGGGTGAATGAAAACAACAACCTGCTCGACCTGAGCTTTAAGAGTGATTACACCTACGGGCTCAACAGCTGGAACCAGCTTGCCTTCGGAGCCTTTTTTACCGACTATATCATCGATTATAAGTTTGGCGAGACCGACACAAGCATCGTCCTGAATAAAAAGGAGAATGGTTTCCTGGCGGGTGGTTATCTCCAGGACAAGATCAAGCTGATGAAGGCAAAACTTACCCTGACACCGGGGCTGCGGTTCTCCTATTTTTCTCCGACAGGAAAAGCATACCTTGAGCCACGTGCCTCATTGTCGTATAACCTGACCAAACGGTTCAAGCTGATTGCCGAAACAGGCAAGTACTGCCAGTTTGCGAACAGGGTGGTACGTGAGGATATTCTCACGGGCAGCCGTGATTTCTGGATTCTCAGTGACAAGGACAAGATCCCCGTAAGTTCGGCATTGCATTATATTGCAGGTATCAGTTATGAAACCACCTCATTCCTGGCAAGTATCGAGGGATATTACAAGGATATCTCAGGGGTTACCGAATATTCGATCAGGTTTAAACCGACCCGCGAAGGTGCTACCTACGCCGAGAATTTTTTTAATGGCAACGGCTACGCTACCGGGGTTGAATTCCTCCTGCAGAAAAAATTCGGCGACCTGACAGGCTGGGTCAGCTATACCATCGGGGAGGCAAAAAACAGGATCGCGGTGTATGGCGCCAATTACTTCCCTGCCTCGCAGGATGTGACGCACGAATTTAAATTTGTGTCGATGTATGATTATAAGAAATGGAGCTTTTCCCTCACCTGGCTCTTTGCATCCGGCCGGCCCTATACCGCTCCCGACGGGGCCTATTCTGTCAACATGCTGAATGGCACAAAACAGGTGTTTATCGACTTTGGCACCAAAAACAGCAGCCGTCTGCCCGATTATCACCGGATGGATATCGGCGTGAATTACCATCTTCGGAGTTCAGAAACCGGCCGCGAATGGGGAAACATCGGGCTTTCGGTTTTCAACCTCTACAACCGGCGCAACATCTGGTACAAACAATACCAGATCATCGACGGGAATATCATTGAGACCGATAAACTGTTCCTGGGATTTACGCCGAATATCACCCTAACCTTGAAATTAAAATAGCCTTTTCCATGAAAATTTTCACAAATCAATATAAACAGGCCTGCCTGGTCATCTTTATTGTCGCTTTTTCCATGTCATGGGGATTAACTTCCTGCAAGAAGGCGGCGACGAACACCTTCAGCGATTTACCTGTAATTCAGTCCTATATTTATCCGGGGGAGAAGATCAGTGTTAAAATATCGCAGAAAACACGCTATGAGGAAAGCGCCGCGGTTACGGTAACCGACCTGAATAAACTTGATGTCCGCGTAATTGCCGCCGGAACAGAATATACCCTGGTTCCCGCGGGCGACGGGGTTTATACCGACACCCTGGGCAACATCAAGGTCATTCCCGACAGCACCTATTCCCTGCGGATCGTCTATAACGGTACGCTGGTCACTTCCACTACGCTGATCCCCACAAAACCGGCATCGGTCAAGCAGTCGGCAACTTCGATCACGATGAAGCAGTTTGATCCGGCAAATCCCTCTTTTACCACGCAGCCTGAACCGGTAGTCATCACCTTTGCAAACCCGAAGGCAGGCTATTATATTGCAACGGTATTGTGCATGGATACTGTCCAGGTTCCTGTTATCAAAGATTCAGTCCCTTCCAACGACATGCTGGCATCGCAACCTTCGACAGGGACTGAAATATCGATCCATCCGATGATGATCCGCTACTTTGGAAAGAACCGCATCATCCTCTATCACATCAATCCCGAATACAGCACCTTTTTCATGCGCCAGGCCAGCACCTCCCAAAGTTACCAGGAGCCCCCGACGAACATTGTAAACGGGCTGGGTATCTTTACCGGCATCAATGCCGACACGCTTTATCTTAACGTGATCAAGAATTAACAGGGAATTCCTCTTTTTCCGAAAACCAGGGAAAACGGGAAACAGGGTTAAAAAAAGGGCACCCATTTGGGATGCCCTCTTTTTTTTGCAGGCTCGGAATTCAGCCTGGTTTATTACGTTTATTCGTATCTCAGTGCATCGATCGGGTTAAGTCCGGCGGCTTTCCGTGCAGGATACCAGCCGAAGAAGATCCCGATTGCCGAGGAGAAGAGGAACGACATCAGGATGGACTGGACTGTGATGGTGACGGGCCAGCTCAGGATATTGGCGATCAGCTGGGAAACCATCACGCCCAGGGAAACCCCGATGAAACCGCCAAGCAGGCTGATCAGCAATGCTTCGATCAGGAACTGGAGCAGCACATCGCGGCCGCGGGCACCTACGCTCATGCGAATCCCGATTTCACGGGTACGTTCGGTCACCGAAACGAGCATGATATTCATGATCCCGATACCGCCCACAAGGAGGGAGATACTGGCAATGGTCGCCAGCAGGATGGTAAGGATCCCTGAAGTTGCGGTTGCCGCATTGGCAATGTCGGTCTGGGTACGGATGGTAAAATCGGGGTCTTCCGAGGCACCAAGGTTGTGTTTGGCCTTGAGTACATCGGTAATCTCCTGCGAGGCGGCGGGAATCAGGGGTTCAGTTTTAGCAGAACCCAGCATGCTCTGGATAAAGGTGATAGCGAGCATCCGCTTCTGAACCGTCGAAAAGGGTGCAATTACCATGTCATCCTGGTCCTGGCCAAAAGCATTTTGTCCCTTTTTCTCGGTAATTCCGACGATCTTGAAGGGGATTTTGTTGATACGGATATAACTGCCTACCGGGTCGGCACCGGCACCAAAAAGGTTGGTTACCACGGTTTGGCCGATGATACAAACCTTGGTCGCACTACGGTCGTCATTCATGGTGAAGAGGTCTCCGCTTGTCAGCTTCAGGTTCCGGATTTCAAAATAATTCGGATAGACACCATAAACCGAGGTTCGCCAGTTCTGGGTCCCGGCCACCACCTGGCCGCTGGTCCTGGCCTGGGGGGTGATATAGGCAACGGAGGGACAGCGGTTTTCGATGGCTGTAACATCATCCATCGTCATCTTCTGGGAAGATCCGGCCTCCATACGAACACCACCGGTGTTGCTGGCTTGGGGGAATATCATCAGCACATTGGTTCCAAGTGTAGAAATCTGGGCCTGGATACTCTGTTTCGACCCCTGGCCGATGGCCAGCATCGCGATAACCGAAGCTACCCCGATGATAATCCCCAGCATGGTGAGGAAGGTCCTCATCTTGTTTTTGGCCAGTGATCGCAAGGCCGCTTTTAGAAGATTCTTCAGTTTCATACTTCCTCCTCCACTGTTACTGGCATGTTTGCAAGTTCTTCCCGGGCATCCCTGGGGTTTTCTACTTCAAAAGCTTTGATGATCCTGCCATCGCGGAAGGTGATATTTTGTTTGGTAAATGCTGCGATATCGGATTCATGGGTTACGATCACCACGGTGATCCCCTGCTGGTTCAGTTTCTGGAAGATCGCCATGACCTCCAGGCTTGTCCTGGTATCCAGGTTCCCCGTAGGCTCATCGGCAAGGATAACCACGGGATCGTTTACCAGTGAGCGCGCAATGGCTACCCGCTGCTGTTCACCCCCGGAGAGCTGGTTCGGGAAATGGTGCCCGCGGTCGGCAAGGCCGACGGCTTCCAACGCATTGACCGACCGGTCGTGCATGACCCTGGAGCTGATCTTCTTGTTGTACATCAGCGGTAGTTCCACATTTTCAATGGCCGTGGTGCGTGAAAGCAGGTTGAACGACTGGAAAACAAAGCCGATCTTCCGGTTTCGCAGGTTGGCCAGCTGGTCTTTTGACAGGCTGCTGACATCGACGCCGTCGAGCAGGTATTGGCCGCGGGTAGGAACATCGAGGCAGCCAAGGATGTTCATGAAGGTCGATTTCCCCGATCCGCTTTTTCCCATGATCGCCACGAAATCTCCCTTCCTGATGTCAACGTTGACCCCGCGCAGGGCATGTACTTCGACATCCCCCATTTTGTAAGTCTTTACCAGGCTTTTAACTGATATGATCGTCTCGCTCATGTTAACGTCCTCCCCTACCGCCGGCACCTCTTGGCATTTGTGGTGCAAAAGGATTCTGCTGTTGCTGCTGCCCTGCCTGTGCCGCCTGTGCAGGCTGCGACGAAGTCATCCCGGTGATGATTTCATCCCCCTCCTTGATCTTTCCGGTCACCTCGGTATTCAAACCGTCGCTTAAGCCGATATGAATCCGCTGGCCCCTGATCTTCTCCCCCTCCTTGATCCACACCATGCCGACATCGGAGCGTCGCATACGTTCACCTCCCTGACGGGAGCCCTGCATACCGCCGCCCGACATTCCACTCTGGCCGCCGGAACCGCCCGACATTCCACCCTGGCCTCCCGAATTTCCCTGGCCGCTGCGGCTTCCGCCCTGGGCCCACTGGGCACGTTTCTTCTTGATTGAATCGGGCAGGTTTTTCATCATCTCATCGACATATTCCTGTGGCGGGGTGAAACGCAAGGCCGTGGAAGGCACCTTTAACACATCCTTCACCTCTTTCACCAGCACGGTGATGTTGGCAGTCATCCCAGGCAATAATTTCAGGTCGGGGTTGGGAACATCGATGATCACGGTATAATTCACCACATTCTGGGTTACTACCGGCAACAACCTTACCTGGCGAACAGTTCCGTCAAAGATAAGATCGGGATAGGCATCGACAGTAAACTTCACGCCAAGTCCTACCTGGATCTTGCCGATATCCCCTTCGTCAATGTTGGCCTGGACCTGCATCTTGGTCAGATCGTTGGCAATGGTGAAGAGTGTCGGCGTGCTGAAACTGGCTGCCACCGTTTGTCCTACATCCACTGCCCTTGAAACAACCACGCCCGAAATAGGAGCAATGATGGTTGAATACTGGAGGTTGATCTTGGCACGGTTCAGGGCGGCCATGGCCGAAGTGGCATTGGTAACGGCTGTTTCATAGGTCGAAAGAGACAAGTCGTAGTCGGACTGGGCCAGTACCTTCTGGTCAAACAGTACCTTGGTGCGGTCATAATCACGTTTCGACTGGTTCACCTGGATCTGTGACCTTTTCAGAGAGGCCCTGGCATCATCCACCGCCTGCGCAAGAAAGGTGGTATCGAGTACAGCAATAACCTGTCCCTTTTTTACGACGGAGTTAAAGTCAACATTGATTTTATTGATGATCCCCGAAACCTGCGTCCCAACCTGGACTGTCGTATCGGCACTGAGCGTTCCGCTGGCCCTGACCGTTACCTGGATGGTCCCCTTATCAATTTTCGAAGTTCTCCATTCTATGACCACTTTCTTCGTTTTACCGAAGAGAAAGAATGCAACCCCGGCTGCGAGAATCACCACAAGGATGATTGAAATCCAAATACTCTTTTTCATAATCTTAACCTGTTTGTTTTATCTGTAATCGTATCTGTTAATTAGAACTGGATCGCTTTGCCCTGGTAAAAATCAAGGATCTTGCTTTTAAAGATATAATCGTATTTTGACTGGATCAGGCTCGATTGCGATTGGGTAAAGTTGTTTTTCTGGATCAGGAAATCGGTTGCGCTCATCACCCCGACGGTATATTTTTTCTCGGCATTCTGGTACACCGATTCAACCGCTGCAAGCTGCTGTTTGGTCGCCTCATATTTTTTCACTGAAGCGCGCAGGTCGGTATAGGTTTGTTCGACACTTTTTCTCAATACGTTTTTGGTGTTCTGTTCATTGAGTTTTGTTGTAATCACGTTGATCTGGGCCATCTCGATACTGCTTTTGATCTGGCGGTTACTGTAGATGGGGATCGAAAGCCCCAGGGAAAAGGACTGTCCGATGTTATCCCAGAGCTGCTGGTAAAAGGGATAGCCCTCGGGATTCACGCTGGTTCCCTTTTTCCGGCTTGAGGCATAATTTGAATTGGTGTTGGCCCCAAGGCTCAGCCTCGGCCACCGTGCTCCCTCCGAAATCTTCAGCCCCATTTCCGATGCGTTGGTCTTCAGGGCTGCGCTCGCGATCTGCGGCAACACCGACAGTGATTTCCGGTAAATATCCTCATTGGTCTGCAGCAGCGCCTTTGCATCCTCCACCATGGCAGGCACCACCACCTCAAAATTATCGGTGATAGGTATCTCCATCAGCTGCATCAGGGTCACTTTGGCCAGGGCAAGCTGGTTCTCGGCATTGATAACCGAGAGATTATCCGTTGCCAGCTGTGATTTGATCTGGAGCAGATCGCTTTCGGGCGACTTTCCAGCATTCACCATCTTTTCGGTGCGGTCAACCTGTGCTGCCGTAGCGGCTTCCTGGCTTTTTGCTGCCGACAGGATTTCGTAGGTAAATAATACCTGCAGGTAACCGGTGGTGATATTCAGGGTAACATCATTTTTCGCCTTTTCGATATCGAATTTCCCGGCATCCACATTGATCCTTTGCTGGCGGATGGAATTGGCAGTCTGCATTCCGTTAAAAAGGTTGTAGCTGCCACTGATGCCAAAATTCGATGAATAGTAACTTTCCGTGACAAATGAATTGGTTGTAGGGTTTACATTCTTGCCGATACTCAGTCCGCCGTTTGCACTCGCGCTTACACTTGGGTAACGGGCCGCTTTCGATTGCTCAAGGCTTATTTTGTTGAGTTCATTGCTCATCCTGGTTTGATTGACCGAAATGTTGCGCTGCAGCGCGGTATCGAGGCACTGCTGAAAAGTCCAGGATTTGGTCTGGGCCATTGCCAGTCCGGAGGTAAGAAGCGTTAGAATAAGAATCCAGGTTGTTCGTTTCATCTTTTTTATTTTTAATGTGATGGTCCGCGCTGCCTTCCATGTATGAGTTTCCGGATAAAGGGGTTGGGAGATGGCAGTTTATTCTATGGGTTTATCATGGTTGATCAGGTTAAACAGCTGATCGCGGTAATGTTCACTGATCGGGATCTCCTTCCTGCCGATGGTCAGCATATGTTTCTGGATAAAGTCAATTTTGTTGAAGGCAACAATAAAAGAGCGGTGTATCCTGATGAAATCATGCGCGGGAAGCTTTTCCTCCAGTGTTTTCATACTCATCTGGGTAACGATTGGCTTTTCGGTAACATAAATCTTTACATAATCCTTCAGCCCCTCAATGTAAAGGATATCACTGAGGTTGATCTTATAGAGTTTGTAATCGGCCTTGACAAATAAAAAGTTAGGAGAGGCAACTGCCTCGCGCGACGGCTGGTGGCCGAGAGCCCTGTCCTGCAGCTCCTTGTATTCCGAAACTTTGTTTACTGCCTTCAGGAAGCGTTCAAATGAATAGGGTTTTAACAGGTAATCGACCACATCCAGGTCGAATCCCTCCTTGGCGTAGGTGGAGTAGGCTGTTGTAAAAATCACCATCGGCTTGTTATACAGGCTCTTCAACATTTGGATTCCCGAAATATCAGGCATCTGGATATCCAGGAAAAGCAGGTCAACCTGCTCGTTGCGCATCACCTCCAGGGCCTCCATGGCACTCCGGCATGTTTTTACCAGTTCCAGGAACGGCACTTTTTTGATGTTATCCTCGATCAGGTCGAGGGCAAGCATCTCATCGTCAACGGCTATGCAGCGTATCATGGTTTAAAAGTTAATGTTCAGAACGACTTCGTATCGCTGTCCGTCGTCGGAAATGGAAAGCTGATGTTTTCCCGGATAGAGTAATTCAAGTCTCCGCATCACATTTTTCAACCCGATACCAGAACCCTGTTCTGCGGCGCCTTCCCGTTGTTTGGCGATATTGTTTCTCACACTGAACAGCAGGGACTTTCCCACTGACTGCAGATGAATTTCAATCACCGAAGAGCCCTGGTAACTTACGCCGTGTTTAAAGGCATTTTCAACAAACGGGATCAGCAGGAGCGGTTCAATGGAGTACAGGTCGGGCTGGCCTTCGGTGGTAAACTCGATTTTCACCTGTTCGGGCAGGCGCAGCCGCTGAAGTTCAATATAGCTTTGCAGGTATTCCACCTCTTTCCCCAGGCTTACCTTTTCATCCTTCGAATCCTGCAGCATGTACCGCATGATCTGCGACAGTTTGATGATTGCATTCTCGGTCTCGTCTGATTTTTTACGGGCAAGGGAACAGATGTTGTTCAGGATGTTGAACAGGAAATGAGGATTGACCTGCGATTTCAGAAAGGCCAGCTCCGATGAAAGCTTTTCGGCCTCCATCTCCTTCTTCTGGCGTTCATTGTTAAACCATGCCATGGTGATGCGCAGCGTGCTGCTCAGGGCAAATGCCATGACCGCAGGGTAAATGGGGAACAGGGCTGTACGCCAGAAGCTGAACGGATGATGATGATGTTCAACAAGGTCGGCAGTGCTAAGGATAAAGATGATATTCAGCCCGCTGATGACCACCAGTCCGACCACCAGCATCAGGAAATATTCAGGCAGTCGCTTACGGAGTAAAAAGTGAGGGATCAGGTAGAGGTAATTGTAATAAAAGTAACAGGCCATCAGGAATTGAAGGAACCAGCCCATGATCATGAACCGCTCGCGGCCTGTGGCTGATTCGATGAAAAGGAGCGGAACCAGCAGAAACGCAACCCATACCAGGATGTGAATCCACAAGGTGTATGGCTTTGACCGTAATCCGGGAATCTCTTCCATTGTTTTCATTACTTTTGGCGAAATTATTTAATTCCAGGCTATCCGGAGAAGAAATTAGACGGGGATACCAATTTTAACGATCGAAGCGATTTTTTCACCGATGATGAAAAACCGGCATTCCGATTAATTGTTATATTTGCTGAAGATGTTAAACCAGAAATTACAGCAAAGGCTCATTCAAAAACTCTCTCCCCAGCAGGTGCTGGTGATGCGTTTATTGCAGGAGCCCATCCTGTCGCTCGACCAGCGGATCAAGCAGGAGATTGAGGAAAACCCTGCCCTGGAAGAGGTTACAAGAGACGAGGACGACGCAGAGGTCCAGGATGATGATACCACCCCCGATTCCATCGATTCTGATGAGGATGAGTTCCAGGATCAGGAACCAGCCTCCTCCTCCGATGATGAATTTACCTTCGAAGATTATGTGGATGAGGAGGAAATTCCCGAATACAGGCTTGTTGCGGACAACAAGAGTCCGGATGATATTACCCGGGAGGTGCCGATTGTTTCGGGTATCAGCTTCCAGGATTACCTGATCAGCCAGATCGGCTTGCACAAATTCACCGACAAACAGTATATTATCGCTTCAACCATTATCGGTAACCTGGATGAATCAGGCTATCTCTGCCGCGAAATTCCGGCCCTTGCCGATGATCTCGCATTCAACCAGGCTATCGAAGCCACCCAGGATGAAATCCTGGAGGTACTCAGGGTGGTTCAGACCTTCGAGCCCGCCGGCATTGCTGCCCGTACGCTCCAGGAATGCCTGCTGATCCAGCTTGAGAACAAGCCCGATCACTCCTATGCAACCGATCTCGCGATCATCGTCATCAGGTTTTATTTCGACGATTTCAGCAAAAAGCATTATGACAAGATCCAACAGAAGGGGAACATTTCAGAAGATGAACTCAGGGAGGCCATTACAGAGATCCAGGGGCTTAATCCCAAGCCTGGTATCACCATTTCGGAAGTGAGCCGCGACAGCCAGTATATCATTCCCGACTTCCTGATCTCCAATTCCGATGGCATCCTTGAACTGACCCTGAACTCAAGGAACACCCCCGAACTGTCGCTGAACCGTGATTATATCAGCATGCTCAATGAATACGGCGGGGCGAAGCGCAAATCTGCCGTAAACGATGCGCTGGTGTTTATCCGGCAAAAACTGGATTCAGCCCGTGGTTTCATCGATGCCATCCGGCAACGGCAGGAGACCCTCTATGTCACCATGAAGGCCATCATGGATTACCAGTATGAATATTTTCTGACCGGCGACGACATTAACCTCAGGCCGATGATCCTGAAAGATATTGCTACCATCGTTTCCCTCGACATCTCGACTGTGTCGCGTGTAGCCAACAGCAAATATGTGCAGACTCCGTTCGGAACCCTGCTGTTGAAAAGCTTTTTCAGCGAATCGATGCTGAACACCGAAGGGGAGGAGATCTCAACCAGGGAGATAAAAAAGATCCTCTCCGACACTATCGAAGGGGAAAACAAATCAAAACCGCTTACCGACGACGAACTGGTCGACCTGCTGAAGGTGCAGGGCTATAACATTGCCCGCCGCACGATCGCCAAGTACAGGAAACAGCTTAATGTCCCGGTTGCACGCCTGAGAAAAGAACTTTAACCACCGCCACCCGATGGAAACAAAAATTGCCAAGGGGATTTCCTATGTATTTCACCCTTTGCTGATCCCCTTCTTTACCCTGATCCTGCTGTTAAACCTCGACATCTTTGTGTCCCACCCGGTACCCCTGATGTTTAAAATAATGCTGTCGGGAATCGTACTGCTGACCACCTTTGTCATCCCTGTCGCGCTCACATTTCTCCTCTACCGGCTGCAGCTGATCACCTCATTTTACCTGACCAGCAAAGCTGAACGTGTTTATCCGATCCTGTCGGTTGCGGTGTTTTACTATGTTACCTTTTATATTCTCAAAGGAGTCCATATCTCGACTATCTTCAGTTTTTACATGCTCGGCGCCACGCTGCTGGCCATCCTGTCGCTGGTAATAAATTTTTATCACAAGATCAGCCTTCACATGATCGGCATCGGGAGTGTGACGGGACTGTTCCTTGGACTCTCACTCAATTTCGGGATCGGCTTAACCACCGAGTTGACAGCCAGTATCCTCGTGGCTGGCTTGATCGGGTTTGCCAGGATAAAATCAAACTCCCATGACCCAGCCGAAATTTATTCGGGCTTTGTCACGGGAGTTTTAACAATGACTTTGCTGATGCTTCAGCTCTGATCAGAAGGGCAGCAGCACAAATCCGACAGAAATCGGGTAGATGTCAATCCCGTTGCCCTTGTTGAACACATTTGTGAGCGAATAATAGGCATTCAGGTGAAACCATTTGTAGCCAACGCGCACGGTTGGGCCATAGGCAAACCTCTCAATCGCCGAAACATCCTTAAAGGATGCCTTCAGCGTGTTGCTGGTCCCCCAGATGTAATCCTGCCCGACCCATTTTGTATGGCCGTAAATCATGTATCCCACTTTAAAACCAACCGAAGCGGCGAACCTGCTCTTTGATTTGAACCTGAATTCAAGGGGAAGTTCCAGGTATGGCAGCGTAAGTTTACTGCGTTTGTAACTGACATTCGTCGGCACCTTCGAGAACTGGATTGAATCCTTTCTCTCCTTGAAATAGTAATTCCAGTAAAGATTATGAACGGTGAGGCCCAGCCCGACGGCAAAGCTGAAATTGCTTTTCCCGAAAGGCATATTGTAGGAGCCAAAGACATTAATTCCCTGGTTGATGGTGCGGGTTTTCATGCCCGCGGGGGTATTCATCCAGATATCGGTAAACATTCCTACGCCGATGCTGATCCGTTTTTTGGCCGACGAATTGACTACCTGTGCCTGCCCGGCTACGGGAGCAAGGATCATGGTCATGACAACAGCAGCAACTAGGCTTATCAGCAGGTGTTTTAAACTCTTCATAATTTTGGTTTTTTCCAGTAGACAAAAGTAGGTAATTATTTTGATAACGCTCTTCCGCGCGGAAAATTGGATCAACCCCATAAGTTATCAGGATATACTCCCTTCTTTACCAGCTCCCTGATGCTGCTGACCACGACTTCGCGGTCCTCCTTGTAGGTCATCCCAAACCACTGTTCATCGCAGGTGAGAATTCTGACAGCCGCTGTTTTGGAAGTTATCAGCTCATTTATCACGCTCGGGATGTAAAATTCGGCATTAAGGTTGTCCGCATTTTTTGCAATAAAAGCTTCGAATCCACGGTTCAGATAGCCGAAAAACGAGGGTGTGAAACCCCAGCAATTCATCGAAACAAGGGTGTTGTTATCGAGGTTTGTAAAGGTGCCGGAATCGTTCTTATAGGCAATCCCCGTTTCAAAACGTTCGATATGGGTGCGTTCCACCACATCCATCAGGTGCATTTCAGGGTCCGACTGGCAAACGCCGCGTGAAACGGCACCAAAGTCCGACAGGGTTCTTTCAACCTGGTAGCCTACCATGCAGTAATCGTCGGTTCGCTCAGGAGTCCAGTCTTTGTAATAGTCTGCCACGGCCTTAAAGGCCCCGCGACCATAAAAATCGTCGCCGTTGATCACGGCAAACGGGCCGTGAATCCTGCCATCAGCCATCATCACGGCATGACCGGTGCCCCAGGGTTTGCTGCGGTTGTCGGGGATCATGATCCCCTCGGGAACCATCCAGGTCTCCTGGAACACATAATCAATCTCGATCTTATCCTTTAACCGCTCGACAAAGACCTCCTTGAAATCATCTTCGATCTGCTCCTTGATGATGAAGATCACCTTCCCAAACCCGGCCATGACGGCATCGTAGATGGAATAATCGATGATGGTCTCCCCGGAAGGACCGATCTGGTCAAGTTGTTTCAATCCCCCGTACCGGCTGCCCATACCTGCAGCAAGAATTAACAGTGTTGGCTTCATACGATGTTTTTTGCGGTGTTTTATTTCCAGGAACGAACCTTATGCCCGGAATAGGCGTAATAAAAAATGAAAAGGTAACATGGGATGATAATGCCATAGGCCGTTTGGGGATTGATCAGGTCGACCAGCAGCCCGTAAAGCAATGGCAACGTGGCCCCCCCGGCAATAGCCATGATCAGCAGCGAGGAACCTATTTTCGTAAACCGGCCGAGACCGTCGATGGCCAGCGGCCATATGGCAGGCCACATGATGGCATTGGCAAGCCCCAGCAGGGCAATAAAAAATACAGAGAGGTCAAAGGGCAGCACCATTGAAACGCCGGGTAACGCAATGCAGAAGGATGTCTGCATATGCAACGGGGCGCTGATAATGGCCAGGATGCCGAAAATGATTCCGGCTATTGCCGAAAACATCAGCGCTCTCTCCTGTTTAAGAAATTTTGGAATGGTGATGATCCCGATGATATAGCCCAGTACCATGGCGGCCAGGGTATAGGATGCAAAATATCGTGCCAGCTCAAACGAAAACCCCTGTGATTTCCCGTAGTTGATGATGGTGTCAACTGCAATAACCTCCACTCCTACATAGACAAAAATGGCAATCACCCCCAGCACGAGCTGCGGGAACTGAAAAACGCTGGTCCTGCTGCTGTTTGCAGCCAGGGTTGACTCATCTTCCTGGTCAGTGTCAATGTCAGGCAGGGCTGAAAACCTCAGCAGGATGGCCAGGACGACCAGTACTACCGCCATGATGATATAGGGCAGGATGATCCTGCCGGCAAGGTCGTTCAGTACCGTTGCCCGTTGCATCTCGCCCATCGTGGCCAGGAGGGTCTTATCAAACTTGTCCATCCCTTTTAATACGATGGCTCCAAGGATGAGCGGACTGATCACGCCTGCTATTTTATTGCATATTCCCATGATGCTGATGCGTTTTGCAGCGCTCTCCATTGGGCCCAGGATGGTGACATAGGGATTCGAAGCCGTTTGCAGTACCGCAAGGCCGGTGCCCTGGACAAACAGTCCGGCCAGGAAAAGCCCGTACATACGGCTGTAGGCGGCCGGGATAAAGATCAGGGCACCCACGGCCATCAGGATCAGCCCCAGCGACATGCCGTTTTTAAACCCTGTTTTCCGCAGTACGAACGCCGAGGGGATGGCCATTACAAAATAGGAGATGTAAAAGGCAAAGGTGACAAAATAGGATTCGAAATTGTTCTTTTCACAGGTAATTTTCAGGAAGGGGATCAATACCGAGTTGAGCCAGGTAACAAATCCGAAAATGAAGAAAAAAATACCAATGATGGTGATGGAAAGGATGTAGTTCCCAGTTGACCGGTTGTTAAGCGGTAACCCTGCCTGTAGTGCCATGATGGAAAATTTGGTGATGGACCTCGATTTCCTGACAAAAGTAGGGAATTATGTTGAATCACGACGATTTACTATTCCTCCGTCACAGAGTCTTCTCCAGATTCTTCACTGCCCGGTTTGAAGAGTTTTTTATGCTTGATCATCTTGCCATCAACAATAAACACCACCGATTCGGCAATATTTGTCGAATACCCTGCAATACGGTCTATCTGGGTAAGGATGATCATCAGGTTCGTGGCTACCACGATCACCTCGGTTTTATGCATCATCTCATCAAGGATCCGCGAGGAAATCGCCTGCACCTTCTCCTCAATGGCGCTGGCCGAAAGAAAAATGTCCTTGACAAAGGTGGTGTTCCGGGTATTGAGGATGGTAATGACATCCTTTACAATCAGATCGGCCATATTAGCCAGTTCATCCACATGAAGGTCGGTGAGTATCTCCTTATAGTCACTGACCCCTTCAACTTTAGCCGAGATGTTGACGGCCAGATCGCCCAGCCGCTCCAGGTCGTTGTTCATCTTCAGCGCCGACATGATCAGGCGCAGGTCGGTAGCAACCGGCTGGGTAAGCGCAAAGATACGCTGGCATAGCTTGTCGATTTTCACATCAAGCTTGTCCACCTTGTTATCGTTTCCGACAACCTGCGCAGCAAGCTCAATATTATTGGTCAGCAGCGCCTCAAATGCATTGTGGATCTGATCATAAACCAGGTTCCCCATTTTCAGGATCCGTTTATTCAGCTTTTCCAACTCCTGTTCGAAATGTCGTTCCATATGATCAATTTTAAAGTGTTTTACAAATATAGTATCAAATAAACTCGTTAAGCCGGGTAATTCACCTCCCTACATCCCCATTTTGCAGGCAGATAAAGTAGTCCGCCCCAAAACAGCATAAATTAACCGAATCTCCCGGTGATATATTCTTCCGTATGTTTCTTATCAGGCGTTGTAAAGATCTTTTTGGTCTTGCCATATTCTATCAGTTGCCCCAGGTAAAAGAAAGCAGTGAGATCGCTCACCCGAGCGGCTTGCTGCATGTTATGGGTAACGATGACGATGGTATAGTTTTTTTTCAGCTCGAAGATGAGCTCTTCTATTTTTGCCGTTGAAATGGGATCGAGTGCGCTGGCAGGTTCATCCATCAGGATGATCTCCGGTTCCACGGCAAGGGTGCGGGCGATACACATGCGCTGCTGCTGTCCGCCCGACAATCCCATGGCTGAATCGTTGAGCCGGTCCTTCACCTCCTCCCAGATAAAGGCCTTTTGGAGGGAGGTTTCCACGATTTCCGCCAGCTTCGCTTTATTGTTGATGCCATTGATCCGCGGGCCATAGGCCACATTCTCGAAAATCGATTTGGCAAAGGGATTCGATTTCTGGAACACCATCCCCACCTTTTTACGAAGGTTGACCACATCGATCTGCTTGTCGTAGACGTTTAATGAATCTACCAGCACCTCCCCTGTGATCCTGACACTGGGGATCAGGTCGTTCATCCGGTTCAGCGTGCGCAGGAAGGTCGACTTCCCGCAACCCGAAGGCCCGATAAAGGCGGTAACCTCCTTTTCAGGAATGTCAATATTAATGGAGTTCAGCGCCATTTTTGCGCCATAAAACAGGGTCAGCTCCCTGGTTTGAATTTTTGTCTCTTTCATTCTTCAGTTTTCTACGCAGGTCACTTAACCCTCCGGCGCAACCGGGCGCGGATGATGACAGCAGTTAAATTTAAAGTAAAGGTAAGCAGTAACAGGGCCATGGTGGTGGCAAACTGGATAGGCAGGGTTTGATCGACGTTTGCCGACTGGGTAGCCATAATATAGATGTGATAGCCAAGGTTCATGAACTGGTCGCTCAGGGAGGTGGGCAGCGTAGCCAGGTAATAGGCCGCCCCGGTGAACAGGATGGGGGCCACTTCACCCGCTCCGCGGCTTACCGCCAGGATGGTCCCGGTCATAATCCCCGACCTGGACCCGGGTAATACGACCCGCTTGATGGTTTCCCATTTCGTGGCGCCAAGGGCAAGGCTGGCTTCGCGCAGTTCGCGGGGAACCGTGCGGATGGCCTCCTCAACCGAAACGATAACGACCGGCAGCGTAAGCAGGGCCATGGTAAGGCTGGCCCATAGGATATTGGGCTGTGCCCATTTCAACTCACCGCCAAGGAAAACATGGTCCATTCCTCCACCGACAAATTTGATGAAAAATCCTAATCCGAAAAGCCCGAAAATAATGGAGGGCACGGTCGCCAGCGTTCTTACCGCAAAGCGTATGGCCTGTGCCAGGATCGATTTCTCGTGGGCGTATTCGGTCAGGTAGATGGCCGTGATGGTTCCAAAGGGAACGGCGGCAATCGACATGATCAGAACCAGTAATACGGTTCCGTAAATGGCAGGGAATATGCCTCCCTTCATCATCCCGTCCTGGGGGAAGGTGGTGAGGAACTCCCATGAAAAGGTGCCTTTCCCTCCGATGATGATCACAACCAGCAGGATAATGATCACGGCGATGATCAGGAAGGCCGAGAAGGCTGTTGCACCAATGAACAATCCTCCTGTTAACGATTTTCTCTTGCTCATGACTGCTTCCCTTGAAAACGTTTGACTAATTTTCCCTTTACATAGAATTCAGCAAGTGCATTCAGACTGAAGGTAAAGACAAAGAGCATGGAACCTATGAGGAAGAGCACGTTGTAATGAGTTTCGCCGAAAACCACCTCCGCCATCTCCGCGCCGATGGTGGCGGCCAGGGTTCTGACAGATTCAAAGGGGTTGATGGAGGTCATCGCCGCGTTGCCGGTTGCCATCAGGGCGATCATAGTCTCCCCGAACACACGCCCGATACCCAGCAGTACCGCGGCGAATATCCCCGGTGTAGCTGCAGGCAGGGTGACAAACAGGGCCGTTTGCCAGCGTGTCGCACCCAGCGCCAGGCTTGCTTCGGTGTAGGTGTGAGGTATTGCGGTAAGGGCATCCTCGGTAATGGTAAAGATGATGGGTATGGCCGCCAGCGCCATGGCGACACCGCCAACAAAGGCATTCAGCCGGCCGTCGTAGCCAAAGAGGTTCTGAAAAAAGGTCGCCATCACCATCAGGGCAAAAAAACCAATTACTACCGATGGGAACCCGGCTAATAGTTCGATCGCGGGCTTGATCAGTTCTCTCAGCCAGTATGGTGCGAACGATGCCGAAAAAAGGGCGGCCAGGATGGCAATGGGCGCGGCAAACAGAATAGCCAGCAGGGTAATCTTCAGCGTACCGACAAACAGGGGGATCAAACCGTATCGGGGATTATCCGAAACCGGCAGCCACTGCTTTCCGGCAAGGCTCCTGACGGTAGCCTCATCCGAACCGTGAACCACGGTATCCACCCCTTTCACCTGGTTTTCAATCATCATCGTGTCGCTGGTGGTTACGCCATACTGCTCCTGCCCCGAAGAATTTGTTGTCGCCTTGCTCTCTTCAACCCCATATTGTTCCTGTTTTGTAACCTGCTCAACTTTCACCGGCGCCTTTTTCGAAGTATAAAAAATAGGGATTGATTCTTTGAAGACAAAGAAAAAGATCAGGATGATGATGGCGATGGAGAGAAAAGCCACGCCGGTAATGATCTTCTCCGAAAGGAATTCCGATATACGGAATTTCTTTCGCAATGATTCTTTTGTGAATACGAATCCTTTAATATCAGGGGAATTATCCATTTTCGTTTTTTAACGATGAAGGCAACACTTGTCAAATGTTGCCCTCATCGGTTTGCACAATCAGATATTAACCAAAAACAAGTCAAAAATTATTTTACAGGGAAATAGCCTATTTCAGTAACAAGTTTCTGTCCCTCAGCGCCCAGGATCCAGTCAATGTATGACTTAATCTCACCGGTGGGCCTGTTGCAAAGATACATATAAAGATAGCGGGTGATGGGATACTGGCCGCTCTTCACGGTTTCAGCATTGGCAACATAGGCGATGCTCTTGTCGTCCTTTTTAACCATACAGTGCTTTACGCCTGTAGCATAGGCGGCGCCACCGTAACCGATTCCGTTTTTATCCTTCGCAACGGCATTAACCACGGCAGCGGTCCCGGGAAGGGTCTGGCAACTGGCGGCATAATCGGACTTTACCACGTTGTCCTTGAAAAACACGTAGGTGCCTGAACTGTTTTCACGACCATATAATTTAATCTCGGCATCGGGTCCGCCAACCTCTTTCCAGTTTTTGGTTCTGCCAGAAAAGATGTTACTGAGCTGTTTGAGGGTAAGTTCTTTTACCGGGCTTGCAGAATTCAGGAAGATGGTCACACCATCCTTTGCACAGGGAATTTCAATCCCCATTGAGGCATAACGGTCTTTCAACTTATCCATTTCCGATTGTTTCATCGGGCGGCTTGCATTGCAGATATCGGTAGCACCGTTGATCAGGGCCGAAATACCTGTTCCCGATCCGCCTCCGGTAACCTGGATGATGGCGGTGGGATGTGATTTCATGTAAACTTCCGCCCATTTCTGCGCCAGGATGACCATGGTATCAGAACCCTTCACGGTAATCTTTTTGGGTGCCGGCATGAAGGCGAACCCTAACAGTGCAAGGAGGATCACACTGGCTAAACTCACTAATTTTGTTGACTTTTTCATATTTTTTTTATTAAATATTTGTGTTAAAGGTAATTAAAATTTCGCCTGGAGCCGTAAGGTCAGCACATTCTGCTTGATAAGATTGGAATAATCATAGGCACCGCCAACATTGTTTACCGTATAGGTAGAAGTTACCTTACCTGCTGTGGTTTTTTCATTCATCGGGATATCATAATCAAGCGAAATTTTGATATTATCATCAAAATAATAGGTCCAGCAAAGCGAAAGCTGGCTGTAGGCGAGATCCGTTGCACTGCTCATATAGGTATTGTTGACAACAGTCTTATTTACGGTTGAGAGCAGGGTGGTTCCCTTGCCGACAGTGGTAGTGGTGGTTTTGGTGGCAGGGCTTCCCTTATATCCTACAACACCCAGGTCGGTACCTGCAAGCTTGGTATTGGGATCATAGCTGTCGTAACGGATGGTAAACTGGTTGCGTTTGCCGATATTTTTGATCAGGTAGACATAGTAGCCGGCAAAATTCCTGTTCATATTCGGGCGGATGGTGGTGGTTTTTGTGTTGGTGGTGGTAATGGTAAGGGTATCGCCGGTTTTGTTGAGCGAATTGGCAACGGTGGTTGCAGTTGAACTACCGCTGAATCCCGGGAAGGCATTCATCCCTGTGATATATTCTCCCTTTACGATCAGGCCGCCGAGTATGTCGGCATAAAACTGGGCCTCTACGCCAAACCAGTTGCGGTTCAGGGCGCTGCCAACCTTTACGGTTTTATCTTTCGTATAATCCGATTTGATGAGGGTGTCGGTGGTTGCCTTCAGGAAACCATAATAGCCATGGGCGCCAACGGTGAGCCCGCCCCATTTGCCGAGTTTAAAGGAATAGGTTAACCGGGCCATGAGGTCCTTAAAGTTATCAAATTCCTTATTATCGGTAGCATTCAGGTTCACGCCACTGGCATCGTTAATGGTGAGTCCGTCGTTGCCATTTAATACAGCCAGCTGGAATTTCAGCGGCAATTTGGGTGGGGCTACTTCCAGTTTTGCACCAATGGCGTATTCACCCGGATAAAGCGTGGTGATAACCCTGGAGCGCTCCAAGGCTTCCAGATCTGAAGAGGAATATTCCACTTCATAATTGGGTCTGTTGAATTTACCAACCCACAGGGAGAAGGTTTTCAGCCACGGGTCATTTAATTTGGTATAAGCCTCCTTGACAACAAAGTTGCCGGGCTGAAAATCGGGCTGTAACACAAATACGACACCCTGGGCAGGCTCATACTGCAGTTTGAAACGGGCCCGGCGAACGCTGAACAGGTTATTAGGGTATACACTGGATTGTTCAAAATGCTGCCATTGTGCCTGGACATATCCCGAAATTTTTATTTTAGTAAGTTTGGCAACGTCCGCCTCTGCGGTTGCCAGCCGTTCTTCGACACCGCTGATCTTGTCGCCGAGGGTGGCAACATGCTCTTTAATGGTGTCCTGACCTTTTTGAAGATCATCAACTTGTTTTTGCGCCCTGGTGATGGTTGAAAAAACCAGCATCGGAAGGATCAATCCGAGGGTTAAAAGGATGTTCGTAAATCTTTTCATGTTTAGAGGTTTTAATTTGCGGCAAAGGTATTTCTACCAGCCTCCGGTCATGTTAACCCAAGGTTACGTTTAGGTTAATTAATTGTTAACGGGAGACCTTAAAAAACCACATTTACCCTGACCTTAAACAAGTTGGATAAAAGAATACAGTGAAAGAAGAGCTATCGCCAGGCGCAGACGGGCCTGTTATCAGGCTGACTTGTAGGTAATGGTATATTTGGTACCCTGTTCACAGGTAAGATTCAGTTCTCCTTCAATCTGCTGGCACAGTATCTGCACAACCTGCAGTCCCATTGATTTATACTGATGAAGCTGAATTCCGGCCGGCATCCCGATCCCGTCATCCTGCAGAACAAGACAGTAGTTGCCGGTTTGGTGGTCGGTATTGAAGGCGATCCCGATATTCCCTGACCGCCCGTCGGGGAATGCATGTTTATAGGAATTACTCAGGATTTCATTGACAATCAGCCCAAGAGGAATTGACGCTTCGATATCCATCACTGATTCATCAACATCAAAGTTCAGGACGATATCCCGGCGATTATAGGTTCCGGCAATGACAGAGGCAAGCGACCGGAGATAATCGGAGAAGGAGATGTTTTCAAAGTCCTTCGACCGGTATAGCATCTCGTGAACAAGGGCCATCGTGCGGATACGCAGCTGCAGGTTTGTCAGCGACTGAAACAACTCCTGGTTCTTTGTCTGCGCCATTTGCATATTAATCAGGCTTACGAGTATCGCAAAATTGTTTTTAACCCGGTGATGGATCTCTTTTAGCAGATTTTCCTTTTGTTTGGTACCTTCCATTATTTCGATTTCTTTGGTTTTGCGTTCCTGTATGTCGCGGGTGACCCCGACCACCCCTTTGAAAATTCCGGTGATGGGATCAAAAAGCGGGTTCAAGATGGATTCAACCCAAAAACTGTTCCCGTTTTTCTTTTTTGCCAGGTAAATGAACTGCTGGGATGAGCGGGTAGCAAGCATCTCCCTGAATTTCCCTTCCGTATAATCAAAATAATCAGGGTGAGTAATGGAGTCAGGAGATAATAAAAGCACCTCTTCGGGTTTATAGCCATATACCTTTAAAGAAGCGGGCGAAGAATAGGTGCACTTCCGCTGGCTGTCCATATGTATGATAAAATCAATGGAATTTTCAGAAAGGAACCGAAACTGTTTCTCCCGCTCGCGTGTCTGAAGTTCGGTTTTCTCTCTTTCGGTAATTTCATCCGACAACTGTTCATTCAGTTTTTGCATGTCCCATCTTACACGGCGGGTATAGAGAAACTGAAACAGAAAAATGATCATCAATCCGGATGCAACACTGGTCAGGATTTTCACGAAGATAAACTGGAACTTTTGGTTGTCAGCGTTCAGGGCCTGTACCTCATGATCGGTTTTCATCTTCTTACCCAGAGCCTTGCTGCGCTGGATTTGCTTGGTTGCTTCTAGAATAGAAATATTGCTTCTGTTCCGCTCCTGCTCCATGAAGGCAACTACCGCCGAATATTTATGATAGAACTCCAAGGCCAGCTGGGACTCCCCCGTTCTATGATAATATTCGTATTGGTGACGATAAGCATTGGCCACCAAATCCTTTCGGTTATTCCGCAGGGCCATGATTAATCCCTTTTCAATATAATATCTGCCTGAATCAGCTTTGCCCATCCGGTAATAATCGCCTCCGATATTGATAAGGGAACTATTAACTTCAACTGCCGACCGGAACCGGGCCCTGATCTGAAGGGCCTTCCTGTTATATTCCATGGACTTTATAAAATCCCTCTTCTTGAAATAAACATGACCGATCCGCGTATAAACGGTGGCCGCCAACCCTTTGTCATTCGTATCGGCAATCATTAACAATTCCTGGAATTGTTTCAGCGCCAGTTCATTTTTATCCTCATCAAGATAAAGACTTCCGATATTATTAAGTACCTCATATTCAGCAGTCTTATTGTTTGTTTGCCTGGAAATATTCAGCGCTTTCGTGTATAAGACAATGGCCTTTTCAAATTCCCGGCTGCTTTGGAAGTTAGCGGCGAGGCAATTTAGAAATCTCCCGTTCAGGTCAGGTTTACCGGTACTTTCTGCCAGTTTTAAACCATTCATAAAATAATTATGAGCATCCGTGAAATTACGCAGCATCCGGTTAAGAGAACCTATTTGCTCCAACACATTCAACTCTCCCAGGGTATCCTTGCTTCTGCTGAATATTTTTTCTGCGGCCAGATAATGCTCCTGTGCCCACATGAAATTGCGGCTTTTGACAAAATAATCACCCATGAAAATCCTCGCCCTTGCCTTTAGGCCCGGGTTATTCTCAGTGATCCCAACCTGAAGTGCCATCTGTAGGTTTTTGAATGCCTTCAGCGGTAATGTATCCCATATCAACTGGGCAATCTCCAGGTTAATTTCAGCTTTTTGTATCTGTCCCGAATGGGGCATGATTCTGTAAAGACTGTCCCTTACACACCGGTCAAGGGGCGTGTACTGCGAATAGCCCCGGCCAGCAAACAAAAAAAGATAAATAACGGTAATAAAAAAACCAATTTTCATGCGATAATATCAGTTTTCCCGATTCATACGGAACATCCAGAATAACTAATCTTGGCTGTATCAAGCAGGTCCATTCGTCGTTTCATTCAATGTCATTGCGCTCAAAGTTAACAAATACATTCAGAACAAAATGGAAATTGAATGGTTTTGTTGCGGGAAAAAAGCGCTCTTATCCCTGCAATGATTTTCATCGTGCAGGTTAAATTGCCAAACGGCTAAATTCAGCCTTGAATTTCTTACTATTATGGTTCCATTCCTGCAATAATCTGACGCCATCGCGGACATGACGCTCTCTGCGCGCAAGAGAAACATGGACATCCTGCATATCCTTCAGTATATTATTCCGTTGATTTTTCCAGTTTCTGATTTCATCAACGAGTCGTACCTCAAAGTACTTTGAAAACAGAGGTTCTTTTTCTGACAAATGCAGGTGTTTTAATCTTTTAATATATTGCTCTAAAGAAAACCCAGAACCCGGAGATGATTTTTCGATTTTTTCAACCATTTTCTTAAGTTTTCCCTCTAGCTCATCTGATAGTATCCATAGGGCTTCAAAGAAATATTTGTGTTCAATAACGAATTTCATATTTTTACTCTTTTTCGTGTTTTTTATTACCTTGTTTTCACGATTTTTTTTCTCCTTTTTCATATTATATTTCCTTTCCTGATTTGCAGTATATTTATCTCTTTAAAATGACACCATTTTCATCATAGTTTTTTCCCTGACTTACATGTTGTACCAATTGTTGATCCTGCTGCTCCCACTTCCATATTTCTGTAATAAACCCGGTCTGTTTATCAGCGATTGAATTGCACCGGACAGGACCAGGGTCTCATTTACCCGGTAATATACGATTCCTGTGATTATACTTACTTGATATTGTGAATTATATGTGCCTATTCAGTCTGATTTAACAAATATTTCACATAAAAACGCTCGTCACATTTAGCGGAATTTGTAAATTTGCACTAAATTTAAAACAAATAAACATATCAAAAATGAGTATTGAAAAGAAAGTATTAAAAGCCAAACCTGTTTGCAAAGTTAAATTCTCCCTTTCCGGAGATCAGTATAAATCAGCTTCGTCGATCCTGCTTATGGGCGACTTCAATAACTGGCAAATGGGCGAAACCCCTTTAAAAATTTCAAAAACCGGTATCTGGTCGGTATCGCTTGAGCTTGAAACCGGAAAAGAATACCAGTTCCGCTACCTTATTGACGGGACTATTTGGGTAAACGATTCTGAATCTGATAAATATGTTCCAAGCGGGTTAGGCTCCGAGAATTCTGTTCTTGCCCTCTGATAGCTGCTTTCCGGGGAACCACTCCATTCACAAATCCAACAGTCGGGTCGTCGTTTCAGGACATCATCCCGCATACTCTGAAAATATCTTCTTTCATTAATAGCCTGCTGACCATTTCAGCCGGCTCTTAATGATTCAGTCTGCCTGAAGATACCGGCATGGCTGTTTACTGCTTATTTTCCAACCGTGCCTTGATGCCGCGCATGATCTTCAGGGGAGTATCGGTAATGACCATATTGTAGATCCAGTTGGGGACATTTCCCCCCGGGTCGACAAAACCGTCAAGGGTGATATGAATAATGCCGTTTTTCATATCCTGGATTACCCATTTCTGCCTGTATTTTTTGATCCGGACATATTTGGGATTTTCAGGAACAACATTGAATAAGGGGACTGAGGATATTGTACGGATACCGGCTACGGGGTCGGTGGTGATGGTAGCATCGACGCACAGGTCGCGGTCGGTTACCGGCCAGGGTGCCCCGTAAACAAGGTAGTATTGAATGTGTTTATCCTTTTCATAAAGCAGGACATTGATTTCGCGCAGATTCTTGTCCCACCAGTCAACATTTTTAACATTTCCGATCAGGTTGCAAACCTGTTCCATCGAGGTATGAAGATCGGCCTCCCCCCTGAACGATTTAAGCACACTGCCCGGCTCCCTGCGGGTAAAGATCTTTATCCCGTCCCGCTCCTTGATAAATTCCCAGGGCTGGGCATGAAGATCAACTGCAAGGATCAGCAGGGTGAAAAGAGTCAGCCAGGGCAGCAACCGGTAATACTTCATGGGGCATTTTAATTTGCGGCAAAGTAACGGCAATCTTTTCTGATCCCCAAAAAAAGTCAGGAAAGCTGTAATTTCGCTTTTTCCATTCACCCTGAAAATGAATACCGGCATATGAACAGCAACCAACTTTTGAATGGTATGATCATTCTCTCCCTTTTCCTGGTCATTTCAATCTGTTTCCTCTATCCTCCCCCGCTAAAGCGTGTCGGGAAGGAAGCATTGGAATATCCGGCCGCGGCCGTTTTACTCATCATAACGGCAGTTCTGCTGCGGGTTGTACAAAAAAGAGGGGTCAGCCGGCTTCAGAAAAGAACTTTAACCTTGGGATTGCTATTCGGACTGCTCTGGACTATTGAAATAGGCATCAATAACCTGGTCCGGCCGGGGCTTCCGCTCCGCGATATTATTGATAACATTTTCTGGGCCGTCATTGCGCTGTTGATCTTTATTACCGCCACGAGGGAAGCCATCCTGACAAACAGGTTTCGCGACGGGGTGAGGGCCGGCCTCTGGAGCGGGATTGCCAGTGGGGCAGTAGCCTGCCTGACAGCGCTGGTTCTGATCGTTTTCGGGATGGGATTTATTTTGCAGGATGATTTGAATATCAGGGAATGGCGCCAGGTTAACCCAACCGGCAACCTCCGGGGAATGGCAGCCTATTTCGCCCTGGAAACCCTGGCAGGGGCCATCATGCATCTGTATATCCTTGGCATTCTCATGGGTTTGATACTGGGTACCATCGGGAGTGTTTCAGCGAAAATGCTGAATGCCCTGAAAACTATCTTTCGCCGCCGTTATCGAACTCGAATTTGACCTCTTTTGCCTTTTTATTGGTGGTACTGAAATTCAACACCACCCCTGCATAGATAATAGGCGCATCGCGTTTTCTTACTGATTCCTGTACCAGTACCGGTGTGTCAACAGTGTTTTTCATGGCGTTGGTATTAAAGATGTCGGAAGCGGTAATCAGCACGGATACCCGTTTTTTCCAGAAATCCTGCCGGAAACCAAGGTTCACCCCTCCGCTGGGATAGCGCAGCCCCTGGGGCGTCAGCACGGAGGAGCGGTACTGACCATTCACCTGTACCATGGTTGTTTTGGTTACGTTTACTGAGATATTCATCTTTGCATTCCATGAAAGAGCCGCTTTACTCTTGCTGTAACCTATGTTGGAGGCATCAATTTCATTGTAATAACCGGAAGCGCTGAAGTTGAGATTCAGGATCTTTGCCAGTTGTGCATTGCCGCTGAAATCGATTCCCGCACTCTGGTCATGAGCCAGGTTTTCCATGGTAGTTACCAGGATCGAATCCTGCCGGGTATAGGTCACCATGGTAAAGCCGTCGCGCCGATAGCGGTAAAACAGGGAAGGAATCAGGGTGACATGGCCCGATTTCACGGCATAGCCAAACTCAAAAGAATGAATATCTTCGGGTTTGAGACCGGGGTTTCCGACATAGAAACTTCTCGGATCGCGGTATTCCGGCACCGGGTTCAGATCTTCCGGCCTGGGGCGGTTAACCCTGCGGCTGTAGTTGAGCTGCCATTCGTTTTTCCCGGAGGCAAGTGAAAGATGCAGCGTCGGATAGACAGAAAAGCTGGTCTGGACAACCTTGCTGTTACGGGTGATAAAATCAAGATCCAGCAGGGAGAGTTCGGGCCGTAGTCCGGCCATAAATGAAAACTTTGCAATTTTACACGACAGGGTTCCAAAGAGGGCATGTACCGTCTGATTTCCCTTGTAATGGTTTGTCAGGGTTGAATCCGTTGTCCAAACAGCCATCTCGGCATTGTAGTGGCTGACCCTGAATTCCTGGTCGGCAATGCCGATATTACCGTCATACCCGGCCTCAAGGGAGGCATCGGCCCATAAAGGCCTTGAATATGTAAGGGCGATATTGATACGCTCATCGAGGTTGTGGTTGTAGTTAAAGTCTTTTGCATCAACTGATGAAGGAAGGGCGTAAACCGTGGTATAGGTATAGTTTTCATGCTCGTCATCATATTGAAAAACAAAATCGGCTCTGAGTTTATGGTCACTTTCCCTGTTAAAGGTATGTTCGAAATAGGCATTGGTGCCGATACTTGTCTCATAGTCAGGCCCCACCTGGCTGCGTGTAAACTCCTCGGAAGGATGAAGCGAGTCATTCCTGTACATATTATAGGTCGAGGTAATTCGGTTAAAATCACGGTAATTCATATTCCCCGAGATCCCTGTGGCATCCTTGTCACTGATATTCCAGTCGGCGCCCAGGGTGACCAGGTTCGAAAGTGGTTTGGCCGTACCAATGGAATTCTGGTAGAGGTAGGTCGACCGGTGTGTCACCGTATCAATGGTTTGAGAATGCAGTTCATTGCTTCTCCAGCGATAGTCCTTCCGATAGCCGTAACTCATGAAAAAATTGAATTTGCCTGTATTCAGGTTAAGCTGCAGGTTGCTCGTATACCGGTCGCGGTTCCCGATATTTCCCCCGAGGGTGCCGTTGAAACCGGCTTTACGGTTCTTTTTCAGTACGATGTTGATGATTCCTGCCGTACCATCGGGGCGGTATTTGGCCGAAGGGTTGGTGATCACCTCAATTTTGTCGATCAGCGATGCCGGCATCTGGTCAAGGCTGGCTGTTCCCGCCATGGCTGAGGGCCGGCCATCGATGAGAACCGTTACATTCCCCGATCCCCGCAGGGTGATATTCCCGTCCATGTCGACCGAAACAGCCGGTATATTCTGCAAAACATCATTGACCGTGCCTGTCTGGGCCATGATATCCTGCTGAACATTGAAGATTTTGCGGTCGATGCGGTTTACCATCATGCTTTTCTCGGCGCTAACCGTCACCTCCTTCATGTTAACTGCAGCCAGCGTAAGCCCGACCACTCCCAGGTTCACCCTGTTGTTTTTACGGCTGATCCTGACCGGGCCCGACCTTTTCTTTTCATAGCCTATAAAGCTGTAATTCAAAAAATATATGCCCGGGGGCACGTTCGTAAGTGTGAACAGACCGGTACTGTCGGTGACCGCACCGCCGATGATGATTTTTTTTACCGTGTCGACCAGCGCCACGTTTGCATATTCGACAGGGAGCCTGCTCTGGGTTTCCAGGATTTTGCCCTGGATGACCCCGTCGGGCCGGGATTGTGAAAAAACAAGCAAGGGAAGGAATCCAAGCCAAAAGAAAAGGAATGATCGTTTCATGGGAGTCGTAAAGGATAAAAGGAAAATGCAGGTGCAAAAGTCGGAACAAAATTCAAGAATACAGCAGGAGAGGATAGCAGATTTCCCGCAAAATGTTTTTACTTTCGGTAAAAATTCAGTGTCATGCGATTCATTAAGTTATCATGTCCAAGTATTCGGCCAGCCGTGCGGATCTTCCACCTTCTGGCTTTGTCAGCCATTTTCCAGTATATGCCGGTTTCCCTGCTTGCACAAGCTATCGCGGGTGATCCGGGCAACATTACCCTTCCCAACGGGTGGAGGCTGAGCCCGGCCGGCAAACAGATCCCGCTGGGAGACCTGCCGCTTAACATCGCGGTTACCGGCGACAGGAGATATGCCGCAGTTACCAACAATGGACAGGGGACCCAATCCCTTCAGCTGATCAGGTTAAAGGGCTGGCAGGTGACCGACATACACAAGGTCGGCAAGGCATGGCTGGGGCTGGCGTTCAGTGATGACGGCAAAAATCTTTATGCCTCCGGTGGGAACGACAACTGGGTTCTACGGTTTTCCATCCGGGATGAAAAACTGATCGTTGCCGATACCTTTAAATTCGGAAGCCCTTGGCCCGAAAAAATTTCCATCGCCGGAATTGCCGTCGATGAGGCCAAACATCAGTTGTATGTTGTGACCAAGGAAAATAATTCTCTCTACGTCATGGAAACAGGGTCAAAAAGGATACTGAAGCAGTTTCCGCTCGGAGGCGAAGGTTATGCCTGCCTGTTGTCGCCCGACAGGAAACATCTTTTCAGCACCTGCTGGGGCTGCGACAAGGTGGTGATCCTGAACACCGGCACCCTTGAAATCGAAGGGAGCATTGCGGTTGGAGACAACCCGAACGATTTGGCGATTGATGACAGGGGTAAATATCTTTTTGTCGCCAATTCCAATGATAATTCCGTCTCCGTGATCGATCTTGCAGCCAGGGCTGTGGTTGAAACCCTGAATGCCGCCCTTTACCCTGACTCACCGGCAGGATCAACGACCAACAGTGTGGCCCTCAGCCCGGATGGACATACCCTTTATGTTGCCAACGCCGACAACAACTGTCTGGCTGTTTTCGATGTGACCCATCCCGGCCACAGCCGGGGCCTGGGATTTATCCCGACAGGGTGGTATCCAGCCTGCGTGCGTCTTGCAGGTCATTCGATCCTGGTGGCCAATGGGAAAGGACTCTCCTCTTTTCCCAACCCCGGAGGGCCCAATCCTGTTAAAAAAACCAATAAGGTAGCTTATCAGTCGGGCGACCAGAAAAAGGCTGAGGAGGTCCAGTATATCGGCAGCCTGCTGAAGGGCACGCTGAGTGTAATTCCGCAGCCCGACAATGTCAAACTGGCCCGGTATTCCCGGCAGGTCTTTGCCAACACTCCCTACAATAAAAACAGGGAGGTGCAGCGTTCCGGCATCGCCGGCAACCCGGTCCCCCGGCGGGTCGGGGAGGCCTCACCGATAAAGTATGTATTTTATATCATCAAAGAAAACAGGACCTACGACCAGGTTTTAGGGGATATGCCCGGGGGAAACGGTGATACCTCTCTGGTACTGTTCGGGTCGAAATACACGCCCAACCAGCATGCGATTGCCTCACAATTTGTACTGCTTGATAATTTTTATGTGGATGGAGAGGTCAGCGCCGACGGGCATAACTGGAGCCTGGGGGCCTATGCCACCGATTACCTGGAGAAAAACTGGCCGACCAGTTACGGGGGCCGCGGCGGAAGTTATGATGCAGAAGGCACCCGCGAAGTAGCCAATAACAAAAACGGCTTTATCTGGGACTATTGTAAGAAATATGGCATCAGTTACCGCACCTATGGCGAATTTGCCGATGACTACAAGGCCAACATCCCGGTTTTGGAAAACCATTTCTGCAAATACTATACCAGCTGGGACCAGGCCGTCATGGATACTACGCGTTTCAGACAATGGAAACGCGATTTTGACTCATTGCTGGCCATTCGGCAGGTTCCCCACCTAAACACCCTCCGCTTCATCAATGATCATACGGAGGGGCTGCGGGTTGGCCGTCCGACCCCCTTTGCTGAAGTTGCCGACAATGATCTGGCCGTTGGATTGTTCGTGGACTACCTGAGTCACAGTCCGATCTGGAACGAATGTGCCATTTTCATCGTCGAAGACGACGCCCAGAACGGGCCTGACCATGTGGATGCCCACCGCAGCACAGGTTATGTGGCAGGCGGATTTGTCAGGAATTCCATCGTTGATCACACGCCCTGCTCGACATCCTCCTTCCTCAGGACCATCGAGCTGATCCTGGGCATCCCTCCCATGAGCCAGTACGACGCGGCCGCCGAGCCCCTCTGGCATTGCTTTGATACGATTGCCCGTCACCCGGCATTTACCGCCATTCCAGCCCGCACCAGCCTTTTTGAAAAGAACACGGCGCTGAACGAATGGCAAAAAAAGAGTGAGGAGTTTAACTTCAGCGGGGAGGACCGCGCCCCCGACCAGGAGCTTAACCGGGTGATCTGGTTTGCATGCCGGGGTAATTCGTCGCCCTGCCCGCCACCTGTGCATTCGGCATTCGTAAAAACTGCGGATGATGATTAACCAGGTTCCTGTGAGCCCTGGTTCCCGCGGATTTTTTTCACTTTTCCTGCAATTATTTGAATTGCGAGCAAAAATGATATATTTTTACGCAGCTAAGAGAGTGTTTACTTTTCAATGACCGGATATGATAACACCAATTTATAACAGATGAAACGGATAACATTCCTGATTTTTATTGCCATCATTACCATTGCCGTGGTCCTCTGGGTGAAACGACCCGATATCATTGGCAATTTCTGGCTTTGGGTAGTCGGGCTGGCAGGTCCGGTCGTTGCCTTTTTCAAACGGATTATCTACGAGATCGACCAGCGTAACCTCTTCAAAAAGACCGTGAAAACACCTGGTCAGGATACCAAAACGGAAAAACCAGCATAATTGAAACGATTGATAAAACAGTTAATAAAACTAACATGGGAAATAGTTCAAACATCGAACACCAGGCCGGAAGTGACAACATAAAAAAATACTTTTTCCGGATCACGGCAGGCATTGAAATGATACTGGGAGCCATCCTGCTCTGTCTCATTTTTGTCTTTTTTTTCAAGCACAGTATCGATTTGCGTACGATGCTCGCCATCGCGCTGATCATCATCTGGTTTGGTGTGGTGATCATCTACCTGTCATGGGCCATCTATTTCTATAATGTCAACATGGGATTAACCGACGAGGACTGGCAGAAGATAGAGAACAACAATGACGGGAGTAATGCAAATACGGGTCCTGATTCGAACCCCAATTCAGACCAGTCGCTCGGGCTGCCCACGGGGACGGTCAGGGCTATTATTGCGCTGACCTTGCTTGTTGCCGTGCTGGCCCTGGCCATCGTCTATTTCGGGAACGACCGGTCGGTCAAGGAAAATGAGATATTTATCGACAGCCTTGACTTTTTTAAAACTGCATTCCTGATGATGATCGCCTTTTATTTTGGCTCAAAATCACTGGAATTCCTGAAGGTTCCTGCCGCCAATAGTGGTCCGGGGTCCAATCCCGGCAAACCGGTCGCAGGTGCCATTGGTGCGGTTCAGCCTCCTGCAGTCCAGAATAATGTTCCTGCTAAGACCAGCGACAATGTGGAAGGTTAGGATCCTTTTACTGACGTTCTGCCTTATATTCCTCTTATCCTGCAAGGACAAGCGGTCGTTTACCGTGGCCAGGATAAAGGATGCCGCCAAACTGGCCACCACCGAAACCGTCATTGAAAAGGTGGTCATCGGGAATAAAACCCGGAAAGTGCTGAAAATATTCACCCTGGGTGAGGCAAGGTTTGTCTGCTTTTCAGAAGCACGGATCAAATCGGGCATTGACCTGAAGAAACTGACAAAGGATGACGTTAAAATCAACGGGAAACAGATAGAACTTCAGCTACCACCCGTGGAGGTGATCAACTTCTCCTATCCCTTTGAGAAATTCAGGATCGACTCCACGCTCCTGGATAACGGGTTTTGGGTAAGCATCAATGTTACCGACATGGAGGAGTTCTTCAGGATGGCCGAGCTTGATATCAGGGCACAACTTCCCTATATGGGGCTTGTTGAAACGACGGAAAACAAAACCCGGCAGATGATGGAGGTACTCCTGCGCAGCATCGGTTATGAAGACATCTATATTACCTTTCATAAGAGTACCCAGCTGATCCCGAAAGTTAACCTAAACGGACAGGAACCATGAAAAGCATAACTTCCGGATTATCTTTTATCATCCAGGCAATTCTGGTGGTTGCCGGCGTGCTCCTGTTCGCGTGGTTCGATCCGTTTGGCATCCTGGTTTCAACGAAGCTGAAGCTGAAAGACACCCCTTCACACATACGCGAGATCCGATCCATCGGGGAACTCATCACGGCGGAATATTATGGCGAAGTCATCTCCTCCTACCAGAGTATCATGTATATCCAGAAGGAGGAGGAGATCACCCGGACAAAAAGCAAGCTGCTGATTCTGGATTCAATGTTTGTAAACAGGCTCAGTGAATTGTCGGTCATTGAGGATAAGAAGCAGCGGAAGGACAAGTTTGAAAGCACCCTCGATGAATTCAAACAAAACGACAACTTCGACGACTACCTGCATGCCGTGAAGAAAAAACTGGGGCTGACCTTCCTGAACAGCTTGTTCAGGCAACTGCTTGATCCCGGCAACATCGCCATTCTCGTGAAAAGCAAGGATTACCTGAAACAACTCCAGACGGACCAGGAGCAGGAGATCACCAAAGTCTATTCCAAACGCGCTGTGAGAAAGCCCCAGCTGATCCTGCTCGGCAGGGGAAAGGTCCAGGCAGGGTTCAGGTTTGACAAGCTCGACGGGCGCAACATCATGGTGGATACCATGCGCAACAGAATTGTACTCTTTGGCATCCACCCGGAGATCCTCTCCTGCGACATCAATCCCTGGCTGATCCCGGAACTTGGCATCAAGGGCTTTGAAATAGTTGCCGTGAACGGAAAAGCAGATAACCCGGCCATCCTCTACAAAGTGAAAAAGGCCTGTCTCGATTCCCTGCGCGCCAATGCGCTGGCAAGCGACATCCTAAACATTGCCAAAACCAATGCCGAACAGAACCTGCAGACCTTTTTCTCGCTGTTGCTTGATGAACCCCGCGTGGAGGTGCGCATTGAAAGCGACCTGCTGTCCTATTACCAGAAATACCTGAGAAGCGACACGGTCATCAACCCTTCGGAGCTGGAAAACATCACCAGGACCATCACGGATTACCTGGCCGCGCCCAAAAACAAAACGACAAGCGGAAATGACTCTCTAAGGGCATTTGCCCTGCTGGATACCCTCAAGCGATGCCGCCTCGCAACCGGATCGCATATCTCCGGGATGACCCCATTTTCCCTCCCGATATACCAGCGTCTGGTGAATCACCGGATCAACGGGAAAGACAGGGACAGTATCCTGACCGCACTCAGGAGCTGGAAAGATTCCGTTCAACGCGATTCGTCGGTTTATGCCCGCTGGTTTTATCAACCGGCTACGCATACGTACATGCCCCAGCCCGGGATCCTCAGCCATTACCGGATGCTGTCGGATTCCCTCTTTGAGTCGACCCTTGTACGGGTTTACCCGGATACGACAAAGAAAAAGTCGTCACGCTGATCCACGGACCTGTAGGATATCAACGGGCCAACCTGTCAACCCTAACTTGTTGACAAAGGACAAAAATCCAACCCGGCTTCTGTTGCGAATTGTGCACTGTTGTTGTTATGTCATACATTCACTTACGGCTTATTGAATCCAAGTAATCTGACAGTTAGCCTGAATATTTTTTATCTTTTTTATTTGGAAACAGCCCTTTTTGGCCCTATATTTACGGCACAAATTCATGAAAAACCACGAACCCTCCCCAGGCTTGTGCGACTCAGTCAGTTGATTCACGCTCATTTCAATGAATTTTTTCCTGGTAATTAACATTGGTTTATCATTAAATAAACCTGTTATGAAAAAACTCGTTTTAGGTGTTGGACTTATCTGGATACTTGCGGCATTTTTTACCAGTTGCTGCACCCCTACCCCGTCGGAATCACTCCCCGTTACGCTGCATCCCCAGCAGATGTCCTACTGGTGCTGGGCAGCCAGCGGACAAATGGTGATGGATTACCTCGGGAAGAATGTAGATCAGTGCACCCAGGCAAATAATGAATTCGGTACATCCAACTGCTGCGGCTCACCCTTTCCGGGATCATGCAACAATGGCGGATGGCCTGAATTCGATAAATATGGCTTTTCCTCGGTCCATACCAGCGATGCACCCCTTTCGTGGGAGCAGGTAAAGTCGGAGATCAGCAGCAGTTGCGGTAAACGTCCCTTCTGTTTCACCTGGCACTGGGCCGGTGGAGGTGGTCATGTCATGACTGCCATCGGCTATGATTCGATTGATGGTACGCGCCGTGTCGAAGTCAACGATCCATGGCCGCCAAACGTGGGAGATCATTATTTCCTTTCCTATGACAGCTATGTGAGCGGTCCGAGTTATACCCACTGGGATGATTATTATATGGTTATTATAAAATAGGAGGTAAGTCTATGAAAAACTCAATGATCATCGTGCTGTGTTTATTCATTTTGAGCTCTTTTTCAACTGCGCAAAAGATGACCGACAAGCTGGCTGAGGCAAACAAGATGGCAGCCACCTCCCTGCCAACCCTGCAAAAACTGGTCAACCAGTCCAATTTCCAGAAAATGGGCTTCAGATCTGTTGCCGAGGTAAAGGAGGCATCGCTGGGGCGGCCCCTGTTGGTATCCAGGATCCAGCTGAATGAGCTGAAAGAGTTCACACAGGGCGCGGATCCGGCAAAACTGGTTCATTCCGGCGACCGCGTTTTATACCCGGTATTGGTCAGGAACGAAATCAGGTCGGCTGTCCAGATGGATAAATCGGCCGAACAGTGGAGTGTTTCCTCTTATGGCGGTGCCAATAAAATGAAATTATTCTCCGATGCAATTGCCCGGTTATCAACCGTTCCTGCCAATGCAGACATGGAATACCAGATTGTAGCCATTCCTGCCATGAACCTTTTTTTCATCGCCATGCAGAAGGAGAACAAGCTTTACCTGACCCCTGTTCTCGACGACGAAACCTATGGCCTCAAAGCCGGTGAAACGGTTCCTGCAGAGTCCATTTTACCCCGACTCGCAGGTATTGCCGGCCGGATGAAGGATGTACCCAGGTAATGGCACAATACATGCAAAAAATACCATCGTGAGCTTTGTGTAAATCGTTGTGGACTTAGTGGTTAACCTTAACGCTTTGATTACGGGAAAAGGTCATTTTGAATATGTCAGAATATCAGAAAGAATCCTAGCTAAAAATTGAATACAATGGATGCTGACAGCAACCAGATCCTGGCAGCGGTCAAAAGATGCCTTGAACCTGAGGAAATTAAATCTTCCTGCATATACTGGCATAAGAAACATCGGTTTCGGGGAGAGACAATCAGCAGCGGACCACAAACGCTGGTAGTTCCATTTAACGGGACCCTTGTTTTCGTCGACCTGGCCCCCCGTACAAACTGGGCGCATCCATGCCTTTACATCTTTATAGATTCCCCGGCAGCCAGAACAGAGGTGAAAGAAGCGTCATTTCCGCCGGGAATAAATCCTGCCGACGAAAGCTATATCATCCTCTTTCGTTACGGGAAGAAACCACCTGATGAACATTATTTTAATGTTTTTGACAAATAAATCATTCATTTCACAAAGGAGGTAAACATGAAACTTAACCGCCGGATTAAATCGCTGGTTAAGGATGCAGCCCTTAAACATGCGAAGAATCTGAAAATTGACAAAACCAGCAATCTTCATCTTCATGAAGAAATACTGACAGCCGGGGAAAAGCTGGGCATGGCAGCTTTCGAGGTAACCCTCGAACGCGATACCGCCCTGGTGTTTGTCGACAGCGCCCCGCTATGCAACTGGGCGCATCCCTGTGAATATCACCTGTATGATGCCGGGACAGCCAAACTTTACCAGAAGGTCACGGCCTCTTTTCCCCCATCACAGCTCAAGTTCAATGGGGCGGTAAAGACCGCCTTCCATGAGCCTGTGAAACTGGCCGCTACAAAAATAAGACGCAAGGCATGGAAGAAAAGGCTGCCGGCAATCACCAACGGCCCCAGTGCCTTCCCCGGCCAGCGTTATGCCATCCTGTTCGCAGGCCATGCCAATAACCGGCACACCAACGACCTTGAATTTCTGTACAGAACCCTCATTGACGACTATGGCTTTTCCGCCGCCAATATCTATGTGCTCAACCACGATGGAACCGTTAATTACTATGGTGCAGCCATTCCCATCGGGCACTGGCCCGGGAACAACACAGCCTACCGCATGCAGGTAACCGGTGCCGGCACAAGGGCCGGAATGCATGCTGCCTTCAACGCCATTGCAGGGCTGATTAAACCCGAAGATCTCCTGTTTATCCACACCAATAACCATGGCGGCGGCCCATGCGATGGTGTTACCGACTATTGCATGTTCCAGTACGATGTAAATGAAAACTGGATTCCATATTATGTCAACGACTTTATCGCTGACATGAGTGTTTTACCTCCGTGTGAGGTGCTGATGGTGATGATGGAGCAATGCCGCGCGGGCGGATTTATCAACCCGATCATCAATAACAGCCCGGCAAAGTGGACCCATGTAGGAACAGCCGTCACGGCCAATGACTATTCCCTTGGCGGAGCTGATTTCGATCCCTTTGCCGAGGACTGGATCGCCGGCATCCATGGGAGTTATCCGGATGGCACTGGTCTTGCCCAAGCCGTTGACACGAACCATGACGGCAGGATTTCCGCCACAGAGGCCTTCAACTATGCCAATGCCGTTCACCAGTACAATGGCACCATTGTCAGGTACTGTCCACCCCCGAACGGGACCCCATTGCGCTATGGTGACACGCCTACAGTTTCAGAATCACCGGCAAATGTCGGTTCCTATATTTTCCTGGGACTACCCGCACATGACCTCTACCTGCGCGACAACCTCCTGGATCACGGCCGCGAGCCCCTTGTCGACGGGGGAATCTCCTGCAGCCCCGACATCATTGTATTCAACCAGGAACTGCTTGACCCCGAGGCAACCCTGGCAACGACAGCAGCCCAGCAAAGCGACAGCCTGGGAAACGCTGTCGAATACGGACAGGATAATTTCATCTACCTGAGGGTTCAGAATCGCGGTACACAAGCCACCAGCGGAACGGCACGGCTATTCTGGACAAATCCATCGGCATTGCCAACCCCCGGATCGTGGACCGAGATCACCGACCCGGGATCCCCCTTCGCCATCCCGCCGGTCGGCCCGAACGATATGAAGATCGTCGGCCCCATTATCTGGCGTAAGGCTGATATTCCGGGGCAGGGACATTACTGCTTTATCGGGCTGGTCAATAGCGGCGGCGATCCCGCACCAAACCCGGCAACCATCCATAGCATCGATGACTATTACAACTTTATCAGGCAAAGCAACAATGCCACCTGGCGGAACTTTGACGTGGTTGATGTCTTCGCAAATTCGATGACCAGCCTGAATTTCTCTATCCAGGGGTGGCCCAGGCAACAGCTTACGGCTGACCTGATGATCGACCTTACCACGTTACCATCCACCGTCCAGGTGAAGCTGAAGATCCTGAGGCGGTTAAGTTCAACAACTACCCTCCAGGGCGCAACTCTGACCGGTTCATCGGCGACCTACCAGCAATTCCAGCTTACTGCCGGGGAACAGGTTTTTCTGCGGAACATGAACCTGAGAACCTCCGACTGCTCGCAGGCCACCCTTGAAATCACTACTCCGCCACAACTGCACGACGGCAACTACCGGCTTTCCGTTTCGGAGATCATCGGCGGCAGGGAGATGGGCCGGGTGACGCGTATGCTGGCAGTGGGAAACTACCGCTATATGGGAAACGGCAGCACCCTGGAAATCCACCTGGCCGACTGTGCCTGGGCGGAAAAGATTAGCCCACGACACAAGAGGGCTTACGGAGACCTGGATAAAGCCTGGAAACATGGCTTTGATGGTTGCCGCTACTGTTTACCCGAATTCAGTAAAGATTAGCCGGCGGTCATCCGAATAAAAACCTTTCGGCATTCAAATTACATAACTGCAGCTTTGTTTGTGCATCGAGATTCTGATCGCTGAGGAACAGGTCGAGGTATTCATTGTAGGAATCAATCCACAGCAGGTTGATCAAAAAATCGCTACCAAACAGAAAGCGGTTCACATCCGATGGGTTTAGATATGTTTTGAACGACTCATAAAACCCGTCGCTTAACCCGCAGCAGGAGATGTCGGAGTAAACATTGGGGTTGGTGGCGAAATAGCCAAGAATGGACTGCTTCCAGTCGGTCGCCCCCGACTGCTGATGTCCGAAATGGGCAAAATCGATCTTCAGATTTTGGTACCCGGGGTAGGATAGCACCTTTTTCCAGTTCATTCCCGGGTTTGAAAAATCCTTCCCCAGAGGATCGGTCAGGTAACCGCCATCGGAACAATGGGTGGTGATGGGAATATTTTTTTCAAGGCACTGGTCATAGATAAGCCGGACCTTCGCCAGCTCCTTTTCATCATCGGGCCAAGGGTTAAAACCCAGGGGCGGATAGAGTTTTATGCCTGCAAACATATAGTTGCAATCGCGTTTGCCGGCGGAATCAGCGCTACCCATCTTTCCGGAGATCGTGGTAATATCCAAATGCCTTTTGCCCATCCATTCAAAAAGGTTTGTCTTCCGCGATGCAGGCGTGTCGTGCTTAAACCCTGTGAAGTACTTTTCAAAGAGCCGTTCAATCTGGCCATAGGAATAATTGACAGGGTTTATCCCCAGGAACGGATATATTTCAAATAACTTCCCGGACGGGTTAAATAAGGAAGGCAAGCAGGTTTACATGGCTGAGGTCGAAGACGTGGTAATGTAAATCATAAAGTCTCATAACGATCAATTTTATTACTTGAAAATGAATTCAATGCAATCGTTTCAACCGGTTATCACAGTATGGGAACAGTAGTTTACAAGCAGCATAAGAAATCAACCTTAGGTATCCGGTTCATTGTATTTTAAAATCGGATATGATAAAAATCAGATCAACCTATATCTTCAGAACTGGTATGCTTCAGTATGTATTAAAGCTTTCCGGAATAGCCAGCCAGTTTCTTTGCCGGCAACTAAATTACCTATTTTTACAGGCTTTATCAATCCCGGGTAAAAATGGAGTGTTCTTCTTTGGAATTCCCTGACAGAGAAATAAATATTATCGCCCGGATCTTCCGGGTTTATAACCAAAAGGGATAAACCTGGGAACCCTTTTCTGGTACTCCTTATAATCGGGATACTTGCCCGCGCTGATCTCTTCGCTGAAGTTTGAACTGCCCTGGAACATGACGATCAGCAGCAGCGACCCTGCAATGCTCCAGTTAAACCACTGCCCGCCGGCAGCGATCCCGAAAAGGTAAAAGCAAAACCAGATGGCCTGTTCGGCGAAGTAGTTGGGATGGCGGCTAAAGGCCCACAAACCGCTGTCGAGGAATCCCTTTTTAAATTCCGGGGGTAGGCCTTTTCCCATCTTTATCAGGGCATGCTTTTTACTTTGGAAATTCCATTGCTGGATGTCGGCCAGGGTTTCGTAGACGATAAAAAAGAGCATCAGTGCAGTGGCGATATAGTCGAAAAGACCCGTTGGCGTGGCATTATATTGCAGCGCAATAATGACCGGCAGGGTAAAAAGCAGGATGAGGATGTTCTGATAAGCCGAGATAAACAGCAGGTTAAACAACACCCATTTCCAGCGGGGCTGAAACTCGGGTTTGTCACGCAGGGCCTGCCAGCGATAGTCCTCCTCGCCCGTCCAGAAGCGCCACTGGTAGGCCCCCTTCATGGCAAAGTTGATCGTCAGCCGGCCACCCCAAAGGGTTACCAGGATAGCCATGATCACCAGTCTGGGTGTAAAATCGCCGTAACCGGCAACCACCCATGCATAGGCGATGGGCAGAATGCTCCACAATTTATCCACCTGGCTGTTGTTTCTGGTAAGTTCACCGACAATAAATGAATAGGCAGTGACAACCGCCATGATTACGATCAGGGTATGCAGGGCCTTCCATTCTGTGGGGCCCGGGGCTGTGTCAAAAAAGTAGCTGAACACGGGAACTGCCAGCAGGGTAACCATCAGGAGAATTGCGGTGGTGATGATCTTCATTTGAAATAGTTTAGTGTTTCCTAATCGATGGACCTTCCGGGATGGCCGTATAGGGCCTGGAAGATGGCGTTAAGGCACATCCCGTATGAACCTGGTTGATGGCGTGAAATTAGGTAAAATTCTCTTTAAGGCCGGGATATTCTGCACCTGGTCATATCGCATCTAGGAATGATCATACCATATTCTACTTTACAAGGAATTGGATATCAAAGAACAACCGGCAGTGGCACTGATTTCCATACGCCCCAGAATGTGTTACACCCTACCCGGGATCAACCAAGCACAAAAACTAAATTAGTCTCTCAGGATACAACTGGCAAATTTCTTGACAAAATGTTGTTTTATCCCCGAAACTTTGCCTTTAATAAACTTTCTCCCATCCGTATCAGTTTCCGCACATTTTACCTCTTTGCCTGGTTTATAGGTCAATTTTGTGGGATCTGCATTGTCTAAATTTTGAAAGCTGAAGTACAATGAAAATGTTTCGAGATCATTCTCAGCCAGGTTTTTAACCTGCTCCTTGCTTAAATGATAAAACCCAGTAGATATGTATGTTGAATATGAAACATCTATATGCCCATATGGATCAGGCTTGCCGGCGGCAATATTATTCAATGTTTGCTCTCCTTGGGAGTAGGTAACATTTGATTTGCTGGTTGAAACATCATGGAAGGATTTGCCACAAGGGTGAATTTTTAGTGTCTCTCCTGTGGCTACAGTTATGTTAAACGTATCTTTCTCAGCTAAACTGAAATTTGGTTTTTTTGATGTCTTAAAATATATGACAAGAAAATAATCACTGGAATCCCTCGCAAATCGGAAGTCAATCTGCGATCCACCCCAAACATCTGCAAATAAGGTTCCCTGCTTACTCATGGCTTCCAGATTAACGTTACACCTGTTTCCTAATGATTTTACTTCATTGTCCATTTTTTCCAGTTTGCAGGTATTTTGCGCAATTAAAACTGTACTATAGCACCAGGTAAGGACAAGGGCGATCAACACTTTTTTTTTCATATTTTGGTTTTTTTGCCTACTCTTTATTGGATTTTCAGCATCCTCCAATGTTGATAATAAAAATTTGAATCCGTCAAAAACTACAGATGTATCTTTAGATGTTGATTAAAGTTGAACATGGAGAATTTTTCCTGACAATGTCATTCCGGTATGGGATCAGTGAAACCATAATGTAAAATTGTGGCTTGAAATTTTGTGCTACAAGCCGACCTTGTTATTTATACACAATGAGTTATCGGGCATTACCGGATCAGTTTACAGCACCCTGACAAACTTACCGGTGTAAAGAAAATCATTCCCGGTCACCCTGATGGTATAAAAACCAGCCGGCAGGGATGAAACCGGGATCTTTGTCCCCGGAAATTCGGCCCTTGTTGAATGAACGACAGTCCCGTCGAGGTTGCTGATCTCCACCCTGTAGATGCCATTAAAGATACCGGCAAGGTTGATCGATTCGCGGGCGGGGTCGGGATAGATGACCACAACCCTGTCGCGGTTGTGCTGTGGGAGACCGACGGAGGGATTGTCGAACAGTTCGGAAAGGGAAAACTGCACGGGGTTGTTCATATAGGCGGGATGGTTGTTTGCATAAACCGCCAACCGCAGCACATCGGCTTCTGGCGAGTATTCAATGAATTGCAGGTTGATCGACTGGACCGAATAATTTTTCATGATGTTCCAGTTGGTATCCAGGCCGATATGGGTACCGTTGCCGATATGGTTGACAACATTCAGGTAACGGGAATCATAGTGGCGGGCATTGTTTCTTTTGATCTGGTAATTGGAGGCATACAGGTTGTCGTTGGGGATGCTGTCGGGGTAATCGTTGTAACGGAAGGTCTTTGTTGGGCTGACCGGCGCCAGTTCGGCCACCATGGCCACCAGGCTGTCGACAGGCGATGATTTTGCAAGCGATGTGACGATAAATCCTGCGGCAAAGCCATTGGGGCAATCGTCGAGCGCCGACCTGATATCCTGGACATTCCTTTGCCCGTCGCCGTTGTAGTCGTGGCTTTCAAGTCCGTTCCGGATGGCCAGCCAGATGGGAAGGTAATGTTTGTTCTGGATCCCAAGGCTGGTCATGTCGGTCAGCTGATGCTGAAAGGCTCCGAAATCGGGATTTACCCCCGACAGGACCCCCATCATGCCTGAAAAGCCGACCAGCAGCCATTTCGATTCGCTGCTTTCCCACGGAAAGTGGACTATGATCGTATTGTTGTTATAAAGATAGGGTGAGATATTCCAGTCGAGGTGCCTCGAAACGACCGATTTGCCGTTGAGGCCGGTTCCTGTGGTGGCTGTGTTCCAACTCATGAGGGAGGAGCATCCGGGGCCGTCGAGTTTTCCCCAAACGTTTTCAATATCAAGGAAACTGTTTGAAACCAGGATGTCGGTCACATCGAATCCGGAAGGGTTTGTCCCCGAGGCATTCATCCCGTCGATGATGGCCTGGGCTTCATCCTTGTAGATCTGCGGGATGGTGATGTCGTTTCCCTGGATGATGGTGGTGCGTGCCGTGGCATAGTAGGCGCCAAACTGCGGCTTGATGTAGTTTTTGATAATATCGGTGATCTTTGCCCCGGTGAGGTATCCCAGTGCATAGCCGCGTTCCTGGTGTGTTCCCCAGATCTTCACGACCTGGATGCCGAGGGTGTCTTTATAAATCAGTCCGTGAACCGTTTGTGCCTGTGTCGTCGCGCACAACACAAGCAGGCTGACCATGACAAGTACAGTTTTTTTCATGATTCGGGGGTTTAATCAGGCTTTTTTAATACTGGTGCCGGGAAGCCGGAACCGGGCCAAATAATGGGGCCCGCGCCTCCCCACAGTGTTTTTTGTCGTCCAAATATAATTAAATAAATGTGACAAGTCAAGCAAAAGTTAACTTAATCAATAGGTTATGGCAGTCCATGCCAGGACTGAGCTCCCTGCAAAACATTACATTATACCCAATCATCCCTGACACTGAATTTAGGAACTTTCCATTTATATTCGATTTGAGTAAGGAATTTTTTCGCACCTCCATTCCCTCAAGAAACCACAATACCGACATGGTTATCAATACTTTATATCATAAAAACCTTTAATATTGCTACAATTGTGAAATTTTTCACAAAAAAGTCACAGTCCCCGATTATTATTTATATTTGACCTACCGTTTATTGCTGAAAATTCTCATTTCCATCATTGAAGCAAACTGGTCTGACCAAAGGATTGTAAATAATAAAACAAAAGTTCATAACTCCTCCACACGGTGCCTATGTATCGGAACAAATTGATTACCACGTTCTATCTTGTCTGACATTTACTAAATTAACATTGAAATCAAAGAAAATCAAAATCATAGGTGAGATCATTTCAACCTTGTCCTTTTTTAACTCGGTTATTGCATATTGACTATTATCATGGCAAATCAAAATTGTTGTCCTAAGCTTAAGTGTTTTTACGGCTACCCAATTGAACTTTTATCCATAAGAATTCCCTCCTGACAAGTTTAATATTCACCCGACAACAACCAAATCCAACCAAAATGAGAACTCTATTTGTACTGCCTGCCATCCTGCTCATACTATTAGCAGTGGGATGTAAGAAAAAAAGCGACGACTGTATAAAGGGCACAAACGTAAGCAAAGCTTATAACATTGTCGTGATGTCTGACAACCATTACATGGATCCTTCGTTGCTGGTCAAGGATGGTCCTGCATTTCAGACATATCTTATTAACAACGGGAAACTACTGGTTGCCAGTGATGCAATCTTGCGGGAATTTATTGGTGAAGTCCTGAATATGAACCCCAGGCCCAACCTTGTTCTTATTCCCGGAGATCTTACCAAAGACGGGGAATTGCAAAGTCATCTCTCTGTTCATTTATACCTGGAACAATTGATCCAGGCTGGAATCAAAGTCAGGGTTATTGATGGTAATCATGACATTTATAATCCAAATGCGTATGTTTTTGATGATTCAACAAAGACAAGGGTTCCGAATATAGGTCCGAATATGTTCAGATCAATATATTCTGATTGCGGCTATAGCGATGCAATTGCCGCTGATCCTTATTCCATGAGTTATGTATCCGAACCTACACCCAACCTTTGGCTCCTTGTAATTGACGCATGCAAGTATGATGGCTCATATGATACGGCCTACACCGCAGGTGCTATCAGGCCGAATACCATGACCTGGATAAAAGCCCAACTAAAAGAAGCCTCTAAGAGAGGAAAAACCGTGTTTGGCATGATGCACCATGCAATCTTTCAGCATTTCTATGATGAGGAAAAATTATTTAAGGGCTTCCTTGTGGACAACTGGCGGCGCGAAGCAGACACCCTCATGAATAATGGATTAAAGATCATGTTTACGGGACATTTTCATGCCTCTGATATTTCGGATACCATCGGTGATGGAAAGTTTTTATATGATATAAATACCGGTTCCATTGTTGTTTATCCCTGTTCGTACAGAAGGATAACTTACTATAAGGATTCCGCCCTGGTTATTGCCACCGACACAATAAAAATCCCGGAATTTACATTACCAAAACAAGACCTGACGTTTTCGGATTATGCCAGAAGATTAACGAAGATGGCTGGGGATACGATGTTTACTTCGGGCATTTATAATACATACAATTTAAAGGTTTTGGCATCAACCCCGCCGGGAACAACTCCGGATACGATCCCTAAATTATATGCCTGGCTTATCGGCCAACGAATGAGTGTAGCATTAATGGGTAATATGGCTGGCGATGAAAATGAAAGTTATCAGGAAACCACATTGGTAACTAACACATACAACCAATGTGGCAAATGGTCGGATGCAACTGCTCTCAAGCCTTTTACAAGTAGTCTGTGGCACGATTTACCACCACCTGACAACACGCTTACGATCTTTTTAAAGTCCGGCAAAAATCAGTAAAAATGTACCAGGGCGACATGTAACGCGCAGCAAAAACAAGGTCGCGCGTTCCATGTTTTCCTGTGCTTCGCTATCTCCCCTTGTGTGCTGCAAAATATTGACCGGCCCGGTTCACTGCGTTTTCACGTAAATTAAAATAGTAGAAAGCGTAATCATAGCCATGGTAAACTCCCCGGTGAAAGGTAGCATTCAGCTTGTATAATCCATCTTCATCCGCAGTGCTGCAAATCAGGACGCCCTTGGCGGCATCAATGCAGGCGTCGGCAAATTGTGGCACCCGAACAGCAATATTCGAACTGTTCATGATATAACCTCCCAATCCTTCATCGGCTGCTGCAGGTGTTGAATCACGTCTCCAGTTGATCGGATTGATAACCAAACCAACCTGATTTCCAACAACCGGGTTCTCTCCGGGATTAACATCCGGAGCCTGCGTATTGTAAGAAATGATAACGCCAACATCATCCGGTCCTGTCGCAAATTTAAGGTGGGTATTAGCATCGAGGTAGTTTTGTGTTACCGGCGTACCAATCACGTAAGCAGCAATCATTCGTTGGTATACATCCGGGTGTTGCTTCATATATCGGGATAGCAAATGGATCAATATGTTTGAACCTTGCGAGTGTCCTGCCAGAATAAATGGCCTGTTGTTATTGAAATGTTTTATATAATAGTTGAAAGCAGCTGTTACATCCCCCGTTGGAACACCCCCTATAAATGTCTCCTTCTCTTCAGGAGAAAGTCGCAAAACATAAGCAGCATCGGCCTGCCTGTAAAACGGTGCAAAAATATTCCCTATGGTTTCAAAAGCGGACGCCTGTAAAGCAAGTTCCAGCGGAGCATAGGTCAGCATCTGCGGATGATCAATATTACAGAAGTGTTCAGTTCCAGTGTTCATCCAAACAGTCGGGCAAATATAAAAAACATCAACTTTACTGATCACCGGGGGGATTGAAAGCCAATGTGAGGCAACAGAGTAATCGATTGGCGAGGTAGTTATTTCCATTGATGATCTTTATATCGATGTTGTAACAAAAATATATTGTTTTTCATAAAGTTTACTTTACTCAGGTTCCAAAGGTAAAAAACTAATCGATCAACTTGTTAAAATGTATTGAATCAACTGCAATCACCAGCGTTGAGCATTAACTTATGAATGTTCTTTGAAAGTCTTGATATATCCGGATTTAGATTACAAAATATGATGAAACTAAGACGTCTGTTTTGTACCTGGTTCCGCCCTATCTGTCTGCTGGCAGGTATCTTTCGATATTTTCTGCTTTCCTCCCTTCATTCGGTAACATTCATTGACTTTCACTTCTTAAGGTTCGATCCTTCCCGGATGTCGTCGGTTAATCCGGTACTATGATCTCGGCTGACTTCTCACAGTAAATCTTTTGCAACCGTGATTCATACTTCGTTTCTTCACGTCTGTGAGACCTCCCGTGGTAAGACAAATAACCTTCGTTCCATGTACCCGCATTATTTACACTCCGATCTCCGTGTAGTTTTTGGACTTCGTTTTGTTTTGCAAACTCATCCAATCGGATATGCCTGATAATGTTC
>Ga0118677_10001373_pt1 | contig 51796 bp, 25 predicted proteins | sample AliMusrvi5mmetaG_FD_86154 | JGI IMG/M metagenome (GOLD analysis project Ga0118677, IMG submission 86154) | reverse complement strand
TATCAATACCGGTGGTGTGTGCGGACGGCGCGCATTTTTCGGTCGCTTCATCCTGCGCTGCTTCGGTATCCCGACCCTTGCACGTCCCCAGCATGGTCATGCCACGCTGGTCCACTGGACGCCCGATGGCTGGGTGATCAATCTTGGAGCAGGCTGGGGCTGGGGTTGGTTACATGATGGCCAACAGGATGTGGATTTCCTGGCAAGTACGCAGGCGCGGAAAGTTGAGAAGGCATACCTGCAGGTTCTGCGCGCCCAGTGGGTTGGTGACGTCCTTGGAGAGAAGAGGTCCTTCGGGTTCAACTCCGAAGCTTCCGGCTTCTGGAACGGCATGGCGCTCTACCGGCAGAAGGCGATTATTAATGAGTCCAAGGCTGTTGCGCTGGCCGCGGTAGGTACGGATATTGGCGAGGCAAATGAATCCAAGGTGAAAGATGTTGCTGCGAAAGTGACAGTGACGGATCAAGACAGGAAGATTGTTGTGGGTCAGGATGGGGTTATCACCATTCCTGCTGTGGCCTGCAGCGCGCCGAAGAATAGCACGGCGAAGATTGTCTTCATGAAAAGTTTCTCAGGCGGAATGCAGTTGCACTATAATCGACTTGGCGGCAAGGCGGAGGAGTTCGTGTATGAATTTGAGGTCCCGTCCGCCGGGAAATATGCTCTCTCCGCCCGGGTGGTGACGGTCAGTCCGGATCAGAATCTCCTTGTAACGCCAAATAGTGCGAAGACTCAGGTCGACATCGCACTGCCCTATACCATCGGCAAGTGGGAACAGAGCAAGCCGGTGGATGTCGAATTGGCCAAGGGAAAGAACGTACTCAAGTTCACACGCAACGACCCGCACCGGGGCCTGACAATCAAAGAGTTCACGCTGAAATCCGTGAACTAGACCCCATTCGAAAAGGGGTTAATGGTTTACTTTTTCATTGCTGCTGGCATGATTGTGACTCGGAACAACAAGAATGGTGTCTGGCAATGAGAAACCAAATTATTAACATCACACTGCTGTCGGTGCTATTCGCCACCCAAGTAACCTTGCAGGCGATGCAGACTAATATCATCTCCAGTTCTGCAGGATTGCAGGCTGTTGATGCCGGTTTTCGAAGCCCGCCTGATTCCGCCAAGCCGCTGACATGGTGGCATTGGTTGGACGGCAACATTACCCGTGAGGGCATCACAGCCGATCTCGAAGCCATGAAAAGTGCCGGACTTGGTGGAACATATCTTTTCAACGCCGGCCTGGGCATGCCGAATGGACCGGTGCGCTTCATGCAGCCGGAATGGCTTTCGATGATCGATCATACCCTGGCCGAGGCTGGACGGCTGGGGTTGCAATTCGGCATCCATAATTGTGACGGATTTTCCCAGAGCGGCGGACCTTGGATCACTCCTGAGACCTCGATGAAGCAACTCACCTGGACGGTGAAAGAAGTCGAAGGTCCGGCGGCCATTGACCTCGCACTCGAACAGCCTGGGACAAAGGAGAATTTCTATCACGACATCGCGGTTATTGCGTTTCCGGCGCCGCAGGGGAGGGCGCTGACTGGGCGCGGTACGGATACAATTCTTCGTGGTTCGATAAATGGCGCAAAACTGGCAAAGCTTGTTGATGGCAACGCGGAGACCAAGGCGGTGTTCCCTGTGGCGGCAAACGGCAATACTGTTGAGTTCGTATTCTCAAAGCCGCGCACGGCGGTCCCATCCATCTGATAGACCGGCGCCCCCGGATAGGAGATCGGCTGGGTGGTGGCGGCGAGTTGCAGGTAGCCGCGGTTGGTGGAGAGCAGCGTCTGCGGTGCGTCCGACGAGGCGGCCGCCTGATAGGCCGTCAGCACCGTGTGATCTCCGGTCGGCAGGACCGAGTCGCGGAAGAACAGGTGCGCGGATTTGACCAACGAAAAGTCCGCCGAGCGCCCGGCGACCACCGGTTGATAGGCGGCGAGCGGTTGGGTGGCGGGATTGGCGTTGCCGGAGCGGTCCGGCCAGGAGTCGATGGCTTGGCCGGCGGCAGGCAGGTCAAAGCCGTCGAGCCAGACGACCGCATCGCTGCCGTCTTCGGCGCTGGGGGCGACGACGCCGACCTGGATTTCCCCGGAGAGCGGTCCGCTGCCATCATTCCAAGTGATCGGCAGGGCAACGTCGCGTACCGTCCGATCCGTGTGGACGAGGGTCAGGCGGCCGGCCTTCAAGTCGGCGAGCGTGCAGGTTTGCGCCGCATCTGCGGGCACCGGCACACCGGCAAATTTGAGTTGGAGTCCGCTGTCCGCGCTGGCGGAGAGGACCACGCTGATACCGGAATCCGGGGTGTCGGAATCGAGGATCTGGAGATAGACGCCGGCCTCACCCGATTCAGGCACCACGACTTCGGCGGTGACCAACTGGGGAATGCGGTTGCTCACGATCGGGTTGCTGCCGCGGAGGAATTCCTGGAGGTTGGTCCAGCCATCGGCATCGGGGTCGTCGTTGGAGACGTCAACGCTGGTATCGAGGCCGTAGAGGCGTTTCCACCAGTCCGGGATGCCATCGTGGGCGGTGCTGATGCTGTCGCCGGCCACCAGCAGGTCGAGGCGGTTCTGGGTCGAGCGGCTGGCGAAGTTGAGCCCGTAAAACTCGACGCTGCCGTCCGGCAGGGTCGCCGGCGTGCCGTCGATGGTGATTTGCTGGACCTTGAAGGTGGTCGGCAGGGAACTGACCGATAGAAATTCGCCGATGCGGGTGGGATCGGGCAGGTAGGCCAGCGGCACTCTGAGGGAATAGGAATACGGCTTGGCGGCGCCGCTGCCGGTCGGTTGCAAATCCGTCTGCAGGGTGACGCTATTGGTCGGATCACTCTGATTGACGAAGGTCAGTTGCAGGTGACCGCCCTGCAGCAGGATGGTCTGGCCGCCGCCGGACTTGCGCACCTCGCCGTAGAACACGACATCGGATTCGGTGAAGCCCACGGCGCGGGCCGCCGGGCTGGTGACGAACAGGCCGCTGAGGATGGTGGCGGCGACGAGTACAAAGGAGGATTTCATCGGATGGCGTTGGCTATGAGGTTGAGGCCGCGTGTTCATTTACTGCCCATGGTGACAGTAGGTCAGGAAATACAGTTTGATGTCCGTGATCGTATTGGCGAGTTGCTCCAAGCCCGTCATGGGATCGCCGTGGAGATCGGCACCGGGAATGATGAGGAGCCACTCCGAGTTCCAAACCGAGCGGCCGATGAGGCGCGAGTCGGAGATCGTCTCGCTGTCGTCCACGGTGCCGCCTGCGTCATGATACATGCGGAAATCCCCGTGCCGGCGCAACTCCCCGAAGGCTCCATCCACGCCATCAAGCGTCGGGATGAAATCCGGTGAAGTCAGATTGCTTTGGTTGATGGTGAAGGGAATCGGGATGCGCTGTTCCACCACGCTCCATGAGCGCGTGACCGGCAGCGCTGAAGAGGAAGTTCGCAGATAATCGTTGCCGGCCGGGACCAGATAGGCGCGGGGTGTGGTCGAGAGCCCTGCGGCGGCGTAATTATCCAGCCAAACTCCGAAACTCTGAATCTTGGTGGCAAAATTGGCGGTGCTGTAACTGTGGTCTCCCGGGGCCAGTTGCTGGCCGAAGAAGTTGCGCCCGGCCTCGATGCAACTCGGAAACCGGATGACGATTCCCGGCTGCACGCCGGTGGCAAACGGCCGGCAGTGGCGGACGAACTCCGGCATCTGGTTGAGGTCAGGCACGATCCGCGCCTTGAGCGCGTCTTTCCAGCGATCGTCGCTTGCCGCCTCACCTCCGCCAGCGGCCCCGGGACCAATGCGGAACAACTCGCTGCGCAACGAGATTTTTTCGGTCTCCGCCTGCGGATTATTGATGCCGAGCTGGCCTTTGAGCACGTCGAAATTGCCCTTGAGCTGGGCGAGGATCTCGGCGAGACCGCCATGAGCCACCGACGGTTGGCCATCGCTCCAGGCTCCGAGTTGGCGCTCCTTGACGATGCTGTCGAGCAACGCACCCGGCGCGGCCGGATGGCCCGGATCGAGGCTGGTTTCGTAATCATACGCGCGTGCCGCCAACCAGGCATAACGCGCGGCGGCAGTGAACGACGTCTGGTACTTGCTCATCGCCTCGTTGCGCGACAGACGGAAGATCATGTCCTGATAGCGGTTCTTCTGGACCTTGGCGGCCAGTGTCTTGTTGAACGACTCGCGTTCCTTGAGCAAGCGGAAGCCCTCCGCCTGTGCGGTGATATACGCCTGGCGGTGGACTTCGAGGTTCTGCGCGGCCGCCCCGATCGCATCCCGCTTCGGGCGGTCGTTGACGCTGATGTTCTGCAACTCCTCGACCATGCCCTCCAACTCGGAAATCTGGTCGATCTGGTCGTTGTTGAGTTCAATTTTGAATTCCATCGCCTGTTGCACCGCGTTGGCAATTGACTCATTCAGATCCTTGAGAATCGACGCGTTGTCGCGGATGAAAGTCGCGATTTTTGACACCACACTCGCGATGCCGCGGCCGATCGAGGTGAAGTCATTGGAAAAGCCGACCACGACAGGCAGGCCGTCCTTGATCCCGTTGGCTGTTAGCACCGCGGCGTCGCTCGCATCGGACAGAATCGCAAACACGGTGTTGAGAGTGATCAGCTCGGCATTCAAATCCACGCGGGCCGCGCGGATCTTTTCGTGGTTTTGATTCTTCAGGTCGAAGAGTGCCAGTTGGCTGTCGAGGCGCTTGATCTTGTTTTCGAAATCCTTGAGGAAACCGACATACTCGCTGATGGCACTGTCGAGCGCGAACTCGTCGGCAAGCATATCCTGCAACGATCCCTGCACCTTGCCGTAGCTGGTGCGCTGGCCCCAACCATCCGCCGGGTTGACTTGGAACGCGTATTTCGAGGCGGTGTTGTAGGAAAGGCTCAGGTTGTCCAACTGGGTTTGCATTTCGTAGGTGCTGGAACCCAACAGGTCCGTAAAGGCCGATTTGAGACTACTGACACCAGCACTGCTGTAGAGGGCGACCATGCGCGGGTCGTCCATGTAGCCTTGGGCCTTTTTGTAAAGCGCGTTGAAATGCACCGTGGAGGCGTCGGTACTTGGCTTCAACTGGGGCACAAACTGATCGATCTTGGTCTTGTCGAGGTAGGCGAAGAGCAACGTGTCAGGTCCCAGATAGCCTTCGGGGTAGGCTTTGCCGAAGCCAATCGTGCCGTCGTAGGGCCGTCCGAAGATATCGATGAGGCGGTTGCGGTAGTCGAGGTCCTGGCTCATGGCTTCGTGGAGAAGACCGTCGGTATCGTCGGCCAGGGCGCGGAGCTTGTTGCCCGACTGGGTGGCGAAATCGAGCGTCGTGAGGGCGTTGACACCCGCGGTGACCGCACGCGTGTAAACCTGCTCGAACTGGCTTCTGCGATCGCCCCCGGAGGCGTTCGTATAAAACTCCAGATCGATGTCGAAGGCGATCGCGTCGGAGTCGAAGCCCAGCGGGTTCACGCCGCCGTTGGCTTCGTCCATGGCGACCTGGATTTCGTACAGGCCGCCGGCGACCTCACCGATTTCGTCCTCTGCGGCGGAGCGCTCAATCAAGTCGAGATTTTCCGGATTGGTGCCAGCGGCGGCGGCGGGGAGCAACGCGTTGGCCACCGCCCAGTCGAAGTAAGCGCCCTGTGCGGCACGGTGCGCCCATTCGGAAACGCCCCATGCGCGGGCCGGGTCGGCACCGTCGGTGTAGCCCTGCCACTGGCCGTCGGGATCCTGGGTGTAGTTCATACGGTAGGTGCCGCGCACGATGTCGCGGCCCGCGCGGGCCTTGCCGGCGGCGAGTCTGGCGAACGTTTTTTCGTCGAGGAAATCGACCTGGAGGACATTTTGCATCAGCGAATAGAGTTCCGAGCGGGCCTCCCAGGTGAAGCCCGGGGCTTGCAGCAAGGCGTAATGCATGCCCAGCGCGGAGAGGTAGTGGCCCCAGGCATCGCCGTGCCCCTGCGGATAGAGAATGCGCGCGTCATCCTCGTTGATGAAGCCGTCCTTGTTCGCGTCGTGGATGTTGTAGTTGACGTTATAAGCGGCCTCGCCGAGACCCTTGGCATAGTTCCAGAACAGGCGGTTGTAAACCGGGTAACTTTTGAGGAAATCGGTGCCCCGCAGCAGCGCGAGTTCCTCGTGCATCAGGTCAGGCTCCATGTTTTGGAAGGCAAACGTGTATGAGGCAACGCCGGCCATACCATCGTCGCCGTTGGCCGCGATGGTCGAATCCTGGGCATCGCTGTAAGCCTCGCTGGCCAGCAGTTCGTAGAGTACGGAAAGCCGGGTGGCGGCGAGCAGCAATGCCTGGTTGATGCCGTCGGTGGCGTTGCCGTTGGACGAGTTGTCGATGGAAAGTTCGCGGGCGCGGGCCAGCACGGTTTCGTAGAGTTCGATGAGGCCGGTGTTTTCGATGACGTTTTTGTCAGGGTTGAGCGCCACCTTGCCCGCGAACGGGCCGCCGGCGATCTGGATCTGGCTGCTGTAGGTGGCCGGCGTCTCATTGCTGAAGAAGTCGGTGTAGCGTGCCTCGTAGGGGTTGATGCGGTCGAGCACGCGCTTGACCCAGCCCATCACCAACTGCGGGATATAGCGCTTGCTGCCATCGGCCTGGAGTTGCGGCGAGTTGGCCGCGCCGGCCCACTGGAAGGGCGCCTTGCTAACCGGCGCCACGGTTCCCGGTTTCCAGGAGGCCGAGGGATTGGTGATTTCAAAGGGCACCAGCGTCCAGTTCGCCTCGGTCTTGTGGCGGTAGCGCATGAGGATGAGTTTGTCGGCGAGAACCACGTCCGGCCGGCCTTCAAACACAATCGAGTGGAGCCCGACGTGCTGGGCCGTGGGGTCGCTCAATAACGCCCGATCCTTTGGCAGGTATTCCTGCCAAAGCGAGTGGCCGCTGGCATCGGTTTGCGCGAGGGTACCGTCGGCGTGCACCTCGGCGGCCACCACATCGAGCGGGCCGGCGTCGCGGATCCACCATTCGTAATAGAGGTCGCCGGTGTTGGCGCCGAACTCGCCGTTGTGTTGCAGCGAGATTTTTTCGCTGAACGCGTCGGCCGCCTCGATCACCTTGATGGCGCCACGATAGCGATCCGGGATGATTTCGATGATGTGCAGGCTGACCGGTGCGCCGGACAACTCGCTGCGGTTGTTTTCGGCGATGGTGATGTAGAGCGAGCCGTTGGGGGCTTGGGTCAGCAAGCCCGGGCTGGGCACCAGAGCGGAGCCCACGCCGAAGCTATCGAGATGCACAAATGCCGGAGCCGGGGATGTGGCCAGTCCATACGAGCCCCCCGAAATTGACCAAAAGGCAGTCAGATCGAGCGGGTAGGCGTTAGGCACGGGCTTGATGCCCTGGAGGTTGTAAATCGGCAGACTGGCGTCGGTGTTGCCGCTTGGCACGGCATGCGGGTTTTGCGCCGTCAGATAGATCTTGTCGATCGCCGCGGTCCACGCCGAATCGGTCGCGAGGGCGCGGATGCGGGTGTGGTCGTCGGCGGTCATGACGTTGGGTTCGAGGATATTGAGCGGGTCGGGGCCGACGGTGAGTTTGGGGTCGCCGCTTTCCTTGTCATTGAGGCGGCCGCGGAAGACGAGCTTCCCGGCGAGCGAGTCGAAGTAGAAGCGCTTCTGCAGCGAGCCGGGCAAGTCCTTGAAATACCAGCGCTCGGCCACAATAAAGAGTTTGGAGCTTGAGGCCGGGGTGAACCCGGCACTGCCCATCTGGGCGGTGGTGAAGAGGTTCTCGCGCCGGTCCAAGGGCCGGATGATGCGCGCCGAAGTCGTACTCACGTCGTAACGATTGGTGGTGGCACCACCCAGAATCATGCTGGGCGTGGCGCTGTCGTAAATGACCTCGGCGGACGCCATCGCCACCAGTGCCGGCAGGCCGTTGGAGCCGGGGTTTTCACTGAAGTATTCGCCGCCCTGATAGGTGAGGGTTTCGCCGCGCTTGAGCTTGGGATAGTCCGAGCGCCAGAACGTCTCGTACACCACTTTCACCGGGTTGAGACTGGTGCCGGCGCCGGTGAAGCTCACGCCGTTGTCCGGCAGCCATGCCACCGGAGTGCCGGCCGCGGTGCCCGGCAGGAAGAAGTCGCCGCGGAACGGATAGAAGAACTGGTGGAAGAAACGCCCGTTGCCGGACACCACCCAGGCGTTGCTGTTGACGTCGCGCCAGAGGCTGCGCTGGTTGACACCGTTGACTTGCAGGCTGTTGCCGCGGGCGTCAAGCATGGCGACATTGCCGATGACGAGGTTGAGCGGATAGGGCGGGATCAGCAGGTCGCCGGCGTACACCGGGTAATCGAATTGATAGCTGAAGTTGAACGACTTGCCGGCATCCAGGGTGAGGAAGGCGTCGTCGGGATTGGCGGCGCTCTCGTAGGCCAGGCCGGGCGTGGCGGTGACCACGGCATTGGTGGGGCGCGGGAAGGCGACGGCTCCGGGGCGGGTCTTGAAAACCTGATAGGCCGCCATGTCCGGCTCCCCGGTCACCAGGTTGGTCACCCGCACCAGGACCCACGGATCGGAGGTGTAACTGGTGCTGGTGGCGTTGATGTCGTTCTGCAGCGCAAACGCGGCGAGCGGCGGATTGTTAGGCACATCGTCACCCAGATTCTTGACTTTCAAGGCCGCGCGGCCGGACGGTGCGGCGAGGGCATGCTCCTCGTTGGGGTTGTAGCCCGGGTGGGTGTTGTCAGGTTGGTTGTAAATCGTCAAATCGGTGAACCGGGCGAGGTCAAAGATTGCCTGCGGGCGGCCCTTTTGGTCCACCCCTTCCGAGCCGATCCGGCTGGCGACGTAGATCGCCTTGTCGGCGTGCGGGCCGTATTTGGGATAAATCACCTCGTCATAGCCGGCCGCCTCGTAGGGCCAGGCGACGTTGACATGCAGCAGCGGATCGCCGAGGAACGGATTTTCGTAATAGGCGACCTCGAGGCGCCGGTTGGGATCGGTGTAGAGTTTGCCGTGGTTGACCGGGAAGATGGCCCCCCAGGTGCCGATTTCGGCGGCCCGATTGTAGATGCCGGCATTGTAGTTGGAAACCGCATTGAGGATATAGCCGCTACCGCCGAAGTTGGCGTTGTCGAGCGTGCTTTCGAGGCGTGTGGCCACCTCCTGGATGTCGAGATGCGCCCAACTGGAGGCGTACACGCCGGTGGTATCGGCGGCGACCGGCCCGAGGCCGACATTGGCCAGCGTACCGTCATTGGCGAACGAACCAGCGGCCGGCGCGCCGGCAAAACTGAACCAAAGCTGCGGGGCAATGCTGCGCAACTGGGGGTTGGTCTTGAGGTCGCGCTGGGTTCGCAGTTTCAGCACTTCAGCCGATGAGAGCCAGCGGGCGTTGCCGGACGCCAGCGTGAACAGACGGAACTGATCGAGCTGCACCTGGCTATCGGGGCCGGCGCCGACGCCGATGCGCAAGCTGTTAGCAGTGACGGTGGCCGCAACGTCGGACATCGCCGATGCACCGCCCAACATCGCGGTCAGATACCCCTGCTCCTGACGCACGCCATCGACATACGCATCCAGGATGGTCACCGCGTAGCCGAAGAACGTGTCGCCAAAGACATGGACCACACAGTGATGCCAAGACGCACCGGTCCGGGGCAACGGCTGGCTCAGCGGCATGCCACGGTAAATGGTGGTCAGTGTCGAAGTCGCCGGGTCAAGGGTGACCTTCAGAGCGTCGGTCTTGGTGCTCAACACGGTGAGCGCCCCGGCGTCGGCGGCCAGGCCCTTGGCATTCAGCCAGAAGTCGATCACAAAATTGTTGCCGGGTGTCACGCTTGCGGGCGGCGGCGAGCCGCGCTGGATGATGCCGAAGCTGCCGTCCGTGGCGCTGGAACCGCCGAGCTTGAGCCCGCGCCGACCCAACACCAACTTCGGGTCGTCAGGCAGAATCGGATTGATCAGATCCGATTGGACCACCCGCACCGCAAGCTGCTCGTCGGCGGGCGTGCCGTCGGCTATTTCGTCGGGATTGGGCCGGTAGCTATAGAGCAGCACACAGCGCCCATTGCCCTGGGTGGCGAAGGGCACGCCGGGGGTCGCGTCATCCACGGTGGCTTTGGTGGCCCGGTCGGCGAAGGTCAACTGCTGGAACTTCCAGGCATCCGTGGTACTGAGGTCGAGCTTGGTCGGCGGGTTGCGGTCCGGGGTGGCGGCGTGACGGTGGCGGTAATGGGCGCCGGGCGCGGCGGGAAACGCGGCGTCCGCCGCGGCGAGCTGGGTAGTGGTGACGTAAGCCGGTGCGGCGCCGTAGCGCTTGCCGCCGGGCGACAGGCTGGGCGAAGCGTCGGGTGCCTTCATCTCACGCTCCGAGGCAAGAGCGACGGTGTCGTTGGGATAGCCGCTGACGATTTCGATCCGGTAGGTGGTGGTCGGATCGTTGGCATCCGGCCAATCGAATTGATAACTGCCAGGATGCACCGGAAGCAGGCAGGCTCCGAGTTGATCCCAGCGTTCCGAGGCACCGTTGGGAGTACCGTCCGGGACGTAAGGACCGACGCGCGTGAAGGTCCCGTTGGGACCGCGGTCGGCGGTGCGCAGGACCGCGCCGTCGGGCAGCGCGGGATTGGTCTGAACGTTCGGATTGTTTGCATCCAAGGACTGGCCGAGGGGGATTTCCGCCCGGAAAACAGTCGGCTGGAGCACGAAATGCGCCTCGGACGGAGAACCCGCGCTGAGCATCGGCGAAACCCGCGCGATGCGCAATCTGGATTGCGCATCGTTCACGGCGAGGTCGGTGAGGACCGAAATATCGGAACCCAGGCCCCCGAGGTCGCCAGTCGGCGCGCTTACGAAGTTGTGCATGGTCGAGCGACGATCGAAGGTCCGGTAGTAACTGCCGACCCGTACCGGAGCCCCCAGGTCGAGCCACACCTGATTGGCTGCGGCGCTGCCGTATGCGATTGACTTTACGGTGGCCGGCGTGTCGTTGTTGTAAAGAATGACGAACGACTCGAACAGCGGCGGATTGCCCTGCGTGGCATCGAGGGAGGTGGCGTCGAAGCGGTAGCGCACTTGGCCGGTCCAGGTCCAGCGCACCCGCAGCCAATCGCTGATGGTGACGTTTTCGGTGACGGCCCGGTTGCCCGCGCTGCCCACTGCCACAGCCGGCTTGTCCCTCCGCACGCCGTCCGTGCCGACGATGTTGAGTTGGTAGGACTGGGCGGTGTAGCGCAAGCCGGACAGGTCGAGACCCAAAGGGTCGAGGCCGGCAACGCGGTCCACCGAAGCGGAAAACTGGGTATTCTTGGTGACCCAGCTTCGCCCAACCACCGGATCGGGATTGCCGATGCCATTGCCAGCATCCACCGTGCCGCCGGCGGGGTTTTTGAATTCGACGAACACGGCAAATTCGAGGTCCCAGCGCCAAATGACCTTGAGGTCGCCAGTGACGGTCCGCTCGAAGAACCGCTCTGCGCCCGTGACGGTTTCCCCGTCAATCGCGTAGCCAAGGTTGCGCAACCGATACCGCGCGATGTTGGCGGCAGTGGGATCATTCGGGTCACCCATGTCCGCGAGTTCGGCAAACGCCTGGTTTAGATAGATGAATTCCGGTGCCTCAAAGCGTTGCACCGACTGGAAGATCGCATTGGTGGTGCCAATGGATGGGGTCAACAACGGGTTGCTCTTGCCGGCATCGACCAGAGCGCCATCCGGGTTGCGATACTGGCTTTCGACGGTGACCTTGACCGGCCGGGTAATGGTGATCGCCTTGCCGGCGAGACTGCCCACGCTTTCCTGTAACCCGAAATAGTATTGAAGCCCCGTGTTGCCCCAAGCAGCACCCAACGGTCCCTCGATGCCGATGGACAGCTCATTTCCTATCGCGGTAAGAGTGGGAATGGATTTGTACACAAACTTGATTTGATTGCTGCCTTCAAAGAGCTGGACCTGAAACGTCACTCGCACCGAGGGGGCCAGATATTGCCGCATGTCCTGCCATTGGATCACGCAAATCCGATTTGGGGCGGCCCCGAGCGTCGCATACAGGATATGCGGATCCACACCCGTGTTAGCACTCCCGTCGGCGGCGGTGAACGCCGTCATATCGGTGAAGAACGGCGCGATGAAATTGTGGGGCATTTCAGGCCCGAAAATCGCTTCCGGAGAATAGTCAACTGAACTGGCACCGAAAACCACCTCCCCGTTGGTGGAGGGAAAGCAGGACGTGTAGGTATTGGCATAATACGCAAATCCGAAGCCGATATCGATGTTTTGCGCGCCATCGTCACGGTTGGGAAGAGGGGTCAAGGTATGGACGCTGGTCCCCGACAGATTGGTGAGATCGATGAAGTTGTACTGCGACGAATCGCTGGAAACTGAATACTTGTAACCGAAGCTATCCGGCGTGTTTTCCGTGGTGGGCACGACCGCCGAGGTGATCGCAGTGGAAATGGCTAGGAAAAACACCGCTGAGAGCGCTGCCAGACAGGGGCGGAAGTGGCTTTGGTTCATGGCTTTTGAAGGTGGGAAATGAAGTGAGTGATGAAGAGTCATGGCGCTTGCCTATTGGGCTCCTTCGAGAGTGGCGACGGCATTGACGCGGTGCAGATCGAAGCGACCGGTGAGCGTGAGGTTGGTTTTGATGAGACCCTTGACGGTCTCGCTGTAGGTGCCGCGGAGGCGCTCGGCGAGGTCTTGGGTGGGATCAAAGACGAGGGTCAGTTCGCGGGTGATGCTCGGGCCCTTCGAGTGGTTCGGGTGGTAGGCGTGGCGGAACGGGTTGCTGCGGTGGAACGGATCAAGCGTGAGGGTGTTCGGATGGGTTTGCACCGTCTGACCGGCCCCGAGGGAGCCGCTCAGCGGGAGGGTCGGCAGGTATTTCTCCTTGAGTGCCGGCGGGCGGATGCCGCGGAACAGCAGGTACGCGTTGATCGCCGCGGAATCCACTGCGGCACGGTTCGCGTAGCGCCCGGCACCTGCCGTCCACGTGGTCGCAGGGCTGGTGGACTCGGCGACGATCATGTCGATGATGTCGTCCGAGGCCGCAGTGACCGGCGACTCGCTCTGGGCGGCCAGACTGGTGTCGCGCGGCATGTCGTAGGCAACCGCCTCAAGCCGCAGACCGGCGAGCTTGCCATTGCGGTCCTTGACGCCCTCAAAAAACGGGATTCTCGCCGGGTCCACCACCAACACGGGCACCGGCAGGGCCGCCGGATCGGCGGTCTTGGTTTGCATGATGGTGACCTGGGAAAGCAGGCGCACACTGCCGTCGGCGGCGCAATGCAGCAAAATGCGCAGCGGCGTGGAACCGGCGGCGGGTTGGGTGGGTGAACCGTTCACCACGATGCTGGTGACGGCATCGACACTGATGTCGCCGACCCACAGGCCGGTCACCGGGTTGGTGGTGGCCTGGACCGCAGCGGCCGCCGCCGGCGTGTCATTGTCGGTGGCGTTGACCGGGAGCCAGAACAGACTGCCCGCGCCGGTTTTGAGGCGATAGAGGTGGGTGCGGCCGCCAGCGCCAAAGGTGCCGGTGCGCCTGGCACCGAGCGTGAGGGTGGCGGTCATCTGCGGGGTGACCGTTTCACCGAGGCTGGCACCCGCCCCGGCGCCAGGTGAGGAATCGACCTGGTTGCCCCGCGTGTAGCCAAGGTTACTGGTGTTCGGGTTGACCGTGTAAAGCGCGAGCGAACCCGGTCCCGGACTGGCGGCGATCAGGTCGAGTCCGGGGCTGGCCGCGGCACTGCCCAGATTGGTGAACGCCACTTCCTTGAGGTCGAGTTCCAGCGCATCCACACCGGTGCCGACCGGCACGGCGTCGGCGGGGCCGCCGAAGTTCAATTGGCCGGTGATGGCTTGATCGAAATCGACCGCCACCGGACCCATGTATGTGGAGGGGCCGGCTGAGAAGACCCAATAAGCTTCGCCGGATCTCATCGTGTCGCTTGCCGCCACATGCTGCCAGGCACCTGTGGCAGCGTTGAGGCGGAAGAGTTTGGCGATTGGATGGGTGGTGCCCGATGGTCCGAAGAAGGCGGTGAACGTGGGAGTCCCATCCAGTCCGAAACCCACCAAATTGTAGCGGTCCGGGGTCCATGTCGGGCGGAAAAAGTGTGCCTTGCCGGTGATGGGCAGACTGAAGGTGGCGGTGCCGGCAGCCACCTGGATCAGATAGGGATGGTTGCCATACACCAAGGGCAGGTTGTTGATGCCTGCGGTGTCGGTCTTATTCCACTGTTGCCAGCCATCCTGGTTGAAGACGGGTGCGGATCCGCTGGTCCCGGTGTCCGTGCCAAACGGCGCCGCGCTGAAAAACTCGGCAAGCCCCGCCAGCGGCTTGGGCGTGGCGATGACCTGAATGGCGGCGTTGGCGAAAACGTCCTGGGGAGCTTTCGGCTGGCCGGCGTTGGGACCGGTGTCATAGGCCGGCTCGACTTCCAGCCAGACTGCGTTCCAGCCTGCGGACAGGGTTACGGGCTGCGTAACCGTCTGGGCGTGGGCGGAACCGGCCAGCAGGACGACGCCTGCCAGAATTGCGGCGACCAAAGGTGGAACGATGAGGAACGGGCGTTTCATGAGTGGGAGCGAGGGGTCAGGGTTGCGTCAGGCTGACATTGAGGTGGAGGAATTTGGCCTTGGCAGCGCCAAGCGGAACCGAGGCGCGGATCTGTCGGTGGACGCCGTCGTCGCTGAGAATCGCGGTGGTGACACCCGCCGCACTCCACGTCTGCAAGTCGCTTGACCACTCGGCCGTGTAGGTCAGGTCGCTCGCGGCAACAATCTGGGTGTAGGTGAAGGAGAGGGTTCCAGCGGCGAGTACCGGCAGCGGCTGCGCGCCCGGCGAAGCAAGGTTTGGATCCAGACCGAGGGCGTATTTGATGAGGTTGGGCATGCCGTCATGGCTCGGGTTGGCCAGCGGCCCGGCAATCAGCGGGTTGTTCGCGTCGCCACCGAAGCGGGCGCTCTGCCAACTCTGGAAAGGTGAGCCACCCGCCATGGCACCACTCAGTACCGAGCTGCTGGAGGTGCCGCCAGCGTTGGTGGCAATGGCAAGGAAGTAATAGGCGACGCCCGGATCCAGTCCGGTGAGCACTACGGATACGGGCACACCGACGCTGCCGCTGAGGCCGCTGGCGGCTGGCACCAGGACGGTGGTTGACACCAACTGGCGAAGGGTCGCGTGGGTGAGTTCCCCAACGAGTACGTCCCCCGCCGGAGTTGCCATCACCGCCACCGGGCTGTCGAACCGCGCGACTTCTCCCAATCCATCCAGCAGGCCGGCGGTTCCCGTTCCGGCCACGGTGGTGACGGTGCCATCGGGCGCGACCTTGCGAATCCGCTGGTTGCCCGTATCCGCGACGTAGAGGTTGCCGCTGGCATCACAGGTGAGGCCCGTCGGACTGGCAAAGCGGGCGGCACTGCCAACTCCATCCAGATAGCTGGCCGTCGCGAAGTTGCCGGCAAAGTCGCTTACCGTGCCGTCCGCCGCGATCCTGCGGATGAAATTACCGGCGCTGAAATAAACCACGCCGCCGGCGTTCACTGCGACGCCGCCCGGTTGCCCAGTGGTGCCCATCAAGGTGCCGACTGATCCGTCCAGGGCCACTTTGCGGATGGCCTGGTTGACCACGTCCGCGACGTAGAGGTTGCCGGCCGCATCGATAGCCAACCCTTTGGGAACATTGAAACGCGCACCACTGCCCACCCCGTCCGTATAGCCGGGATCGCCGAGGCCGCTATAGGTGCTCACTTGACCGTCCGGAGAAATCGCCCGGATGCGATGATTCTGGGAATCCGCGACGAACACGGTGCCGTCGTGGCCGACCACCACACCAACCGGCTCATTGAAGCGCGCGCCGCCGGCGGGACCGTCGAGAAAATCCGCCACACCGGTTCCTGCGTAGGTACTGACAACCCCGGCAGGGGTGATTTGCCGAATGCAGTGGTTAAGGGTGTCGGCAACATAGATGTTCCCGGCGGCATCGGTGGCCAGCCCCCGCGGCGCTTTGAAACGCGAGTCAGCGCTGGCGCCATCCACATGGCCGGGTGCCGCACCCGCCAGGGTGCTCACCCGCACCCCGTCGAAGCCGGGATTCGTCGAGTACTCGAACCACACCGCCGTGCTGCTGCCCAGCGGGTTGACGGTGGTGCTGAGGGTGACACCGGTGGCGGTCGCGTTGCTGGCCAGCACCGCCGCCACGGCGGGCGGGTTGAACACCACGCTGGTGACCGGGAAGGCGAAGGTGGTGCGCGCCGGATCATCGCTGGTGATTTCGATGTTGCCACCCAGCGTTCCCCCGGCGGTGGCGGCGAGAGTCACCGTGAAGTTTGCCGAGCTACCTGCGGCGATCACGCCGGTGCCACCGCTGCACTGGTAACCAACAGCCGACGCACCCACGGCGCTGACGTGCAGCGGCCATTCGCCGGCGTTGGCGATGGTGAAATGGCGGGTGACCGGCATGCCGAGTGGCGTGCTGCCGAAATCGACCGCGGCGGGTTGCGCATGGGTCAGCGCCGGCGACGCGGTGTCGGGGCCGTCAAACACGGAGATGGCCTGGGTGCTGGGGGTTGTGAAGCTGAGAATCGCCCCGGCGGCGGCGCCACCGGCGTTGGTTCCAGACGCCTGGAAGTAATAGGTCCCGCGGGACATCAAGGTCTCAGGGATCGCCATGCTCACCAGGCGAAGCCCGAAACCACTCGCAAGCGGGCTTGCCGTCAGCGTCGGCACTGCGGCGGCACGCCGGATCCGCCGCAGGTCGTGATTGCCCGTCTCGGTGACCAACAGACTGCCGTCGGCATCGACGGTGATGCCGCCGGGAAGGTTGAATTTGGCAGCCGTGGCGGGATACAGCGGGCCCACCGGGGTGTCGAGCCAGCCGGCAATTCCCGAACCGGCCAGCGTGCTCACCATGCCGTCGGCGGCGATGCGGCGAATGCGCTGGTCATCGCGATCCGTGACATAAAGCACGCCGCTGCCGTCCACGGCGATGCCGGCCGGCGTCGCGAATCCGGCGTCTCCCGCAGACCCGTCGGCGTAGCCCGCGACACTTGAACCGGCAAAGGTGCTGGTCTTGCCATCGGTCCCGATTTTCCGAATGCAATGGTTTTGGGAATCACTCACGAACAGGGCACCGCCCGCGCCAACCACCACCCCGAGCGGCACGTTGAACTGCGCGCTGGTGGCCGCGTCGTCGACCAATCCGGCGACGCCGGTACCCGCGACCGTCGACACCGTCCCGTCCGGGGCGATCATGCGGATCCGGTGGTTGCCGGAGTCGGCGACGTAAATATCTCCAACGGCATCGAGCGCCACCCCGGTCGGGAACAGGAATTTCGCCACCCCTGCCGCGCCATCGGCAAAGCCCGCCACTCCCGAACCGGCCACGGTCGAAACGCTGCCGCTCGGCGTGACCTTGCGAATCCGGTGGTTGTATTCATCCGCCACATAGAGCGTGCCGCCACTGTCCACGGCCACGCCTGACGGGTGGTCAAACCTGGCACTCGTGCCTGTGCCGGCATCGATGAAACCGGCCGTCGATCCCGCAAAGGTGCTCACCGTCCCGCCGGCGGCAATTCTGCGGATGCGGTGGTTGAGACGATCAACGACAAACACGTTGCCGCCGAAGCTGGCGACCCCCTCCGGCGTGTTGAAGCGGGCGCTGAGCGGATTGCTGGAATCCACATTGCCCGCCGTTACCGCCCCGGCACGCGTCGTCACCCCGTACGGTGCCAGCAAGTCCGGATCGGTCGAATAGGTGAATTTCACCGTCGTCGGACTGCCCACCGGATCGACCGTCGCGTTGAGAGTCGCTGCCGTAAGCGTCAGGTTGGTGGCGGCTTCGGTCACCACCGTCAGGGTGAGGGTGATGAAGCTGAGCGTGTCGCCATAAATCTTGCCGCGGCCGTTGGTCGCCACCGCCCGGTAATAGTAGGTCGTCGTCGGCAACAGCGGCCCGGGGATACTCCCGGACGCAGCCACATCGCTGGTGCCGCTGCCAGCCGCAGCCGGGGTCGCCGACACCGCAATCGGGACCACCAAATTCGGGTCGGTCGAATACTCGAAGCTGGTGGTCGTCGGACTGCCTTCCGGATTGACCGTCGCGTTGAGCGTCGCCGAGGTCGCGGTCAGATTGGTGGCATTGCCGGTCACCACACTCGGCGGCGCAATGAGCACAAAGCTTTGGCCCAGCGACTGCAACGTGCCGTCGGTCACCGAGCGCCAGCGGATGTAGTAGGTCGCCCCGGGATCCAGTCCGAGCGCCGCCGCATTGATCAACGCGCTCGCCGGCACGCCGAAACCATCCGGATCGGCACCAGCCAGCGTCGCGCTGACCTCGAGTCTGATGCGGACCCGCCGCAGCGTATGATTTTCGATATCGGCAACGATGAGGTTGCCGTCGGGGTCAACCAGCAGGCCCGAAGGACTGTGGAATTCGGCGAGCAAGGCGTTGCCATCCAGATAGCCCGCGGCGGCGGAGCCCAGCCCGGCCACGGTGGTGACCACTCCGGCGGACGTCACCATGCGGATCGCGTGGTTGCTTTCGTCTGACACGTAAACCAGGTTGCTGCTGCGGTCCACGGCCACGGCCACGGGGGAACTGAAGGTGCCGACACCGGCATTGGTAAAGCCGGCGCTGCCGTTACCCGCAACCGTGGAAACCACCAACGTCAGGTGATCAATCTTGCGGATGCGCTGGTTGTCGCGGTCGGCCACAAACAAGTTTCCGGCACTGTCCAAGTCCACGCCAAAGGGGGAGTTGAACTTGGCTGCCGTCGCCGCGCCGTCGAGGAACGCGGCCGCGCCGGTTCCGGCATAGGTACTGACCACTCCCGCGCTGGTCACCATGCGGATCCGGTGATTCAGCGTGTCGGCCACATAGACGTTGCCGCCGGAATCCAGGACCAGCCCTTGCGGATGGTTGAAACGTGCCGCCGTGCCAACTCCATTCAAGAATCCCGCAGTGCCGGACCCCGCCAGCGTCGTCACCGTCCACGGCTGGCCGTCGAGCAAGGGTCGCGTCAGCTTGCGGATGCGGTGATTGAAGGTGTCGGCCACGTAAAGGTTGTCGTCCGGGCCAACGGCCACGGCGGCGGGAAACGCGAAGCGGGCACTTGGACCGGAACCATTGGCGAAGCCGAAAGTAGTGGTGCCGGCAATGGTGGTCACATCTCCTGCCGGGCTGAGCATGCGGATCTGGTGGTTGTTGGTGTCGGCGATGAACACGTTGCCTTCGGCATCCTGCGCGACCCCCGAGGCATAACTGAACTGTGCCGCGGCCCGCGGGCCATCCGTCGAACCGGCGGTCCCGGTGCCCGCCAGCGTGCTGACCGTCACCAGGAAATTCGGGTCGCTGGAAATCTGGAATTTGACATTCGTGGCCCCCGGCACCCGCGCGTACACCGTCAGCCCGTCGAGGGTGAAGTTATCAGCAGCGGCTTCGTAGGCACCGATGTCCAGCCCACCGGCCAGATTCCGCGTGAAACCGCGTTGGTCGGTGAAGGGCGTGGCAGCCGAGACAACACCGACATCCAGCGCCGGACTGCCCGCCATCAACATCATCGTTTGGGTCGGCCCGCCATTGTCAGCCAGCGGCCCGAGGTGGGCGTCCAAGGGATCGGCCGCCGTACCGACCAGCGGACCTGCGGGAAACTCAACCGTAACCGCCGCGTTGTTGCCAACCAGGTTGGCTCCGGTGCTGACCAACATTGCGCCAGCATTGGCGATATCGGGTCCTTGGGTCGGGGCGCTATTGCCGGCAATGAGCGTGTTTTCGAGAGTGACGGCGCCGCCCTGGGTACGAATGCCCCCGCCTCTGGTGGCAGCGGTGTTGCCTGAGAGCGTGCAATTGATGAGGCTCAACGGCACCGCAAAGTTGAAGATGCCGCCTCCGAAGCCCTGCAGTCCGGTGGTGCCGAGCGAGGTATTGCCCGCCAGCGTACAACTTCTGAGCATCAGGGAAGAACCAGCATTGAGAATGCCCCCGCCGACGTCGTTGGCGGTGTTGCCGCTGACGGTCGATTGGATCAGCGATGCGATCCCGCCGCTATAGAGACCGCCGCCCCGGCCGCTGGTGAAACACGCGGAAATCGTGCAGTTGACCAGCGTGAGGGTGCCCGAATTGGCGATCCCGCCGCCACCGCCAGACCCGGTGTGACCGTGCGTCACCGTCAGATTTTGCAGCGCCAAATTGCCGCCGGACGCGACATTGAAGCCGCGCGAATTGTCACTGCCGCTCACCGTCACCCCTGAGCGGGTAATCTGCGAGCCCGGATGGATCGGATCGTTCTCCAGCCTGGCCACGCCGCTTGCATCAACCAGCTTCGAGGCATCCAGAAACACCGTCCGGTTGGCACTCACGGCCAGTTCGCCATTGGTCAGCAACGCAATCGTGCTGGATGCCGATGCCAGGTTGAACAAAATCCGGTCGCCCGGTACCGTCGCGTTCGCCAGCGCCAGGCGCAGGGAACCGGCACTGGAGTCGCCAAGGTTGTTGGACACGAGGAGCGCCCGGCCCGCTTCCACCGCGCCGAGGTCCGCCACGGCGGTGCCGCTGCCACCCGGGGTTTTGCCATCGAGCACCCGCGGAAAACCGCGCTGGTCGACGGACAGGCTGGTGGCGCCGCCGGCGTTGATGGCCGGACTGCCCACCAGGGGGGGCATCGTCGGCGTCGGGCCGCCGTAATTGCCCAGCGGGGCGAGCCGCGGGTCGATTGGCGCGGCGGCAGTGCCCGCGAGGGGTCCGGCGGGAAATTGCGTGGCGACGGTGCTGTTGATACCGACCAGATTGATCCCGCTGGGCGTGAGGCTACCGGTCCACAACGCGATGTCCGCGGTCAAAGGTGAGACGTTTCTGGCAACGATCGTATTGTTCAAGGCGGCCGTACCGCCATACACCGCCATGCCGCCGGCATCCGTGGCGGCCCTATTGCCGGTGAGGGTCGTGTGGGTCAGGGATACGACGCCGCTTGACAGGATCCCGCCGCCGAAATTCGCCGAATTGTTCGACACGGTGCAGTTGGTCAGGCTCAGGTTCCCGGTGGCGGATTCATTGTAAATCGCTCCGCCGTAGTTGGCCGTGGTGTTGCCCGCCAAGGTTGTCCGATTCAGCGTCAAGGTTCCGGCGTTGAAGATGCCGCCGCCGTGACCACCCGCATTGCCCCCGGTGATGGTGAGGCGGGCCAACGCCACGACGCTGCCACTGGCGATGTTGAACACGCGCGAGGCGTGGTTGCCGGAAATGGTGAGTCCGGTGCTGAGGTTCACCCCGTAAATGGTTAGGTTCTTGCTGATCAGCAATTCCGTGCCGCCCAGGGTGACGGTTCCGCCATCGATGGCGGGCTCAAAGATGATGGTGCTGCCGGACGGGGCGTCGGCAATCGCCTGGCGCAACGATCCGGCACCGGAATCCGCGAGGGTGTTCACCCGCATCGGCGCAAACAGCACCACATCATTGCCCCCCCCGCCCACATAGCTGACAAATAACGCCACCCCGTTGAAGGTGATGGTGGCACCTTCGGCCAGTCCGTTGAAGGTGCCGGTGATGGCATCCGTGCCGTCGTTGACCACCAGCGTGAACACCTGGCCCGGAGTCGGAACCAGGCTACCGCTAAGCGAGAGGGTGGCACCACCGAGATTCACACTGCCGTTGGCTTTGATTTGGTCGTACCCGCTCCCCGCCGCCGCGCCGTTGATTTCAATCAGCAGCTTGGCTCCGCTGTTGAAAACGGTGTTGCCGTTGACCGTGAAAATTCCCGTGCCGGCGTCGCCCGGTGCCACCACACCGCCCGTGTTCACGGTCAGCGCCCCGAGTACCGAACCCTGCGTCCCGGCGGCGTTGCCGCCACTCAGCGTGCCGGTGCCGCTCACCGTGACCGGCCCCACGCCGGTGGCACTCACCCCAGCGGCAATGGTATCGTTGGCGCTGAGCGTGCCTGCCGAGACGGTCGTGCCGCCGGTGTAACTGCTGGCACCGCTGAGGGTCAGCACGCCGGCACCGACTTTCGCCAGGCTGCCCGGACCGCTGAGAACACCCGCATAGGCCGTGCTCGCGGCGTTGGCACCAACGGAAAGCGTGATGGCGGCGTTCGACAGGTTCTGGAGCGCGATGCTGCCCGCCGCTTCAAGCCCGCCGACGTTGAACGTGGCGATGCCGGTGTTGAATTTCACGGCATTGCCGAGGTTCGGATGGAGGCTGCTGTTCTGGAGGGCGTTGGCGTGGTTGAGCTGAAGGATGCCGCCGTTGACGGTCGTCCTGCCGTTGAACGTGTTTGCGCCGCCGAGCGTGAGCGTGCCGCTGCCAAACTTGGTCAGACCCGCCACCGCCGCGCCGCTCCCGCTTGCCGCAATGACTCCGGTGAACGTGCTGTTGGAACTGTCAACGCCGACGATCAGACCGCCGTCCTGCAAGTTCACATTTCCCGCGCCGCCGAGAGAATTGACGACGAGATCCGAATTGACGGTCAGACCGTTGACCAGGCCCGAGTCAATATCCTCCATCACCACGTTGCCCGGACCGCTGATCTGCGCATTCATGCCGTAGCCGCCAATGCCCTGATAGTACGCGGTGACAAGGGTGTGTGCGCCGGTGCCCAGCGTGATGCTGCCGCTGCGCGTGGTGACGCCTTGGGAGAAGTTGTTATTGACCACCAGAGTGCCATCGACCCACAGCATGCTGCCGTCGTCGGTCGAGGTATTGAAGGTGTAGGTGCCGGCGTTGGTCACATTGAGAATGCCGGAGCAGTAGCTTTCCATATTAGTGACCCCACTGTTAAAGGGCGGCGGGAAACCCGCACCGTCCGTGCCGAAGTTGAGCGTCGGGGCATTCGTTACCAGGTTGGGCGTGCCGAGCGCACCCAGATGGGCGCCCAGCGTGTCGAGCGAATTGAAATTCGCAGCCACCGGCGCGGTGTTGAAATACAAACTTGCCAGACCAGCGACGCCTCCGACATTGAGCGTTCCCGCCACACTGATTGCGCCGCCACCAAGACCGCGTCCCGCTGTGGTGATCGCCCCGCCACTGATGGTCGTGGTGCCGCCATAGGAATTGGTGCCCGCCAGTGTCAGGGTGCCGGTGCCGCTCTTGACCAGCGAGCCCGTGCCGGTGACCAGCCCGGCAAAAGTCGTGTTGGCCGACTGGTTGAGGGTCACCGCCGCACCATTGAGGTTCAATGTGGCCACGCCGGAACCCAGCGCACCGCTCTGCAGCGAGGTGAGCGTCTGGGCACTGCTCAGAATGGCCGTCGAGGCCACCGCGCCAGTGGTGGTCAACGTCAGCGGCCCGGGGGCGGCACCGCTGAGGGTGCCACCGGCGACGGTCGTGCCGCCGGTGTACGTATTGGCACCCGTCAGCGTCAGCGCTCCACTGCCGGTTTTGACGAGCGAGCCCGCACCGGCGATGACTCCGGCAAATGTCGTGTTGACCGCCTGATTGACCGTCAGCGCCCCGGCGTTGAGGGTCACCGTGGCCGTGCCGCTGCCCAGCGCGCCGGTGGCCAGCGAGCCGATGGTCTGGGCACTGTTGAGAGCCACTTCGGAGGCGACCGAACCGGTGGTGTTCAAAGTCAGGCTGCCGGTGGCTGCACCGAGGGTGGTCGTGGCGGCGACGTTAAGGGTGCCGGCATTGACGGTAGTGCCCAGGGCATAGGTGTTCGGGGCACCCGCCCCCAAGGTCATGCCGGTGGGGCCTTGGCCGCTGCTGCTTGGGTTGCCGGTGAAATTGATGCCGCCGTTGGCGACGACGGGATAAACAATCAGAGAACCCGGGGTGGCGGTGTTGGGCGGCCCCCCCGTACCTTGGCCGGCGACAGTGATGTTGCGCACCGCCCCGCCGAGGTTGAGCGTGCCGCCCGCTCCTGCGGCAATGGTGGCACCGCGGGCATTGCCGGGAAGGGCCGTCACGTCGAGCAGGCTGAGGGAGCCGTTCAGCGTGAGCGTCCCCGTGCCGACGTCCACCACCGTATTCATCCCGTTGTACTGTCCGTAAATCGTCAGGCTGGAGATCGTGTGGGCGAAGCCGCCGGTGTTGAAGCGAGCGTCACTGTAAATGGCCGGCTGCCCGATGGTCAGGGCTGTGCCGCTGGGCAACGCGTTGGAGACTCCGGCCGTGATGGCTCCGCCGGAGCTGGAGCCGTTGCCAAATAGGGTCGTGCTTCCGGTGTAGGTGTTGGCACTCGTCAGCGTTTGCGTGCCGGTACCGGTCTTGACAAAATTGCCCGCCGCACTCGAATCAGTCAGAAGGCCGCCAAACGAGCCGCTGCCATTATCGACGCCGAACGTGAAGTTGGCATAACCGGCACCCGGGTAGCCGCTCCTGATCGTGCCGGTGCCGGTGAGCGCGTCGACCCGCACGTTGGCTTCCACGCCATTGAAGACCGCGCCTGAGGCCACATTGAGATCCGCCAGGTTGTTCGTCCACACTTCGTTCCCGTTCGAACCGCCCGTCAACTGGCCGCCTTGCACGTCAATCAGCCCTCCCGAACCAAGCGCGAAGGCAGCGGCACCCGTTCCCCACTGAGCGGTGCCCGCGCCCGTCTTGCGCAACGTTCCGCTGCCGCTGAAACTCGTGGTCGTGTAGTCGCGCGTCCCGCTCGCGACGTTGAGTTCCAAGGCGGCCCCGTTCGAAATGGCATGAGCCGCCGCGTTGTACGGGCCTTGCAGCACCAGGGAACCGGAACTCACCGTCGTCGCACCCGCGACTGTCAATGTATTGGCCCCGCCGATGGTCACCGCCGCCCCGTCTTGGACCGTCAGATTGTGGACCGTGAAATCCTGGCCCAGCGTGGTGGTCTTGTTCGCCGCCCCGGTGGCGGAAAAAATCACGTCCATCGGCGCGTTCGGAATGGCGGTGGCAACCGTTCCGGCTTGGTCCAATGTCCAGTTCGCGGCGGACCAGAGGCCATTGGTATTGCCTTTCCAATAGACCGCGCTACTGAAGAGAAATCCGCCAATCGCCGCCGAGGCCGAAGTGCTGGAAAAGACACCCGCGCTCCCATTCAGCCAGAAACCCATCGGCTGGCCGGCCGCGACGGGGAACGCGGCCGCACCGTTTTGGTTCGCGGCACCATTGTTGGTGAGTTGTATGAGGTTGCCATTTTGCACAAAACCAAATTGATTTTCAGTCGGATCCGGAGTGCCAAACGCCCAATTGAAAACCACCCGGCCGTTCGCCGGCGCCGCTCGCAGAAATCGCAGGGCATTGCTCCCTTGAAACACGCTCACCGACCCATTGAGCTGGATGGAAGCCGGAGGGTTGCTGCCATTCAAATCGCCCCCCGTAAGTTGGAAGTTCCCAGGGGCAAAGTCGCCGGAAAAATCCGCCATCACCGGCTCACAACCGACAGCGAGGCCAAGAAGGCCGGTGATGAGGAGGCCGGCGCTGCGGCGGCGATAGGTCAAAATACGAATCTTCATGGGTCGGCGGGGATGGCGGTGAAGCAGCAGGCAAATGAGGATGAATCAGATGTTCAGGAACGGCTGCTAGAGGCGTCCCGGCTATCGGGGCGGAACCCCGCCACCAGGGATCGGGAACCCGCATCGGGAACGTGATTTCATTGGCATGTGACTGTGAATCGAATCTCGGAATTGCTTTGCGGCTTCATTGCCAATCCAGTGCCACGGCTTCTGCCCGAGTCACCATTTCGGCGTTGAAGCAATCAGTTAATCCCGAAAATTCGCGTAATCAAGAAATAAATAAAAAAAATTCTTTAGATGACTCCTGTAGACCACTTCATACGAAAGCACCCCTTGCTGACGATGGCGTCGTGCCGTTGGAATTCCAGCAGGTTGTGGTCGCTCACGTCGCCGACGGCGGGCGTTTCAACGTGATGCCCAACCGGGGCGGCACTGTCGTTGGTGACGACTTCAGCCTCCACCACGACCGGAGCCTCCGCTTGCTGCACAGCCGTGCGTGAAGACCATGGTTTCCTGGGTTTGACCGGCATGGCCGCAAGTTCCGGTGGCGCGGGCACATGGCCCACAGAGGTTTCGTTCGGGGACTGGTCGACCCTTGAAGGAATGCCCCGGGCTCTTCCTCGCTCGCCCCCTCATCCTTCGACATTATCCCGAGTTCATGCACAAATGAGGCGTGGGCTCATGCGGTGCTTTCACCTTGACACCGTTTGCAGGAACCCTTTCATCAGCACTCATGGCCATGAGACTTCATCCGCTTTTCCTTGTGCCGGCAATGTGTCTCTTCCTCACCTCTCTTCAGGCCCGGATATGGACGTCTGCCGATGGAACCCAGAAGATCATCAATACCCTGGTCAAGAATCTTCCGGTCGATAAGGAACGCATCTATATCACCGGATATTCCATGGGCGGTTTCGGAACATTCGACATCGTGGCCAGGGAACCCAAACTCTTTGCCGCCGCGGTTCCGGTTTCCGGCGGGGGTAATCCCGCAACGGCCGCCAGCATGAAGCGGGTACCCTTCTGGGTCTTCCACGGCGACGCCGACACCGTGGTCAATGTCGAGCAAAGCCGGAAAATGGTCGAAGCACTCAAGAAGGCCGGAGGCAAGGCCGATTACACCGAAATCCCGGGCGCCGGCCACGGCATCATCGGCCAGGTTTATCAGGATCAAAAACTGCACGAGTGGATGTTTGACCAGACCAAGGGGAAGAAGGCGGCAAAATAGCCGGCCGCCCTGACAAAATGTTGGTCCGAAATCAACACGACAATGCGCGACTACACTGAACAAATCGAACAGTTCTGACCACGCCCTCCCATGACCCGCGACGAACTCATCGCCAAAATCCACAAGGTCGAGGCCTTGTTCAAATCCACCCGGTCGCAAGGCGAGATGCAGGCGGCGCGCGGTGCGCTCGAACGCCTCCACGCCCAGCTTGCCGCCGCACCGCAGCCTGCGGCGGAGTTCAAGTTCACTCTGACCGATCCCTGGAAACGCCAACTCTTCCTGGCACTGGTCCGCCGTCACGGCCTCCAGCCGTACCGCCGCCCGCGCCAGCGTTATGCCACGGTCATGGTCCGCCTCCAGCGCGAGTTCCTCGATGAAATCCTGTGGCCGGAGTATTTGCAGCTTTCGCAACTGCTTCATGACTACCTCAATGAGGCCACCCGTGACGTCATCAGCCGGGCCGTTCACCGCGATCTATCAGAAGCCGCCGAGATGCCCGGTCTTGGCGATTCACAGCAATGACCGGCACGCCATGACCAAACCACCGGACATCAGGGAGTCGCCGTTTTCGGTGCTCGTCGGGACCAACCCCGATCTCAGCGCACTGCGGCGGGAATATGCCGGCAGGACGGCGACGGAGCGCCGCCGGGCCGCGGACTTCATCTATTCCCAGGCGATCGCCTCACAGTTGTTTCGCGGGTTTGCTCCGGACGCGGGCGGTGGGGACGGGATTTCCGGAACCATGGCCGCCCTGGCGATCGATCCCGATTTCGCGCCGACCCTGCTCGCCGTAGGAAGCATCGAGCACCAACTCGGCCGCCATGAGGAAGCGATGAAGCATTTCCTGCACCTGACCGAATTGACCAACGAGACCGGGGACCTGGCCGGGATCATCGACAAGGCCGCACAGTTCCTGATCGATGCCAGCGACCTCGCGCGGGCGGAACGCCTGTTTGGTGAGGCCGTCAGGGCGTTCCCGGACGTTGCCTTGTATCACAGCGGCCTTGGCTACTGTGCCGGCAAGCAGGGGCGGAAGGCGGAGGCGCTTGCGCATGCCAGGAAGGCCGTGGAGCTGGAACCGGACAACGCCGTGTGTCTGGGCGATCTGGGCTGGGCGCTGATTGACGCGGGGTGCCTGGACGAAGCGGAAGCACCCCTGCGCAGGGCCGTCGCCCTGGCGCCCGGGAAAACCATGGCCGAGGGGAACCTGGCATATCTCGAACGGCTGATCGGAAAACGGCCTGGTGACAGTCCCGGAACCCCGACAAGCTGAATCCATCCGCGCATGCCGTTGCAGGGGTTTGCCGCCAGACGTTCCATCACCTAACACCTTCCATAACACCGACAATACTGCCACCTAACAGGAAAGGAGCATTGCCGGGTGTTGGTGCAAGAGCCTCACCGAGTATGGAAGCGGAGATTCCATCCTTGCGGCAGCCTCATCAGCGGTACAGGTGGAGTAAATAAGAAATAGTGTGTATAGCTTTCGATCACAGCGACTGAAAGACATTATGGAATAAGGAAATACGGGCGGCGCTTAGCCACTCGTCGGTTTTCGCCCACCGGTCGAAACGTTCCACCTTGACGTCGATGTCCGGGAAGCGCGGGCCGGGGTCGGTCATCGGGAAAAAATTTTCCAGCAGGACGCCCATGGCCGGAAGCGATCGCACGTCGGGTGCCGGGGGGAGCCCGTCAGGCAGGGCATCCGGCTTGCCGGCGAGTGCGCTGCCGATTTTCCGGAGGAGGTCGAGTTCGTGCGGGCGTGTGGTGAGGTCCGCGGGTTCACGCTGCAACTCGGCGCGGGAATCGCTCGCGTCGGTGCGTGGGGCAGGGGTGCCGGTGTTCGGCTTGAGAAGAATTTTCAGCGCTGCCACGAGGTTGCCGGACTTTTCCAGGCGGATGGCCTCCAGAATTTCCAAGCGCCGGGGCAACTTGGCGGCGAGATCGGGGAAGCGCTTGAGCTGCCGTTCATACCACGGCGATGCCTTGGTGGTGCCGCTGCCTTCCAGTAGGACGATCAGATAGCCGATCGTGGCGTTCACGCTCATGTCAGCCGGCGGAAACTCCGTGTCGGCAGACGTCATCGAGTGGATTTCCCGGGCGACGCGGGTGAGCGCGCGCGGGTCGGTGATACGCGGGAGAAACTCGAGCCAATCCACGGGCGTTGCCTGCTTTTTGAGGAAATTGATTTCAAGCTCGATCGCCTGTTCCGATAGATGCAGCCGGATGGACTCGTCGAGCGCGCGCCAATCCCTGTAAACCGCAGTGATCATCTCGGAGCGATAGTCGCGAAAGCAGGAGATCAGATTGGCGCGGGTTTGGACGGAGAGACGGGCCGGATTCAAGGCGCGGATTTCGCCGTAATTGTTAGATAGTGACGCGACGAGCAGGTTGCGCCAGTTGGGCGTTTCGCTGTTGGTGATTGGCTTGCGGGCGGTAGCGCGTTCGTAGAGCAACGCCAGCGTGTCGAGGCGCCCGGGTCCCCGCGCGGTGAGTTCCCGGAGCGTTTCCAGGCGGCGATTCTCATCGAGCGTGTCGAAGGCCGCAGCGGCTTGCTGGAGGTGCCATGGGAGCCGGGTGTCGATGCCGCGCATTTCCATGAGCAAGCGGGAGGCGCGGGCGGCGAGCCATGGGTCGGGGTGCTTGGCGAGTTCAACGAGCACGGCCTCGGATGCCGCGCCACCGGCTGCGAGATCCGCGGCGGCCTTCTGGCGGATGGCAGGGACATCGCTGCCAAGTCCGGCTGCCCACTGGTCCACCGATGTTTCCCCGGCGCCGGAAGAAACGAGGGCGAGAAGCGCGGCGGCGAGGGCGGGAAGCGACGGTATGCACGGAAGATGCCTCATGGCGGATGGCAACCTGAAGTCGTGATGAGGCGGGCGCAAGAAATTTCCGAATCCATAACAGACTGAGGCATTTCCGACTCATCGGGAAACCGATTGTGAAATATTCTCACCAACTTTCTTGTTGTGACAGAACGGTTGGGAATTTTGGACGTCGGAGAACTTTCCCATGAATCTTAGCAATTCCATTATTGCTAGGAAATTGCTTTTGGGGTGAAGGCCGTTGAAAGAGCCGGTGGCCGGACCGGAGGGCGGGGGATGCTGCGTGTTCGCCTTCTGCATCGGCTGGGCACGGGTCCACCAACTCGACATCCCGTGCGGCCGCCATGCCCGCCAGGATCACGGCTCAGGTGTATCCGAGAACCCTTGGGTGGCATCGCCCTCAGCATGGAGACCGCCACGGTCTTCCGCCTTGCCGCCCTCCGTTACGAATCCGAGTTAAGCACCCTATTTGAGCAGGCCCTTCAGGTGCTCGATGTATTTCTCCGGTCCGCCTTCCTGATAGCCGGTGCTGGCGACTTTCTTGCCGTCGGAGTTGAGCAGAATGATGGTCGGGTAACCCTCGATCTTGTACTCTTGCTGCAGCTTCGCGTTCTGTTCGGTTTCCTCCTTGGGCAATTGCTTGGTTTGCGGAAAATCGACTTCGACCAGCACCAGATTGTCCTTGGCGTACTTCTCGAACTCGGGCGTCGAGAAAACCTCCTTCTTCAGCCGGATGCACCAACCACACCAGTCGGAGCCGGTGAAATCCAGCAGCATCGGCTTCTTTTCATCCTTGGCGCGCTTCTTGGCGACCTCGAAGTCGGTTTCCCACTTGAAGACGCCGACCGGGGCGGCTTTGGCGGCGGCTTGCGCGGCGGCGAACTTCTGGTCGTCCTCGCTCAGCCGGCTCAGGGGGACTTTCACCGTGGCGCCAGTTGACCGGGCGATCACGACGTTCTCCCCCTCGGTGCGGACGTATTCGCCCGTGATGGTACGGTCGGACCCGGCTTCCTTCCAGGTGCGGGCGTCAGCGGCGACAGCGAGAAGGACAAACAAGAGGCATTGCAGGGATTGTTTCATGCTTGGTGGCGGCGGGTGGGTGTTGGGCACCGGGTTCATGGCGCTTTGCTCCCGGAAGCTGACAATAGCCTTGCGGTCCGCCGTGCCAAGGAGAATCGCGCGACACAGAACAATCTCACAGCCCGCTTCTGCCGGGGGCGGACCCGCGCAACCGGAAAGGGGGACGACCACGCCGGCTTGCCCCAACCATTGTCCTCCGACCTTGCAACGAATTGGGCGGAAACAGTCATGCATCAACTCTGCGAGCCCGGAGCCATTAGTGATCGACAGGCCACCAAATGGTTTTCATGGGGTTCCCGGCTTTCAGGAAACCGCCCCTTCGAGCCGTCGGCGATAGCTTTCGACGGCCTGGGTCCAGATCCAATGGATGCTTTCGGCGGGGCGCAGCCATACCGAGCGGTGCATGTGGAGCATCGCCGGAGCGAGATAGAGCAATTCGGTTAGGTCGCGTTCGCTCATCGCGCGCGGCCCCTCGCTGAGGCAGCGTTCGGCCAGATCGAGTGCGGGTTCGGACATTCGCGCCGGATCTAACAAAGAGACGTGAACCCCGTTGACGTAGGGATCGACCACCGCGGCGATAATGCCCTGGCGGCCTTCGTGGGTGGCACTGAGGGCGGGATCGAGCGCGGCGGTGGCGGCATCGGCGAGCCGGAGGACCGCGGGCAGGTTGAGTTCCTCGGGCGTGGCAAGGAGTTTGCGGGCGGCCATGGCGCGACCGTAGCGGGCACGGCTGGTCCAGACCGAGACGGGAATGGAAAGCGTTAGACCGAGCAGGATGGGCGACATCCAGGCGGCGAAGGTGAGATTGATGCTGAGGGCCACCGCCGTCCAGACGATGCCGAGCAGGGTCGGGACGGCATGGAAGCGGATGGCATCGCGCCATGCGGTGCCGTCGGCCTCGCGGCTTTGGGTGCCCCATGCGACCGAGCGACCGAGCAGGATGCTGAGCACGATCATGGTATGTGCGACCATCACGCAGGGGGCGAGGAGCATTGAAACGAGGGTTTCGATCATGGCGCCGCAGAGGAGCCGGATCACGCCACCGAAGGACCGGCGGATCTGGCGGGTGAAGATGGCCGCGCCGACGGCCAACATTTTTGGCAGGAACAACAGGCAGAGAATGGCCAGCGCCAGAATCAGGCTTTGGGTGAGGGCGTCGATATGAAACCACTGGCCGACGTGGCCTGGAATGGATAGATTACTCAGGCCGCTGAAGCGGCGGTCCCAGGCGAGCCAGGTGCTTTGCAGCAGGAAGAGGAACCAGATCGGGGAGGCCAGATAGGCCATGATGCCCATGAACAATTGCACGCGGGCGGGGAATGGGAGTTTGCGGGCGAAGATGAGCCACAGGTGTTGGAGATTGCCCTGGCACCAGCGGCGGTCGCGCTTGAGGTGGTCGATGAGGGTGGGGGGGGCCTCCTCGTAGGTGCCCTCGATGTCCCAGGCGAGCCAGACTTCCCAGCCCGCTCTAACCATTAGGGCGGCCTCCACGAAGTCATGGCTCAGGATGCGCCCGCCGAAGGGTTCGCGGCCCGGCAGCGCGGGCAGTTCGCAGCACTCGGAAAACGGTTGCAGGCGGATCAACGCATTGTGGCCCCAATAGCTGCCGCCATCGAGTTGCCAGAAGTTGAGCCCGCGAATGAACAGCGGACCGTAGAGGCGCATCGCGAATTGTTGGAGACGGGTGAACACCGAGGCCCCGCGGATCAGGCGGGGCGGGGTCTGGAGAATGCCGAGACGCGGATAGAGTTCCATCACCCGGGCCATTTTGACGATGTCCGGCCCGTCCATCAGGCTGTCGGCATCCAGCACCAGCATGCCTTGGTAGGCGCCGCCCCAGGAGCGGACGAAGTCGGCGATGTTGCCGGCCTTGCGGTTGTCGTTGGACTTACGACGGCGATAGTAGATGCGGCCGAAGCCGTCGAGGCGGCGGCAGAGGTTGGTCCAGGCGGTTTCCTCCAGCACCCAGAGGTCGAGGTCGCGGGTATCGCTGAGGATGAAGAAATCGAAGGCGGCGAGTTGGCCGGTGGCCTGGAGCGAGCGATGGATGGCCTCGATGCGGGCGCAGACGCGGAGGCAGTCTTCGTTGTAGATGGGCATGACCACGGCGAAGCGCATGGTCAGCGGCTCGTGTCGACCGTCGGCGAGGCGGGTGAGGCGCGCGGTGTCGCGGCGGCCGCAGAGGATGGCGATGGCGCCGAACAAGGCGTGGAACGAGCCGAGAGTGAGCAAGCCGTTGAGCACGAAGAACACGGCCAACAGCAGGTAGTGCGAGCGTTGAAAACCCATCCGCCAGAACAGGTCGCCCAGCCAGAAACAGGCGGCGAGATTGACCAGCGACACGCTGCTGAAAAACACCAGGCGGCGCACAAAGCGCCGGAACCCGCCGAAAAACGGGCGGCTGGCATCACGCGTGGCTGGCTCGGGTGTTTCCATCAGTCAAGAAAAACGAACCATAGGAGAGCGGAAATGAGTGCCAGCAGCAGCGTTACGAACATCGAGCGAACGATCGGGCGGCGGTCCATGGAGTCCCACCAGTGCGCGGCGTTCTGGCCAAAGGCATTGAGTTCCAGCGGCTTGGCAACCATCGGCAGGCCGGCGAAATTCGGACCGGCGGCCAGATAGGAACTGCGCATCGCCGCGACAAACTCGTCCGGCCAGGGCGGCGGCGTGAGAAACACGCCCTGCCATTGGTCCGGCATGCCGGTGAGCAGCAGGGCGAGGCGGCCGCGGGCGGCGAGCCGGCTGTTTTCCAGCGGCTCGGCCAACACGTCTTGGGTCCATGCGGAAATTTCCGCCAGCGTTTCCTCCATCGCGAGCACGCGGGCGGGTTTGCCCGGCTCATCGACCTTGCGGGCGGAGGCGCGCCACAGCACGCGGCGGACCAATTCGGCGACGAGCAGGCGGTTGCGCAGCCGCAGTGCCTGGAAATAGGCTTCCACCGCGGCGTAGGCCTCCTCCCACTCCTTGAGTTCCGCCTCGCTGAGAGGATTGAGCGTTTCTAAGGGATGATGCGGTAGGCCCATGTTTCAGTTAGGAAATCATCACCGCGCTTGAGACAGGCGCGCAGTTCGATGGGCCCGAGATCGGCGAGTTTGCCGCCCGCTGCGGCGGGGGTGATTTGGAATCCCAGGCGCCACTGGCCGGGGCTCATCGCCTGGACGGCGGCGCCTTGGATTTTGACGGTGGCGGCGGCATTTCCCAGCACCTGGATAAACGGCTCGGGATCTTTTTCACCGGTTTTGTCAAGCGCTCCGCCGGCATACTCGATGATGACGGTGCGTTGTTCCGGTTGCCACTCGTGCACGCCGGTGCGGGTGGCGATCACGTGGCCGCCGGCTTGTGACGGGTCTTCCGCCATGGTCCAATGTTGTTTGTAGGAAAACTCGATGCGGGCACCGGGCTGCGGCGTGGCGGCCGGTTCCCACATCGCGACGGAATTGTCGGCCAATTCGTTGGCGGTGGGGATTTCCATCAACACCACCCGGCCCGCGCCCCAATCCGAGGTCGGCTCGATCCACAGCGAGGGGCGCAGATGATAGGCGGCTTCGCCATCCTCGTAGGCGGCGAAGCGCCGATCGCGCTGGACCAATCCGAAGCCATCGCATTTGTCCATGGCGAAAAAGCTGAACTCGAGGCGGCCGGTGTCGTTAGAGAGGGGCCGCCACAGTCGCTCGCCACCGCCGCTGCGGATGGCCAGGCCGTCGGAATCGTGGACTTCCGGGCGGAAGTCGTCGAAGCGGCGGCGCGAGTTCTCACCGAACCAATACATGCTCGACATCGGCGCGATGCCGAGCCGCTGCACCGCCTTGCGTGCAAACAGCACCGCCTGGACATTGACGACGGTCTCCTCGCCAGGCGTGACCTTGAAGGCGTAGGCACCGGTATAGGACGGCCCGTCTAACAACGCATAGAAGCTCGCCGCGGTGTCGCCGGCCTTGGGCTTGCCGAGCCAGAACTCGCGGAACGAGGGGAATTCCTCCTTGGCGCCCTCCGCGCCGGTATCGATGGCCAGGCCGCGGGCGGACAACCCGTAGCGCTGGTTCTTGCCGAGGGCGCGCCAGTAGCTGGCACCTTGGAAAACGATGACTTCGTCGAGGACGTCGGGCTTGTTGAAGAAGGCGCCGAGTTTGAACCCGGCAAACCCGCTGGAGGGTGGGAACTCGCCGCGTTTCGGGACGAGCTTGCCGTAGTCGAAAAAGTCCGCGGAGGGGCGGATCAACTGTCGATGGGTGGCGGTGATTTCATTGAGCGTCACCGGCTCGCGGAACAGGTAGCCGGGATGGAAAAACATCACCCGAAACGGCAGTTTGTCGGCCGCCCACAGCGCTTGGTCGGCATTGAAGCGGATGTCGCGATACTGGTCGTAGGTTAGATTTTTCATCCAATCCGGCAGGTTCTCGCGGTCGGGAGCGACGTAGGGTTTGTTGGCCAAATCCTTCGCGCGGCTTTGGATCGCGGGAAAATCAACGGCTTCGCGCTCCCATGTCTGGCACAGCGCGGAACCGGTCACCGCGGCGAAGATCATGAGGAGGGGGATGTTACGTGGCATGCCGCAAGTCATAACAGAAATCACCTTCGACGTCAAGCAAGGCGGTGGATTTCAGGTGAAGGGCAGCAGTGCCTCGGGCTCGAGAAAATCCTGCCGATAGATCAGGTGCGCCAGCAAGGGCACGCCCGCCAGGCCCTCGATCACGCCTTTGTTGGTGATCATCGCGGTGTCCATCTCGTCCTCCAATTGGTTGAGGATGATGCCGGCGCAGGTCAGGCCGCGACCGCGAATGGCGTCGACCGTCAGCAGCACGTGGTTGAGGCAGCCGAGGCGGTTGGCGGCGACGACGATGACGGGCAAGGCGAGTGCCGCGGCCAGATCCGAGACGCGCAAGCCGGGAGCCAGTGGCACTTCCCAGCCGCCGACGCCTTCCACCAGCACGCTGGCGTGGCGGGCTGCGAGGTGCTGGTAGCCATGCACCAATTCGGCGAGCGTGACGCTGCGGTTTGCCAGCATGCCGGCGACCAGCGGGGAAAGCGCGGGCTTGAGAAACACGGGATTGACTTCGTCGCGCGGCAGATTGCCGGAGGCAGCCGCGAGAATCGTCGCATCCGCCCGGTCGCCGCAGGCCACCGGTTTGTAGCCGGCCGCATCGATGCCCTCGATGCGCAGGGCTTCAAGGATCAAACGGGTGACGTAGGTCTTGCCCACGCCGGTATCGGTGCCAGTGATGAATGCGCTCACCGCCAAGCCGTGGCGCAACGCGGGGCCGGGGTCAAGCGGCGTAATGCGCGGCAGGCCGGTTTTCACCTGCCCGTCACACGGCCGTTTCCAATTCGCTGCCAGCCTTGAGCCGCTCAACTGAAGCTGTCAGCAAATCCTTGCTGGCACAGGTAAAATAGACGTTGGCGTCAAATCGGGGAAGCAGGCCGCGCTGCGGATGGGACAGGGGAGACGCCTGTCGCCATCGTGTCATCGGTCCGCGCTTGAGGCGGGGCCGCCGCGGAGGTCGGCATCGAGTTCGCCGGCGGCGCCGCCGGTTTCATCGAAGTCGGTTTCGCGGACGCCCTTGGAGTCGCGCTGGGCTTCGACTTGTTTGCGGAGCAACTCGCGGACATCCCCGCCATTAGGGATGGCCGGGATGAGCAGATGGGGGAGGGTGCGATCCGAGGTTTGCAATGAAATGGAGGAGAGACCGGTGAGGCGCATCCACCCGGGCCGGAGCGTCACGGAGTCTTTCACGCGATAGAGTTCGATCTCATCGATTTTCTGATTGATCACGCCGGTGGTGATGCGCAGGCGCTGGCTGGTGAGTTCGAACACCTGACAGCGAACGACCAGATAGCGCCAGATGATGTATGCCAGCGGCACGACCAGCCCGTACTTGAGTGCCGGGAAGTCTGGCAAGTGCGAGGCGCCGATCCAGATTCCGATAGCCACAACCAGCGCGGCGGCGAAGGGTGCGAGATTGAGCCATTGCGAAGGGCTGCCTTTCCAAAGTGTGGTTTCGTCGGTCATGTTGGGAGCTTGAACGGCTCGGCGGGCTCTGGCAAGCGGAGAATTCGACGGCCGGTGCCCGATTGATTCGTTGACCCCTGAAATGATGGGTATTGATCCGGTGCCGGCGGGCGGCGGCAGGCGCCGGGGGCAGGCGGAGAATTGAGGGAATTCCCCGGTGCAAGGCTTTCGCGCGACTTTGCAAGTGACAGATGGCCAACGCCTGGCTACCTTTGCCTTCGACTGCCGATGTTGAAATTCATTGAAGAGAACTGGCGAAATGCGATCGAGATCCTGATTCTGGCGATCTGCATTTATCAGGTTTATCGGGCCTTCCGGGCCACCCGGGCCGCCCGCATCCTCGTCGGCTTGGGCATTATCATCGTGGTGCTCACCCTGGTCTCCCAGGTCGCCAATTTCACCGTCATCAGTTGGCTGGTCACCCGCGCCACCGCCTTGTTGGCCTTCGCGCTGGTGGTCATTTTCCAACCCGAACTGCGCGACGCGCTGGCCCGCCTTGGCAGCAAAAGCTTTTTTTCCTATTCGAGCAAACGCCGCCTGGCCTTCCTCGAACGCCTTGCCGATGCCGTCATGGGGCTGTCCAAACGGCGCATCGGCGCGCTCTTTGCCATCGAGCGCGGCATCAGCCTCAAGAAATTCCTCGAAACCGGCGTCACGCTCGATGCCGAGTTTTCCCCCGAGCTGGCGATGACGGTGTTTCATCCCAAAACCCCGCTCCACGATGGCGGCATGATCCTGGCCAACGACCGCGTGGCCGGCGCCGCCTGCGTGTTTCCCGTCAGCCAGCGCGAAATGCACGACCGCTCCACCGGCCTGCGCCACCGCGCCGCCATCGGCATGGCCGAGGAAACCGACGCGGTCACCGTGGTCGTCAGCGAGGAAACCGGCGGCATTTCCATCTGTGTCGAGGGCCGACTCGAACGTAATCTAACCGAGAAACAATTCCGCGAGGCCCTGGCCACGATCTTTCTAACTGGAAATGCCCCCGATGAAAATGCAAGCGCCGAAAAACCTGATCGCCAAGCTCCTGTCACTCCTGCTGGCGGTCGCGATCTGGTTTCTGATTAAGGATCACCTCAAGGAAAGCGGCGGGAAACCCGCGCTGCCGCCCTCGACCATTGAGGTGCCCGAACCCGGTCGCAAATGATGCCCGTCACGGGTCGATCCGGATGTGATCGATCAGGCGCACCTCGCCGTATAACACCGCGAGGGCCAGTACCGCCGGCCGCTCGATTCGGTCCGCTGTTTCTAACGACTCCGCATCGACCAGCGTGAGATAATCGATGTGCGGCCGCAGCGGACTGGCCGCGATGGCGCCGCGGGCCGTGGCAAGCACCTCGGCTGGCGTGCGGGCGCCGGACAAGAAGGCGGCCCGCGCGGCCAGCAAGGCCTGCCGCAGGCGTGGCGCGTCGGCACGTTGCGCGGCGCTCAAGCGCACGTTGCGGGATGACAGGGCGAGACCATCGGGCTCCCGCACGGTGGGATGGGCGACGATGGCCACGGGCACATCCAGGTCCCGCACCATCCGCCGGATCACCGCCAATTGTTGGAAATCCTTCTCGCCAAACACCGCCACCTCACAGCCGCTCAGCAAAAACAACTTCAGCACCACCGTGCATACCCCGTCAAAATGCCCCGGCCGCGACGCGCCGCACAAATTGCGCGAAAGCCGCGCCTCGGTCACCGTCACCGAGTGGTCCGCGCAATACATCGACCCGGCCTCCGGCACAAACACCACATCCACCCCCGCCGCGCGGCATGCCGCCAGATCCGCCTCCAGCGGACGCGGATAGGCCGCCAGGTCACCTGCCCTATCAAACTGGATCGGGTTGACGAAAATCGAAGCTGCCACCGTGCCGTTAGGGCCGGCCAGCTCGCGGGCGCGCTCCAGCAAGGCCACATGTCCGGCATGCAGCGCTCCCATTGTCGGCACCAGCACGCGCGGCCGGCCGTGGCCTGCCACGACCGCTCTCAACTCCCCCGCTTGCGTCACCACCGTCATGGCGCCAGACTAACGCAGCTTTGCCCACTCCGAAACCCTGAAGTGACGGCAATTTTGAGCTTGATGCCTGCGGCGCAAAGTGACATCATGTTCCCCCAATGCTCGAGCCCCGACCGACGTTTGCCCCCACCGCGGATTTGGAAATCAAAGACGCGAGGATCATCTTTGAACCCATCTGGCAGGATCTGGAAGAGGAAGCCGGCCGCGACAATCTGCGTTTCCCCAAGGAAATCATCCTGCTGGGTGGCGCTCCGGGCTCCGGCAAGGGCACCAACACCGCCTTCATTTCAAAAACCCGCGGCCTCACCAGTTCTCCTATCATCATGAGTTCCCTGCTCGACTCGCCGGCCATGAAGGCCGTCAAGGACGCTGGCGGCATGGTGGGCGACCGTGAGGTGCTTTCCGCTCTGCTGCATGAACTCCTCAAGCCGGAGCATCGCGATGGTGTCATCCTGGATGGCTTTCCCCGCACCAAGGTGCAGGTGGAGTGCCTCAAGATGCTCTATGAGAACATGACCGAACTCTGGCGCGAACACTATGGAACACCGCTGGCCAGCCATTTCCGCCAACCGGTGGTGCAGATCATTGTGCTTTTCGTCAATGAAAAGGAAAGCGTCGCCCGCCAGCTCAAGCGCGGCCGCGAGGCCAAGGCGCACAACGAGGAGGTCCGGCGCACCCGCCACGGGGAATTGTTGGAAAAGCGCCCCACCGACTTTGACGAGCGCCTGGCCGCACGCCGCTACCGGGTGTTCAAGGAGCAGACCTGGGATGCCTTGCTTTCCCTCAAGGACGTTTTCCACTACCATCTGATCAATGCCCAGGGACCGATTTCCGAGGTCGAGCAGAACATCATCAGGGAACTCGAATACCAAAGCTCCCTCGAACTCGACCCGCTCACCTTCAACCGTCTGCGCACGCTGCCGGTAGCCAGCGAAATCATCATCCACGCCCGCCAGGAACTGGTCAAACGCCTCGATGGCTATGAATTGAACGCGCCCGAACTGTTCCAGCGCGTCGTGAATTTCATCGAAGAGACCATGATGCCCGTCATCAAGCTTCATGCCATCTCCGGCCATGCCAACATCAACAGCGAGGATCCGCTGTTAGACGAACCCGCCGCGCTCGGCATGTTGATCGACAGCTTTTCCGAGCGCGGCTACCGTGCCATGGTCGATGTCCACCGCATTGAGATTCCCGACCAGATGGACCTCGCCACCGGCAAGATCAGTTGCCGCGTCAAAAGGGTCCATTGCATCGACATCCGCTTCAAGGGCTCGAAAATCCGCCGCGGCTGAGGCCCGGCGCTCCACAAGAGGGGCTGGATGAGGCGCCGGGTTTCGTCCCCCGAAAATCCCCCTCCTGACAATCCGCTCTTGACCTGCCAGCGGAATCCCGCCAGATTGTGCCGCGCAACGAGACGGCGCCTGCAGCGTCCTTTTTCAAAACCACAACCATTCATCCCATGAAACCAATCCATCGCAGCGGCCTGATCGCCCTGGCGGGACTTGCTCTCGCCGTTTCCTCATGTTCCACCAACGGCGATCGTTCGCCTTCGGGATTCCTCGGCAACTACAAACAGTTGGACGCCGGCTATGGCTCGGCCGACGCGGTTTCCGCCTACCTCAAGCCGGGAGTTGACTTGAAAAAATACGACAGCGTGATGATTGATCCGGTCACCACGGTGGTGGCAACCCCGGGCATCAGCGCCAAGGTGACCGACCAACTCGCGGCCTACCAGGGCGAGGCCCTTCGCTCGCAGGTGGCGGGCAAAATGAAGGTTGTCAAGGTGGCGGGTCCCCGCACGCTGCGGGTGCGCACGGCTTTGACGGATATCGTGGAGAACCGGAAGCCGGGCACGCCCGTGACCACCGTCCACACCAGCCCGCGGACGGCTCTATCAGGAAATCTGGGATCGGACACGGTGGCCGCATTCGTCGCCAATGTCTCGTTTGAAGGGGAAATCCTCGACTCGGTCACCGGCGAGCGCCTGTCCGCGCGCTGCGATCACCGGCTTGCCACCAAGCGCGAGGCCACCGCCGCCACGCCTTGGGCGACGGTGCGTGCTAATGCGAACCAACGTGCCGCCCGCTTCTGGCAGAATTTCATGAAGGTGAAGGGCCGCTGAACCGCCGACCTAACAGTTGGCTCTTCGCGATCCACAGTACCCCTCTACCGCATGCCTGGTGGAGGGGTTTTCATTTGAGCGGGCCGTCATTCGATGAAGCGCAGATTGATTGCGAGGTTCCGGATGAGAGCGGTTTCGATCCGCTTCCCGACAACCTCCGCACTCTCGCCATCGAGAAGGATCGGCAGGCCACCCAGTTTCACCTTGTTTGGATCGGTGAACGGGCCTTCGGGTGCCTTCGGGGGGGTGAGCCTTGAGGGATATTGAATGCGCCCGTCCTCCAGTTTGATCACGCCGGGCAACCGCATGAATTCCGCCATTTGTTTCTGATAGAGAGCGAGATTCTCGACATATTCCCTATAGCGGGCCATCTGCTTGCGGTTCTCGTCAAGGAAGCGCCGGATCTTGGTCACGCCCCGCTCCCCTTCGATCTGGATGAAGTAATAGATGATCAAGTGTGCGGTTCGATAGAGGCTTGCCATCTGGTTCTGGTCGGGAGGGGACATGGGCCCCGTGCCTGGCGCACGGGCTTTGCCGCCCGCTGCCCAGGTGGCATCCGTCATTTGCAAAACCCTGGCGACCCGGAACAGCGGCGGTATCTTGCCGCTCGTCAGAAACGCCTGGCGTTGCGACGCCTTGATCTTCACGATCGGCGCGCCCCGCCGTGTGATCGCCCGCTCGAAATCGCGCACAAAACGATTCTGAATTCCCTCCTTGATCTTTTCATCACTGACCTGGAAGGCATTCCCCTCGATTGGTATGCCCGCGATATAATCGGCGAATCCTTCGTTGACCCATAACGGCAGATTGTCGAGCATGTCGTGGGTGAGCATGTGGGTGAGTTCGTGGACGACGGTGGAAGTGTCGTAATCCTCGCGTGACACGATTTTCCATCCGCCAGCCGCGGCTCGGACCCCCATCACTTCCAGCGGGGCTAGAAAGACCTTTCGCTTGCGAATATAGACGCCGGCAGTCCCCGGCAGACCGCCAGCCGCCTGATAGTCCTTCAAGCGCCCGAAAAGTTTGGCTTCAAACAGATCGTGCTCGGGCTTGGCGAGGATTCCAAAAGGTGATTTCGAGTGCAAGTAATGCGTCAACTCAAATACCCTCGCCAAATCCTTCATCAAGGATGTGCCCAGATCGACATCGGTTCGAAACCGGAAGTGAAACGTCTCATAGACAAAGCCGCCGGCGGCATCCCGCGATTCCCTGACGTCGATGCTTGCAATGCCGATGCGTGCATCCAGCGGCCATGCTCGCCAAACCTCATGATACTCAATCAGGTGACTCTTGACAAACTCGTTGTCCGCAACCGCGAGCTTGACCAGGGCGATCTTGACGATGCGCCCGTCTGGCATCTTCAAAACGACGTTGCCGGCCTCCACCCCGAGATACCCCGCGGTAATTGTCTTTCCGTCCGTGTTGTGCCACTCGCGAACCATGGGTTTCGCGCGCCGTCCGGGTGCCGGTTCGTCTCCGGGCGCTTGCTGCCCCCATCCCGAGATGGGCCCGCAAGCCAACAACAGGACTAACAGACGGCAAAGCGCCACTGACGGCAATCCGGCGTTAGAACGCGGGGCGGCGCCGCGCAGGCAGGCGGCCTGACCAATCGAATTCATGGCTGGAAGCTAATGCCCGAAGCTTCAACGCGCCAAGAAAATTCACGGCGTTGGGCCACTGACAAAGACCTTGTCAGCTATCACTTGAAAGTCGTTTTGTATTCAAAGCCAGTACTGAACAGAAGGTTCCACCGGTGCCGTCTTCATGATCGGGGCACGCCGGGGAGATGTCGCCTCTCGTTCATTTTCCCTCTTGTTCCAGCGGGTGGGCCTTCAGGAGTTCCTCGGGTTTCCAGAACGTGCTGCGCTGCTTGGTGGCCTCGCGAACTTTGCGCACGGTGGCCGGCAGGATGGGGGCGGCTTTGTTGCTCCAGGTGTTGCGCACGTAGGTGAGCACGCCGGCGACTTCCTCATCGTTGAGCAGCGAGCCGAAGGGCGTCATGGGCGGAATGCCTTTGGCCGGATCATAGGTTGTGCCTTTGACCTCGATCGGACCCCAAAGGCCGTTGAGGACAAGTTTGACAAGGCGCTCCTCGTTGCCGGTGGCCCACGGGCTGCCGTCAATCGGCGGATAGGTCTGCGCGATGCCGGCACCGCTCGGTTGGTGGCAGGTGACGCAGTGGCCGTCGCGGGCGAAGACGGCGGCCCCGAGGATGTAGGACTTGGCGGCGTCGCCGGCCAGATGGGCGGGGACCGTGACCGGGGCCTTGGGCGTTACCACTGACTGCACGATGTTGGGCATCCGGCCGTGGGTGGGATCCGCCGGGCCCCAAAGATGTTTGACGGTGGCGGCGGCAATTCTGGCGTGCGGCTCGGGCGAGGCGAGAACGGCCTCAAGGAGCGTGAGGTCCCGCACGTTGTGCTGCTGGTGGAGCCACAGCGCCTCAAGCAGCGGGTGTGCGTCGTTTGGTTTGTTTGGATCAAATTGCTTGATCCACTGCTGCGTTGCGGCAATGACCTCTTTTGAATCGCGCCCGCTGAGTTCGATCCGGGTGCGCTGGCGCACGCCGTCCACCGGGTTCTTGAGGTTTTCAAGCAGCGCGGGAATCGGCTGGCCGGCGATGGCGACATTCTTCTGCAGCGGCCGGCCCTTATACACGACGCGGTAGATGCGGCCGTGGGCGTGGTCGCGCTTGGGATCGCGGATGTTGTGTTGCATGTGGCCGATGATGGAGTTCTGCCAATCGGAAACATAGAGTGCGCCATCCGCGCCGAACACGGCGCTGGTGGGGCGGAAATTCTTGTCGTCGCTGCGCAGGAAGTCCGGCGTGGGAGTGCCCCAGACCTGGCCTAACTCGAAGTTCTTGCCGTCTTGTTTGTAGCCGTCGCGATGAAGCTGATAGCGCTTGATCCCGAGGTATCCGATGCAGTTGAGAACAAGGAAATCCTGTTGCATTTCCGGGGGGAAGTTATCGCTGGAAATGATGGCGTCGCCCGGCACGGGGCGGCACTCGGTGTTTAGCAACGGGTGCATTCGGAACCCGTTGCCTTCCGGGCGGACCTGAAACGAAGCGCCGCCGGTGCCGTCGTTGGCGAAGTGGTAGCCCCATCGATCAAAAGCGATGCCGTGGGAATTGGGGCCGTTGTCGGCGTGGAAGGTGATCGTGTAGCGGCGCGGGTCGAAGCGATACATGCCGGCCGCGGTGGAATGAAGGGCGGGCCCCCACGGGTGCTCGAAGCTGTTTTGCATGAAGATGCCGCTCTGCCAATAGATGGCGCCGTCCGGGCCGTAGATCAGGTTGTTAGCCGAGTGATGGGTGTCCGCCGAATCGATCCCTTGCAACAGCACGGTGCGCGAGTCCGCCTTGTCATCACCGTTGGTATCCTTGAGGAACAATATGTTAGGCTGGGAGGTGACGATCACCCCGCCGTTCCAGAACTCGAAGCCCAGCGGGTTGTGCACCTTGGCAAACTCCACGGCTTGGTCGGCGGCGCCGGCCCCTTTTGAATCCGTTAGAACGAGCAGGCTGTCGCCCATCGGCTTGAGGGGTTCCCATTTCGGATAGGTGGACCAACAGGCGACCCACAGGCGGCCTTTGGCATCCACCTGCATCTGGACCGGGTTGGCCAGGGCGGGGAAGCGCGACTCGTCGGCGAAGAGTGTGACCTCAAAGCCCTCGGGAACCTTGATCTTGGCGAGGCTTGCCGCCGCGCTGAGATAATCCGGGTCGTCTTTCCCGGCGTCGGAACTCTTGGTCTTGTTATCGAGGTTTGAGATGACTTCCAGGGGCGGAGGAACATTGGCGTCGGATACGGTGTAAGGGCGGCCGGCTGCCACCGCCCAGATTTCGGGGTCACGGTTGGCGGTCATCACGTCGAGCATCTTCAATTCCTGTTGGAGCACTTCGGCGTTGGATTGATTGTTGACGAAGCGGAGGCCGGAGCGATTGCCCCAGATATCGTTGCCATCGGGGGCGCGGTAGCGGCAATGCCAATGCTCGTTCTTGTCCATGACCGCCCGGCGGAGGGCTTCGAGGCCGGGGCTTGAGGTGGCGGTTTGGCCGGTGACGGCGCTGGCGATAATCTCGCCGATCTGGCGGTTTCCTTCGGGCAGGAGATGCACGCCGTTGAGGGTCAACGGCATTTTGGCTTGCGCGTAGCGGGCCTGTGAGGTCGAGAACAGGTCGACAAAAGCGACCTTCTTATCCGCGGCGACCTGCTGGATCGCTCCGGTATAAAGGGCCAGCTGCACGTTGTCGGCGGTGGCGTCGGGCAGATTCGGGCTCTTGAGGTCCTCATGGGCGATGGGGGAAAACAGCACGATGCGGGGTGCGGATTTGCCGTTGAACTGAATCGCCCTGTAGCGATCGATCATCGCGCTGAGGTCGCTGCGGAACTGGCTGACCCCGGCCTCTCCCGCGAACGACTCGTTGTAGCCGAAGTAGGCGAAAATGACGTCCGCCTTGCACAGTTTGAGGTATTCCTCAGGCGACAGGAAACCCTCCTGGCGGGGACGATTGGCTACGGTATCGCCGGTGAAGGCCAGGTTGCGGAAGACGAGCTTTTTGTTGACCATCTTGCTCTGGATGAGCGTTTCCACCCAACCGTCGTGCTGCATCCGGTCGGCCAGGCCGTTGCCGATTTCGCAGATGACGTCATTTTCCTGGAGCGGGAGTTGGGCACCTGCGGAGGCGGCACCCATCACCAATGCCAGCAGGGTGGCTGGGACGGGATGGCGTGATTGTGGGCGGGAGTGAAAGAGTCTCACGGTGTGGATGTGGCGGATTGGTCAGAGATCAGAGGTCGGGTGAATTCCCTTAGGCATCTTCAGCTTCGTTTCGGATTTGAAATTTGGCGCTTTGCTCCAGAGGGCAGGTTACTTGGTGTTGCTGTTGGCGGGAATCGGGCTCTCAAAACCGGCATACATCTCCGGTTTGATGCCCCGGGCATAACCGCCGAAGTTGAAGGTGTTGGGCTTGAAGGGGCCGACAAAGTCGATGTTGAGGTCCGGCTTGATGGCGTCTTCCAGGCCCAGCGCCCAAAAGCAAGCGTTGACGAGCATGCGGCGGTAGCCGTCGTTGGTGATATCTTCGGATGTGCCGTACAGGGTGGTGAAAACCCGTGCGGATTTGCCGTCGGCCGTCGTGTAGGTCCGTGTCCACTCGGAGGGCATCGGCGGCTTGCTCGCATCTGCCGGCGAGTCCGGTTTCATGCCGTTGAGCGGTTGGGCCAGGGTCAGAATTTCGCCGCTTGTGGGCTTGCCGACGTAGGCGCCGGCCTGCACCCAGATGTCCTTCACCCCACGTAGGATAGGGTGGCCCTGTTTGTCCTCCACCGGGGTGATGCGGGTGCCTTGTGAGTGGTTGGCACCGTAGTGACCGATCCAGGTCTGCCCCAAAATCTGGTGGCCGAAGCCGAGTTCGTAGCCGGCGACCTTGCTTTCATAGGCATACTTGGCGAATGGATCGTCCGTGCCCATGTTAAAGGCGTGGGTGGCCGTGCGCATCCCCAGCACCGGGCCGCCGCGGGCGAGATAAGCATCGAAGTGCTGCATCTGCTCCTTCGGAAAGGCCTGGAAACGCAGGAACACCACCGCGAGGTCCGCGCTGTCCAGCGACTCCATGCCCGGCTCATTGGAGTTGCCGGCCACGATCTCGCCGGAAGCCTTGTCAATGTTGAACAAAACGGTGCACTTGAACCCGTGATGTTTTGCCAGGATCCGTGCGAGGGCCGGCAGCGACTCCTCGGACCGGTATTCGTGATCGCCGGCAAGGAAGACAATGTGTTTGCCCTTGCCCGGGCCTGTGGTGCCTTCAAAGACCAGCGGGGTGGCACCGGCCAGAGCGACCAGCGAGAGGTGGGTGAGGAGGGAGTGCGTCATCAGATAGGCGCAACAGTAACGGCGAATCGGCAAAGCGCAAATGGAAGCGCAAATGGAAACGTCGCAAGCAAGCGGGGTTGAGCCGGGTGGAACTGGCCCTGCATGCCGGGCTCAGTCGGAATGTTGCCCCCGATTTGGAGGCAGGCAAGGAACGGGCGAGCTGGAAAGACCTTCAGGTGGTGCCCGGCGGGTTCTAACATAACTTCGGCTGCGGGGCTTCCTCCTGAAACTTGTCGTAATCGGTGTTGATCTCCCACAAGGCATGGTCGGCCTCCCCGGCGATGTTTTCGGCGGCCAGGATGCCCATGAGGATGCTGTGGTCCTGGTTGTTGTATTTGAAAGCGCCATAACGCCCGATGGCAGTTAGGTTGGGATGACGGGTCTTCAAATGTCGGATGATCAGGTCAAGCCAGGTGCGGTATCCCTTGCGATAGACCGGATAGCATTTCGGGACCCGCACGACCACGGCGTCCACCACGGCGGCGCCGCGCAGCAGGCCGATGCGGCCGATTTCCTCGCTACCGAGCGCGATCAACCCCTCGTCCGGGGAACCCCACAGATCGCCGGCGTCGTCATCCCAATACTCCAGCGCGAGAATGGAATGGCCGCCTGCCGTGGTCCGTCCGTTCGGCCAGTTGCGGAAATTGGTGACCCGCCCGAGCCGAACCTCGGGAGTCTGCACATACAACCACTGGTCGGGAAACAAGTCAGGCTGATCGACCCTCAGATAGATCAGAATCGTGTTGCGAAACACCAGTTGGTCGAGCGCCTGGTGAAGGTGTTCCGGCAGACCCGGCAGCGAGCGGCACAACAGCGTGAGCGGCATGGTCGATACCACATGATCGAAGGTGCGTGTCGTGCCGTCGGCAAGGCGCAGGTCCAGGCCGTCGTCGTCCAGTCCCTTGACCGGGCAGCCGAGATGGATCGTGCCGCCCCAGTCGCGGATTCGCTCCGCCATGCGTTCGTAGACGATGCCGGCTCCTTGGAGCGGATGGGGGAAGCGGTGGACCAAGGTCTTGTGAATCACCTTTTCGAGGCCGAGCGCGGACGTGCAGGCGCGGGCCAGCGAAAAGCGTTGGATTCGCTGGGCCGCGAAATCGACATCCAGTTCGCCGCACGGAATGCCCCAGAGTTTTTCGCTGTAATCCTTGAAGAACACCTCGAATAGCCGACGCCCGAAGGCCGCCACCACCCAGTCCTCAAACGAGTCAGGCGCGGAGGTGTCCAGCCGGTTCATCACCAACTGGCGGGCGTAACTCAACATGCAGCGGGCCGCCTCCAGCCCGCCCAGTCTTGTTAGAACATTCAAGGGCCGGAGCGGGTAGTCGAAAAGGCCGCCACGATAAAAGATGCGGGTCATGCGTTCCACCATGCGGAAGTCGGGACCGACCAGTTCGAGCCACAGCCGGTTGACCCGCGCGTCCGGGCTGAAAAACCGGTGGGGTCCCAAGTCCACCATCGTTCCCCAGAGTTCGAAGGAACGGGCCATGCCGCCAACCTGTCGGGATGCCTCGAACACCTCCACCTGATGGCCCTTGCGGGTCAGTTCGTGGGCGACTGTTAGACCGGTCGGGCCTGCGCCTATCACCGCCACTTTTTTCATGCCGGCGGCGGATTGGAAGCGCCCGGGCGCAACCGGACGGATTGTTGGAGGGCCAGCACGGCGACGCTAGCCGTGGCGAGCGTGGGCAGATAGATCCACCAGCGTTCAGGCGGTTGAATGTTGACGATCCAAATTCCGAGCAAAGTCGCCAGCAGCGCGAGCAGATAGAATGTCCGCTCCAGGCGGTGAGTGACCGTGACCAACGCCAGGGTGTTGAGAATCATCACGTCATTGTAAGGATTGCGGTAGGCGGGCAGGAAAGCATCCGATAGAAATGACCACGCCGCGAGGCCTAACAAAAACACCGGGTCCCCGGCGCCCCGGCTGCGCCACAACCACAGGCCGAACACCAGGCAGAGTCCGGCGAGCACGGCCTTGTCCGGGACGGAATGCCAGCCCCAGGTGCGCAACAGGCGGAAGATCGATGAATCCGCGTATTGGGTCACCTCAAAGTGCCCGAGTTGATCGACTGGCATGTCCTCGATCTTTGCCGGAAACGCGCGCGGTCCCGGTCGCGGCTCGCTGTCGGCACGGTAAACGCTGGACCAGGTTTCCATCGCCCTGCCGTAATCCTGCCACACCGAGTGTTTCAACAAGACGGGGGCGCCCAAGCCGAAAAGCAATCCGAGTGCCGCACCCAGCCACTGGTTGCGCCGCCGCAGAACCAGGAACGGGGCGATCACCAGCAGCAGAGGCGGACGCAAGGCCACCAGCACGCCCCCTAACAACCCTGCCATCCATCCGCTCTTCCTCGACGGTTTCTCCAGCCCCAACCGCATCCACCCCGACAGCAGCAACGCCCACATCACGTATGCCTGGCCCCGGTCCACATGGTGGCGCCAGGCCAGCGTGTAGGTGAACCCGACGACCAGCACCGACCACCACCATCGGCCGCGCGGCGTGATGCCGGGCCAACTGAACCAAACGAACCAAAGCCCCGCGAGCATGCCCCATTCGGCGAGCAGCCACAGGATTTGTACTAGCGGATAGGGCAGCGCCGCCCATGGCCAGCCCACCATGAGCATCGCCGGGGTCACCGTGGTTTTGCTGATCGTGAGCTTGGGATTTTCGTATGGATCGCAGAAGCGCTCGGGCTCGCCGCGATTCCATTTGTAGTGATAGGGGTCCAGTCCGGACATGAGTAGACGCACTCCCGTCACCCGGTTGCGATAGTCGATGGTGCCGCACTTCGAAACCATCGTCCAATCGCACAAGAAACTGCAAAGCGCGAGGATGATGAGCGCCAGCACCCCCCAGAACGCCATCCGGCTCGACGCCGTGCCGCACGCATCCGCGCCTGCGGCCGGGCGCGTGCCCCCGACCGCCGCGGCAGCCGGATGGTCCCGGTCGCTTCCGCAACTGGGACAAATCGAAGTGGTGAAAAACACCCTCTCGCGGCAGCTTGGGCAGCGCTCTATCATGTATGGTCGGGTTACCGGGTCGCTCTCTATACGGCCGCACTGGCGGAAATCAAAGCCAAATCCCCCGCCGGCATCTCCTACGATCCGATTGCTCTTCAATCCACCAATTCCAACGCATCGCGCCCACTCATCAGCACCTTCGGCCGCCGGACTTGTTGGGGACCCACAAGCTCGCCATCCACCATGCCCCGCACGCGGATGCGCTTGCCGATCAGGGGAAGCACTTGTTTAAAATCAACGGCAGGATCGTCTCCCACGACCGGCATGAACGCCCGCGCGGTATCGGGTAGTTGGATCCGCGAGAACTCAAGATACCAAAACTTGTGGTCGTCCGAGAGCGCGACTCTAACAAGATCGCCTTCCATCGTGACTTCGTTGTGAATGCGGGCCATGAGCGCGTCCACTTCATCGACCCCGAACACTCTGCCCTCGCCATCGGCGGTCGGCGGTTGATTCAAGCGCCGGGACGAAGGCAGTAGCTCGGGAAAACCGGCGACAGCATCCGGGGCGGGCGTTTGGCCCCCAGAGTCGGTGCCGGGAGGGACCACCGGCGCGGGCGGAGTTTGTCCCGTGGCGGGGGCCGGGGGATGGACGGTCCTCGCCAACCCGGACTGCTGCTGGTGCTGCCGGAGCGCCCACCAGCCGCCCCCGGCGGTCGCGAGGATCAAACAGACCACGGTTAGAACCCTCGACAGTTTCGGAGGTCGGCGTGGTTCTCTCAGCATTTTCGCCGCCGGCCGCGCGGACTGATTATTAAAACCGGGCGGAGGACCCGGCACCTTGCGACCCGTGGCAGCGGCCAAAGCCCCTCGGACCTCGGCAATGGACGCCGCCGGATGGGCACGCAGCCATTTGACCCAGGCGCCCAAGCCGTCGCCATCTCGATCAGAAACCCTCTCGCCCTGCCAGCCAAGGACAGCCTCGGTGCTTCCGGCCAAAACCATTGGCACCTGCCAGTCGTTGCCGGTCCACAAGCAGCACAGCGGAGCGATCCGAAACACCGGCAGGCTGCCCGCGCCACGGTCCACCCAGAGGATCGACGAATCTAACATTTCTACCCACAGTCCGTCCCGGCCCAGCGCCTGCGACAGCACCGCGGCCACTTCGAGCAGCACATCCAACAGGGTGAACACGAGTGCCGGCGGCAAACAACCCTGCCGGAGCCTTTCCTCTAACGAAACTCCGTCGGTCCACTCGACGGCCACAAAGGGAATCCCATCGACCGGATCCACGCCCCCGGCCAGCACCGGGCAGAGCGCGGGATGATCGACGCCGCGCAATCGTTGGATCACCGCCTCAAATGCAAGCCGTTCATCGTCGCGCAAGCCCCTGCCGCCACGACCAAACGGGAAGAACCGGCGCAACATCACGGCTTTGCCGCTGGCTTGCTCAATGGCACGGAAGACGACTTCCTCGTCGTCTTGCGCCACGATTTCCTCAATTTGTAGGTTGTGATTCAAATCCTCCATTACGTGGATCAGGTCGGTGGATATTTCGCGAATCCACTGCCAAAAAAGAGCCCGGCTCCAATTGCTTGGAGCCGGGCATATACCTGGCGACGACCTACTCTCACAAGACCTGTCGTCTCACTACCATCGGCGCTGCGGCGTTTCACTTCCGGGTTCGGAATGGGACCGGGTGGTTCCACCACGCTCTGGTCACCAGAGGGCAATGCCAGGGACAAGGCCGGTGCGGCTTTGCTTCTGGAACTGGGACTCTGGGGGCCTGAGCTGATTTTGAATTATGAATTTTGAATTTTGAATTCAACATTCAAAATTGCGGGCTTGCGGCCCGCCGCCCGCTCCCTGACATCCACACGGAGACTTTCCTTCTTCCAGACTTTGCGGCCCACGGCCATTCACGGTCTTGGTGAACAAGACGAATCCAAAAACAGGAATCAAGCCAATCGGATGATTAGTACTGGTAAGCTACATACATTGCTGCACTTGCACTTCCAGCCTATCAACGTCGTGGTCTTCGACGATCCTTAAGGGAAAACTCATCTTGGGAGTGGCTTGGCGCTTAGATGCTTTCAGCGCTTATCCATTCCGCACTTAGCTACCCAGCCATGCCGTTGACACGACAACTGGTACACCATAGGTGCGTCAATTCCGGTCCTCTCGTACTAGGAATTGAACCCCTCAGTTTTCCTGCGCCCACAGAGGATAGAGGACCGAACTGTCTCGCGACGTTCTGAACCCAGCTCGCGTGCCGCTTTAACCGGCGAACAGCCGGACCCTTGGGACCTTCTCCAGCCCCAGGATGC
>Ga0118677_10001371_pt1 | contig 51814 bp, 44 predicted proteins | sample AliMusrvi5mmetaG_FD_86154 | JGI IMG/M metagenome (GOLD analysis project Ga0118677, IMG submission 86154) | reverse complement strand
ACGTACCGCTGGCGGTCGGGGTGCCGGAGAGCAGTCCGCTGGCGCATTCCCGGCTGGCCTTACGCTCGATCCGGCCAGCGGACTGCTCTCCGGCACCCCGACCGCCAGCGGTACGTTCACCGTGACTGTAGCGACGAAAGACGCCGCGCAGACCGCCACGAAAGTCTACAGCCTGACCATTGCCCCGCTTCCCGTGGTGAGTATTACAGGCTTGCCCGACACGCCCACGCCCGCGACACAGCCTTCGCTCGGCGTTGCCCTTAGCGCCCCCTACACCGTGGACCTGACGGGGCACGCCAGTCTGACCTTCGCCCCGGATAACGGCTCCGACGACCCCGCGGTGCAGTTCACCACCGGTGGTCGCAGTGCGGACTTCACCATCCCGGCAGGAGCCACCCAAGCCGTTTTCGGCAGTTCCGCCCCCGGAGTGCAGACCGGAACTGTGGCCGGTACGATCACCATCACCATCCACGTCTTTGCGGCCGGAGCCGATGTCACGCCTACGCCCGCACCGACCAAGGTGCTGCGCATCGCCCCCGCGTCGCCCGTCATCACCAGTGCCAAGCTGGTGGCAAGCTCCACCGGCTTCAACCTCGTGGTGCTCGGCTTCGCAACCTCCCGCGAAGTCACCGGAGCAACCGTGCACCTGACGCCTGTCGCCGGCACCCAGCTCGGCACCAGCGACTTCAACATCGCACTGACAACGGCCTTCACCGCCTGGTATCAGGACCCGGCTTCCATCCAATTTGGAAGCCAGTTCAGCCTGACCATTCCGTTTACAGTCCAGAACGTCTCCAACGCGGTTACTTCGGCCACAGTTACCTTGACCAACTCACAAGGGACTTCGGCACCGGCGAACGCCACCTTCTGATCGTCTGTCATACTCGCCGGAGGGCGCCACAACGGCGTCCTCCAGCGAGCGACGGGAGAACTCATCTTGCCCACCAGTTATGACCAGATAGCCTACCCCTGTTCGCCCCAAGCTCAAACTCATCCCGGTCTTCTGGCAACTCTAGCCACCCTGCACGGCCTGACTCCAACGCCGATAGACCGCTGCCAGGTGTTGGAAATTGGCTGCAACGACGGCTCGAATCTGATCCCCATGGCGGCGGACGAACCAGGCAGCCACTTCACCGGGATTGACCTCGCGCAGACGGCCATTGCCACGGCGCAGGACTGGAGCCGCCGCCTCGGTCTCCAGAACACCACGTTCACGCAGGCCGATATTCTCGACTGGAACCCGGGCGATCTCCGCTTCGATTACATCCTGGTCCACGGCGTGTACTCCTGGGTGCCGCCGCACGTGCGTGAGGCCATCCTGAAACTGTGCCGGAACCGCCTGACACCCAACGGCGTGGCCTACATCAGCTACAACGCCCTGCCGGGTTGCTACTTCCGGAGCTACGTGTGGGACGTACTGCGCCTCAAGACGAAGGGGCTGATCGATCCGCTTGAGAAGATCGCCGCCGCGCGCGAAATAGCCGCGAAGATGTGCGATTGGATGGGTAACGAGTACCTGCAGCCGGCGATTCGCAAGGAATTCGAATTGCTGAACAAGGTGCACGAGTCCGTGCTGCTGCACGACGATCTTTCGGAGTGCCACACCCCGTTTTACCTTTCGGATTTCGTTGAAGCGGCGCAGATCCACGGCCTGCAGTACCTTTGCGACGCGCATTTCTCGCGCGACTCGGTTCACAATCCCGACCTCGCTGGCGAGGAATGGCTGACGGCGCGCCTGTATTCCGACTTCGTCAGCGTCCGCAAATTCCGTTCGAGCATTCTCTGCCACGCGGAAGCCGCCGTCGACCACACCATCCAGTCCGGGCGCGTTTGGGGCCTGTCGGTCTCTTCCCCCGCCGAGCCGCAACCCGAGCAGGACGATGGAACACAGACTTTCAAGCTGGGCGATGAGAAGTCGCTCTCGACGAATCACCCGGTCGCCAAGCGCATCATCAGCGAGCTGTCCGGCATCTGGCCGGGATCGCGCAAAGCTTCCGACTTGCCGTTGGAATCCCTGGGGCCGGACGACGGCGCCGCCCTCCTGCTGCGACTTTATGAAGCCCGCGCGATCGAGCTCCGGGTCCAGCCCCCGCGCCTGGTCTCAACCGTCAGTGAACGCCCCGTGGCGAGCCTGCTGGCCCGGCTCCAGTTGGCCAGCGGCCAGCTTGCCGTTACCAATCAGCGGCATCTGATCGTCATGCTGACCGACGAACTTTCACGGCAATTTCTGCAACTGCTCGACGGCAGCCGTGACCGGGCCGCGGTGTTGCGCGATTTGATCGCGCATTTTGAAGGCAAAGCGCCGCTCGCCGCGTGGCATGACAACGGTCCCGCCAGCCCGCTGGAATTGGCATTGATGCTCGACCAGGGTATGGACGGCAATCTGGCGCAGATGGCGCGCCTGTGCCTGCTGGTCGCTTAGACCACGAACGGGGCGGCTCCCCCGGAACCGCCCCGCATTCAATCGCCTGGAAGTAGATCCCGCGCCGGTCCCTAAACCGTCACGCGTTCCTGGTAGGACCCGTCGGACGTGCTCACCCGGATACTGTCGCCTTCGTTTACGAACTGCGGCACGCTGACAATCAACCCGGTCTCCATCTTGGCCGGCTTGCCGACGTTCGACACCGAGCCGCCCTTGATGCCGGGCTCCACTTCGACAACTTTCATGACCACGCCCGGCGGGAGTTCCACGCTGACCGGCTTGCCTTCGTAGTACTCAACGTTCACCTTGAGGTTGGGGATCAGGTAATCCACGCCGTCGCCGAGAGTCTCCTTGGTCAGATGGGTCTGTTCGAAGTTCTCGGTGTTCATAAAGTAGTAGTACTCGCCATCGTCGTACATGTACTCCATTTCGAGCTCTTCGAGCACCGCGCGTTCGATGCGGTCTTCCGACGAGAAGCGGTGTTCAAACATCGTGCCCGATCGCAGGTTGCGCATCTTGGCTTGTACGAATCCGCGCAGGTTGCCCGGGGTCCGGTGCGTCATCGAGAAGACGGTGTGCAGCTCTCCGTTGAAAATGATCACCATTCCCGGACGCAGTTGGGTCGATTGCAACATGGATGTAAGGAAGTCTCCTGACTTGAGTGGGAAAATACTAGTTTAACAAATACGTGAGAGCGAGTTCATACACCCACGACTGCCGGACAAGCATCCGTTAAGGAGCCTGCATCGCAACGCCGGCTTCCGAGGAGGGTCGCTTGTCATTCCGATTTGCAGTATTGGCGCTCGCCGTTTGCGGCGCCGCACTCAGCCAGACACCCGAGAAACTGACAGGCGGCGTGGAACCCGCGCCTGCCGCGGTATTTCCAGCGAAATCCCCGATCTCCTCCGTTGTGCCCGTAGATGCGGCATACCATCCCTTGACTCGCGAGGAGCGCTGGAGATTCTATCTCCACGAAACCTATCTCTCCCCGGGAGCTTACTTTCGCGCCACCGGCGCGGCCCTGGGCGAGCACCTGAACAATGAGCCTTCCCAATGGCACCAGGGACTCGAAGGTTACGCGAAGCGAACCGCGAGCGTCTGGGCTCGCTTCACGCTCTCCGACAGCTATGAAGCCGCAGGCGCGGCGGCTCTCGGGCAGGAGGTCCGCTACGTGCGCTGCCGCTGCTCCGGCTTCTTCCCGCGCTTCGGCTACTCCCTCACCTCCAGCCTTTTCACGCAGAACGCCAGGGGGCGCATCGTCCCCGCGGTTGCCCGCGTCGGAGGCGAATTCGGCGCGGAGTATACCGCCAGGCTGTGGCGGCCGGAAAGCTACCAGACCGACTCCAGGATCGCGCGGAGCGTGCTGTTTCAGACCGGCTTCCTGGGAATGGTCAACACCTTCCGGGAGTTCGGACCCGAGTTGAAGCGCGCGTTTCACAAGCGCTAAGCGCCGTCCATCCGGACGCGCCCCCAGCCTGGCCTGACGGCACTGCTGAAACCACCAAACCGCTGAAACCTCAGCCGGTTTGGAGGCTGCGCCATGGACGCTTAACGCTTGGCGGCACGCGTGGTGACCGGCGGCTCACTCCCGGAGTGGACCGCGAAAAGTCGCTTATGAGTCTGCTCCGCCGCCGCCACGAATTCCGGGTACGGCCGGTCGGTCACGTCGATGAACCCGATATTGTAATTCTCGCCGTCCATGCGCCCGGTGTTCGGCTCGTCGATCCACTGGAACCAGTGCGTCCCAATCATGGCCGGCATCGCTACCGCCTGCTCCACGTAGTAGCGGTACGCGACGCCGCGCTCCGTCTGGTTCTTCGACTGAACGAGTCCCGCCGACATCCCGCGTCCCGGTGTGCCCATGTGGAATTCGCCGATGATCATCGGACGGCCGCCGGTCAAAGCGTAGAGCTTCTCTAATTGCGCACGGTCCGGCACGTCGCTGTAGATGTTCTGGCTGTAAACGTCGAAATTGCGGGTCATGCGCACGATCTCGTCCTCCGGTTGCCCGCCGAAGCGGATGCCCAGGTTGAGGTGATTGGGATCGTACTTCTTCACGGCGGCGTTGATGGCCGCAAGCTCCTTCTCGAAACACTGCAGCATAAACGCCTTCTTGCGCTGCGGCGTGTTCTCCTTCGCCAGGAATTCCTGCAAAGCCTTCTTCGTGGCCGTATCCGCACCTTTCAGGATCAAATCCGCGACCAGCACTTCCCTGCCCGGCCACGCGGGTTCGTTCGCGATGAAATACCCGAGCAGCCAGGGGTCGTCGTTGCGCGGCGCGCATTGGCGCCTGGCCGCCTCGTCCACCTGCTTGATCCAGTCGGGCGAGTAGACGTCCGGCATGCCCATGTATTGCTCCATGCCCCAACCGCCCAGCGGGATGGCGTAGGGCGTGCGCTGTGCGGCCCACAGGTCCGCATCGGACCAGTTGGCGACGGTGTTGAAACCCCAGGCCGCCATGCGCTTCAGCGTGAAATCGACCCATTGCTTCTTCCACCCGTCCCCGTAGCGGCGCGCCAGATTCCAGGTGTAGAAGGACGCCATGCCGCGGCCCTCGTCGCGCGCCACCGCGCGGCTGAACTCCGGCGGAGGCAGCGCCTTGAAGATGTTCGCCCGGTTCTTCGAACTGGTGCCCGTGGCGGGCTGGATCACGTCCGAGCCGACCGAAATGAAGAGGTGACCGTCGGGATCGACGAACCACCACTTGCCCTCGATCTGCTCCACCCGGAAGAAGCCGCTGGACTTGGCATGCGATGAATTGTACCCGCCGTAGCGGCAGTAATCGTACCCGCCCGGCTGCACGGCTTTCGCCTCCTCGGCCCAGGCGGCTTGCAGTTCCTTGAGGTTCGAGGCTTTGCCTGGCCAGCTCTCGCCAATCCACTGACCGAACTCGTCCACCAGCGGCTTCCCGTCGAGCGTCGCGTCGCCCGGATCATCTTTCGTTAACGCGATGGAGCGGAACTCGATCCCGGCGTCGCCGACAGGGTCGGTCATCTGCAGGCCAATCGCCTGAACAGCTTTCAAGGGGCCCGGCGCGTGCGCTCCGTGGACGAACGACAGCGGGCGCGGCTTGTTGCTCATCGCCGCCAGATCCACCCCGCTTTGCTCCGGACGGTCCAGGCGGACCAGCGGTACGACGGTTCGAAGCCAGGTGCCGGGAAAGGGCTGGAACCAGACGCTCCGCACGCCGTCGGCCGTGTGAATGCTGAGCCGCACGCGCTGCGGCGTGGCCGCCTTCAACTCAAACACCAGGAAATTGTAGGCGCTCCAATCTGCGGGCAGCGCGGGTTTGAGTTCCTGGACAGCCAGTTTGTGTTCGGTGCCGGCCGCATCGAAAACAATGTGCACGGGTTCGGCCCACGCCATTGCGCCGGTCGTGAGCAGCAATGCGGCGAACGTTTTGAGGGAGATGTTTCTGGACATACGGCTTGCTTTATCTTCTCTCTAATTCAAAGTCTCGATTCACGGCGCACGCGCCGCCTGTCAACGCATCAGCCACCACAGACCCGCAGTCAACGTGATCAGGAGCGCCATCCACATACGGTAGTCCGCAAAGCCCGATCCGCGCACGGCCGAGTCCGGCTCAAGCGCGGCTTTCGCACGGTCCCATTCAATCGTGGTCGTTGCCAAACTGGCGGCGGGCTGCGGCGAGGTCATCAAACTGACGGCTACCAGCGTGACGGCGCATAGCACGAACTCGACGATGGCGCCGTGCAGCCAAGGTCGCATGACCGGAGCCTGCATCCACGGCAGGAACGGATGGCGGCCGTCGTACATCAGCACCGGACCGACGATGAAGCCCGCCGCCACGGCAGCCAGTACGCCCTGCGTCGTCACACGCTTCCACAGCACGCCCAGGTAGAATACGCCGACGAACGGCATCATCAGGTACGCCCCGACGCTTTGCAGGTAGATCCAGAGCGAGTTGAACTGCCCGATCACCGGCGCCCACAGGGCTCCGATCACGAAGACGATCAGCACGGCGATGCGTCCGACGAAAACCTGGCTCCGCTGAGTCGCGGCGGGCCGCCAGCGCAGGTAGAAGTCGCGCGTGAAAAGCGTCGCCACGGAGTTGTAAGTGGCGCTGAGATGACCCATCAACGCGGCCGCAATGCCCGCCACGGTCAGTCCCAGCAGGCCCGCCGGCATCAACTTCGCGAGCAGCGCGGGATAGGCCTGGTCCGGAGACTGGAGGGTTGGGAACAGGACTCGCGCAATCAGCCCGGGCAGGACCAGCAGGAACGGCGTCGTGATCTTCAGGTACCCGCAGAACACCGCGCCCAGACGGCCTTCGTTCAGGTCGCGTGCGGCAAACACGCGCTGGACCAGCACCTGGTCCATCGACCAGTAAAAGCTGCCCACCAGGAACACGCCGATGAACATGCCCGGCCAGGGCACGTCGGGATGGGTTGCCGGCTTCACCATGCTGAACATCTCCGGCGGCAGCGCGGCCCGCAGCCCGCTCCAACCGCCGACCCGGCCCAGGCCGATGACGGTGAGCACGACGGCGGCGGCCAGCAATACGGTGGTCTGGAGAGCATCGGTGTAAACTACCGCGCTCAGTCCGCCTTTCATGGTGTAGAGCGCCGTGAACAGCCCCACCACCCAGATGACGGTCAGCTTGTCCCACCCCAGCAGCTCGGAGAAGACGATGGAGGACGCCCACAGCGAAATGGAGATCTTGGTCAGCACCGACAGCACGATCATCAGCGCCGAGAAGAGCAGGCGCACCCGCGCGCTGAAGCGCTTCTCCAGGAACTCGGGCACGGTGTAGATGCGGTTGCGCACGTAGAACGGCAGGAACAACAGGATCAGGGGCGCCAGGCAGAAGACCGCCATCCACTCGAAACCGCCGATGGCCATGCCGATGGCAAAGCCGCTGCCGGCCAGCCCGACGAAGTGCTCCGCCGAGATGTTGGAAGCGAACAGGGATGCGCCGATGACGGGCCAGCGCAACTGCCGGTTGGCCAGGAAGTAGCCTTCGCTGGTCGCGGCCCGGCGCGAGGCCCGCAGGCCGATCGTCACGACGACCAGTCCATAGATCAGGACGATCGTCCAGTCCACCAAAGCGAGATGCAACCCCGGTTCCCCTCCCTGCCCGGCTGACACCGGGGCAAGGCACATCATACGCCGCATCCACCTCAGCGTGCCGGCCTGTACGCCGGTGCAGGTCCTCGAAAGATGAACATCCGCTCACCTGCGTAACAAAGTCCCGTGGAACACCGCAGTAGGCACCTGGCTTTGGGAGGATTCATAGGAAGGGCTATCTGGCTGATTCTGCGACCGTCGGACTGGCTGGGTGGCTGCGGCGCAAAGGCGAATGAACCCTGCGAGTCTGAGACACTGAAACAGGACGCAGGACCGTTCAGTGAAGGCCGCGAACAATCGAACGCGCGCGAATTAAGAGACGCAAGCTCCAGGCGAATTCAAAACTTCAGGTATTTTGGCCGGAATAGCAACAACTTGTTGAAAACTCACGTTCGCACCAGCACGGTTTCGGGTTTACGGGCGTCTAATACTCTTCATGTCCTTTGACGGTCTTGGCAGAAGCCGGGTGCACCCAGGCGAGGTTATAGAGGCTTCACATTCCATGTCTTCTCATAGATTCGGTTCCCGGCTCTGGTTGGGGTTGCTGTTTGCGTTCGGGTCCGTCCTGACGAGTTGCTCCAAGGCGCCAGTCCAACCAGAGGCCCAGTCGAAACCGGCACCGCCCCCCGCGCAGACCACGTCCTTTGTTTCGCCCGTCAATGGCCACCGCATCGTGCGGGCCACTGGGCTGATTCGCGCATTGGAATGGAAAATGGTCCGTGTTCCTCAGATCAGCGGCTCGGGCGTCCGCTTCACCCTGACCCGCGTGATTCCCAACGGCTCCAAGGTCTCAAAAGGCGACATTCTGATCGAGTTCGACCGCGTGTCGCTGCTCGACGACGAACGCGATGCCAAAGCGAAGCTGAGCGACCTGGGTCATCAATTGGACCAGCAGAAAGCGCAGGTGCGCAGCGACGACGCCAAGCGTGCGGCCCAGATCAAGGAGGCTGAGGCCGACCTCGAAAAAGCGCTCCTGGAGCTGAAAAAGGGGCCTGTATTGAGCGAGATCGACAGGCTTAAGAACGAATCCCGCGCGCCCAATGCGAGGCTCCGGGTCGCCAGCCTGAAAAAATCCGACGAACTCCGTAAGAATGCGGGCAAAGCCACGGTGCGGATTCTGGAACTCAAGCTGGAGCGGCAACGCGTAACTCTGGAGCGCACGCAAAACAACCTGGATAAACTGCAGATCAAGGCTCCGCAGGACGGCATGGTGTCGCTCGAAAACACCTGGCATAGCGGGTCCATGGGCCCGTCCCGGGAAGGCGATCAGGTGTGGCCCGGCGTCCCGCTGCTGCGCATTTTCAACCCGACGCGCATGGTGGTGGAGGCCACGGTGAACGAATCGGATGCCTCCTGGTTGGGTAAACACGTGAAAGCCAAGCTCTACCTGGATGCCTACCCGGGTGCGACCTTCGACGCCGACCTGGAATTCGCGAGTCCCGTGGCGACCGGAGGCATGGACTCGCCGGTGCGCTCCTTCGTGGCGGTGTTCCGCATCGAGCAGGAGGATCCCCGCCTGCTGCCCGACCTTTCGGCGGCCCTGGAAATTGACGCAACCGCAGCCCTGGCGCAAACCGCCAGCGGCGCCGGTCCAAAAGCGGGAGCCGCACAATGAACTCCACTCTGGAATCCGCCATCCACCGGTTCCCGTTCGGCAAACGCTGGTTCGCCGGAGGGTTGTTGCTGGTCCTCGCGATCACGCTGGCCTTCATGCACTCGCGGTCCAAGGCGGCGTCGCCCACGACCAACGTTCCCACGGCGACCGCGCGCCGAGGCGAGTTTCTGGTCATCGTGAGCTGCCGCGGTGAGCTGACCGCGGACAGTACGGCACGCATCAATGCGCCCGTGAATGTCCCCAACCTGCAGATCGTTTGGCTGGCCCCGCAAGGTTCCGCCGTCAGGAAGGGCGACCCTGTTGTGCGTTTCGACGCCAGCGGCGCGGAACGCCAATTGAAAGAGCAGCTAGCTTCGCTCGCGCAAGCCCAGGCGACCCTCGATCAGGCCATCGCCGACGGCAAGATGACGACGGAGCAGGACAAGCTGGACCTGGCCACGCAGAAGCAGGCCGCCGAGAAGGCGCGTCTCGAGTCCTTGAAGCAGGACATCGTCAGCGACATTCAGGCGCAGGAGAATCGCATCGACCTCGGATTGGCTCAGGAAAAAGTCCGCGTGCAACAGGCCACCATGGAGCTGAACGCTGCCTCCAACCGCTCCAAGGTCGGCTCGCTGCAAAGCCAGCGCGACAAAGCCAAACAGTTGGTGGACATCACGCGCGAGCGGCTGGCCAGCATGGAGGTGCACGCTCCCGCGGCCGGCGTGGTCAGTTACCTGATGAACTTCTCGCAGGGCTGGATGAACGCCAAGCCGTTCAAGGTAGGCGACAACCTTTGGCCGGGCAGCGCCATCGCCGAGATCCCCGACCTCGGAAGCCTACGCCTCAAAGGCAAGGTCGAAGAGATCGATCGCGGCAAGATGCAATTGGGCGAAGACGTGCGCGTGATTCTGGACCCCTTCCCGGAAAAGCCCTTTCAGGGCAAGCTGGTGGCGATTTCCCCGCTCACCGAGCAGACCTTCGAATGGCCGCCCTCGCGCAGCTTCCGCGCTTTCGGGTCGCTCGGTGCGGCCGATGACCGCTTGCGACCGGCCATGAACGGGCGCATGGACGTGATCGTGGACCGGCTGAAGAACGTGATCAGTGTTCCGGCCAAGGCCGTGTTCGCCCACGACGGGCGGCCCGTGGTGCTGGTTCCCGCCAGGGAGGGACTGCGCAGCGTGCGCGTGGAAGTGCTGGCGCGCAATCCCGACGAGGTGGCCATCTCTGGCGTGGAGGCCGGTACGCAGGTCGCGCTGGTGGACACGTTGAGCATGGAAAAGAAGAAGAACAGCGAATCGAAGGGTTTCGAGGTGAAAGCGCGATGAGCCGTCCGTGGAAGGCTGTTCTCTTCGTGGTGCTCGCGTCCGGCATCGTGGCCGGCGCGCTGTACTCGCCCCGCTTGTACACCCGCCTGACGACGCCCGATGCCTCGGCCGTCACGCCTTCAACCCGGGTCCGACGGGGCAACGTGACGTTTACTGTCAACGCCAATGGTGCGCTGCAGGGCGGCAATTCCAAGATGGTGACCGCCCCCATGACGGGTAGCCAGTCGCTGGTGATCACCGAATTGGCGCAGTCCGGCGAACTGGTCAAGAAAGATGACATCGTGCTGCGCTTCGACTCCACCGACGAGACGTTCAAGCTGCGCGAAGCCGAGGCGGATGTGGCGGAGACCGAGCAGCAGGTTGTGCAGGCCGAGGCCGAGGCCGCCGCCAAAGAGGAAGAACTCAACTACGAGTTGATCAAGGCGCGCGGCGACCTGCGCGACGCGGAGTTGGAAGCCCGGCGCAATCCCCTGCTGGCGGCCATCGTCGCTCGCCAGAACGACCTGGCGCTGGAAGGCGCTCGCGACCGCCTTGCGAAGCTCGAACTCGACTATCCCGCGCGCAAGGCCAGCGCCAAGGGCAGCATCGCCATCCAGACCGCGGCGCGCGACAAGGCCAAGATGCTCGCCGACACCGCGAAACGCAACATCGACATGATGAACGTCAAGGCTCCGGCTAGCGGCTACATCAACGTCGAGCGCAACACGAATCAGAACATGATGTGGTCCGGCATGACCCTGCCGCTGTTCCAGATCGGCGACCAGGCCCGTCCCGGCATGGCGGTGGCGCAGATCCCGGACCTGGATCACTGGGAAGTGTCGGCCCAGATCGCGGAGTCCGACCGCGGCCATTTGTCCGTCGGGCAAAGCGCCGAGATTCGCGTCGTGGCCCTACCCGGCAAGACGTTTCACGGCCATATCAAAGACCTCGGCGGGACGACTGGATCGCCCTGGGAGCGCCGCTTTGAATGCAAGCTGAGCCTGGATGACGCCGCGCCGGAACTGCGGCCGGGCATGAGCACCCGCATCGTCATCACGATGGAGACGCTGAAGAACGCTCTGTGGCTCCCGGCGCAGGCACTTTTTGAGAGCGACAGCCGGACCTTCGTCTACGTCAAGAGCGGCCGGGGTTTCACGGCCCACGATGTGAAGCTGGTCCGGCGCAGCGAGAGCAAGGTCGTGTTGACCGGCCTGAAGGAAAACGACGAGGTGTCGCTCGCCAGCCCCGACGAAACCAGCGACCCAGGCAAGAAGAACGAAGCAGGCAGCCCGACCAAGGCGGTGGCGAAATGATCGAGCAAGCTGGACCTCATTCCGGCAACCTGATGCCCCCCATCACGAGCCGGAACGCAACGCGCGGCTTGTGGAGCGACCTGCTGGAGGCGTTCGGGAATCTCCGCGCCCAGAAGACCCGCACTTTCCTGACCGCGCTGGGTATCGTCTTCGGCGTCGGTTCCGTCATCGGGATGCTGGCCATCGGCGCCGGTGCGCGGGAGCAGTCACTGCAGTTCATCGAGCGCCTGGGCGTGCGCAACATCCTGGTCGAGTCCATCCCGATGACCAGCCAGGAAGAGATCCAGCAGCGCCGGCGTATCTCTCCCGGCCTGACGCGGCGCGACGTGCGAGTGCTCGAATCGAACGTGGAAGGCGTCGAGGTGCTGTCGCCCCGCCGCGTATTGCATCCGGGCAGCGTCCTGCCGAAGCCCGCGGGTTCGATCCCCGAACTGTTCGGCGTGCGCGCCTCCTATGAACTCATCCACAATCTGCGCGTCGATGAGGGCCGCTTCATCAGCGACGCCGACGACGACGCGAGTTCCGCGGTTTGCGTCCTGGGCGGCAATGCCAAGGTAAATCTGATCGGCTACACCGGGGCGGTGGGCAAGTACGTGAAGGTGAACGACACCTGGCTCCGCGTGATCGGCGTGCTGGGCGAGCAGGTCAGCGAGGGAGGGGCGGCGGGAGCGCGCGCCATCGACCGGAACAACGCCATCTTCATCCCGCTGAACACGTTTCAGTATCGCTTCTGGGATTCGAGCAGCGACCTGAAAGACGAACTCGACGGCGTGGACATCCGGCTGAAGACCGGGGTGGACAGCGTCGCCGCGGCCAAGGTCGTCACGGCCATTCTCAGTTCCACGCACCGCAAGGCGGAGGACTTTACGGTCACCATCCCGGCGGCCCTGCTGGCCCAGCAGAAGCGGACCCAGACCATCTTCACCTACGTCATGGTGGCCATCGCGGCGATCTCGCTGCTGGTCGGCGGTATCGGCATCATGAACATCGTGCTCGCAACCGTGATGGAGCGAACGCGCGAGATCGGCATCCGCAGGGCGTTGGGCGCGCGCAAAGGCGACATCGTACGCCAGTTCCTCACGGAGTCCATGCTCATATCCATTACCGGCGGACTGCTCGGCATTGCCTTCGGTTTCTTCCTGTCGTGGTGTATCGCACTGGCGGCGGATTGGAAGACCATCATCACCATCGGCTCGGTCGTCGTGGCGTTTGGTGTGTCGGCGGCGGTCGGTATCCTGTTTGGGATTTATCCCGCATTCAAAGCCGCGAATATCGACCCGATCGAGGCCCTCCGCTATGAGTAGTCCGGCCGGCGCCGCTTTCCACAATTCCCTGATCCTCCGCGCAGCAAAAGGCAATTTCATGTTTTCGATTCGATGCCTGGCATTCATCCTGTTTGGCGCGCTCCTGGCGGGCGCACAGCAGACGAGTTCGGTTTCCGGACAGCAGACAGATTCGAACGCCCCCTGGGTAGGCTCGGGAGCGTGGATGCGCAAGACGTTCGTCTATCGCGACGTGCAGGTGAACCTGCGCGACCCGATCAAGCTCAAGGACTACGTCGTGAACGGCAAGCTGACGCTGTCGCTGCGCAATTACCTCGATCTGGTCATGTTGAACAACACCGACGTGGAGATCCAGCGCGTTCAGTTGGAGTATTCGAAAAACTCCATCCAGCGGGCGTTTGCCGTGTTTGACCCGCTGCTCAGCAGCAATTTCTCCGCCACGCGCTCGAAGTCGGCGGCGACCAACCAGTTGCAGGGCGCGAGTGTGGTCTCCACCCTCTCCCAGCCCTTCAGCCTGAACGTCAGCGAAGTGCTGCCCACCGGGACGCAGGTCTCGGCCGGGCTGTCCACGCAAAAGACGTCCACCAACAGCTCGTATTACTTCTACAACCCGGCCTATTCGACTACGCTGAACTTCGGCTTTTCGCAGCCCCTGCTGCGCGGCCGCGGTACCTACATTACGAAGCTGCCCATAACGATCGCCCGCAGGCAGCGCGTTGCCGCGAACCTGTCCTTCCAGAACTCGCTGCTCGGCTTCGTCGCCAACGCGGAGAATGCCTATTGGGACGTCATCAGCGCGCGCGAGCGGTTGAAGGTCCAGCGGCAGGCGCTCGATCTCGCGGAGAAGGCGCTCAAGCGGTCACGCCAGGAAGTGGAAGTCGGGGCGACCTCGCCACTGGAGATCTTCCAGCCTGAACAGCAGTACGCGGGCGCGAAACTCAGCGTCGCGCAGGTGGAGTATCAGGTGCGGCAAACCGAGGACGTGCTGCGCCGGCAACTCGGGGTCGATCTCGATCCTACCCTCCGGGAACTTCCCATCGAACTGACCGAGCAGGTCTCGCCGCAAGTGGACGAGAACCCCATCGACCGCGAGGCGCTGGTCAAGCAGGCGCTCGCCACGCGTCCCGATCTGAAGAACATTCAGACGGGGATTGAAGTGAACGACCTTCAAATCAGGAACGCGGTCGAAGGGTTGAGGCCGCTGTTGAACCTGAACGCCGCGTATTCGACAACCGGCAACGGCGGACGGTATTTCCCCAGTACGACGGCCGCGGACGGCACCACGATTCTGCTCCCGCCCGTGCCCGGCGGCATCACCGACGCCTTCGGGCAGATGTTTGGCTTCAGCTATCCAACCTGGCAGTTCAGCCTCTCGCTGCAGTTGCCTCTGCGCGACCGGGCCGCCGCTGCCAACCTGGCCGACGCAGTCGTGGCCAAGCGCATCAACACGCTGAACCTGCGCTCCTCCGCGCAGCAGATTCGGCAGGACGTCCTCACTGCCGTCACCCAGGTGGAGAACAGCCGCGACGGCGTCAAGCTCGCGAAGATTGCTGTTGATTTTGCGCTGAAACGCGTGGAAGCGGATCAGAAGCGCTACGAACTCGGCGCGATTACAGTGTTCTTCCTGCTGTCGGGCCAAACCGATCTGGCCAATGCCGAGTCGGGCCTCGTCAGCCAGATCATCCAACACCGCCGGGACCTGCTGAACCTGCAGCAGCGCCTCGGCACTCTGCTGGCCGAGCGCGGCATAGTTGTGCAGTAAAAGGGTAGGTCGGGCAGGCTCGGGGGAGCCGCTTCAGGCAGATCGCGTTAAGCCCGCTGCCGACCCCGCTGCTTCGCGTGCTTGCCCCGGGTGGAATGCGATTTTGTGGATGCGGCCGCCATTTCCCGCGCATGCCGGCGCCCACTGCCCCGGCGGACATACGAGCGCTGTTCGCGACTGCCACCCGCGGGAACGAGCGTGCGCGACTGTTTGCCCCGCTTGACGTGGGTCGCGTGCTCCACTCGCTCCACCTCGCGCGGAATCCCTAACTCGCCAAAAGCCTGATCCATCATCCGCACCATTCGCGCGTCACGGGCAGGCCGGCTGCCGGCGCCCAGCTCGATGCCGACCAGGCGGTGGCCGCCCCGCTCGACCGATGCGATCAGGTTGTAGCCCGCCTCGCGCGTGTATCCCGTCTTCAGCCCGTCCGCACCCTTGTACATGCCCAGGAAACCGTTGTGCGTGGTCAGGTACTTGCCCGCCACCTTGCAGGAAGCCAGGCCGAAGTAGTGGTAGCGTTCCGGGAAGCGGGTGATCAATGTGTCGGTCAGGATCATCAGGTCGTTGGCCGTGGTGTATTGCCCGTCGTCCGGCAGGCCCGAGGCATTGCGGAATACCGTCTGGTTCATTCCAAGCTGCTGCGCTTTTGCCGTCATCCTCTCGGCAAACGCGGACTCGCTCCCGGCCAGCCCTTCCGCGACAACCACGGCAACGTCGTTGGCCGAACGGATGATCAGAGCCTGAATGCAATCTTCGATTGTGATTTTGGCGCCAGGCCGGAGACCGACTTTGGTGGGCGGTTGTGCCGCCGCTTCGGCCGACACGCTGAACTTCTGCTCCAGCGTGACCTTGCCCGTATCCAGCGCATCAAACAGCAAGTACAGCGTCATCACCTTGGTCAGCGAGGCCGGGTAGCGGCGCGCATCCGCGTCCTCCGACAGCAGTACGTTTCCGGTGGCCATGTCCTTCACGATCAGGGACGGGCCGGCCAGCAGCAGCGCTGGCAGAAACAGCAGAATCACAAAAAATCGGCGCAAAGATATATCAGGCATCTTACAAATAGTCCGGGCCTTGTTTTATTACTCTCTGATTCTGCACCATTTTTGTCGCCATAGACAACCCTGAAGTGCGTGCACCGCGGCCCGCGCCGCCGCAATTACCGCAGGTTTTACCGGAGATTCACCGCAAACGCACCGGTCAACGACCGCAATCCCGCGGTTCTCGTCAAGCCGGTTGACGTCCTCAGAGTGCTAACCTGCGACCAGAATGGCACTGGAACCGGGAGAACTTCTGGCCTTGGCAAATGCCGCTGTGGCGCTTGGACGCGTTGAGCGCCAACTCAATAACGTTCCAGCCGCGTTGGCGCACTATGCGGAGGCGGCCGCCCTCTACCGCAGTTTGGGAGATTCGCTGAAACTCGCGCACACCATCAGGCACCTGGGCGATATTCACCGGGGTGCGGGACAGGCTGAACAGGCCCGGCAGTGCTACGACGAAGCCCTCACAATCTATCGCGGGCCCACGCAACCACAGCCGCTCGATCTGGCGAACGCCATTCGCGGTCTGGCGCTGCTCGAAGGCGATTGCGGCGAGCTGGAACGGGCTAAAGCCCTATGGGCGGAAGCGAAAGAGCTGTACGCCGAAGCCGGGGTGAAGGAAGGTGCCGCCGAATGCATTGACCAGCTCGCTGCCCTGGCGACTCAAGACGGACGCTCGCAGTAAATCGCGAGCGGACCAGTCACCCCAACACCGAAGACAGCCCCCCACCCAGCGCCTGAGAAGGCGTAGGACATTGCGGCGGTGAACGCTTCTCCGGGCAATGAGGACCACCCGCAATCGAGCTTGGCGTTGAGAGGATTCCGGCTGCCTCCGCACTAGGACTTGCGGACGGGTGACGATGTTAAACGCCTCTCATTGGAGCGGTTTGCTAGGTTGGCACGAGGACGGATGCGGCGCTGCGGCACTGGCCTACCCACTGCCGGGGGCCGAGCGAATTGCCGTGATCGGGACACGCTTGCGGCTTGAGCGGAGAGTGCGCTCCTATCTTCACTGGAGTACGCCCGAATTGGAGGCCTGGCGACCCCAGGCATTAGCCGGCCACCGCTCTGAACTCTTCACAATCGGCGAACTGCGGCGGAGGAGATTCCTGCCGCTTGCCGATCTGAGCTTCCCCCTGGTCGTGCTCTCGTCGCTGCGGGAAGGACCGCTTAGCAGCGGCGAACTCGATCGTCTATGGTCGCTCTACGGCTTGCCGGCCTACGAGCAGATCCGTGACGCGGACGAAACGCTGCTCGCCTGGGAGTGCGACGCCCGAGCGGGCTGGCACCTCACAGCCCACGCGGGAGAAGATGCCGCCTTCGCGGCCGAGCGGTTGCAAGCCGCCGGCTGGCCCGGTAAGCCGGGCGATGACCCGTGCGCTTGCGGTGAAACCACCGCAATGCTGGCGGCTCCGGCGCAGCACAACGTGCTGGTGATGGCCTGTGGAGCACACTAGAAACAACCGCCCGCGCCCTGTTAAACTCAAAGGCACGCCGTGCGGGCGTGGCGAAATTGGCAGACGCGCGAGATTTAGGTTCTCGTTTCCGAGAGGAAGTGGAGGTTCAAGTCCTCTCGCCCGCACCACTCCCACCCCAATTCTCAGAGCCCGGTCCAGCTTAGCCGAAGCCCCGAAACCGAGAAATAGCATATTGTATGGCGGTATGGGCCTATAGGTCTACGAAATCCGCTAACGTACTGATTTTAGTGCCAGTTACGGACATGCCACTCGGGTAGTGGCTATGCTTCTCTTCAGTTGCAGCTAGTCACGAGGTGATCCTGCAAGTGGAAGAAGAGGAGTCATTCATTGTTGTTTCTTAAGAAGTTGTTCTTCGCCGGAAGCTTGCTCTGCCTTGCAGCCGGCGTGGCCTTCGCCGGTTCCACGCAAGTAGACGTAACCTATTTGCTGCACAACACCGGCAGCGCAGGCACATCCGCCTTCGGGCTGCCCGATCCGAATTGGACACTGATTACGCCGGGCGATCCAGTTCAGCCCCCGGCCTACCGTGCCACTGCCTACCCGACATTCAACACGGCGCCCGCTTATGTCACCAACTTGAGCAGCGGCCAATTTCCCGCCCAGTACTGGTTGGGTGAGACGGGGAGCGATACCTCGACCTGGATTTCGCCCTGTCCCAGCTACCCGGGCTTAGGGTCCGACGCGGAGAGCGCTTCGTTCGATTTCCAGACCACATTCGACTTGACCGGCTATTCGCCCGACAGCGCGGCTTTGTCGTTCAAGTTCGTGACGGACAACTCCTTGACGGAGGTCCTGATCAACGGCGTCCCGGTGGCATTCGCCCCTGGCACCGGATTGATGGCCTGGTCCGGATCTTCCGCCATCAGCGGTTCGGGCCTGCTCACCGGCGGCCTGTTCACCGGCGGCTTGAACACGCTCGATTTTATCGTTCAAAACGACGCTGGACTTACCGGGAACCCGACCGGCCTGCGGGTGGAGTTTGCCGGGCAGGCGAGCGCGACTCCCGAACCGGGCAGCCTCGCCATGCTGGGTTCCGGCATCCTGCTGTTTGGCGGGCTGCTGCGCCGCAAGTTCGCCCGCTAGTCTGGTTCGCACCGTCCTTGATTCAGAAGAGCCGGGTCTGGCGCACGTTTATGCGGTTCCCTTCCGCGCGTGCCAGGCCCGGCTCTTCTGTGCTCAAGCTCCGAGTTCGTGCCGCTGCCCTGAGATGGACCGCCGGGAGTCCTGGCAGGATTTTGCTGCGGCACCGGACGCGAGTTCCCCTCAGCTTCGATATGCTGATGGGACGCCAGTCGCGTCCGCAGCGTTCCGGGGCTTCAGCGCCGGGACTCCGGGCGAGCGTCGGCTGCGTGCAAAAGGAATGGACGAACCGCACCAATGCCAGACAAGAGAACGAGCGCCTTCCCCGTCTTCATAGCGTTCCTCGCCATGGGTTTCGGCGACGCAGCAGGTCCTTTGGTCAGCCAGGCCAAGGAATACTTCCACCTCTCCAACTTCGCCGCCCAACTGATCCCCTTCGTCGGGTTGATCATGTTCGGCGTGCTGTCCGTGCCGATGGGCATTTACCAGGACCGCAAGGGCAAGAAGATCGTGCTCCTGCTCGGGCTGGCCATCATGTTCGGCGGGCTCGTGCTGCCCGCGCTGAAGTACCTGATGCCGTTTCCATTTGAGTTGTTCCTGGTCACCGTGCTGCTGATCGGCGCGGGCGCAACGGTGCTGCAAGTGGCAGGCAACCCGATCATGCGGGACGTCTCCGACGAGGGCAAGTACTCGCGCAACCTGTCGCTGGGGCAGTTCGTGAAGGCCATCGGCTCGCTCTCGGGCGCTCTGATTCCGGTGCTGGCCGCGCGCTACTTCAACGTAGGCAAGGAGGCGATGTTCGCCATCTTCCCGATCTTCGGCGTGGCCGTGCTGATCGCGCTGGTCGCCAATCTCGGATTGACGGTGAAGGACCAACGCGGCGACGGTCACAAGCCAGCGACCTTCGGCTCTTCGCTCGAAATGCTGAAGAACGGCTACGTCGCGATGATGATCTTCGCGCTGTTCCTATATGTCGGCGCGGAGGTTTCGCTCAGCTCCGGTATCCCGATCTACCTGCACGATCGCTTCATGGTGGATACGACCAAAATCGGTTTGCTCGGCACGGGCGTGTTCTTCCTGGCGCTGACCATCGGCCGCTTCTCGGGCGGCGTGATCCTGAACTGGATGCAGCCCAAGACGTTCTTCGCCATCACCTGCGCGCTCTCGCTGGCGGGACTGCTTTGCATGTTCCTGCCCAGCGCCACGCTGGCCGCGGCGGGCTTCTTCCTGATCGGCCTCGGCTTCGCTAACATCTTCCCGCTGATCTTCTCGATCGTCATCGACCGCATCCCGGAGCGCGCCAACGAACTATCCGGCCTGATGGTGATGGCGATTGTCGGCGGCGCCATCGTCCCGCCCGTGATGGGACTGGTGGCCGACCTGACGAAGTCCGTGCAAGCCGGATTCATCGTCCCGCTGCTGGCCGTGCTGTTCATCGCCTGGACGTCCGTGGCGAACTTGCGCACGGCCAAAGCCTGATGAACAAAAAGGGGAAACCGTCAGAAGTGACGGTTTCTCAAAATGGAATCAACAACTTACAGGCAAGAACCGTCATCTTGTGACGGTTCTTGGTTTTTCTCCGGGGGCCGAAAACGCCAGACAGGGAGCGGAAATTGTAATGTCCATTCGATTCGATAACGACGCGCGCATCGTGATGACGCTCGATGCCGGAGGCACCGGCCTCAAGTTCTCGGCCATTCGCGGCAACCAACTGCTGCCGGGACCCATCAACGTCCCCTCCGAGGCCGACAACCTGGAGCGCTGCCTGGCCAACATCGTGGGCGGCTTCGAGAGCATCCGCGCCGCCCTGCCCGAGCCGCCCGTGGCCATCAGCTTCGCCTTCCCCGGGCCCGCCGATTATCCGGCCGGCATTGTCGCGAACGTGGGCAACCTGCCGGCTTTCCGCGGCGGCGTGGCGCTCGGCCCGATGCTCGAAGAGAAGTTCGGCATCCCGGTGTACCTCAACAACGACGGGGATCTGTTCGTCTGCGGCGAAGCCATCGCCGGCTTCCTGCCCTACGTCAACGGCCAGTTGGAACAAGCCGGAAACCCCAAGCGCTACCGCAATCTGTTCGGCATCACGCTGGGCACCGGTCTTGGGGGCGGCATCGTGATCAACGGCGAATTGCTGATCGGCGACAACTCGGCGGGTGGCGAGGCCTGGCTGCTGCGGCACAAGCTAGACGCGCGGATGAACGCCGAGGAAGGCGCGTCGATTCGCGCCGTGCGCAAGGTCTACGCAAAGGCCGAAGGCATCCAACTGGAAGACGCGCCCGAGCCGAAGACGATCTTCGAAATCGGCATGGGCCGGGCCGATGGCAACGGCGTCGCGGCGCGCGAGGCGTTCCGCCAGATGGGCGAAGTCGCGGGCGACGCGGTGGCTCAGGCGCTGACGCTGATTGACGGGCTGGTGGTGGTGGGCGGCGGCATCTCGGCCGCGGCGCCGCTGTTCCTGCCGGCGCTGGTCGAGACCATGAACGGCGTCTTCGAACGCGACGGCAACCCGATGCCGCGCCTGGTTCCGCGAACCTTCAACTTCGAGGACGGAGCGCAGCGTGCGGAGTTCCTTAAGATGTCGGCCCGCCAACTCACGGTGCCGGGCTCGTCGCGCAAGGTGTTCTACGACCCCGTGCAACGCACCGCCGTGGGTCTGTCGCGGCTGGGCACCAGCGAAGCCGTCGCCATCGGGGCATACGCCTACGCCTTGAACCGCCTGGGCAACTGAGTTTCGAAGAATACGGTGACGCGCACACCGCAATGTGGGGCAGGTTGTTAACCTGCGGCGGGTTGGCAACCCGCTTCTTCATCATCCAGCTGCGCCTTCCAGCGCCGGTAACCAACCGGCGCGCAGGATGCCATCCTGCCCCACCTCCTGCACTGAGTGTCACAAGGCTCAATAGGCGGGGCGACACTCCGAGCGGCCGCGAAGCAAGCGATGCGGGCTCTGGAGAGCCCGCGCGGCTCGGAGAGCCGCCCCACATTCGCGCCCCACATTGAAACCACGCGTGTACAATCGGGGAAGCGCAGCATGAAGCAGGACACCTCCAGCCAGACTCTCCAAAAGCGCGGCATCCGGCTGACCCGTCAACGCCAACTCCTGCTGGACCTGATCGAGAAATCAGGCGAGCATCTCGACGCCGAAACTCTGTTCAAACTCGCCAACGCCCGCGACCCGAAGTTGAATCGCGTCACCGTCTACCGCACCATCAAAATGCTGAAAGAGGGCGGGATGGTCGATGAACTCGACCTGATGCACTTTGGCGGCGACCAGCACTATTACGAGACGCGCAATAAACAGGAACACGCCCACATCATCTGCCTCCGCTGCGGCCGCGTGGAGGAGTTTTACGGCGACCCGCTGACCCGCCTCAGAAGGCAGGTGGAAACGACGTTCGGGTTCCAGATTCTGATCGCCCGCACCGAAATCGGCGGCTACTGCTCCCATTGCCAGGCCTTGCGCCTGCAGGAGATCGCGTCCGTGATCGACCGGCAAAAAGAGGTCGAAGCGCCCGTCAGAAAAGACCGCAAGGCCCCGCCCAAGTCGAAGTAAGTAACTTGAGCGATTGCGCCGGAGTCCCTACTGGAGCCGGATGATACACTGGGACAAAAGGGCATGCGCCGCCTGATCTTTTGGGAATTCCCGCGAATGACTTGGCAGTACGACATCGTTGTCGCGCTGATCCTGGCTTTTATCTTCTTGACGCCGCGTGACGTGTTCAAGGACCAGCCCCGCGCGGTGGGTGTCGTGCAGATCCCAAGCCCGCCCAAAGAGGCTGTTTTCTGGATCGATCCCGTCGAGATGCGCAACACGCCAATCAGCCAGCGCGGGCAAAAGGCAGTCGAATTGGTGCAAAAACGGACCGGCAAGAAGATGCAGCTGATTCGTCTGGAGACCGTCGCGGATCCGGATGATGAAGTCAAAGGTTTCATGGCGTTCCTCAAGCCCTAGTCCGGTCCGCAAAGCCCTGCTGAACATGAAGTTCCCCCTTATTCGCCGCTTACTTGCCGTCTTCGCGCTGGCCGCCGCCGTCGCTGGCGCCCAATCCGTCGAAACGACGCTGCATCACATGGATGCCCTCTCGAAGACATTCCGGGGCGTGACGGCCGATTTGCGCAAGATCTCCTTCACCTATTTCGCCAAGGACACCGAAGAAGAGTCGGGTCGCATTTCGATGTACCGGCCGACTCCGCAGGACATGCGGATGCTGGCGGAATTCACGAAGCCCGAGGAGCGCGCCGTCGCCTTCGCCAAGAGCAAGGTGCAGATGTACTACCCGAAGATCAACACGGTTCAGGAGTACAACCTCGGCAAAGAGTCCCACCTTGTGGATCAGTTTCTGCTGCTGGGATTCGGCTCGTCCGGGGCGGATCTGCGGAAGAACTACAACATTAAGTATGTGGAATTGACGACGATCGACGGCGGCAAGGCCGACCATCTTTTGTTGGAGCCGAAAGCGGCGGAAGCGCGAGATCAAGTCCGCGGCATCGACCTTTGGATCGCCCAGCCGGGCGGCTATCCGGTCCGGATGAAAGTGCTGCAGCCGTCCAGGGATACGATTGAACTCCAGTACTCCAACTTGAAGATCAATCCCAGTTCATTGACCGAAGCGAGCGTCAAGCTCAAGCTTCCGAAGGGCGTCAAGAAGGAAACGCCGCAGAAGTAATGGCCTCCCCCCACAGCGCCAGCAAGCGACTGGCGTTCCTGGACTGGACGCGCGGTTTCGCGGCCTGCATCATGCTGCAGGGCCACGTTTCCAACTCCTTCACGCACAAGGATCTAAGGAACGACAGCTTCTACGTCTTCAGCCAGTTTTTTGGAGGCCTGACCCCCGCCGTCTTCCTGTTTCTCACGGGCGTCACGCTGGGCTTTTTGATGGATTCGCAGAGCAGGAACGAACCCTCCGGTTCGCGCCGGATGCTCACCACCCTGCTGCGCGCACGCTACCTGCTGCTGATCGGCCTGCTGTTCCATTTCCAGATGTGGGCGACCGCCTTCGGGCAAAGCGAGTGGATCAACATTTTCAAGGTGGACATCCTGAACTGCATGGCCGCGGCGGTCGCTCTGCTGACCCCGTTGGCGCTGCTCGACACGCCGGGCCGAATCCGCTACGGCGCACTGGCCGGACTGGCCATCGCCTGCGGCTCGCCGTTCGTCACCCAGATGGACCTGGGCTGGCTGCCCACGTTGCTGCGCAACTACATCGTCCCCAGCCACGACTTTTTCTCGCTGTTCCCGTGGGGGGCTTTCGTGGCGTTCGGCCTGTGCTGCGGATCGATCCTGCGTCTGGTCAAGGACGAGGACCTGCCGCGCGCGATGCCCTGGGCCGGCCTGCTGGGACTCGTGCTGATTTACGCGTCGCGCTTCGCCTCAGACCTGCCGTTCAGCCTGTATCCGAAGTCGGATTTCTGGCTGGATAGCCCGCTGCTGATCCTGATCAAGGTCGGCGTGATCCTGCTGATAGCCTGCTGGGCCTTCGTGCTGACACGCTACCTGAACCCGGACCGCTGGAGTTTCGTGCGCCAGTTGGGTGTCACATCGCTGCTGGTTTATTGGGTCCACACCGAGTTGGTGTACGGGCGCTGGCTGGGGGCCTGGAAAGAGACCCTGACGGTGCCGCAGACTCTGCTGCTGGACATCTTCGTGATCGCGTCCATGGTGCTGCTCTCGGTGGCGAAAACCGGCTGGAAGGGGTTCCCGGGAGTGCCCGCGCTGGCGAAGCAATGGTGGCTCTCCGCACGGCAGCCGCAAGCGGTGCAGGGCTCGGGCGACTGACCGCCCCGCTGCTAGCCTTTGCGGTCGAGGCTCTCCAACTCCTTCCAGATATCGTCCTCGTGCGCAGTCCACTCCGCCGGCCTGCCGCCGTCGATGTGCACCTCGGACTCCGTGAGGGTCCCGTGGCCGAACGGGCAGATCGATTCGAGTTCGGGCGGATTCAGCAGAATCGCCTTGCTCCAGGTGCCTTTGGCGAGCGGCATGCGCAGGTGCCGTAAACAGGTGCGGCAGCGCGTCCGCTGATCCCACACGACCAGATAAACCAGCCCGACGCCAAGCATGAACAGGCAGAAGATGGCGCTGGTCCAGACCAGGTCCTGCGGGTAGCGCGAGACGTGCTGATGGAGGACCAGAGGCGGTTCGGGCAGCAGCCGGTTCATGACGTCCCAGACCGCGCGCAGAAACACGGCGACGACTGCCAGCTTCGCGGCAAAGTAAGCCCAGTACTTCACGGTGCCTCCCAGTTATTAGACTGGGGAACTGCCGGGAAGTTCCAATACATTGTGCAAACTGTGGGGGATCCAATTCGCCCGGCCGCCTTGCTCAGGCCACGCCTGGCGTTGCCGCTAGATTCCGGCGCCCTGCGGAGCGGTGAAATCCGGGTCAACGATATCGCCGGTGTTGCGCACGCCAGCCGGCTCGAAGCACAGCACTTCGGCTTCCTCCTCAGCCAGAGTACGGTGTTCCACGCCGGCCGGAACCACCAGCAGCTCGCCCGGATGTAAAGTCACCAGCCGGTCCCGGAATTCAACCTGGAAGACGCCCCGCCAAACCAGGAACATCTCGTCTTCGCGAGCGTGCTTGTGCCAGGGGAAGACGCCCCGCGCCTTGATCAGTTTGACTTCCTGTCCGTTCAGGCGGGCCGCCACCTTCGGACGCCAGTACTCGGAAAACAAGCTGAACTTTTCGCTCAGATTAACTGGATTCACGGCTTATGGATGCTCCTGCAAACTGTATAAGTTTATATATCCATCCTGACACCTTCGCATGTTTTGGTGGGGCTTTAGGAAGACCAGCTAGATGCAAAGAAATAGTACTTTCAAACCCGGAGATCCATTGAATCCGATGGGAAGGAATGCAAGAATCCTTTGCAGCGTATGATCCGGTTCTCCGGCATGGAGAGCCAGTATGAGGAGGAGTTAAATGAGTCCGATCAAAAAACTCTTTTCGATCGCAGTTTTCGGGGTGCTCACCTGCGCGTTCACAGCGCAAGCCGGGTCTCTCGCAATCGTTAACTCAGATTTCGGCGGCGCCGTAGCAGAAATGCTGGCTACCGGAGATTTCACGTCCGTGACGGCGATCGACGCTTACGGCAGTACTCCAACTTTGGCGCAGCTGAGTTCGTACGATTATGTGCTGGCATTTACCAATTTCCCTCCAGCTAATTCGATTGCCCTCGGCGACGTTTTGAGCCAGTACTATGCATTGGGTGGAAAGAAGCTGACAATTGGCACGTACGGGTTTAGTAACCCATGGGCAATCGGCGGTGCCGTCATGACGGGCTCCGATGTCGCACTGCTGAACGTTGGCAACAACGGAAACGTGACCGGACAACTGGTCGCCACGGTTCCATCGGACCCGATCTTCGCTGGGATCACGCTTTCGGACGTGTCGTTTTTCCACAACGGCAATTTCGCCCATCCGGACCTGGCGCCTGGTGCCACGCTCCTGGCCACCGATGGCGCTGGGATCAATATGATCGCAAGAAGCGCGGATGGAATCGTCGATGTCAATCTGTTCCCAGGCGACCTAGGCAACAATGCACTGTTCTATCAACTGCTGGCGCAGACGTTTACGCCAGCATCCGCAATTCCTGAACCGGCCTCCGTCAGCCTGCTCCTGGGTGGCCTGCTCGGGCTGGGCCTGCTGCGCTTCCGGCGCAAGTAGTGTCTGGCAAGAGATAACTCCTCGCTCGAAAATAGGCGCATAGGGCAAAGGGGGGCCACAGTGTGGCCCCAGTTCGCGTTTTGAACGAGAGTGCGATCTATGCGCACCACACCGCGGCCTACGCCCGCAACAGGTTTTTTGCCAGGAAGAAGACGTTGGCCGGGCGCTCCGCCAGGCGGCGCATGAAATACGGATACCAGGCGTTGCCGTAAGGCACGTACAGCCGCACCCCGTAGCCCTTCGCCGCGAGCTTCGATTGCAGATCGCGCCGCACCCCATACAGCATCTGGAACTCGAAATCGCCTGGTTTTCGACCGGCTTTCGCCACGGCGTCGAGCGCACCCTCGATCATTTTGGGATCGTGCGTCGCGAAGGCCGGAAAACTGCCCTCGGAGACGAGCATCCGCGTGAGTTTCAGGTAGTTGGCGTCCACGCTGGCTTTCGACGGGAACGCCACGGACGCCGGCTCGTTGTACGCGCCCTTGCACAGCCGGACCGGGATTCTGAGCCGATTCACCTGCTTCACGTCGTCCTCGGTGCGATGCAGATAGGCCTGCAGGACGCAGCGGACACGGCCGTACTGCGCGTGCATATCTGCCGTGATCGCGAGCGTGCGGTCCACGTACTCGTGCGATTCCATGTCGATTTCGAGCCGGCTGCCCTGCTCCGCCGCCATGCGCGCCAGGATGTCGGTGTTGGTCCGGCAAAGCTCCGTGGACAGGTCGAGCCCCAACTGCGTCAACTTGATGGAAACCGTGTGCGGCAGAGCGGATGCGGCAATCGAATGGTAGACGTCTTCGATGGAGCGGCGGAACTCCACGGCCTCCGCCGCTGTGGTGACGTTCTCGCCGAGATGGTCGATGGTGGAGAGCAGATGCTCGCCGTGAAGTCTGCCGCAAACGCCCATGGCCGCTTCGAGCGTATTGCCCGCCACGAACCTGCCAGTCAGCCCGGCGGCCAGCCTGGAGGTCTCCATCCAACGACGTAGACCTTTGTTATGAGAGAGATATAGAAACGTCTGACGCATCATTACGATTGTCCCTCTCTCACCATACCCGAAACAGCACCTGCACGTGGTGCTGGTTCCCGAGCTTCAGACGCCGCCGACCGCCGGCAAACCGCCGCGCAGTTTCCAGTGATAGAACAGCGCCCCGGAACCGAGCGTGACCGCGGCTGCCGCCGAAATGACCGGTTCCAGACGCATCCCGTAGATGGTCATCCAGATGCCCGGCAGCACGAACACCAGCGGAACGAGCGGCCAGGCGAAGCTCACGACGGGGAGTTTGCGCCAGCCGTCGCGGCCCCGGAAGCGGAACAGGCTGATCACTGCCAGCACCGCGAAGAAGTTGAGCAGGTAACCGATATACAGAATCAGCGAGCCGAAATTCACCATCGTCATCAGGGCGGCGCAGGCGCCCTGGAACAGGATGGCGTTGACTGGTGTGCGCCATTTCGGGTGGACCTTGGCCGCCGCGGGGATGAACGCACCGTTCTTTGCCATGGCGTAGTACAGCCGCGGCCCGATGGTCACCATGGCGTTGACTGTGGCCGCCAGGGACAGCGCCACCAGTCCGCTGAACAGCGCGGCGCCCTCGCTGCCGAAGAGCTTCTGGGCGGCCAGCGAGCCGACCGCCTGCACGCCGCTCATTTCCTTCAGCGGAGCCGCGTAGAGGAAGACCACGTTGAGCAACATGTAGAGGGCGGCTACCAGGCCCGTGCCGAGCGTCAAGGCCAGCGGAAGGGTGCGCTCCGGCCGCTTCAATTCCTCGGCGATGTACGCCGCCGCGTTCCACCCGCTATAGGCCACGTAAATCCAGAACAGGCTGATCACGAACTGCGCCGGGAGGGCCGTGGTGGTCGTACGGACCATGGGCTGGGAGAGGTGGCTCCAACTGCCGTGCCCGATGGCAATCCCCAGGACGATGAAGACGACGATGACGACGATTTTCAACGAAGTGAGCGTGTTCTGAATGCGGGAAATGAAGCGGACCCCAAACAGGTTCAACAAGGTGAAGACGAGGACGAGACCAGCCGCGGCGATCTGCGCGCCGCCGAACTGCAGCCCGAACGAGGCGGGGCCGACGCGGTACCAGGCGTGGTCCTGCCGCAGCGCCGGGAAGAAATAGCCCGCATAGTCCGAGCAGGCCAGCGCCGAGGCCGCGATGGGCGCGGAGAAGCCCGCAAAGAAGCTGGTCCAGCCGCTCATGAAACCCCAGGTGCGGCCGAATGCGCGGGTCAGGTAGACGTACTCGCCTCCCGAGGCTGGGAAGTTGATGCCCAATTCGGAGTAGCAAAACGCGCCTGCCAGGGCGAATACCGCGCCCACCAGCCAGATGGCCAGCACGACCTTGGGATCGCCCAGATCGCCGGCCAGGTAACCCGTGGTCGTGAAGATGCCTTGCCCGACCATGTTCGAGATCACGATGGCCGTCGCACTGTACAAACCAACCTGGCGGAGCAAAGAAGGACTGGATGACATTGTTCCCTTGAATTGTACTGGAAGGGCGCGCGGGGTGGGCACTGCAGCTTCCTTTCCTCGCTTCGGTCAAGACCCACAGGAACGAGGTGCTTCGAGGTGCGGAGCGAGGGGTCCCCGGTGTAGATTGGTACCGGCCCCTAAAATGGACATGCTTATCCGAAACCTCGATGCTTCGACCTACCGGGCGGCGCGCGCCCGAGCCGCGCTGGAGGGCCGACCCGTAGGCGAAGTAGTCACTACGGCGCTGCGCGACTACCTGGCGCGGACCACCGTAACAGAGCCAGCGAAGTTGCTGCTGGATCAGCCCGTCGCGGCTGTGGCGGAAGCGCACGAGGCCGCCGCGCACGTGGACGAAGTCGTGTTCCTCTACTGCATTTGAGGAGCGGTCAGGGCGACGCCGGAGCGACGCCCTGTCTCAAGACGAACTACTCTTCCGCTACAACCAGCAAATGGAACGTGTCGGCTAGCATCGGTGGCCGCGGATGCTGGTTCTGCGCGGTCGCCGCCGGCGCGGGGCCGAACGCAGCCGTCGGGGTGTAGACGCGATGTGTCGCGGGATCTACGGTGACGGTACGGGCGCCGCGTTTGGTGGTCACGGTCTGGACGACTTCATACTTGCCTTTTACTTCCTTCACCACGCTCATCGTGCCCTCGCCGTTTGAGCTGAACGCCGTACCAGTGCCGGGATCGAACGCCACGCCGTCAGCGCCTTCGCCGATGGGCAGGGTCGTGAGCAGCTTACCCGCCTTGATGTCGCTGATCGCCATCAACTTGTTGCCACATACCGAGAACAGCCGGGCGTGTTTCGTATCGATGGCCAGCCCCGAGGGCTCCTCGCACGGCGCCAGGGACCATTTGCGCGATACCGTCAGCGCCTTGGCATCCACTTCCAGAATCTCGCTGGTATCTTCGTTGTTCACGTAGAGCTTGCCCTTGCCGTCGATCTGCGCGAATTCAGGCTTGCCGCCCATGGGAATGGTGCCGGCCAGTTTGCCGGTTTTGGCGTCGAATGCGGTCGAGTCTTTCGATCCACCGTTGAAGGTGAACACGCGGCCGGAGACCGGCTCGTAAGAGATCGCGTCCGGATTCTTGCCCGTGGCGACTTCAGAAGTGGCCTTCAGCGTCTTCAGGTCGAAAACCACGACTTTGTTCGCCCGTCCGCAGCTGATGAAACCCTTGCCCAGTCCTTGAGCGAGCGCGATGCCGTGCACGCCGGGCGTGTCTGGAATCTCGCCGATCACCTTGCCTGCCGCCGTGTCCACGACGACGACGCGCGTCCCGTTGGAAACATAAATCCGATGGGCATCGGAGTCGGTCGTCAGATAGTCCCAGAACGTGGCGGGGCCGCCGATGTCGATCTTGCCTGTGACCTTATAGTCCTTGGCGGAAGCGGTGAGTGCCGCCGCGAGTATACAGAAGAAGAGGGTGCGCATATTGGTTTTGACTTCCAGTAGATCAGGCGCGGCGGCGGCCCAATGCGTAACGCCAAGCCTGCGTTTGTCTCAGAATATTTCAAAAGGCGATTTCTTTCTGAGGGAGTCTTCCGAGGATTGCCGCGTTACAGAGTAGCGGACGCTTCTTCCTTTCGTTCGGGATGTACTCCTGAATGGTTAAGAGGACTGGAGGAAGTGTCCAACCAGAAGGGTTTATCGCAACACGTCCAACGGAACGTGTAATTCGTTGGGACGAGCCTTTTCGGAGGGCGATGATTCCTCGAGGTCGATCAAGACAGCGACGGAGTGGAGGCCGGCCCGAACGCTCGTGCGTGTCGCTGGCGTAGCATTTGGGGCGGGACCGCTGTCAGGTTGCTTGCCGCGGGCATCTAATTTCGATGCCTGCGGCATTCGGCGAGCCGCTGCGAGACGTGCGCAATTAACACCTTCGGATTAAATCCCCCATCAGGCTTCCCATCCACCTTCAGGCGATTCAGTGCTTCGGCCGCGCGCGAGAAGCATTCGGATGCCATTCTCCAACCCGAACTGGCGCCGCCAGCGCCGCGAATGTACACTTCCCCCAGGTTCGACCAGGCCCAACCCAGGTGGTAACGCGCGTCGTCGTTGGAGGGGTCGATGGTCAGCGCACCCTCAAACACACGCGTGGCATCCTGCAGGTATTGAATAGCGCGCTGGCGGTGGCCGGCGCCTTCGCAAGCGGGCGCAGCGGTCACTTTGAGTTTGCCGATCTCCAGCCTTGCCAGCGAATTCTGCGGGTCCGCGGTCGCTAGCTGCTCTTGCAGTCCGAGTGCCAGCGCGAAGCTCTGTTCCGCCTCCGGGTCACGCTTCCGTTCGTGCTGAATCCAGCCCGTCTCCAGGTGATCCCAGGACAGTTCCATTCTCGCCCGCGCATCCCCGGGCGCGGCGGCGACCCGTTCCTGGTCAATGATCAGAGCCTGCCTGTACTGGTCCAACGCCTCCAGGGGACGGCCGGTTTCGTGGTAGCAAGTCGCCAGATTGCGGTGGATGCGCGCCGTTGTGCGGCGCAAACCCGCGTTCCCCGGATCGGCGGCCACCGCCTCCAGATTCGCCGTCAAGGCCCGCTCGTAAGCGACCGCGGCCTCGGGGTAACGATTGTCTCCGCTCAGGTTGTAGGCCTCGTTCCAGAGTGCAGCCGCCCGGTAGCCAGGCGCTCCAGGATTCGCACGCGCGATCTGCCAGCGCAAAGCCGTCGCCTCCCGGCGCAATTCCCGCCACAAAACCATCTCGCCGCGTTGGTCGTGGATGTCGCCCTGGTGCTCGTCGGCCAGCGCCAGCGCATCGAGTGTTCTCAGATCCTTGGGCCCTTCGTGCGCCAGAGCCGTGAGGATCGCACGGGCCCGCTCGAAGCTCCGCAATGCGCCGGACAGATCGCCCGTATTCGCTCTCCCCGGACTGCCTTGAACCTGCCCGATCTTGTCGTAGGCCAGCGCGATTTCCATCTGTAGTTCCCGGTTCTTGCCGCCGGACGCATCCAGAGTCCTGAGATAGACCAGCGCACGCTCGACCAGCAGCCGCCGGGCCGACGTTGAGCCGGGCAGATCCTGGATCGCGTCGTGCAGGTCGAAGACCACCGCATGGGCCAACTGGCGCAAGTCGTTGAAGCGCTGGCGCGCCTGCCACCCCTGCCACCAGATAACTGCCGCGGCGGCGCTTGCCAGCAGTGCACCCGTCAAAGCCGCCACGACGCCCCAGCTATGCCGTACGATGAATTTCCTGCAGCGGTAGATCGACGACCCGCGCGAAGCACGTACGGGAAACCCCGCCACGTGCCTTTGGATGTCCCGTTCCAATTCCTCCACGCTGCCGTAGCGCTGCTCGGTTTCCTTGCGCAGGGCCATCAGCACGATGTTGTCCAGGTCGCCCTTCAACTCTTGTGGGCGGACGGCCGCGGCCTCGCTGCCTGCGCGCTTCCTGACAATCGAACTGGGGCGCACGGGCTCCTGCTCGCAGATGGCGCGGTAGATCTCGAGCGGCGAGTGTTCCTTCACCGGGTACGGGCTGTGGCCGCACAGCAACTCGCACAGCAGCACTCCCAGCGAGTAGATATCCGTCGCAGTGGTCAGACGTTCGCCGCGCACCTGCTCCGGGCTGGCGTACTCAGGGGTGAGCATTGCCACCGTGGAGTTCGGGGTCTGCTCGGCGCCGGGAGTGTTCTGAAACACCCGCGCCAGTCCGAAGTCCAGGAGCTTGGGAGTGCCGTCCGCGGTTACCAGGATGTTGCCCGGCTTGATGTCGCCATGGATGATCAGCTTGCGGTGGGCGTGGGTCACCGCCGAGCAAATCAGGCGGAAAATCTGCAGCCGCTGACGCAGCGTAAGTCGATGGTCCCTGGCATAGGTGGTGACGGGCAGTCCGTCCACGTACTCCAGCACGTAGTAAAGCTGGCCGCCGGCGGTAGCCCCACTGTCGATCAGTCGGGCGATGTTGGGGTGCTGCAACTCGGCCAGCACCTGCCGCTCGCGGCGAAACCGCCGCACAAAGTCAGCCGCGTGCGGACCGGATTTCACCACCTTTACCGCCACCTGCTGGCGGTAATCGCCGTCGTCGCGTTCGGCGAGATACACCACGCCCATGCCGCCCTCCCCCAGGCGGCGCACGATGCGATAGGGTCCGGCACGGTCGGGAATGGCCTCCGGAGGCGGGTCCGGCTCAGCGACGGCGGTTTTCCATTTGGAGATTGGAAGGGCTAGGCCGGCCTGATCCTGCTCCTCGAAACTCAGCAACTCCTCAACCTCGCGGCGGAGTTCCGAAGCGCCGGCGCAATGCTCCTCCAGGTAGCTCGACCGCGCAGGTGGGGGCTGCTCAAGGACAGTCTGGAGCAGGGCCTTGACCTGGTGCCACTCCTCCGGGGTCATGCGGGTTGGTCTCGGTTCAATCTACGGCGCAGCCAGAGCCGGGCGGTCGCCCACTCGCGTTCCACCGTCGCGGGCGATGTACCCAGCACTTCGGAAGCCTCGTCGATGGTCAGCCCGCCGAAAAACCGCAGTTCGACCAGCGAGGCTAGTTGCGGGTCCAAAACTTGCAACTCGTTGAGCGCGATGTCCATGTCGACGATGTCGACGGGCTTGGGAAACGCCACCGCCTCAGCCTCGCCCAGTTGCGTTTGAGCCAGCAACCCGGGGCGCTTGGCGGCATTGTGACCCGCGGCATGATCGAGCAGAACGCGGCGCATCATGCGGGCCGCGACGCCCAACAGCTGGGCACGGTTGCTCCAGTCCACACTCTCCTGGCCGATCAGCCTCAGGTAGGCTTCGTTCACCAAGGCGGTCGGCTGCAGAGTATGTTGCGGGCGCTCGCGCTGCATGTAGCCCTCCGCCAGACGGCGCAATTCCGAGTACACCTCGGGCATCATGTCGTCCAAAGCGGCCCGGTTGCCCTTGTGCAGATCGTCGAGCAGTCTGCGAAAATCCGCGCCCATGTCCATATTGTGCGCCAGGACTTATGCGGGCTGGGAGGTAAAAGGACTAGCGGGCGCGTTAATCCGTTCAACCTGTGACTGTATCCTCCAGAAACACCGTGTGGCGATGTCGCGAATCAAGTTCAGCACGCCTGGTTTCCGACCAACGCTAGACTGGCTACATGAATTACTATGGGGCCCGGGAACTGGCAGCAAGCTTTCGCGTAGTCCGCAAGAATACTCTCACCATCGCCGAAGACATCGGTGAAGAGCACTACGGGTTTCGAGCTACGCCCGAGACGCAGACCATCGCACAAACGCTGGTGCACATCGCGCTGACCAGCAGATTGCAGGAGCAGGTCCACGGCGGGGAGCGTCTGACGACCCTGGTGGGCTTCGACTTTCCCGCGTTTATCGCCGGGATGCGGGCCGACGAGCGAGTCCCGCGCGACAAGGCGCAGATCCTGGAACTTCTGCGCACGAGCGGAGAACGGTTCGCGAACTGGGTGGAGGGCCTGTCCGAGGACGTTTTGGGCGAGTGGGTGACCTTCGGCCCCGGGGCGACGCCGGACGGCAAGTCGCGCTTCGAGATGATCATGGGCGTCAAGGAGCACGAGATGCACCATCGCGGTCAACTCATGCTGCTGGAGCGGATGGTGGGCGTGGTGCCGCACCTGACGCGCGCGAGCCAGGCCCGCATGGCCGCCATGCAGAGCGGCAAACGCTAGGTCACAAGTAAGCGCGGGAGCAGCAGACCCGCGACCGGCCTGGAGCGGGGTATGATTCGTAGCATGAGAGTCATGACCGACCAGGCCGTCAAAGCAACGAGACTCCGCGATCTCCACCACGGCCCGACGCTGCTGGTGCTGCCGAACGCCTGGGACTGCGCCAGTGCGCGGGTCTTTGAAGCCGCTGGGTTTCCGGCGATCGGGACGACCAGCGCGGGCATCGCGTTCTCACTGGGCTATCCGGACGGGCAGCACATCCGCGCGGAGGAGATGCTGATCGCGGTCAAGCGCATCACGGACTGCGTCGGCGTCCCGGTGACGGCTGATCTCGAAGCCGGCTACGACGACCCGGCCGTCACGACGGCGGCGGTGCTGGAAGCCGGCGCGGTCGGCCTGAACGTCGAGGACCTGGATGGCGGTTCCCACGGCGAACTGGTTGAAATGCAGACGCAGGTACGCAAGATCCAGACCATCCGGCGCGTCGGCGACGACATGGGGGTGCCACTGGTCATCAACGCCCGAACCGATGTGTACCTCGCTGGCATCGGCGAGCCTGCCAGACGCTTTGAAATCGCCCTCGACCGGTTGCGCGCTTACATCGAAGCAGGCGCCGATTGCGTGTTTGTGCCTGGGATTCAAGAAGAAGACCTGATCCGCGCATTCGTCGAAGCGCTGCATTTCCCGCTGAACATCCTGATCGGCCCCGCCGTTCCGCCGATTAGCCAATTGCAGCAGATCGGGGTCGCGCGACTCAGTACGGGCTCGGGCATTGCGCGGGCCGCGATCGGCCTGACCCGCCGGATCGCGCGCGAGATCCAGGAGACCGGATCGCTGGCCAGCGTGTTCGACGGGCCGATCTCGTACGAAGAAGCAAACGCGCTATTTGAACAGTAACGACCTCATCGCGGCGGCCTGAATTGGCAGCTCAATGACGCCGCTCAGCCGGCACAAATCTGATACTTGCGGCCGGGCCGCGCGACTGGCCGGCGAAACTTCCCCGTGCGGCCGGGTTATACTCAATCCCTATGCACAGAGGACCATTCCTGGGAGTTCTCGCGGCGTGTCTCCTCGTTCCAGCGGTGGCTGCAACCGCGGATTCCGCAGAGCCGGCCTACATCGGTTCAGCGGCCTGCAAGACCTGCCATCGCGCCCTCTACGAGCGCTGGAAGAAGACCAGAATGGCGAACGTCGTGCGCGATCCCGCCCAGGATCCCGAGGCCATTCTGCCTGACCTTTCCAAGGCCAACCCGCTGGTCACGTTTACGAAGCAGGACATCGCCTTCGTGTACGGCAGCAAGTGGAAGCAGCGCTATTTCACGAAGGTGGGCGACGACTACTTCCCCTTGCCGGCCCAATGGGACGTGGCGCACTCCAAGTGGCTGCCTTACTTCGTGAAGAGCGGGACCGACTGGTGGTCCGGACTGTATCCGGCGGACAACATGAAGCGGCCGACGGGCCCGCTTTGCGACGGGTGCCACTCAGTGAATTACAACCTGCGCACCAGGACCGTGACGGAGTGGAACGTGGGCTGCGAGCGCTGCCACGGACCAGGCAGCGTCCACGTCAAGAGCCCGGCGCGCGACACGATTGTGAATCCGGGCAGGCTCGATCCGGTGCGCGCCAGCGACACCTGCATTCAGTGCCACTCGCAAGGCCGCCCCCCGCGCGATCCCATCGAAGGCCAGCACGTCGATTGGCCGGTGGGTTTCAACATGCGGAATCATCTCAGCGACTTCTGGCAATTGGAGGAGCATCGTTTGGGCGAAACCAGCTTCACCCATTTCGCCGATGGCACCGCGCACAAGAACCGGATGCAAGGCAACGACTTCGTTCAGAGTGCCATGTACACTCACGGCGTGACCTGCTTCAGTTGCCACGACCCGCACGGGACGAGCTACGATGCGGATCTGCTCCGCCCGCCTTCCGAGATGTGCCTGCAGTGCCACGGGCCGGGCTCGCCTAACGGCCCACATGCGGCTTCGATTACGGAACACACGCATCACAAAGCCGGAAGCGAGGGCAACGAATGCGTGGCGTGCCACATGCCGCGCATCGAGCAGACCACCCCTGACGATTTCGTGCGCAGCCACACGTTCAGATTCATCACGCCGGCCATGACGGAGCGGAGCAAGATCCCGAGCCCCTGCACATCCTGCCATACGGAGAAGACGATCACCTGGGCCACCCAGACATTGGAAGGGTGGAGCGAACGTTCGCCCTGGAGAATGCGCGAGTAGTCTGGAGAATCGGGTCCCCGAGGTGTTGGGCGCTTCCTTCCACCCGCGCCCTCTCACACCCTGGCAGAGTCCGCTTCGGCTCCCAGCCCGGCCGCCATTCTGAGCAGTGGCGCGACGCTGGGCCCGGCAGAATTGCTCATGGTCTGCAGGGACAGGTCCTGGCCAACCAAGCAGAACGCCAGGCGCACTCCGCCATCGTCGCCGATCTCGACCATGTCGCCCTGACGCACCTTACCGCTCGCGACCAGGCTGGATAGCGGCTGCACGATCAGCGACTCGATGGCTCGCCGCAAGTGACGGGCGCCATATCTGGGATCCACGCCTTCCCTGAGCAGACGCTCGCGAACGCCTGCGGTGACGCTCAGTACGAACCCGCCCGCCGCCGCATTTGTGAGAATGCGATCCTGCAGGCGGCCGAGTTCGATATCCACGATGCGCCGCAATTCGTTCTCGCCCAATGGGTGAAACACGATCAGCTTGTCCAGGCGGTTGATGAACTCCGGGGTGAACTTGCGCCGGGCTGCCTCGATGGCCGCACGCTTAATGCGGTTCATGGAGTCCTCGGAACACTCCTTCCAACTGGTGACCGAGCCCGCGTCGAAGCCGAGGGCCGGATTCATGATCGCGCTCATCTCCCTTGCTCCCAGATTGCTGGTGAGGAAGATGATGGAGTCCGAAAAGTCCACCCGCCGGTTGTCGCCTAGGGTAAGCGTCGCTTTGTCGAGCACCCCGAGCAGCAGGTTCCACACCGCATCGGAGGCTTTCTCGATCTCGTCGAAGAGCACGAAACTGACCTTCACGCGCTCCGTGTGGTACTGATTCAACGCTTCCTGGCTCAGCAGCGGATGCGTTTCACGATGACCCAGGTAACCGGGCGGCGAGCCGACCAGCTTCGCAATCTCGTGACTGTGCTGGAACTCCCCGCAGTCGATCTTGAGAACCGCCCGCGGCGTGCCCACCAGCGCTTCGGCCATCGCCTCCACAATCCTGGTCTTGCCGGTGCCGGTGGGGCCCAGCAGAAGCAACGCACCAACCGGCCGGCCGGGCGCCGCCAGACCGGCGAGGTGCATCTGATAGACGTTGACGATCTCGCGGACCGCTTCAGCCTGACCGGCGATCCTGCTCTCCAATTCCGATTGGAGGCTCGCCGCCGCACCCCCATTCTCGTCCGGATCCAGCCTCAGGCGTCCACCCGCCTCGCTCAGGTGCCGGTTTGTCCGTTCGTGCTTTTCGGGCTCATGGCGCCAGAAATGCCCCGCATGCACCGCGGCCCGGGCACTGCGCATGGGCGCTTGCTCTGCTTCATTCAGGACCGCGCGAACCGCGGGCACTCCAGATCGGGGGTCGTACTTCGGCCGTTGGTCTGTCCGGGCCCGATCCGCGCTGGACCGGCCTCGACCGGGTCGAATTCCAGCCTTCACGGGCGGGCCTTGGGCACTGGTCGCCCGGGACGACCGGCTCTGCGGGGTGGGTTCGCTCATACTGCCGTTTCTCCCGCCCCCGGCACCGCCTTGAACTACTTCTTTGGCGGTCTTGAGGGCCGTATTTCCACATGACTGATCAGCGTCCTGTCCGGCATGCCCAGCACCATCGCCACGGCATCCGCAACATCCTCTGGCGCGATCTTCCACTCCGCCTCCGCCGACAGTCCAAAGCCTGTGCTCACACTGCCCGGTAGCACGGTGGTGATCTTAATACCCTCATATCGGTGGTCCAGCATCACTGCTTCAGACATTCCGCACAAACCGAACTTGGAGGCGTTGTAGGCGGCCCCGCCGGCGAAGGCGTTCTTTCCTGCAAGACTCGCTATGTTCACGATCCAGCCCCCTCCGCGCTGCTTGAGTCTGGGCAGCGCCTCGTGAATGCAGTAGTAGACGCCGTCCAGGTTCGTTCCCAGAACCGTTCTCCATTCCTCCGCGTTCATCTCGGCGAGGTTCTTGAAAATCCCTACTCCGGCGTTGTTCACCAGGATGTCCAGGTTCCCGAATTGCTGGTCGAACCAGGCAAACAGGGCGGCCACCGAGTCCCGGTTCGAGACATCGGCCGCAATGCCTGCAATCTTTACGCCAGCCTGGGGAAAGCGCCCCGTCAGCGCCTTCAAACCCTCCTCGACACTCTCCGCACGCTTGGAGCAGATGGCCACCGAGGCCCCCGCCTCGATCAGCCGTGCCGCAATCGCCAGGCCGATGCCCCTGGATCCGCCCGTCACCAGAGCCGTTTTCCCTTTGAGATTCACTACCATGGCCATAGCATGCCACGACGGCATGCACGGGGTCGTCAAGTTATACTGAGGTTAACGTCCGAGATATGACTGGCTGGGCCTGCGGAAGCCTCCGTTGGAGTCAATGAAAGTGCCTGTGGCATGAACGATTTTCCTATATTGTGGTTGCGCGTCGCCGCCGCGCTGTATCTGGTGGGGCTCGCGGATTCCATCCTGACCCTGCTCCGTCGTGAAACACGCATGTTCCAGTTTGCTCTGGCGGCAATCCAAACGGCCGTCGTGTTCCATTTCGTTTCGATCGCCGAGCACTCCCGGGCGCTGGGCCATATCCCGGTGGGGAACTTCTTCGAGACGGCCTCGATGTGCTCGTTCATGTTCGCCGTCGTGTTCCTGCTGGTCTACTGGCGTTACCGGTTCGTGGGACTCAGCCTGTTCGTGTTCCCGCTGGTCGCCGTGCTGAGCGTGGCTGCCGCCATGGGAGCGCCCATCGCGCCGTGGGCCAACCGCCAGATCCGCGACATCTGGCTGCTGGTGCACATCGTTCTGGTTCTGGTCGGCTATTCCGCATTGCTTCTGAGCGCCGGCGCCGCGCTGTTCTATTTGCTGCAGGAGAAGCGGCTGAAGAAGAAGCAGATGACTGGTTCGTTCCTGGGTTTCCTGGACATCGAGCGCGTGCCGCCGCTGGGTACGCTCGATACGATCATCACCCATTCCATGAGCATCGGATTCGTGGCCATCACGCTGGCGGTCATCGCGGGAAGCACGTGGGCCTCCATCGAACTAGGAGTCAAGTGGATCAGCGAACCGAAAATTGCGGTCTCGCTCATGACCTGGGGTTTCTACCTGGTCATGCTGTTTCTCCGCACTTCCGCCGGGTGGCGGGGGCGCAAGGCTGCGTTTCTAGCCTTGGCCGTACTGGGATTCTGCGGGTTGACCTGGGCCGCCCACGTGGGACTGCGGCCGCTGATGGTCAGATAACGCTGCTGGGGAATCTGCCTTACTCATGAAGTTGTTGCTGACAGGCTTGAGTCATCACACCGCGCCGGTGGAAGTGCGCGAGCGGCTCGCCATCCCTGAGTCGGTCCTCGCGGACGCGCTGAGGATGCTGCTCCAGATCCCCGGCTCCGACGAGGCGATGATCCTCTCCACCTGCAACCGGGTGGAGATCGCGGTCACCGTGCAATCCAGCGATGCGGCCGAGGGAGTACGTCGCTTTCTGGCGGAACGCAATCAATCCGATCCCGCCTCGCTCGAAGCTTACATTTACGAACTGTCCGACCGGGACGCAATCCGGCACATCTTCCGGGTAGCGGCAAGCTTGGATTCGATGGTGGTCGGAGAGCCGCAGATTCTGGGACAGATGAAAGCCGCGTACGCCGCGGCGCACGAACTGGGCACGCTGCACGGCATTCTCGACGACGTTCTGACGCGAGCCTTTGGCGTGGCCAAGCGTGTCCGCAGCGAGACCGAGATCGGGCGCAGCGCCGTCTCGGTGAGCTACGCCGCGGTCGAACTGGCGCGCCAGATTTTCGGGAGTCTCAAGGGCAAGACGGTGTTGATCGCCGGCGCGGGGAAAATGAGCGAACTGGCGGCGCGCCACCTGCACCGCTCGGGCTGCGACCGGATACTGGTGACCAACCGCACCCGCCGGCGCGCCGAGGAAATGGCCGCCTTGTTCCAGGGCGAGGTGATCGATTACGACGCCTGGAAGCCGCGTCTGGCCGAAATGGACATCGTGCTGACCTCGAGCGGCGCGCAGGACTACATTCTGCGCAAGGACGAGGTGAAACGCGCGGTGGACAAGCGCCGCAACCGGCCCATGTTCGTGATCGATATCGCCGTGCCGCGCAACGTCGAACCGTCGGTCAACGAGCTTGAAAACGTCTTCCTGTACGACATCGACGACCTGGGCAAGGCGGTCGAGGAGAATCTCAAGACCCGTCAAAAGGAAGCCGAAGACGCCGAGCAGATTATCGACGGCGAGATCGACCGGCTACTGAACCGCTGGAAAGCGCGCGAAGTCGCTCCTACCCTGGTCAAATTGCAGCAACAGCTCGACGAGATGGCGCGGGCGGAAATGGAACGCGTAAAGGGCAAGCTGGGTACGCTCACGCCGCAGCAGGAAGAGGCGCTGGCGGCCTACACGCGGGGGTTGTTGCACAAGGTCGCGCACGGGCCGCTGACGGAGATCCGCCGAGCCGCCGCGCTGCCTGACGGGGAAGAGACCATCGCGTTGATTCGCCGCATGTTCCGTGTGGAGGAGTGAGCATGGCTCAGAGCTTAACCATCGGGTCCCGCGGTTCCCAGTTGGCGCTGTGGCAGGCACATCACATCGAGGCGTGCTTGCAGTCGCTCGGCGTCGAGACGCGCCTCGAGATCATCAAGACCACCGGCGACAAGATTACCGACGTGCCGCTGGCGCAAGTCGGCGGCAAGGGCCTGTTTACCAAAGAAATCGAGGAAGCGCTGCTGGACGGCCGCATCGACCTGGCCGTGCACAGTCTCAAGGACCTGCCCACCGTCCTGCCCGACGGGCTGGCGATTGCCGCCATCCCGGAGCGCGAATTGCCCTTTGACGCACTGGTCGGAATCACTCTGGGCGAGCTCAAACAGGGCGCCCGCGTGGGCACCAGTTCGCTCCGCCGCGCAGCCCAGTTGAAGCGCCTGCGTCCGGACTTGGTGATCGAGAACATTCGCGGCAATCTGGACACGCGTTTGCGGAAGCTCGACGAGGGGCAGTACGATGCGATCCTGCTGGCAGCGGCGGGCTTGCGGCGGCTCGGGTGGGGTGGTCGTATCGCCCAACTCTTGACCCCCGAGATCATGTGTCCCGCCGTGGGGCAAGGCGCTTTGGCGATTGAAACCCTGGCTGGGTCCGAGGCTTACGAGATTTGCCGTCAGCTCGACCACGAACCGACACACACCGCCGTCACGGCCGAGCGTGCCGTGCTCGCGGCTCTGGGCGGCGGATGCCAGGTGCCCATAGGGGCGCACGCCGAGGTGGCGGATGGCCGCGTCCGGATGCGCGCCTTGATCGCCCATCCGGACGGGAGCGACGTAGTCGTGCTGATGGACGAATCTACGGTCGAAGGTGCGGCTGAGTTGGGTGAAAGCATGGCGCTGCGCCTGCTGGAGAGCGGCGGGCGCGAGTTCCTGCGGGCGGCTTACGGCGAGGCGCTGCCGCTGGCCGGCAAACGGGTGGTGGTCACCCGCGCGGCCGATCAGGCCAGCACCCTGTCGGAGGCCCTGCGCCGGATGGGCGCGCAAGTCGTTGAATTGCCGGTGGTAACTTTCGCGCCGCCCGAGGACTCGTCTGGCGTGGACCAGGCGATTGCCGCCCTGGACCGCTACGACTGGTTGGTCTTCACATCGGCGAACGGGGTGCGGTTCTTCCTGGAGCGGGCGAAACTGGCCGGCGCACCCGTTGGGACGCTCCGCGCGAAGATCTGCGCGGTCGGACCCGCCACTGCGGCGGCGGTCGAAAACCACGGACTGGCGGTCCACCTGATGCCTGACGACTACGTAGGCGAGGCGTTGGTGGAGGCGTTGGCCGTACAGGACATCGCGGGTAAGCGGGTGCTATGGGCGCGCGCCAGTGCAGCCCGCGAGACGGTAGTCGACGCACTGCGGAGGGCCGGCGCCGAGGTCGATGCGGTGGCGGTCTACCGGACCATTGCACCCCCGGGACTCGGACAGCAAGCACGCCAGATCTTCGGCTCGGCGAAGCCCGATTGGGTGACGTTCACCAGCGGATCGACGGTCAAGAACCTGCTGGCGGTGGTGGGCATCGAGGCGCTTGCCGGAGTGCACTGCGCCTCCATCGGGCCGGTCACCACCGAGGCCGCGCTGCGGCACGGACTATCCGTCGCGGCCGAGGCCAACCCGTCCACCGCCGAAGGCTTGGCGGACGCGATCGCCCGCGCGGAAATCTGAAGTTGCAAACATGCGCTGCGGATCTTGAGGATTAGCGACCCGCCTGCAATGCCGGGCCGTCGCGGGATGGGGTGACCGGGGTCTCGGCGAGCACGCCGAGCGCAATCGCGCATTGACCAAGGTAGTAGGTTATCCAGATTAGAGATCCGCTCCCGGGGATTTGCAGCTTGAACCTGCCGGTGCCGAGCAGAGAGTCGGATGCTAGAAACAGCAGCGCGCCGAGGAAGACCCAGCGACTGCGGTAGTTCGCCCGGCTGGAAGTTGCCACCATCGCGACCAGCGCAGCGATGTAGCAGAATACCGGTACGCGCAGCTCCCCCAGCGACGGCGTGAGCCAAATCCCAAAGCCGACGCCGTAGCAGGCCAACAGGGCGGGCCACACCAGTTGTCGAGACGCAGGGCTCAGTTCCGCCCGGTGACGCACGAACAGCGTGGTGTAAAGCAGATGCGAAGTGAGGAACGCCGCAAGGCCAAGTAGGAAGTACGAACGGTCGAGTTCGAGCAGCACGTCCCCAACCGAAGAAAGCAACAGGGCGGCGGCCAGGAAAGCTCTGCTGGCACGCAATGCGACGACACCGAGCAATGTTACGGAGAGGCCCTTCAGGATGACATCCGCCGGAAGCACAGGACTGCCGGACCGCAACAGGTAGGCAAGGCTCGCCGCGACGGACATCCCCAACGCGAGGACTCGCACATTCAATCGCATGTATCCCGGTAAGGACAAGTAAGTAGCGTGAAACTGCTGCTCCTGCCTCCGCGCAAGCAGCACGCCGTCCACCGATCCGGAGGACACGCCCGGCCGGCATCCCGGCAGGGATTCACTGCGCGGTGCGACGCCGGACTTCAACCCGTCGAAGTGCGGCGCCGCTGCAGGCCCGACAGGGTTAGCGCTTGCGCTCGGCTTCCGCCCGGATATTGTGGGCGTTGGTCCAGGCTTGCTGGGCCACGGGCGATTTCAACTTCGCAGCCTGATCGCAATAGTTCGCGCCTTCCAGCATCTGCGCTTTGTTCAGGCCTTGGCGGCCGAGGTTGTAGTCCGAAACGCACATGCAGTAGAGCACGGTCGCGAGGGTGCCCTCGTCCCCACCCTTCAGGAACGGGATGCTCGGACGCAGGTTCTTCTCGGCGTTGAAGTAGTCGTTCTGCTGGAAGTAGGACAAGCCGGCGATGCGGTACGCATAACCGGAGGTCAAGGATTTCTTCTTGTCCCAATCAGCGGCCGGCATGCCCTCGGGTTTCGCTTTCTTAGCTATGGCGGCGGCCAGGCGGGCGCCAAAGGCGGCAGCGCGATCAAATCGCTTTCCCGCGTAGGCAGCATCGGCTAAAACGTACAGAATATCCGGATTGGAAGGAAAATTCGCGAGCGCTTTCTCGGCCACGGCAGGTACCTTGGCGGCAGCGCCGGATTTCGTCAAAGCCACGAAATAGGCCGCATAGGCATCGTCCAAATACTTGCTCTTCGGGTTCTGATGCTCTAGCGTGGCAATCAAATCGACGAGTACCGCGGGTTCGGATTGAAGTGCGGTCGCTGACAGGGCGTACTCGGTGTAGAGATCGATCTCCTTCGCCCGGGCGACTTTCGACTGCCAGGCTTCCTTGTCTGCCGCCGCGGCCGGAGCGGCTTCCGCCGCCTCCTCGCGAGCCTGGGCACTGATCTCCGTGGCGAGCTTCTTAACCTCCACGGAATCCTTCTTCTCCACCAGCGTCTTCAGCTCGGCCAGCGACCCCTCAATATCCAGGGGCACCGCCAGAAGCGAGCCTGCGCATAGAATAGCTGCACAAGTAAGTGTATGTAGTTTCACGACAAACAACCTCAATCGGCCCTATTCTATGCCCGTCGGGAGTGCAGTGGTAGTAGGAACCTGCCTTTTGCGGACAAAATGTTCTAGGGGTATCGCCGCGGCGCGCTCCTGGTGGGGCGGCTTGGAGAGCCGCCCTACACAGCCCACAGCGGTCGTCAGATCTTCAGGAACAGCTTGCGCCGGTACATCCAGAAAAGGATCAACCAGTAGGTCAACAGGATCGCCGCGCCCTGCAGAGTGGGTGCAAAACCGTCACCCAGAACCCGGAAGATGTTCATCCCGATGTGGATTTGGAACGAACGGTGGATATAACTGCCGACCATGTCCGCAGTCAGGTAAGCGGCGATGGAGTTCATCCCGATTACGAGCAGCGGGAAGGCCCACTTGCGATAGCCCTTCACGTCGATCACAAACGAGAAAGCCGACAGGAACAGGAAGCAAACGCCACCGCTGAACAGTGTCCAGGCGGGCGTCCAGATGCGTTTCACCACAGGGCAGATGCCGCTGAAATGGAGCAGCAGTCCAGCGGCGAGGCATATCGCCGCTGCGATCAGCAGGCGTTTGAACGGAATGCGCGGGGCCGCGGCGCGCAGCCAGCGCCCGGCGCAAAGGCCCAGAATCATGGTTCCCAGAGTTGGAATGAAGCTCAGCGTCAGGTATCCGCCGCCGTTGTATAGGAACGGCTTCACGCGTGGGAACAGATTCAGGAACCAGACGTCGAAGGCCTGGCCGAGGTTGGTGTTCTTATTCCAATGCGCCAGGAACCCGGTGTAGAGATGGGGCCAGTTCGCCGGCACGCCCACCGCCTCATAATTGAAGCCCGGGCCGGGCACCGGGTACAGCGCCCAGGCCAGCCAGTAGCCGAACAGCAGCACCCCTAGTCCGCTCCACTGCCACTTCGGTTTGGCGAAACCCAACAGGAACAGGAACGGGTAACCCAGGCCGATTTGGGTGAGCGTGTCTTCGAAGGTGAAATTCGTGACGGGGCCGGATTGGGAGCGCAGGAAGATTCCCAGCGCGGCAAGCAGGAACGAGCGCCACAGCGCGTGCAGAAACAGCTTGCCCATCGTTCCGCCTTTGGCCATGCGGCTGGCGATAGAGTACGGCAAAGCCACTCCCACCAGGAACGAGAACGAGGGCTGAATCATGTCGTGCAGAGAGCACCCCGCCCACGGCACGTGGTCCTGGTTGAAGGCCAGGACGGAGAAGAACCAGTTGCCGGGGAAGTTCTGCGAAAGCGTGCCGAAACGCAGCACTTCGCCCATCATCAGCAACATCACGAATCCGCGGTAGGCATCGACGGCGATGTTGCGCGGAGGCGGTTGAACCGCAGTCTTTGCGCCCGCTAGAGGCTGAGCTGGATTGGTCGGCAAGCTAACTCCAATTCGGTCGTGTAGTCAGGAAAGCGTCTGCCGCGGCGCGCTGCCGGGCACGCGGAACAATCAATTCTACACGCCTTTGACTCCGCTTGTGCCCGCAGGTGCAAGGACGAACGGCGCGCGCGAGGAACCCGTGTTCGCCGGGCGTAACCTGCCGGGAGCGTCAGTTGGAAGTTCGTCCCTATTTCTCGGGCAACGTGCCCGCCAGGAGGAACACCAGCGGTGCGTTCCAGTTGATCGCCACCTCATTGCTTGCGTAGGAGGCTTCGTCATCCAGATACATCTTGGCCGGAGGCAGGTTGGGGAGCTTCTGCATGGCCGGATCTTGCCTGGCGTGATTTGGCCCGCCGGAGAGCAATCCGGGCCAGGGCTCTTCGAGATTGTCAGACGCGCTCGGGCGATGATGCGGATGACGGAAGGGGTGGTCGCCGACCTGCGTCACGAACGAGAGCGAATGCGTGTTGCGGCCGAGCAGGTAGTGCAGATTGTCGAGGGCCGTCTCGACGTAGCGCTGGTTTGGATTGACCACGTTCGCCACCAGAAGTTGGACGCCATAGTTCGCCACCACGGCGTTCGAGCCCCAGATGTATTCCTTCGAAGTCAGGCTCACGCGGTAGCCGTTCTTCGCGGTGCGAGCCACCAGTTCGTCGGCGGCGGCGATCATCTGTTTGCGGATAGCCCCGGCCGCCGCAGCGTCGCTGCCTGACCCCAGAACATAGCTCCACAAAGCCAATGCACCCACTCCGCCCCAACTCGGCGGATCGTCAGAGCGGAGCGATTTCATGAATTCCGCGTGGTGTTCGACGAAGTACTTGTCATAGGCGGCATCGTGCGTCGTGCGCGCCAGCTCGGACGCCGCCCAAAGGCGCTCATCCGAGCAGTTGCCGTCGCCATACTCTCCCGTCGAGACGCCAGCGGGATTGCGGAATAGGACGGTCGGATGCTTGTCGAGCCAAGCCCAGGCCAGAACCGCAGCCTGCTTACACTTCTCCGCGTACCCGGCATCGACGGATTTGTAAACGCGGGCCGCGATGGCCATTACCGCGGCGAAATCGGCCGTCGCGCACGAACTCTTGAAGGGGTCCTTGCCCGTGCCGATGACGTAGCTGGTAGTCGTATCCTTCTGCGGCATCACGAAGCCGCAGAACTTCTCGCTGGTCTGCTTGTGCCAAACGCCGCCGTCGGAATCCTGCATCGAGAGCATCCAGTCGAGGTTCCACTTGATCTCGTTCAGGATGTCGGGCTTGCCGTCGGCCGATTCCGGAATGCGAAGGCCGATCTTGCCAACCCGCGAGCCGAAAATCTCGTAGGTCCACAGCAAAGTCGCGGTGCTGATACCCGAATTCACCACGTAGCGGCCGTAGTCGCCGGCGTCGTGCCAGCCGCCCGAGGGAGGTTTGGTCCCGCTCTTGCCGGACGACGTGTGATAGGCCCCTTCGAGATGGCATGCGTCGTACTTATAACCGGGGAACTCCGGTCCCAGATCGACCGCTATGCCGCAACGCTGGCCATAGAACGAACGCATGGCGAGATACCACGCCCGCGAGTAGGCGTCCTTGGCGATGCTGAAGCCCCAGCTTCTGCCCACGCCCGGCACCTGCAGGTAGTACGATCCGGGCTTCCTCAGCTTGCTGAAGTCGGCCGATTGGACCAGATCGCCGGAATCGGCGTCGGCGGACGCCGCGCTCAGTTGGCCCTTGAAGACGACCTTGTCGTCAGTGGTGCGCTTCACGATAAACGTGGCAGCAGGCGCTTTCGCGGCCACGAATGCGATCTTCGAAGCGGTGGGCAGGTACCCCGCCTGATCGAGCTTGATGTCGGTAACCGGCGGATCGGCGAACAACGCTGCCGCACAAGTGAGAAGGAGTAAAAGCGGTCTCATAGTCCCCTCAATCATATGGGGTACCCGCGCGTGTGGCAACGCAGGCTATAGATGCTTGCGGCGCGCCACTCCAGAAGCGAACCCGAGCAGGCACATGCAGGTCGCGTAAACGGTCACGCTGGCCAAGTCGCGGTCAGGATCGACCTCCACGAGGTCGGCGATACGCACCTTAGAATTCTCGCCGCACAGCCGCGCCGCGGAGCGCAGTTCGGCCGGCGTGATTCCACCGGGACGGGCGCCTGGGCAGCCGGGGGCGAAGGCGCGGTCGAGCACGTCGATGTCGAAGTCAACGTAGATCGCCTCGCAGTGGTGCGAGAGTTGCGCGAGCGAACGCTCAACCACCGCTTCCAGGCCAAGCCGCTGGCATTCCCCACGGCTACAAACCGTGATGCCCGCATCGAGGGCGACCTCGTGATACTGGCGCGAGTTGGCGAAGGGCTGCAGCCCCACCTGCACGATATTGCGTCCCGGCAAACCGTCGCGCAAGAGCGCCCGCACGGGATTGCCGTTGGTGAGCCCGCGGTTCAGATCGCGCAGGTCGAGGTGCGCGTCCAGGGTGAGCAGACCGCACTTGCTCAGATCAAGGCCCAGGCCGTGCACACCGGCGCGCGTGATGCTGTTGTCGCCGCCAAGCAGGACGAGCGCGTCGGCTGCCTTCGAGGCGTCCTGAACGCCTTCGACGATGGGCTGAAACGCCTCGGCGACGCCCACTCTCGCTACGTCCAAATCGCCGCGGTCATAGGCGGCAATCGATGCCAGGTCATCGCCGAACTCGATGTCGTAGGTGCTGAAGCGATACAGGGATTCGCGCACCGCGGCCGGCGCGAGGTCGCAGCGTCCCGGCGTAATGGAGCCCGTGTTGGAGGGAACTCCCAGAACGGACAGTTTCCTCTGGGCGAAGGGTGCGTGCCACCCGCCCAGCCACTCACTGGCTCGGGGCCATGAGGGGTCGCCGGGCACTGAAGCGCTGCTAAAGTCGTCGTCCATCGCCGTCCTCCAGATCTGAAACGAACCCGCGCTGATAAATCACCCGCCCTCGTTTGATCGTCGTCAGGACCGGGTTCATTCCGAACCAGTAGGCCAGTTCGCGATAGTCTTCGACGTCAAGCAAAACGAGGTCGGCGTCCTTGCCGGCTTCGAGAGTGCCAGTCCGGCCGCCCAGCCCCAGCGAGTACGCGCCATTTGCGGTCGAAGCCACGATGGCCTGCCCCGCGGTCATGCCCATTCTGCGGCAGGCGAGCGCGATCACCATGGGCATGCTGACGGTCGGACTGGTGCCTGGATTGAAGTCGGTCGCTAGCGCCACCGCAGCGCCCGCTTCGATCAGCATTCGCGCGGGCGCATAGCGTTCGAGCGACAGGTGAAAAACCGAGCCGGGCAGCAGCGTCGCCACGGTCGAGGATTTCCCGAGTGCATCGGCATCCGCTTCCGTCGCCTGCTCCAGGTGATCGACGCTGGCCGCGCCCAACTCGCAGGCGAGGCGAGCTGCGCCCGTATTCGCGAACTGCTCCGCATGTACGCGCACGCCGAAGCCCAAGGCGCACGCCGCTTCCAGATACCGGCGAGCCTGCTGGAGCGTGAAGGCGCCCCGGTCGCAATACACGTCCACAAAGCGCGCCAACCGCTGCTCGCTCAGCAGCGGCAGCATGCGGCGAATGATCCAGTCGATGTAGTTGTCGCATCGCGCGTCGAATTCCGGAGGCGTGACGTGCGCGCCCAGGTAGGTTGGAACGATGTCGAGGGGCTTGCCGTCCAGATCGCGCAGCAGTTCCAAAACCTTGCACTCGTTGGATTCATCCAGCGCATAACCCGACTTGGCTTCGAGCGTCGTAGTTCCACAGCGAGCGAACTCCGCGAGATGGCGACGGGCCTGCAGTGCGAGTCGATCTGCGGAGAGAGCGCGCACGGCGCTCATGCTCGCACGGATTCCCCCGCCGGCCGCGGCGATGGCGTGATAATCCGCGCCCTCGAGCCGCATTTCGAAGTCCATCAGGCGCGGCGGGCCGAAGACAAGGTGCGTGTGGCTATCGACGAATCCGGGCATGACGATCCGGCCCTGGACGTCGATTTCGCGGGCACTCCGCGAGGCCGCAAGAGACTCGACTTCAGCAGCCGGGCCAGCGCTCGCAATCTTCCCCTCGCAAGTGAGCACAGCTCCGTTCCGCACGATGCCCAGTTCGCTCAAGTGCGCGCCCCGGCGAGGCCCGGCAGGCCCACGCAGCGTCAGCAGTTGACCGATGTTGCGGATCAGCAGCGAGGAGTTCATTCCGGTTTAGCTGGCGGCGTTCGCATCGGTGCGCGTAGGCCGGCCTGCTCCGCAAACTCAATCGCCGGCGCGTAGCCCGCATCGACGTGGCGCAGCACGCCAGTGCCGGGATCGCAGGTCAGGACGCGCTCGACGCAGCGTCCGCCGGACTTGGTCCCATCCGCGACGGTGACCTGGCCGGCGTGCATCGAGTAGCCGATCCCCACGCCTCCGCCGTTGTGCACCGAGACCCAACTCGCGCCCGCCGCAGTATTCAGCAGGGCATTGAGAATGGGCCAGTCGGCAACGGCGTCGCTGCCGTCGGGCATGGCCTCGGTCTCACGATACGGTGATGCGACCGAACCACAGTCCAGGTGGTCCCTGCCGATCACGATGGGCGCCTTCAATCGCCCATCGGCCACCATGCGGTTCATTTCCACGCCAAAGCGGGCGCGTTCGCCGTAACCCAGCCAGCAGATGCGCGAGGGCAATCCCTGGAACTGGACCCGTTCGCGGGCCAGGTGGATCCAGCGCACCATGCTTTCGTTTTCCGGGAACAGCTTCAGGGCCAATTCATCCGTCGCCGCAATGTCGGCGGGATCGCCCGACAGCGCGACCCAACGGAAAGGCCCCTTGCCTTGAGCGAATAGCGGGCGAATATACTCGGGAATGAAACCGGGAATCTCAAATGCGTCGGCTACGCCTCGGTCTGCGGCCATGCGGCGAATGTTATTGCCATAGTCGAACGTCACCGCGCCCGCGCGCTTCAACGCAAGCATGGCGTTGACGTGAGCGGCAATCGAATCCATGGCCCGGTCGACATACGCCGCCGGATCGACTGCGCGCAGTTTCAGCGCCTCTGCGAGCGGCAGGCCCGCTGGCACGTAGCCGTTCAACGGGTCGTGCGCGCTGGTCTGGTCGGTCACGATGTCGGGCACGCTGCCGCGCCGCACCAACTCCGGGAGCACCTCGGCGCAGTTGCCCACCAGGCCCACGGAAAGGGCCTGCCGCGCCGTTCGCGCCGCACCCACCCAGTGCAGGGCTTCATCGAGATCGCCCGTGATGCGGTCGCAATAGCCCTTTTCGATGCGGCGCTCGATGCGGGTCGGGTCCACCTCGACGCACAGCAGCGCAGCGCCGTTCATCGTGGCTGCCAGCGGTTGCGCGCCGCCCATCCCGCCCATGCCGCCCGTCAGCACGAAGCGCCCGGCGAGCGTGCCGCCAAAATGCCTCCGCGAGGCTTCGGCGAACGTCTCAAAGGTACCTTGCAGGATGCCCTGCGTGCCGATGTAGATCCAACTGCCGGCCGTCATCTGGCCGTACATCATCAGGCCCTTTTTTTCCAGCTCGTCGAACACTTCCCAATTGGCCCAGTTGCCGACCAGGTTGGAGTTCGCGATTATCACGCGCGGGGAATGCTCGTGGGTGCGCAGTACGCCCACCGGCTTGCCGGACTGCACCAGCAGGGTTTCGTCGTTCTCGAGCTTCCGCAGCGAGGAAACTATCGCGTGATAGCATTCCCAGTTCCGGGCCGCCTTGCCCCGACCGCCGTAAACTATCAAGTCCTCCGGCCGTTCGGCCACTTCCGGGTCAAGGTTGTTCATCAGCATGCGCAATGCCGCTTCCTGCTGCCAGCCTTTGCATGATATTTTATTGCCTCTCGGCGCGCGTATGATCTTACCGTTCATCTGTTATCCTCGCCTTTTCACAAGTCTTGCGCTTCGGCCGCTTCGCCTTACTTTTTACGTTTAGTTATTTCCATTTTATCCTGATCCGGAACGAAGCGCCCGTCCAGTATGGCCCCGGACAGCGCTTCTATGCGCCCGGAGAACACTTCGTCGCCCTTGAAGGCCGGGGATATCTTCCTGAGCCCGGCCATGGCCGCCTCTATAACGGGCCCGGACCGGAGCGGACGGTGAAAATCCAGGCCTTCGGCCGCGGCCATCATCTCTATGGCGGTTATGTACGCCACATTGCGCACCACGGTCTTCAGTTTAAGGGCGGCGGTCATGCCC
>Ga0118677_10001370_pt1 | contig 51820 bp, 44 predicted proteins | sample AliMusrvi5mmetaG_FD_86154 | JGI IMG/M metagenome (GOLD analysis project Ga0118677, IMG submission 86154) | reverse complement strand
ACCCGGCGCAGGGAAAAATGTAGTGCCAACGATTTATTGGCGCCACTTAACCTGTTGATGCTCAACTCTTCCGTTTTTCAAACTGTAGAAGATGGGCCAAAGGATGACGCGAAAGCACTTGAGTGGTTTCGTAAATCAGCGGGGCAGGGGTACGAGTGTGGGAAGCGGAATCTCGACATGATGGAAGCGAATGGTCGTGGATCGCCAAAGGAAAGTGTGCAGGGGAATGAATGGCTTTCTAAGATGCAACAAGCACGCGAAAATGCAATTCTCAATGTGCAGCCTACCTACAATTCTCAAATGGTACGCCCAGATACTGCCGGAGCTCAGTATAACAAGGGATTGATGTATTATAAAGGCGACGGCGCTCCACAGGATTACACGAAGGCAGCTGAGTGGTATCGCAAAGCGGCGGAGCAAGGTCATGCGGACGCTCAATTCATGTTGGGCTTGATGTATGAGTATGGTCGAGGTCTGCCAAAGGATTACGTGCAGGCGGCGGATTGGTATCGTAAATCAGCAGAGCAAGGGAATAACTTCGCTCAAAACAATTTGGGGATAATGTATGAGAATGGCCGAGGTCTGCCAAAGAATTACACGATGGCGGCGGAGTGGTATCGTAAATCAGCAGAGCAAGGCAATGCTAATGCTCAATTCAAACTGGGCTTGATGTATGAGTATGGCCGAGGTCTCCCAAAGGATTACACGAAGGCGGCGGATTGGTATCGTAAATCAGCAGAGCAAGGGAATATTTTCGCTCAAAACAATCTGGGGGTGTTGTATTATAGAGGCGACGGGGTGCCAAAGGATTACACGAAGGCAGCAGAGTGGTATCGTAAATCAGCAGAGCAGGGGAATAAGTACGCTCAATACATGTTGGGCTCAATGTATGAGGAGGGTCAGGGCATTCAAAAGGATTACAGGAAGGCAGCGGAGTGGTATCTCAAAGCGGCAGAGCAAGGCAATGCTAATGCTCAATTCAAGCTGGGCCTGATGTATGGATATGGCCGAGGCGTGCCAAAAAACTATACGAAGGCGGCTGAGTGGTATCGTAAATCAGCAGAGCAAGGCGTTGCCGAAGCTCAAAACAACCTCGCCTTAATGTATTGTGAGGGCCGTGGCGTTCCAAAGGATGAGATTGAAGGTCTTGCTCGGCTGTATATCGCGGTCGCAGCATATAATAATACCAACGCAGAGAAAGTCATCCGCGATCTAGAGGAGAAATTGGGGGATCGGATTTCACTTGTAGCCCAGCAGAGAAGCAAAAAGATACTCGAAGAGATCAAAGAAGCCAAAGAAAGTGTTAGTGCTGGCAAAGACAACAACGGCCAACCCGCTCAAATCGCCCGTGGTGAGCCGCAGGCTTATGGGAGCGGAGTTTTAGTAACATCGGATGGCTTCATTCTGACCGCAGCGCATGTGGTGAGTGGTGCGACTTCCGTAAAAGTGGTGACGGAGAGCAACCTTGCACAGCCAGCTCAGGTAGTAACTGTGGACGAAGCCAACGATGTCGCCCTTCTGAAATGCGAGGGTTCTTTTGAGGGGGCACCCGTTGAAGATTCAGGCGCGGCGGGGTTGGGCAAGCATGTCTTTACTATCGGTTTTCCTTCTGTTCAAGTGCAGGGCTGCAAGCCGAAATTGACAAGCGGAGACATCAGCAGCATGGGAGGCATCCAGGATGATCCCCGCCAATGGCAGGTGAGCGTTCCCGTTCAACCTGGAAATTCCGGCGGCCCGTTGTTTGATGACAATGGGTCGGTCATCGGGTTGATTGTCTCAAAGCTGGATGCCATCCAAATCGCGAAATACACCGGCGACATCCCTGAGAATGTCAACTATGCCGTGAAGAGCGCCTATTTCATGCCACTTTTGAAACCTTATAAAAACAAGCTTGTCCAGACAACTCAAGGGAAGACTGGAAGAACATTTGAAGAGGTCGTTCACCAAAGCCAGAAAAGCGCGGTTCTCATTCTTGTCTATTAACCCTCGGCCAACAGCTCGCAGGAAGCGGCGTTGAGTGCTGCTTGATGCCATAATCATGAAAAGCTTTCATCAACGCGCGGCGCGGAGAGAGCTATTGGGTGCGCCGCGCGGCATCTTGTGCTTTGAATATATAGCCACAAGTAAAAGCAAAACGACTATTTTTAGCACGGCAGCGTCTAATACTATCAACCGCTTCTTGCGTCAGGTGAAATTGAATTGTCTTGAAGCGCTTGTCGCCCAAATACTCTGAGAAGCAAATCGATAATCTCGTAAATCCATCTTTATTCTGTCCTGCTGTCAGGAAATATCCTGTATTTTCCCATAGTGTTGTGGAGGAATTGTAATAGCGGATGCGGACTGGTTGATCTTTTAAGTCACTCTTCGCATATTTTAACTTAACCAAGTATGGGTTCATAATTTCTGCCGACAGTTTTATTGAAACACATATGGCATTTGTAGCATTTCAATGAAGAAATTTTATACTCCATGCACACCTATGCAAGAAAAATGTAATTTGGACAGGCAAAATAATCAACTCCATAATGAAGTATCAGCGAGCGAAAGCAGGCGAGCCGACTGACAGAATACGATTGGAAGCATCACAGCAACGGATCTGGTTTGTGTGGGCTGAAATGAGTATGGCGGAAAGAGGCTGGCCGGTAGAAACGGGGTCGGCAAGGATTCTCACTGCACCGGAAGTATGAGGAGCCATGAGTATTCGGCGACAGGGGCTTGCCCCGCGAGTTATTCAGCCTGCGGCCAAGTGGAGCCTGTCGGAACGCAGCAGGTTTCGAGAATGGGCCACAACCCAGCTCGTCGGAGAAACCTCGTGAATAACTCGCGCACAAAAATCAAGCATGGCACTTGTCCGGCTGACTTGGTTATCCCTTGGGTGCTTTTTTTCTGGCTTTCGGCTCCTCCAACTCCTCGGGATACATTTCAAAGTAGGTGGCGAAGGCGCCTCGTATCTGCTCTTGAACATGCTCATCGTTCACGCCGTCCATCTTCTCCATTAGCATGTTCAACTTTTCTTCTTGTGCATGGCCAGCTTTCTTGCCCTGCATTGTCGAGTCAAGCCCCCCCGTCTTTGTGGTTTTCTTCCAATAATTGTTCGCATCAGGTGTTTGCGATCCTTCGCTCCGCGCGCTGTGGATCCTGTCGAAGATCGATCACTCCTGCAACCCTGATCTCTGCTTCGCCGTGTGAGTAGAGGACAGCGTAGGGGAATCTGCAAAAAAGACATCGGCGGTGCCGTTTGCCGACTCGTTTCCACGCCTCTGGGAATTCCACGACGCGCGTCATTACGGACTCGAACTCGTCGAGGAAGTCAAGGCCTAAGCCGGACGCCTGGGACTCGTACCAGACAGCAGCCGCAGCCAATTCGGCCTCAGCAATGGCCAAGAGTCGGTAGTTCATGCCAGACGGCGGCGGATCGCTGCAACTGCCGACTGACCGTCCGTGTCCTGCATTTTCCCCCGCTCAAACGCTTGGAGGCGGCGGTCAGCTTCTTGTCCCCACTTCTCCATCCGCTTGGGTTCCTCTAAATCTAGGGTCTGCAGCAAATGATCGGCGAGAACGGCGCGTTCCGCGACGCTCAGAGCCCTAGCCTCACGTTCAATGGTGGCAGCATCCATGCGACAAAAATAGGCGATTCTTCTCGCCAGTGCAATCTTCTTTTGCGAACAGGTTTATTGAACAGCACAGCAACGGGTCTGGGTTGTGTGGGCTGGAATGAGTATGGCGGAAGGAGGCTGGCCGGTAGAAATGGGGTCGGCAAGGATTCTCACTGCACCGGAAGCATGAGGAGCCATGAGTATCCGGCGACAGGGGGTGTTCGCGAGTTATTCATCCTGCGGCCAAGTGGAGCCTGCCGGAACGCAGCAGGTTTCGAGAATGGGCCACAACCCAGCTCGTCGGAGAAACCTCGTGAATAACTCGCGCAAGAAAATCAAGCACGGCCTTGGTTCGGCTGACTTGGTTATCCCTTGGGGGCTTTTTTTCTGGCTTTCGGCTCCTCTAACTCTTCGGGATACATTTCAAAGTAGGTGGCGAACGCTCCTCGTATCTGCTCTTGAACATGCTCATCGTTCACGCCGTCCATTTTCTCCATTAGCCTGTTCAACTTTTCTTCTTGTGCATGGCCTGCTTTCTTGCCCTGCATTGTCGAGTCAAGCCCCCCCGTCTTTGTAGTCTTTTTCCAGTAATTTTTTTCTATGGTTTCCACGGTGTCACCGCTCCATGATGCAATTTCTGTGATGCTATGGTTTCCGCTATTGCACAGCTCGCTTATCCAACTGTGTCTCATGGCGTGAATGGTGACATCCTCACGCCCCATAGCCTTCATAAAACTTTCGTAGGGCGCTCTGAAGTCGTATAACCCATCCTTACTGCGCTTTGTTCCAAGCAAACAAAATGCTCTGGCAGATTCCAAAAAGGTTTTCAGAAAATCACAAAATGCCTGTGATAGCGGAATCTGCCTGGCCTCGGCGTCTTTTGGAAGCCATTCGATGGTTCGCCCGCCAGGCAATTTCTGTTTCTCCTTTTGGGGAATGGTGAGGACTCGTCTATTCAAGTCAAACCATTGTGGCCTACTATGCACAATTTCCCCCCTGCGTAACCCTGCATGGAAACCACAATATAGGATGAACTTCAATTGTGGAGTCGGGCAGGCTTCTATCCATTTGTTCGCCGTATCTACGGATACGACTACCTGCCTTGCCTCGGGTTTCCTATCAACGGCAAACATGATTCGCTTGGGCAGGCATTGGATATGATCAAGGAAAGCCTGTATGACTGCGATGGTGCTTCGTGCGCCTGCCTCCGAATTCTTCCTTCTGGTGTCGTAATACTTTTGGATGTGGTCAACCCTGACTTTGGCTGGCGAGTCAACACCAGTCCGCTCGGCAAAAACTTTCAATGCTGATGCCACCTTCGGGCCTGTGGTTGGCCGGAACGTGCGGATCCTCCGCCCTGCCAGATGGGCCGGCCGCTTTCCGGCAATCTTGTCGGCCACATATTTTCGGATCGCACCCTGCCAAGTCAGTTTTTCTGGCTTCCCAAGAGTCGGCTTCCCCCTCAGCTCCTTGGCTTTCTGGACCGCCTCTGAAAAGTCCCTTGTGTGGAGCGGGACCCGTTCTTGGTAGCCGTCAACCGTGTGGCGCAACCAATACACGGAATTCCGCTGGTAAATTCCTCTGGCGGCAGGATCGACATTGAGAAGTTTTGGCATTTTGGCGAGGTGTGCTAAAAAAGGTGTGCTAATAGCACCTTGCATCTATCGGCATCGGAAGGCAACTGCTTTTTTTATCTTTCTGCGCTTTCAACTGTAAACAAGGATGTTACATTTATTTCATAGTCACACTACGGATCAGAAGGTTCCGCGTTCGAGTCGCGGCGGCTGCACTAGTATTTATAAGGGTTTGCGTTTCTCGGGCAGAATTTCCCTATTCTGGAGCGGCCTTAGAATGGGGGAGCAGCGAGAATAAGCGGTGCAAACTTCTCCCCGTGCCGCTGAAATAAAAGGTACGAGAAAAAAGAGAAGGGGGTTCCCAACCCGATGAGCCGGTTTATGAAAGGGGTGCTCCCTCGGCTGGAGCCAGGAATAAAAGAAGACCAAAAAACGCACCTCAACCCGCACCAACCCGAGAAGGGCGCATGAGCTATTGCCAACAAGCCCCCCCTCAAGGTGCCGCCTCGGCAAACTGTTATTTTGAGGGAGGCCATCTCCCATCACCCGAATCCAGCATTCACAATGGAAGGACGAGTTGTGTGCCCGGCGGCACGCCTGTGGGAGGTTTCGCCTGTCAGTCCTGCTTGCAGGCTGATGGGCTGCCCGGAATGTGGCGGCCCACGGAGAACGAGTCGCCGAGGAATTCGCCCACGCCGTAGTATCCCCTGGCGCCGGGGTCGAAGAGGAACGGGTTGATTTTGCGGATGTCCGCGTCGCCCTCCGGGGTGAGCGCCGCCTCATCGATTTTGACATCGACGACTTCCCCGACGAACAGGGTGTGCATCCCGAGGTCGGCGGTGTGGATCAGGCGGCATTCGAGTGTGAGCGGGAACTCGGCAATGTAGGGTGCGTCCACGAGTTCGCTGCGCACGGGGGTGAGTCTGGCGACGGCGATTTTGTCGGTGTCGCGCCCCGATGCGATGCCCAGGTAGTCGGCCTGGCGGACATGCTCCTGGTCCGGGATGCCTACGGTGAAAGCCTTGCGCTCGACGATGGCGGAGTAGGTGTAGGTCGCCTTGCGCAGGGAAATGTTAATGCAGGGGGGCTGGGAGCAGCAAATGCCGCCCCATGAGGCGACCATCGCGTTGGGCTTGCCGTGGGTGTCATAGGTTCCCACCACGAGAACCGGAGTGGGGTAAAGCAGCGTCTTGGGCCCGAGGGATTTTTTCATGGCCAGAATCTATCCGCCGGTGGCTGCGAATGGCAACAAAAACGCGACCCTTGCTGGCGCAAGAGCTGGGGGAGTCGTCTCGCCGGTGCCCGCCGGCTCATGGAGGGCTCGGCAAGAGCGGCAAGCCCGCCAAGCCGGTCGAAAAGAAGAGGAAAATGAGCCGTGAGGGCCGCGCCCGCGTCTCGGCCGCCGCGAAGGCGCGCTGGGCCGCCCGTCACCCGAAAAAAGGCGCCGGGAAGGCAAAGGCCCACAAGAGGCCAAAAGCCTGAACTGGGACCGGCCCCGCCGGAAGGAAATAGCAGCATCCGCGCTACGGCTGCGAGGGGCAGGATTGAATGCCGATGACTGTTGAAGAAACGGCTTCGGAAAAAGCCGTGTCAGGGAGCGCCCTTATCGTCGAGTTTCAGGATCGGATCATCGTGAGAATCATCTTGAACCGGCCGAGCGCCTTGAGGGAGTGGGGCTGACCTGCTGGCATGAGAATTACTTCGCCGCCCCGCAGGTGGTGGGGGTGGCCGGAAATCGCAATTTCCGCTTCGCCTTCCACAATTTGCACCAATGCGTCGAACGGGGCCGTATGTTCGCTCAATCCCTGTCCTTCGTCGAAGGCAAAAGCCGTCACGCTGCCGGTGGACTTTTTGATGATCTCCCGGCTGACAATGGAACCGCCTTGGTAGCTGACGAGGCCGACGATTTTGGCCGGTTGGCTACAAGAGAGTCCTTTGGATGGGTTTATTTGGTTCATGCTTTTGTTCCTACGGATTCAAATTACTCCCGTTATCCACGGGCGCAAGGAAGTTACTGACAGAGGGCCGCTCGGGCCGTTGTCTTGGCGGCTTGGACCGGCCTGGATGTGGTGCCTGCGTCCCACGAGGCAAATCGCAGGGCCCAGCGTGAGCCCGAAGGTGGATTCTAGGCGTTGCGCGCGAGGCGGAATCCGATCCGACAATAACGGAAGGATGGGTTGGCGCAATGCCGGCACGCGATTTCACACCCGCTTGCATCGTTGCTAGAACTTCCTCCGCGAAGGCGTTTCTTATCCCCGTCGTCGTCCCAGCACCACTCCCACACGTTGCCGCTCATATCACAGACCCCCAACTCATTGGGTTGCTTGCGGCCAACCGGATGCACCACCCCTCCGGAGTTATTCCAATACCAGCCGACAATCCAGGGCTTCTCATGGCCGGAATACTTATGGCCTGCCGAAAGCTTTCCGCCCCGCGCGGTCCACTCCCACTCGGAATCCGAGGGAAGCCGGAATCCATTGGCCTGCGAATTCGCCACGACGAAGTCCGGCTCGTGATTCTCTTCATTCCCGGTGGCCACCTGGCCCGAGCGAACCGTCAAGTAAACGGGATCGCATCCCTCCCTTTCACTCTTTGCGTTGCACCATCGGATCGCGTCGTGCCAGCTCACATCGACGACCGGATGATCAGGTCCGAGTTTTTTCCCCGGGGCGATCTGATATCCTCGTGCTTCGGCCCAAATTCTGACGCTGGCCCAGTCGTCCCATGTCACGGGGACTTTTGCGATTCGGAAGTCTGCGACGGTGACGCCGGAAAGCTCCGAACACGGAGGCAGAGTTCCGCCACCGACAAAAACCAAGTCAGACCATCCGGGATCGATTGTTGGGCTCACTTGATGAGAGGCAAAGAGATGGGGTGGTTGCTTTTGTTAGCTCTAAGCCCAGGAACCGCTCCACATATGGACTGCCTTCGCGTCGGGGAAACGGTCCAGCAGCCCTTCGAGGGCCAGTGATTTCGCCTCCGAAACTTGCTCGGGCACATCCCAGTTGAGAGGATAAATCCAGTGTGACGGGACTTCGAAATATCTCCGCCCCCGGGCCGCATGGTGTGTTAATAGGCGAGGACCCGTAGCAGGGACCGGGTGGGGTTCAACCGAATAGTGGAAAAGCGTTTCTTCGATTCCCTCAAGGAACGAATCTTGTGGGCGCGGAGCCCACATGAACGCATTGCAAAGACATCCCTCGCCTTGCGCCCCACAGGCAAATGTCTCGATCTCCGCAAGCCAATCCAGAGAGGACAGACAGACAAAGTCAAGATCGACATAGAGCCCGCCATGCTCGCGCAGGAGAAAATACCGGAAGGCGTCGCAGCGCATGATGTTTCGCGGGTAAGAGTCGATCAGCTTGCGAACCTCCGGAGACTGCATCGAAAAGAAGTCCGAGATGTCGGCGTCGGTCCATAGCCGAAGCTGCCAGCCCTCCTGCTTCCATGATTCGCGCCACCATTTCGGAAAGAGGTCATCCGGCGGCTCGGCGTCCTTCCAAGAAACGTGAACGATTTGCTGCGGTGTCACCTTCGGCAACCCCGCGGATCAGGACGGATTCTTACCAGCTTTCGGTATCTTGAAACCCTTTTTCGCAGCCCTGCCGACCTTTGCGCCAGGTTTTCCGGCTTTGCGTGCCGCCCAACGCGCCTTCATGTTGGCAGCGAGCTTCGCGCGCCCCTCGGCGGTGAGGCCGCCTTTCCGCTTTTTCGATTTCGCGGGCTTCTCGGCAGCCTTGGGAGCTGCCTCTGCCGGTTTGTTCGATGCCGGGGTTCCCAGAATCGCGTAACGGCCGGGCTCGATCTTCTTGGTCAGTTTCTTGCCGGTCGTGCTAAACCAAACGGAGATGTTGGCGGGTTTGGCGACAAGTTTTTCGGCAATCTCATTCACCCGAAGTCCCCGGTCACCGGCCGCATCGAGGAGGGCAAGGATCCGCGCCTTGAGACCACCGGGCTTGCCTCCCTTAGCCTTTTTCGCTTTGGCTGGCTTTGCCGCCGGCGCTTTCGGGGCGGCCAACTGCTTCAGTGCCGGTGCGGCGATTGCGCGGGCTGAAGCGACATCGAGAAATTCGACCGATACCCCACTGCGGAGAGTTCTGAGGATTTCGGCGTTAATTCGTTCGAGAACCTGGAGGATTTCTTCCTTCTTCTCCGCCAGGCTGAGCAGATGGAGGAGGGATTGGCTGTTGATGTGGGTTAAGTTCATAATTGAGAGTTAGTAAGCAGCAGTAAAGCGCGGTTGGCAACAAAAAATTAAGGAACTCAAATCGATGCGGCTCATAAATGGCGTGTGGTCAGGAATCCGCGAGGATCGAGGCGAGGCGTTTGACCGCCGGGTAGGCGAGCATTTCCCCCCATGTGCATTTGACCGGCTCCAGCCTGGCCGAGGGCAGGATCGCGAGCCATGTGGCGGCGGAGTCCGGCGGGAAGTCCGACGGGATGATGATCCGGGCCTTGAGATCGCACGGGACGAACCGGTAGCGTCGCCAAGCGGCCTCGTGGGTTTGCGCGGGTTCTCCGATCGGCGTGAAGGGCTCCACCCGGTCGTCCGGGCTCCACCGCTTGAAGGCGTTTTTCATCGAGGACAGCCAGCCGGATGGTTTTTCCATTTGAGGTGGCGGGGAGCCGATGAGGATGAGCCCTGGAACACGGCGCCTGGCGGCCGCCAACTGGCGCGCCATCTCGAGGGCGGCAATCCCGCCGTAGCCGAACCCGCACAAATCGAACTGCAGCGAGGGATCGTCCTCCGCGAGCGCGTCGATCCATGCCGCCGCCGCGCTCTCGATGGTGGTGTGGCAGGCATCCGGGTCGCAGGCGCCGCGGGCGGTCAGCCCGAGGATGCGGCGGCCGTTTCCAAGGGCGGAAACCAAATCGCGGTAATTGCCGGTGACTCCCGAGGCGGCGGGCACAAGCACCAGCGGCATCGAGGTCCCGTCTTTTTGAAGGACGCTGACCGGGGTCCACGGAACAGCCGCGCGCGGCTTTTCCGCAGGGACCGCGACGGCAGGAGCGGCCTTGTGAGTGGCGGGTCGTTCCGGTCTGGGGAGCGAGGGCTCATCGATCCAGCCGCCGCGGGTCAGCGGCCATTCGGAAACGGAAAGTGTGCCCGCAACAGGCCCGGGCGAGAGGGTCCAGGCTTGTTCGCCGACCAGGCAGTCAATGACGTCCGGAAGCGACCTGAGCAGGCCGGATACCGGGGAAAAGTCGGGGAGTCGGCCGCCCTTGCCTTCGAGTTGGATGAACCCTTTTCCATTGCGCCAAGCGCGCAAACCGGTATCGATGCCCCGCCGACCCCGGGGAAGAGAGCATTTTTTCCAGCCTGGAAATTTCATCCGCAGCGAGCCCGAAAATCCCGGCGGCACGTCCTGTCCGTCGCCGTCGCCGACCGATGTTTCCACGTCGGGGGTGGGTTTCCCGACCATGAGCAGGGAACCCTCTGCCGTGGCGCTGCCCGCGATCCCGAGCCCGCAGAGTCCGGCGGGGCTGAAGAACGTGATGGTTCGCACGCTGTCGCCCGTGCAGCGGTTCCAGATATCGAGCGCGTGTTTTGAAGCCGTGCCGCATTCGACGGCGACGATCTTTGGAGGATTGGCGGCCCGGTCCTCGCCCCGCGACCAGCGCGCGGCTTGGTTGCTCCATTCCGGGGCGGTGAGGCGGATGTGCGTGGCGTTGCCCGAGACCGGATCGAGCACGTCATCGTCCGCGACGCGGACTGTCCCACCGGCCAGGATCGGCAGCAGCCACTCGTCAAAAAACGCGCCTCCGCCTGCGGCAGAGTGTGCGAGGAACGAGTCGGAAGGCCCGAAGTCGAGGACGCGCGCGCCCTCGATTGCCGCAGCCACGAGCAGCTCGTGGGTGAGGGCTCGGATCTGAGGAGGGGTGCCATCGGGATGCCCCGGCAGGATGGCGGCTGGCGAATCGGGGGTGATCTCCGGGCTGGGCAGCTCGCCTGTCTCCAAATTGTCCCATTCCTGATCCAAGACGATTCGTCTCCGTGCGGAGGCGTCGAGGAGCGGGGCGCTGGCGGCGTCGCAAATGACGACGCCCGCGTCGTGGGACGAGAGCATGGATTCGATCCACTCCGGCGGGGCGGCCGGATCCAGGGCCAGGCAAGAATTCCCGGCCTTCCATGAGCCGAAGAGCGCGATGGCAATCCAGGACGAGGGAGAGAGGAACAGGGCGACGTGCCAGCCCCCGGCGAGCGATGCGTGCGCGAAATGGGCGGCGAGCCGGTCGGACAAGGTGTCGAGCTCGCCGTAGGTCAGCTCGTAGTCGCCATCGCGGACCGCGACATTCTGCGGGAATTTATCCACCGAATTCCGGAATGCGGCGAGGGCGTTCGGCGGACGCTCCAAGCCCTCGGGTCCACGCGACCATTCCTTCAGGGTTCGCGTCTCCTGGGGGAGGAGCAGAGGGATCTGGGCGACCGGTTTGCCATCGAGGGAATCGAGCGATTGCATCAATCCCGCCAAGCGGCCGAGGAGATCGCGCCCGAGCGCCTCGCTGGCGAGCGGGCCGTGAATTTCCAGAGAAAGCTGCGTTCCGCCGCGGACTTCGAGCAGCAGGAGATCCGGGCGGGCCCGCTGGATCCGCGCGTCGAAATTGATCCACCGGGGAAGGGCGGTTTGGATGAGGTCGCGGACTTCGGGGCCACGCCATGCGAACCCGGTCTTCAGGCTGTCGAGAGCGAAGGTCGTCGGGGATGCGGCCAGGGCGGAAGCAGGCGAGATCCAGGCGTTCGCGGCGGTGGCATCGTATCCTTGCTGTGCGTCCCGGAGCCAGTCCTTCGAGTCCCAGCAATGGACGACGGGGAGCCAGTTCTCGAAATAGCCGGCCTCGCCGGGGCAGTGGCGCGCGTCGAACTGGCCGAGCGCCACGTTGCCGGTCGCCCCCAGACGGCGCAGGAGCAGAGCCCACAGGCTTTGAAGAACCGCGCGCGGATCGAGGGACTTCGATTTGCAGGAGTCGAGGAACGCGCGGGATTCGTCCCGGCCGACGGCCAGCGTCGCGGCGATGGAACTCGGGGCCGGCGGCCTGGGATGCGCGGCCAGCGGGGCCTCCGCGGCTTTCAAGATTTCCGTCCAAGCGGTGGCGGTTGCGGGCGGCGCCGGAGTTTCCGCCAGCGTGACCGGCGGGCGTTCGAGAGCCAGCAGCCAGTCGAGGAGGACGCGGGCAATCGAGGACTCATCGAGGAGGAACGAGGGAACGGTCAACAGAAAATGCGCCGATCCGCCCGGCAGATAGATCTCGGTGATTCTGGACGATGAGCCCGGATCGAACGGCTCCCCGATGTCGGCTTTTTGCAGCTCGGCCCATTTGTCCGGAATCTCCTCCGGCTTCAGCGCCTGCCAGTCGATTTTCCGCCAGGTGGTTTTTGCCGCCGGGGCATCTTGGAGCGTGACGTTTTCGATGGCGGAGCAGGAGAACTGGGAACGGAGGACGGGATGGGTCGCGCAAACCAGCTCCCAGGCGGCGCGCAATGACCCTGAGTCGGTGCGCTCGCCGAAGCTGATCGAGATCTGGGTGTGGTGTTTCTCCGCGGTGCTGCGGTCTCGCAGGAACGCCGCCGCCTGCATGGGATTGGCCGCACGCTCGTTCATGTTCTAAAAACCAAAGTCGGTGACGGCTCCCAGAGAGGCGGTCGAGACGTGGGCGGCGTATTTGGCGAGAACGCCGCGGCGGTAGCGGGGCTTCGGCTTTTTCCAGGCCGCCAGGCGCGAGGCGATTTCCTTGGCCGGGAGAGCGAGGGAAAGCCTGCGGGTGGTGGCGTCGATGGTGATCGTGTCTCCCTCGCGGACGATGGCGATCGGGCCGCCCTCGAATGCCTCCGGCGTGATGTGGCCGACGACAAACCCATGCGTGCCGCCCGAGAACCGCCCGTCGGTGATGAGGGCGACATCCTTGCCGAGCCCGCAGCCCATCACGGCGCTCGTCGGCGAGAGCATCTCGCGCATGCCCGGGCCGCCGCGCGGCCCCTCGTAGCGGATCACGATCACATCGCCCTTGCGGATTTTTCCACCGAGAATCGCGGCCAGCGCTTTTTCCTCGGACTCGAACACACGGGCTTTGCCGCTGAACCGCTCGCCTTCCTTGCCGGAAATTTTCGCGACCGAGCCGTCGGGGGCGAGGTTGCCGCGCAGGATGACGAGGTGGCTTTCTTTTTTGATCGGGCTCGTGAGCGGGGCGATGACCTTCTGGCTCTTCGGGTAGGGTTTGAAGGCGGCGAGATTTTGCTTGAGGGTTTTCCCGGTGACGGTGAGGCATCCGCCGTGGAGAAGGCCGGCCCCCAGGAGCTCTTTCATCATGGGGACGATGCCGCCGATTGCCACCAGTTCCGACATGAGAAAGCGGCCGCTGGGTTTCAGGTCTGCGAGCACCGGAACCCGCTTTCCGACGCGCGTGAAATCGTCGATCGCCAGCTTCACGCCCGCCGAATGCGCGATGGCGAGCAGGTGGAGGACCGAGTTCGTTGAGCCGCCGAGCGCGATCGTCACGGTGATCGCGTTTTCAAATGCCTCCTTCGAAAAGATGTCCGACGGGCGGATGCCTTTTTTCAGGAGGTTGATGACGGCGGCGCCGGCGTCGCGGCAGTCCTTGGTCTTGTGCGCGGAGATGGCGTCCTGCGCGGAGCTGTTCGGGAGGCTGAATCCGAGGGCTTCGATGGCGGAGGCCATGGTGTTCGCGGTATACATCCCGCCGCAGGAGCCCGGGCCGGGGATCGCGCAGGATTCGACGTCGTGAAGTTCCTTGCTGGAAATTTTCTCCGCCGCCCGCTGGCCGACCGCCTCGAACACCGAGACCACGTCGAGGTTTTTTCCGGCGAGGCATCCGGGAAGGATCGTCCCCCCGTAAACAAACACGGCCGCCCGGTTCATGCGCGCGATGGCGATCATGCAGCCGGGCATGTTCTTGTCGCAGCCCCCGATCGCGACGAAGCCGTCGAACCCCTGGCATCCGACGACGGTCTCGATCGAATCCGCGATCACCTCGCGCGAGACGAGCGAATATTTCATGCCCTCGGTCCCCATCGAGATCCCGTCCGAGATCGTGATCGTGTTGAAGATCGTGGCCTTTCCGCCCGCCGAATCGATGCCCAGCGCAGATTCGCGGGCGAGCTGGTCGATGTGCATGTTGCAGGGAGTGACCATGCTCCAGGTCGAGGCCACCCCGATCTGCGGCTTCGCAAAATCGCTTTCCCGGTAGCCGACCGGATAAAGCATCGCCCGGCTCGGCGCCCGGCTCAAGCCGTCAAGGACGATGGAAGAATGCGGGCGCAGGCGGGCGGAGGATTTGGAACTCATAAGCCCTCCACTCTAGCAGACCCCGCCCGGTGTCCATCAAGGACAAACCCGCGCGATAGTGCTACGTGGGAGTGACCCTCCGCGATGCCGCGCCCAGAAATTTTTCCATCGCCCCGAGCGTCTCCGCGCTCACATGGTGTTCGATGCCCTCGGCATCCGCCCTGGCGGTGGAGGCCGGGACGCCGAGCGCCTCGAGAAAGGCCACCACCTTTTCGTGCCGGGCACGGGCCCTCCCCGCGAGCCTGCGCCCGGAATCGGTGAGGAAGATCGAGCGGTAGGGCTGCGTGGTGACCAGGCCCTCGCGCTGCAGCCTTTGGACCGTCCGGATCACCGTCACGTGCGTCACCCCGAGAGACTTCGCGAGGTCCGTCGCGCGGGCCTCCCCGCGGCCGGCGACGAGGGCAGCGATCGCCTCGACGTAATCCTGCGCCCGCTCCTGGGCGTGCTGCCGGCGCGTCTGCTGCTGGTAGGCCGCCGTCTCCGGGCCGCCCGGCAGCCTCGCCCGCGGCGCCTTCTCCTTTTTCAAAGCCATGCGGCATCCTCCCGCAAATAAAGATCATTGACAAGCGTCCGCTCGAGAGTTTAGCGTGCGCCCCATGTTGTAGCATTAGCTACATTCGGAGGGGAGCCCCCCTCCGGGAAGACCGAAGCGCCGCCGATGAAGTCCGAAACCGAAAACGCCACCACCGAGACCGATGCCTGGAAAAGGCGGGCGGAGGCGGCTCCGTCCGGTTCCCGCCGGTCGCTCGAGGAGGTCCATTCGAGCGTGAGGGTGCCGTCTCGCAAAGCCGGGTTTTTGCGCCAGTGGTTCGCCTTCACCGGCCCGGCCATCCTGGTCAGCGTCGGGTATATGGACCCCGGCAACTGGGGCACCGATCTGGCTGGCGGCGCGCAGTTCAAATACGGCCTGCTCTGGGTGGTGGCGCTGGCGAGCTTCATGGCCGTGATCCTGCAGGTCATTTCCGCACGGCTCGGGGTGGCGACCGGAAAAGATCTGGCGCAATGCTGCAGGGACCATCTCCCGCGCTGGACGCGGTGGCCGAACTGGATTTCGATGGAGGTGGCCATCGCCGCCACCGACCTCGCGGAATCCCTCGGAAGTGCCGTGGCCTTGAATCTCCTTTTCCACATCCCGATGGCGTGGGCGATCATCATCACGGCCTTCGACGTGCTGCTGTTGCTCGCGTTGCAGGGCCTGGGGTGGCGGCTGATCGAGGCGGTCGTGGCGGTGTTCGTGGCGACCATCGCGGTTTGTTACGGCATCGAAATTTTCGCGCTGCCACAAATCCAGCCGGATTTTCTGGAGATGGGGAGAGCGCTGGTCAGCCCCGGCTTCGCTCAGGCCGGGATGCTGGTGGTGGCCATCGGGATGATCGGGGCGACGGTGATGCCGCACAATTTGTTCCTGCATTCCGCGCTGGTGCAGACCAGGAAGGTGGAGCGCGACGAGCATTCCATCCGGCGCGCGATCCGCTTCAACACCATCGACACTGCGGTCGCCCTGGGCGTTGCCTTCCTCATCAACGCCGCCATCCTCGTTCTCGCGGCAACGGTTTTTTACGGGAAGGAGAGCGTCACCGTGGCAGGCGGCGTGGTGGTGCATTTCAGCCCGGAAAGCGACTGGATCCGGCTCGCGCACCTGACGCTGGCCCCGCTGCTGGGGACGACCGCGGCCAGCACGCTCTTTGCCGTGGCGCTGCTGGCCAGCGGGCAAAGCAGCACCATCACCGGCACGCTGGCCGGGCAGGTTGTCATGGAGGGCTTCATGAACTGGCGCATCCGCCCCTGGATCCGCCGGATGATTTCGCGGCTCCTCGCCGTGGTGCCGGCGATCTGGATCATCAGCATTCGAGGCAACGGGAGCGTCACCGACCTGGTCAACCTCAGCCAGGTCATCCTGTGCCTGATCTTGCCATTCGCCATGTTTCCGCTGCTTTTCTTTACGTCGTCGCGACGGGTCATGGGCCGCTGGGCCAACGGCTGGTTCCTGCTCGTGCTCGGCTGGGGCAGCGCGATCCTCATCACGGCGATGGCCGTTTACAGCCTCCCCGATTCTCTCCGAGAAGCTTGGCGAATCCTCTCCGGCAGCTAACATCACTCAACCCAAAGGCATCCCATGTATCCGACCATCCTCGTCACCCTGGACACCACCCCGACCGACCGCGCGATCCTCGACCACGTCAAACCGTTGGCGCAACGGTTTGGCAGCAGGGTCGTCCTCTTCCACGTGGCCACCGGCGCGCCCTCCGCGATCCTCGGGCCGGAAGCCGGCGACGAGGAGGTGCGCGAGGACCAGGCCTACCTCGACCGCACCCGCTCCGAATTTGAAGCCGCCGGCCTGCGCTGCGAGGCCGTCCTCGCCTATGGTGAGCCGGTCAAAGAGATCGTGAATTGGGTGCGGCAGAACCGGCCGGATCTCGTGGCGATGGGCACCCACGGGCACCATTTTATGGCCGATCTCGTCTTCGGGACGACCGCCATCAAAGTCCAGCACAGCGTCAGCGTGCCCGTGCTGCTTTTGCGCGCCAAATGAAGCCCGCTTACCGTCAGGCCACTAACCGGCAGACCTAATGGTGTCCGCTCCAGTGGTTGGTTCCAGTGGTTGTTCGCATTATCTTTGTGCCCCTGTGTCGATATCGAAGAGCCACTTGATTGCTTTCATAACAGTCTGCAAATCCGCATCTGACAATCGCCCGATCATGCGCTTGAGTTCGTGGTGCTGTATGGCTTGCAAGCCCTGCACGTTCACATAACAAGACTCGTGCAGGAACTTCGGCTTCCCGATGGAAACTTCGTACTCGCTGTCGCGGGTGGATGTCGTAATGGGAGCGCAAACAGAAAGGGCGCGAGGAGCATCATCATCGCGCCGGGAAACCACCAGCATGGGACGCTTCTTCGCTGCCATGCCAAGGTCCACCAAATATACCTGCCCTGGTTCAGTCGTCATACATGGAATCAAGCGCGGACTGTCGGATGGCAACTGGCAGCAGAATGTCTGAGTTGTCTTCCTTCAGGCGGAGGTCAAATGGGAGTCCCTTGTGGCGGCGGACCTGATGCAGGAATATTCTGATTGCATCGGTTGTGGTCAACCCGAGCTCATGCAGGATCAACTCGGAATCCCGCTTGAGGCGGTTGTCCACTCTGGCGCGGACGTATGCTTCTTTTACTGGCATGCCCGAATGTAGTCTCAACGTGCTACGTCACGCAAGACTTATTTTCTGCGAACAGTATGACTGAGTCGCCGACGACAGATTGCCTGCAAATCAATTCCCTCGCTCAGGGCTCAACCCTGCGTGGGGCAGGCGAAGGGAGCATCGGGGGCTGGCGCGGCACTGTCCGAAGTTTCGGCGCTCGTGGCGGTAGCTTCCGGGCGGAGGAGCTGCATGGTCCCGTCGTAATGCTCGACGATGGCGGTGCTGCTTTCGACCCAGTCGCCGGTGTTGAAATACTCGACGCCCCCGATATTTCGGACCGACGCGGTGTGGATATGGCCGCAGAGGACGCCGTCCACATCGAAATCTTTCGCGTAGCGGACGACCGATTCCTCGAACTGCCCGATGAAACCGACGACATTTTTCACCTCGGCCTTGACGTAGGCGCTCAGCGACCAGTGGCCGAGGCCGAGAAGGCGGCGGACGAAGTTCACGAGGCCGTTGCAGCGGAGGAGGACCGTGTAGCCGATGTCGCCGGCGTGGGCGAGCCACCCCATGTTCTGGACCACGGTGTCCAGCTCGTGCCCGTGGATGACCAGCAGCCGGCGCCCGTCCGCCGTCTGGTGGATCGCGTTTTTTTGCAGGGTGACGCTCGCGTAGGAGCCAAAAAACCCCGCCAGAAACTCGTCGTGGTTGCCGATGATGTAGATGATTTCGGTTCCCTTGCGGCCTTTGCGGAGGATTTTCTGGATCACGTCGTTGTGTTCCTGGGGCCAATAGATCCCGCGCCGGAGGGACCAGATGTCGATCAGGTCGCCGACGAGGTAGAGGGTTTCAAACTCGGTGTCTTTGAGGAAGTCGAGAAGCGCGGCCGCCTGGCTGCCGCGCGTTCCGAGATGCACATCCGAAATCCAGCCTGTCCGGTAGTATTTCATAGGGCTTGCTGACAAGTTATTCACAATTTCTCGGGTGCAAAAATGCGGGAAATGTGACAATTTCGTCACAAAGCTGGAAGCTTGTCATCCGGGAGGAACCGGGCAAAATACGCATCCCTTTCATGCCCACCGAAAACGCCCACTGGTATTGTGTGAAGGCCCGTCCGCGGCAGGAGCGGGCCGCCAAGCTTGCCTTGGGCAACGAGGCCGGGGTCGAGGTGTTCTGCCCGATGCTCGGGTTCGAACGGGCGCGGAAAAGCGGCCGGGTGCGGGTGGTGGAAGCGATGTTTCCTGGCTATCTGTTCGCCCGCTTTTTTTATGAAGAGAAACACCGCTTGGTGGGCACGAGCAACGGGGTCTCGGCAATCGTTTCCTTTGGCGGGAGTCCGGCGGTTGTGCCGGAGGCGGTCATCAACGAGTTGCGGGCCTCGGTGGCCGACGGGGAGACGGTCGAGATTCCGACAAGCCTGTCGGTCGGCGAGGAGGTCCAGATGGTGGAAGGGCCGTTTCAAGGGCTTCGCGCCATGGTGACGGGCGTGATGCCGGCCCGGGCGCGGGTGACGGTTCTGCTGGAGTTGCTGGGGATGGAGCGCGAGGTGGAAGTCGCGGAGAAGGCGGTGCTCCCGGACGTGATCCACCCGATGGCGGCGCGCTGATTTGACGAAACGTCCGAGCCTCATATCAACCACTAAAGGCCACTAAAACAGGCAGGAAAGCAGGGGGTTGTGCAAACTCCACAACCCGCCCTGGAGGCGAATTTTCTATCGATCTGCAATACGCTGTCAGTTAGTGGCTTTGAGTGCAATTTAGTGGTTGAGCTGCGGGATTTCTGATACAACCCAGCCATGCCGATCTACGAATTTTTCTCGCCGGACACAAACAGGGTTTACTCGTTTTTTGCCCGCAGCTTGGCACAGGGAAAAAAGACCCCGCGGTGCCCGGACAGGCCCGGGGCGAGGATGGAGCGGATGGTATCCCGTTTTGCCGTGACCGGGCGGGCGGTGGAAAAACAGGCTTCCCCGCCCGATGCCGCAGACCCGCAGATGGAGCGCGTCATGGCCGAAATGCAGAGCGAGATGGCGGGCATCGACGAGAGCAACCCCGACCCGAAGGCCCTCGGACGCATGATGAGAAAAATGGCCGAGGCCACCGGCCAGCCGATGCCGAAAGAGATGGATCAGATGATCCGCCGGATGGAAGCCGGCGAGGATCCCGAGAAGCTGGAGGAGGAGTTCGGGGACGCATTCGAGGGAATGGACTTCCCCGGCGAGGAAAATGCCGGGGATGCTGGCCCGCCGCGCCACACCCTCCGGCGGCCGTCGAGGGATCCCGCGCTCTACGAGATGTCGGATTTTATTTGAGTCTACTGGGATCCGCGCTGGCGCTCCGGCAGTCCGGCGACCAGCCACCAGAGCACCGCAAGGGTCCCAAAAAACAGGAGGATGCCGACAGACTCGTGCATGAGGTGGTAGTTGTCCCCCACCACAGGGGCCAGCAGCACGATGAAAAAGATCCTGGCGGCATTGGAAAAAAGCCCGAGCATCGGGGCGAGCGCGAGAACGACAAGTTTGTCCGCGACGCGCAGGCGCCGGCTGAAAACCAGGAGCAGGGCCAGCAGGATGCATCCGCTGATGATCCCGAAACCATTGCATTCGCTCGCCACTTCGAACGGCCTGCTCCCGCTGACCAGGATGAGACGGGGCGGGTCTGTCGCGAGGCCGAGTTCGACGGGCTGCCCGAGCAGGCCGAAAAACCATGTAGCCGTCTTCCCGGCCAGCAGGCGCAGCGGCCAGTCGGCGAACGGGAACAGAACCGACAAAAACGTGAACCCCGAGAACGCGAGCCCAAAGCCGAGGGCCGGACGAACAACCGGATCCCCATAGACAAATAGCAGGACCGCTCCGGCCAGAAAACCCAGCGCGCAGAGCATGAGCAGCGGCTGGTGGAAAAGCCCCGCGAGGCCGGCCCCGAGACATGCACACGTAAAAAATTCCGCCGCGCGGCGGCCGAAGCGCAGGGCGACCGGGGTTGCTTCCCTCCTCTCCCGCAGAAGAAAAATCAAACCGAAGACCAGCACGACCGCCGCATGGGCGATCTGCTCGCGGGCGAGCGCCGTGCCCGCAAGCCACCAGAGGGATCTCCAAAACAGCAGGAGGGCTCCCGTCCACGCCACGGCGGTGCCCGCGATTTCCCAGCCCGACTGTTTGGAATGACCGCTCATCAACGCGCGATGAGATTGAACGTTTTTCCCGGTCTTGCGAACAAATTTGCGGCGGGGCGGATGACCCGCGCGCGATTCTTTGTCTCCGGCGCTGCCCGATTTGTGTGACTATTTTGTCACAAATATCCTCTGGCTGACCGGCGAATTTCCCTTACTGTCCGCCCTCAGCTAAGGCCATATTATGATTTCTAAAACTCAGGAAGCGTCTCCCTTTGGACAGCGGTGTTGGACCTGCGCGTTCTTGTTTGCGTTGGCAATGGTGTGTGGCCCTTTCCAAGTTTGGGCTGATGGCGTCCAAGATTCCCCGAAAGCGCCAGCGAGCATGATGCCCGGAATTTGCTCGCCAGAAGGAGCTTCGGCTGTTGCTGCCTTGGAGCAATTGGCGCGAACCGCCCATTGTCACGGGCCCGCAAGAGCGGAGTCTCCCCTGACTTTGCCCGAAACCGGGAGCGATCCGGCGACTTTGCAGAAGGCTTTGAGTGCCGTGCCTGACGCCGAATATGTTCATGTGGCCTTGGCGCACGTCGCGAATCCTGAAACGCCATCAGAGTTCATGAAGGTGCTGTTCGACAACCTCGCCAATCGCAGCGAAGAAGTGAAGCTACTTAGCTATTTGGTGATTGCGCAGAATGAAGCTAATCCCATGGCTCAAAGCGCAATCGATGGTCTGCGCGCCACGCTCGGCTCCGATTTCCAACGCGAATGGGGCCGCTGGGAACAGGCGATCTCTCAGCGCATTTACCGAAACAAAAAAGCGTTTCGTAGCGATAACTGCCGGATGCACTAATCCAACAGATCCATCGAATTCCCTTCCACAGGCAATATGAAATCGACCCTATTCTCCGGCATGCGCAAAGCGCTGTCCTTCCTCGCGTTAATCACTGCTCTCGCGGCTGGTGCGGCGCACGCTCAAACAACTACCATCGGCTGGAATTTCACCGATCTCAACGCTGCCTTCGATACGGGCACACCCGCCAATTTCACGTTGAGCGATCTCACCATTGCCAATTCCTACGGCACGGTGACAACGCCCGTCAATGTCACCTCCGCTTCTAATTACACAGGGGCTAGCGGCGGTGGCAACATCGGTAACGCGGTGAAGAGCGCTGGCTTCGACAAAAACACTGCCGCATACTATGCGGTAACATTGACCCCTTCATCGGGCTGCAGCCTGCAAATCAGCAAGTTTGATTTCGGCATGCGCAGCACCTCGACTGGCCCGCAAAACTATGCGCTCTACTCCAGCTTGGACAACTACGCGACAGCCGTTTACACTGGCAGCGTTTCCAACAACAGCACTTGGGTCTTCAAGACCAATCCTTCCTTCACGTTGAACGGAACCACGGGAACACCCATCACGCTCCGTTTATATACCTACACCTACACGGGCAACCCAGCTTCAGGCACCGAAAACAACCGGATCGACGACGTGAGTATCACTGTCTCTGCCGGGTCAACTCCCCAGTCTTCGGAGGTGCGCGTCGAAACGGCCGCAGATGGAACCGGTTCCATCGTTCCCACCCAGTCGGTTGCGGTCAATTCTTCTTTGATCGCCTATTCGATAACGCGTGACTCCAGCCACGCTTTCATTGCCGATGGAATCGCCACTTGGTCGCTGACGAACAAGACCGGAGGAATCGTTGACTCGGACTTGGTGTCGGCCGGCGACGGAAAGAGTGCGGTGTTCACGCCGCATGCGGCGGGTTCGGCAGTGATCCACGCGGCCGTCAGTGGACTGACCTCGGTCGATTCGGGCGTGGTCACGGCTACTGCGGAGCCCACTCCGCCAACTGCGGTGGCTTCGTCGGATTTGACGGATGTGACCGGCGGCCAAACCGTCAATCTGACAGTGACCGTGACACCGGGATCCAACCCAACGAGCGCCGGGATCTCGGTGACAGGCAATTTGACTGCGATCGGGGGTTCGGCGTCGCAAGCCCTGACGGCAGGAGCAGACAACACATTCACCTGTCAGGCAACGATTCCCTCCAGCTTAACCGCAGGTTCGAAAGTCCTAAACTTCACCGTTAGCGACGCTCAGAACCGCACGGCCACCGCTTCCGTCACCCTCAACGTTCGCGGCGCGATCACCATCTTTCACACGAACGATACCCATGCGCGAGTCGTTCCTCACAAGTGGGTGGTTCCCTCACACTCAAATAGCACCGTCCTCCAGTTTGTGGATGTGGGCGGCGTAGCATACATGGGGGGGAAGATCCTCCAGCTCACCGCCAATCAGCCCGACGCGCTGGTCTTGGACGGCGGCGATATTTCCGAGGGCAACCCCCTGGGAGACTGGAATGGGCCGGGCACCCAAACCGGGGTTTACGGCGATGGCACGATCGTGGACTACTTCAAGATGCTTCACGCGAAGCTCAAGACCATCACCGGCCGCGGCGGGCGCGGGCTCGACGCGATGGTTGTGGGCAACCACGACATCCGCGATATCACCTATTTCCAAAATCTGCGCGCCGCGTCCGCGGCCGGCGATCCGGTGAACGGGTTCCATCTGTTATCGCTGAACATCTGCAATAAGGGCACGCACACGCCGTATTATGAGGCCTACACGATCGTCAACGTCAATGGCAACAAGATCGGCATCGTGGGATATACCACGGAATCTTCCGATTCGCCGGAGACTGCGGTGAACAGCCTCATCGATGTCGTGAAGTGCGACTGGTCGAGCACCGACAGCACGAAGATCCACTTCAAAGATATCGTGGGCGATCTGCGGAACAACCAGGGCTGTAACATGGTCATCCTTCTCACGCACATGGGCCACAGCGGTCTGTGCACGCCCACCGCGGCCAACCCCACGCCCATATTGGTTGACGATGGAACCGTCCGCGTTCCCGAAGTTGTGGTCAGCGGTCACTGGCATACCTACTGCGACACGATTTGGCAGCCGACAGCTCTGAATTACAAGACCATCTTTACCGAGGCAGGCTCTTTCCAACACTACGTCGGAGAGCTTCGCGTCAACACCTCCGGCAAATACATCAGCTCGGCTTATTACCCTCTTGTCAATAGCGCCATCACGCCTGACTCGGATATCGCGTCTTACATCCAGCAACGCAAAGCCGACTACGCCGCCACGAACCCAACCTATGGTTTGGATCAGATCATCGGTTACACCGCCGACAATCTGCTGCTGGATAACTACATGAAATGGTGGTCCAGCGACGAGTATCCCTGGAGCGGCAACAATTCCGCCGGCAACTGGATTTGCGACGCCGTCCAGTGGAAGGCCACTCAACTCTTCGGCCAATGCGACCTGTCCGTCGAAGCCGGGGGCGGCGTCCGCTCAGACATCACCGCGGGCCCGGTAACTTATACCAACATCTATGAAACCTTCCCTTGGGCGGATGACACGATTTACGTCGTCAACATGACCGGCCAGCAGATCTCCGATTACGTCAAGGATCACGATTGCGACGTCGCCTTGTCATCGGGTTGGCACGTGACTGCCTTCGATGGAAACCCTACGTCCATCACTTACAACGGGAATCCCATCAATCTTTCGCAGACATACAAGGTGGCGATCAATAACTACATGTATCTGCACGATAGCTCGAATTTCGCCTCTATTGATCCGAACCCCCAAACCTCGACCTACTTGGCGCGCACGGCCCTGGTGGACTACACGTCGCAGTTCAACCAGTCGAACCCTTACCAAAGCGGTTCTTCGCGTTACTCGCTCAACACGGAGTTTTCCGGCGGCTACCGTGCCGTCGTGACGATGATGAACGATGCGGACACGAAGCTGGCGTTTGACGACGGCTTCATCCGGTTCCTCAGCGCACTGCCCGAAACCCTGGCTCACCGTGGAACGCAGCAAGTTCCTGCCAGCCTGGTCAACGCCGATGGCACCATCAACAGGGCAAACCGATTGTTCGAAAACGAATGGTTCCGCAGCTACCTCGGCTTCAGGACGGGCGCCTTGAAACCCGGCGATATCGTGGAGGTTTGGGGCAAATGCTCTCCTTATGGTGGCAATCCCGAGTTTGTCGATCAGGAAGGAGTCCAGGCTGATGGCGTGGAATTCAAGATCGTCGGTCACGATGACAGCCTTTCGAAGCCGAATTATTACAGTTCCATCGGAGGTTCGACGGGATTCTGGAACGATAACGGAAAAAACCACTACGTGAAATTCTACGCCAAGAAAGCCGGCACCAGCACGGTGGCAGATAAGCTTGGCACGGTTATTACCGTCCAGGATAAGACGGGCTATGCGACCAGCGCCTTGCCCGGTAATGTTGGCGATGTGCTGGTGCTCACGGGAATTCCAACCAGTGAAAACTTCTCCCTCCGCTTCCGCGCCGATAGCGCTGCGGTGGCTTCTTCGGGGCTCTTCCCGCCGGATTCCCACGTGGTGCAGCCCGCGGTGGAGCAAACCAATCCAACCCTTGCGCTGAGCGCTTCGGCCATCGTGGCTCCAGGTTCGAACGCGAACTTCTACACGCTCCTGCCTGTGGCTGATGTGACGGTTTCAAGCGCCAATCCAAGCAGCGCCGCCAACGGAACAGCGACGACTTTGTTCCTGCAGAGTTCTTCGACCGACACCTATAAGAACGAGCGCTCTTGGTTGCGCTTCGATCTTTCCAGCATCCCTGCGGGGTCCACGATCACCGCGGCCAATTTGAACCTCTATTGCTGGAAAGCCCAGGGAGCAGCAATGCCCGCGAGCATGCACGGCAGCGCCGGCGACAGTTGGAGCGAGACGGGGCTGAGCTGGAACGCTCAGCCCGCCTTCGGCACGGCGCTCGATACACAGACGCTCGCGGCGGCGAATACTTGGTACACCTGGGACGCCACGTCCTTCGTGCAAAGCCAGTTCGCCGGAGACAAATTGGCTTCTCTTGTGGTGAAACCGGTTAACGAAGATTCGACCGATGCGACCGTTCCGCAGTACAAGTTCGACTCGAAGGAATTCACGAGCATGCAGCCTTACCTGCAAGTTGTTACCAGCGCGTCGGGCGCAGCAACCACCGTGGCTCAGGTTCAATTCTTCTACCGTTATTCTGCGGATAACCTGACGAATTGGACGGCGTGGACGAGTTTTGCGACAGATGCTTCGGCACCCTGGACGGCCGCATTCAACTATCCCAATGGCGCGGGTTTCTATGAATTCTATTCGGTCGCCACGGACAGCGCCGGTGCCGAGGAACCGGCCCCCGCGTATGCCGATGCGGCCGTTCACTACACGCAGGCAAACGGTTCCATCGTCGTGGAACAACCTGCGGGAACCGCTCTGGCCAGCGGCAGCACGACGGTGGACTTTGGCCCCGTTGCGCTGAATGGCACGGCACAGAAGACCTTTGTGATCCGCAACGCTGGCAACGCGAACCTGACGAACGTTCAGCCGAGCATCAACGATACCAACTCGCCCGTCGTCTTTTCGAAAGGAAACTGCGCATCGGCCGTCGCTCCAGGCGGAGACACGACGCTTACCGTAACTTACAGTCCCTCGGTAAAAGGAGTCCAAAATGGCAACCTCCAAATCGCAAGCAGCGATCCGGCAACCAATCCTTTCGTGATCAATCTCACCGGAACCGGTCTGACGCAACTGGAATATTGGCGCTTGCTCCACTTCGGCACGTCCGACGACACCGGCGACCACGCCGATAATGCCACTCCGCAACATGACGGCATCTCGAACTTGCTCAAGTTTGCGATGGGCATGGACCCGACCGTTCCGGGCAGACAAACCTGGTTCCTTGGTGCCAACGGCGCGAACCTGCAGTTTGTTTACCCGCGAAGCAAGGCCGCGGTCGCCGACGGGATCCTCTTCACTGTTGAGTGGTCGGATGACCTCGCTTCTTGGAGCGACAGCGGGGTGACGGAAACGGCCGAAGACCAAGGGGCCACGCTTAAGGTCACCGCGTCCATCCCGATGGGCTCAAAAAGACATCGCTTCGTGCATCTGAGAGTGACAACGCCCAACTGATCCCAAAATTCGCTTTTGCTTTTGTGGGGCGAAGCGCACCCATTGCTGCAGGCGAAAATCCGCCGAACCCCGCACGAAAAAATGCAGGTGATCAGCACGTATCTCCCCCCGATTCCCCGTTCCGAGCCAGCCTCAGGGCTCCTGATCCCGTGGAAAATGGCTGAGACGATCATTGGTGGGGATGGCTCGCCGAGCCGTCCGACTTCTCTCGACGCACGCCTCGGCAAAACCAGCGCGATAGCGCATCGTGAATGGGTCCAGCCGAACGTTTGTAAGCGTCACTTCTGGCACATCTAGCGGGCAAACGCAGAAGTGTCGTAGCTTTGCGTAATGACGATTACACAAGGCACGAGCGAAGTTCTGAAAATTGATACGGTTGGTCGGGTGCGGACGCCGAGGGAGAAGCAGGAGGAGATCCTGGCGGCCTACGGCGGGAGCGGGATGACGGGGCAGCAGTTTGCCGGCTTCTGCGGGGTGAAGTATTCCACGCTGATGAGTTGGGTCGGGAAAGCGCGGCGGGCAAACAAGCCCGGAGGGGAGCTGAGCAAGCCAGCAGCGATGAGTTGGGTGGAGGCGACAGTTGAGGCGGAGCGGAGCGGCAGCGGAGAAGGGTTGATCATCCAAATCGGAAACGGGGTTCGCCTGGAGGTGTTCAATTCGAGACAGGCGGCGTTGGCGAGTGAGGTGATTCGATCACTGGAGGTGGTGAGGCCATGTTGAGTTTTTCGGGAAGTCTGCGGGTGTTCGTGGCGGTGGAGCCGTGTGATATGCGCAAAGGGTATGAGGGGCTGTCGGCCCTGGCCGGAGAGGTTCTGGGGGAGGATGTGCGCAGCGGGGCAATTTTTGTCTTCGGCAACAAGAGGCGGACGCGGCTGAGGATCCTGTATTTTGACGGGACGGGGCTTTGGCTCATGAGCAAGCGGCTGGAGAGCGGGACGTTCTCGTGGCCGAAGGCGGAAGGGACGGCGAAGCTGCGGCTGAAGGCGGAGGCGCTGGCGATGTTGACCGACGGAATCGATTTACGGGGGGCGAAGATGCGGCCGTGGTATGAGCGGCAATAAATCGTTGGAAAAAATATCGGATTGCTAATGTTTAGGCACGGTTCCTGCTGTTCTAATAATCGATGGCAGAACCCACCATAAATGAACTTCTCGCGATGCTTGCCGAGCGCGATGAGAAGCTCGCCGCTCTCCAAGAAGAGAACGAGGGACTGCGCAAAGAAAACCTGCTGTTGCAGCAGAAGGTGGACGCGCTGGTGAGGAGGATCTTCGGGAGCAGCAGCGAGCCATTCAACCCGAACCAGCCCGATCTCTTCGGGTTCACGAGCGAGCAGGCGGCTGGAGAAGCGGAAAAAGTCTCCGCCTCCTTTTCGGGGGAGGCATCCCGGGAAAAAAGTGATCGGCGCGACCGTGCAGCCCGCATCCCAGAGGACCTTCCCGTCGAGGAAATCATCATCGATCCTCTGGAGGTTCAGGCCGAGCCGGAGGCATACAAATGCATCGGGGCAGAGGTGAGCGAACAGCTCGACTACACGCCCGGCGCGTTCCGCAAAGTGCGCACGGTGCGGCGCAAATACGTGGCCAAGGACGTGGAGGACGCCAAGCCCGTGATCGCGCCGCTACCGCCCAAGCTTCAGGACGGCTGCATGGCCGCGCCGGGGCTGCTGGCCAATATCGCGGTGAGCCGCTTCGTGGACCATCTTCCATTTTATCGCCAGGAGCAGATCTTCAAGACCCGCCACGGGGTCCACATCCCGCGCCAGAACATGGCTCGCTGGATGGAGATGATCGCCGACCGGCTGGAGCCCGTTTACAACAAGATCAGCGCCCAGGTGCTCGGAGGCGATTACATCCAGATGGATGAAACCCCGATCCGCTACCTGGACCCCGGAAACGGGAAAACCCAGATCGGATACCTTTGGGTCACCGGAAAACCCGGAGGCGACACCGTCTTCCGATGGAGAACCAGCCGTGCCGCGCAATGCGTGAAGGACATCCTGCCGCCGGAGTTCAAGGGGATTTTGCAAGCCGATGCCTACGCGGCCTACGGGAGCTTCGCTCGGGAACGCACGGAGGTCACGATGGCCGGCTGCATGGCCCATGTCCGCCGCAAGTTTTACCAGGCCCGCGAGCAGAAGCCGGGAGTCGCCAACTTCATCCTCAGCCACTTCGCCGCCCTCTACCGTGTCGAATCCTCCCTGCGCAAACGCAAGGCCGGCCCCGTGTTGAGGGAAGCCGACCGTGCCGCGATCTCCCGCCCGATCCTGGATCGGCTGGGCCGCGCAATCAAAATACTCCAACCCCGCTTCCTGCCGCAGAGCAACATGGGCAAGGCCATCGCGCACGCCCTCTCCGTTTGGGCATCCCTACAAGTTTACCTCACAGCCGGGCGAGTGGAGATCGACAATAACCTTGTGGAAAACGCGATCCGGCCCTCCGCCATCGGAAAAAAGAACTGGCTCTTCATCGGGGCAGCGGAAGCCGGAAAAAAGACGGCCATCCTCTACACCATAGTGGAATCCTGCCGCCGCCGGGGCATCGATCCCCTGGCTTACCTCCAAGACGTGCTCACCCGCCTCCCGCGATATACCAATCACACCGTCCACGAACTCACCCCCGAGAACTGGGCCAAAGCACGCGCCGCCTCCCAGAAACAATACGCCGCCGCAGCGTAGGTGTTGGAAGCGTCAGAACATTCCGTTCTGACGGTTGCGCAAAATATCCAGCGGTTCTACCGACCTGTGCTATAAAGCCCGCTTACCTTCCACAGGCGGTTGACACAACCGCCTCCACAAGGCCATAACGCAAAAAGGCCGGGACTCTTCCGAGGCCCGGCCTTTCGTGGTAAAAGTTTCGCTCAGCCCACCAAGTTCCGCCGGCGTCGCACGTTCCACAGCATGAACCACGAGCCGATCCCGATCATCACCCAGGTCTTGGGCTCGGGGACGGGCGCGAAATCAATTCCTTTCAAAGTAGTTCCCGATGCGGCGGTAAAGATAGTGGTGGGAGCTCCCAAACTCACCGTCGTGTTGTATCCTGCCGAGTCGAAGAGTCCCAGAACAGAGTTGGCCGCAGTCGCTCCAGTTCCGGTGGTATAGTAGAGATTTGCTCCCGTGCCAGAAGTCGTGGCGGCGAGACCGAATCCACTAGTTCCGAGAGTCGCGGTTCCGTTGGGCGACCAAGATCCAGAAACAAGCGAAAACTTCGCAAGCGTCGATCCGCCCAGAGTGTAGAGCAAGTCAAAAGTCGAGCCATTGGTTCCGGAGCTGAGTAAATAGAAGTCGGTAGCTGTGTTGCTGTTCGTGAGGCCTGCAAGCCCCGTGATACTTCCTCCTGATGTTGCAGATACCGTATTTACAACAATATTTGTTGCAGTGGAAGAATTCTGGAGCGCATAAACCGATCCTCCAAATGACTTGATGGATCGCAAGTTGTTATTGGGGCTGGGCGAAGACGCTCCGTTGGTATAAAGTCCTCCTTGATCGGCAATATACCATGATGAGTTATCAACCGAAGTTGCTCCCCGCGCCTGGTTTCCGGTGGCACCAGTATAGGTGGTTTGAAGCGCAAAAATGCCGGCATTGTTCAGACTTCCAACACCCCGTGCCGTGATCGTGTTTGCATTGCTCCCAGTGGTCGCGCTGTTGTGTGCATCGAAGGTGAGCAGCATTCCATCATCGGTTCTTGTCAAGTAGCCGGTTGAGGTCGCGCTCCCACTTGTCCGCAGGGCGTTCGTGCCGGTTCCACTGATGGCAATGGATTGAACGGAGGTCGTCTGGCTAGTCAGCGCAGGATTAATTTCCAAAATGGAAAATGTCGTGTTGTTTGTAACTGCATCAGCGCTGAAAACCGCGAGGTCTCCGACCGTGAAGTTTGTTGCATTCGCCCCCGCGAGCGTGGCCGCCGCGAGGCCGATGATTGTGAGATATTTTTTCATGATTTTGATATTGAGCTGTTGTTTTGTGGTTATGGCTTGTTTGCGTGCCTCCGGCACGAGTGTGGGATTCGGAATTCCGAAAGAGCGAAGGAAGGAATATCGGGGCCTCCCCTCTTCCGGCATCGTCCCGGAAGCGACCTTGGGCCGCCAAAAAACTGCGGCTGCTCGCGGCGGATACAACATGCCGCGCGCAATTATGTCGGGGCGAAAATGCCAGACCGGCCCCAGACTGCAACGGGTGAATTGTGACAATTTCGTCACGAAGCCGCCGGGGTCGGTTTCACTTCCCAGGGACGAGGGCACGACGCGTGCCAAAACGGACACGATTGCGGGATATTCATGGCGGGCAGATGTCGAGGCGGTTGTGCCAACCGCCTGTTGAATCCTACAGGCCCTTGGCACAAGGGCCTCTACAGGCCGCCTGCTGACCACTCCGCCTTTTTCACTTTTTCCAGATCTGCCTTGAACGAGGGATCGGCCAGGAGTTTGTCAAAAATGAGCTGTCCGACGACGCGGGAGGCGATGCCGTCGGTCTGGTAATGGACCCCGGCGACTACCCGGTCACAGCCGACCATGTCCCCGCAGTTCAGGATCTGGTGTTTTTTTGACGGGTCCAACTGGGCGAGCACGAGGGCCAGCAGGCATCCGCGCAGGGCATGGCCGCTGGGGTAGGAAAAGCTCACGTCGCGCGAAACACAGCAGAGGACGCCCGGCCTTTTCATGGGCATCGACCGGCGCTTGCGGGCGTAGTGGGCTTTCAACCCCTTCCTCAAGAAAGTCAGTGGGTTTGACGGGCGATTTCATGGATGTTTACCTTATAGCCCGAGCCACCAGCGGACTGCGTTGCGACTTCCAGAACCGAGGACAAGGCCGCTTCGGCCGTGACCCGTCCGCTGGAATCAAGCGCCTGGCCAATGGCAATCACGCGGAAACAGCGGGATTGCACATCAATAAGATCCAGGATCGAGGAAAGCACCTGCTGCCGGCCCGGGGGCATGATCGCCGCAATATTTGTTGCAGAATCCCCGCCGAGAACAGGCGAGAAGTTGCTTGCGACAAGCAGGGCGGTATTAATCTTCCAAACGTCGCTCAGCCGAAAATACGGCCGGTTTGCGATGACGTGGTCCGCCAGCAGAAACGCGGAATCCTCGGTGATGCGGCTGTTCGTAAATGCCAGATCGGCATTCTGGCCAAGATTGAAAAAAAGCGCGGCCAGAACATCCCGTCCGGCGGTGTTGATGTTGATTTTTCCGTGCCTTGAGCCGATCCCGAGTGAATTGGTGGGTGCCACGGTAAAAAGATCGAGAAGGCCAGTTGCCCGGAGGCCACCATTTGTGTTCCATGTCGGGCATTTTTTTTCCGTATCGGAGGTGGGTTCGCTGGACGGGTAATCATACTCCGGAATGCCGACCCGCAATGTGCGTCCTCCGCCGGAGGCATACCACGAATCCGGGTTGCCGCCTTGGGTGGCAAATCCGGAATCGCTGAGTTGGACGGGGTCATAAATATTTCCCAGTTCGCCGAGCCCCTGCATGGGAGCATTTCTAATAAAAGCGATGGAATGGATCGAATTGGTTGCCGACCACGCGGGAGCATCGGTTGGATCGCCATCTCCCACAAACCCTCCGATTGGCTGATCGGCGCGCACGAAATCGCGGCGCGCCCAGACCGTGGAATAGTCCTGCCGGGTCGAGCCCGTCATGTCGTTGTTTCTGCCGTTCCATCTGACGGCATTGGTGCTCTGGCGCAGGGTTTCCCAGTCGTAGTTCGCAAGATAGTTTTGCCGGGGATCGGAAACGCCTCGGTAGCCCTTTGTTGCATCGCAGTCGCCATATTGCGGGTAATTGATCGAGAATCGACTGGTTCCGTTCAGTGCAATCAGTGTGTTAGTAGATCCTCCCACCGCATCCTTCTTCAAGCCGGGGCCGTTGGTGGTAAAGAACTGGGAATCGTTGGGCGTGTAGTCGAAAATCGCTCCATTCCAGTAAGCCCGGAAGCGGGTGTGGAGAGGCTTTGCGGAATTCGTGGATGAATTCGCGCTCGCCGTTTCGCTGATTCTGGGATAGTTAGCACTGTTAGTTAGGCCGCACTGGATAGGGGTGATGAGGGTATTTGTGGCGGTCCCCATGTTAAAAACCTTGTATTCGTTTGCCTGCATGGAAACGGGGACTGCGGCATTCGAGCCTCCGACTGTAACCATCGGGTTCTTAACAGATCCCATTTCAATGCAGCGAGGACGCGCTGAAGGGGTATAAAGCTCAAAAGCTGCCGTTCCTGAAATGTTCGTCTGGTAGGGATTCCAGAACTGCACGAAAACCGTGTGCGTGATCAGGTTCGTCCAACTGGTTCCCGATCCGGTTTCGGAAATCCAATTGTATCGCTCCGCGATGGACGTTATCACAGGAGCCAGCTCTTTCCCCGCCGGCTCGCCATCCGCCATGACTGTGGATTCCGAGTCGGCGTCAATGTAGTCAACCATCGAGGCGGCAAGCCGCTGGACATATCGGATTTGATTCGTCGCTTTGCCGTCCGCAACGAATGCCTGGTCGCGGGTTTTGAACGATGGGAGATTGGAGTCGATGATTCGGGCAATATTTGTAGCGCGCGATGTGGCATTTGTCCCATGAGCGGGATTAGTTGCCAGGTCGTTGAGGTTATATTTGGGTTTGCCGCGATCGGGATAGTTTGTGAACTTGCCGTTTGTGGAAAGAAACCCCGCTGGAATAAAATCCTCGCTGGCGACCTGGTTCAGGGAATACAAATGTTTCTTGCTCTCGAAGTCGCTCCGGGATGCGAATAGCTGCCCGATGTCGCGGCAGGTGAGATTTGTCATCGAGCCGTCGGTCAGGTCTGCTGCGCCGGAGGCCGAGACATATTGGTTAAAGCCGGGGATGGCAACCGGAACGCGAGCGGGCGCTGACTGCCAGCCCGACCTGTTCGTCTCCGGATCGGTTCCATGAATGGCGACATTCAATTTCCCCTGTTCATCATCGAAAATAAAGCACACGCGGGAATTCGTTTTCCCCGAAGCGTCGGTCAGGTAGATCCAGGGAGCATTATATTTGGGAACCCCGTTTGAATTACAGATCAGGCGATAGCCTCCGCGCATGCGATTCACGTCCGTTCCGTTCGAGGCATTCGTATTTGTTGTTTTCGCCAGATAGGATGTTAAAGCGGCCGCGTTCGTCGCCCCTGTTGGTGGAAGGCTCTGGAGCGGGCCGGAGACCAAAGGCATCGCCCTGCCCGCATCGAGGCTCTCTGCTGTCTGAATGATAAGGATCGGCTGGCAGTTTGACGTGAGATTTGTCTCGATCACCGCGTATCCGAGATCGGAGGTCGCCAGGCTCGTGTTTGTGGTTATGGCATTTCTCAGCATCAAAAACGCCGTGTCCATGCCCGCGTCAGCGGCCTGTTCAGCCCGATAACGATTCATTGCGCTTCGGGCGACATTCCGCTCGACGTTCATGCTCTGCAGGAACGCGACGACGATGATGGAGAGGATGACAAGGACGAGGAGGGTGGTGACGAGCGAGGACGCCTGTTGACAAGGATGAATTGGGGAAACCGGAGAGCGGAGATTTGAGACCGGAAAGGGTGGCCACCTTGCGGAGTCATCCGGTATTCGCTTTTGTCCGCTTTTGTGGTTCCTGTTCATCCTGTTTTGCTCAATCTGTGGTCGAGGGCGTGTTCGAAGCTGGAGAGTTCGCGGAGGAGGGAGTTGTAGCGGGAGTAGGAATCACCGGGGGATTGGGAAAGCAGGTGGTAAAGCGCGCGTTCCGCTTCCATCCCGGGCGCATCCCGCCGAAGGATTCCGGCGCGTGCGAGGCGGGGGGCGGCGATTTCGACGAGGCAGGACTCGACAGACAGTCGGGCATCGCTGCGATCGGCGAGTCCCTTGCGGATGAGCGCTTCGCCGGGAAGCCCGGAGAGGAGATCGTGTCCGGCAGTGGCGGGCGCGGGATTCATTTCAAGAAGCGCAGAAGGCGGCGACCGCCTCGCGGAAGGTGCCGGGATCGATGGCGGGGTATCGGATGAGTTCCTTTTCGATGGCGAGAAAATATTCCAGAAGTCGGCGCTTGTCGATAAGGCCGAGATCCAGCAAGGCGCGCACATCCCCGGCGTCGCGGTCATGGCCTCGCTCGATCTTTGCGAGGGCCTGGGAATACGGGTCGCAGTGGAAAAAGTCGATGTGTCCGTGCCGGCCGATGAAGAGACTGCGCTCCCTCCAGCCCGGCAGGGCGGGGATGAACAGATCCGGGCTCGCGAGTTCGATGTTGATATCGAGTTCGTCCTTGAGGGCTGCGATGGTTTCAAAAAAGCCGGGGGGCTCGGGGTCGCCCTTGATATCCACATCGATGGTCATGGACCTCCAGCCATGAAGGACGGCTGTCGCGCCGCCGGTCAGATAGATCCGGCCTTCCCCGGTGACACGGTTCCCAAAAGCTTCGAAAAACGCCTCCAGTTTTTGCTTGTCGGTCTCGGCTCTCATGCGCCGCCTCCTGGCATGCGGTTTATCGTGCCGATCCTGTGAATCTTGTAAATCATGTCAAAAACTTCATTGTAGGCGGTTGAGTTTGATGCGGGTGGTGAAGGTTTGTTCGGCCGGGGCGACGATGGCGGTATAGGCGGCGCTGTTGGTCGCTGTCCACGCGGAAAAGTCGGAGGAAGAATTGCCGAGCTTTTTTCCGGCTTCCTGGTTGATGGCGGAAACGCTGATTTCGACGAGGTCGGGCAGCGGGGTTGTGGCGGAGGCGGAGAAGTCGGCGAGGCTGTTGTTTGTGAGGGTGTAGGCGCAGGCGGTGAAGCGGGTGACATTCCGGGCGAGGAGCTCGACCTGGGGGTCCAGCGTCGAGAGATCGGAGGGAAAGAGGGGCGGGGCCGTGAGGCGGCTGAATGTCGGATCGCTGCTCAAAATATAGCGGTAGATGTTCATCGTGTTGACCGGGGAGTTCGACGCGCACGAACTTTTTCCGAAGGCCATGAAATAACCGACCTGGCAGACATCGCTTTTGTTCGAGGTGGCGTCCTGGGCTTTTGCCGGCAGGGCCGCGAGGAAGAAAAGCGCGGCTCCCTGGTTCGTGTTGGAGACAAGATTGCCGATGTTTGTGAGGTTGGGGAATGCCGCGGCATTCAGCAAAAACTGACTGTTGGTGGCCGCCAGCGCGTTCTGCAGGTCGCGCGACATGACGCCGAGCGCGGCCCTGGCCTCGCGGCAGGAATCGGCGCGGTTCTCGTTGGCCCTCCACAGCCTGGTCCCGCTGTCCACCATGTTGAGAAGAAGCACAAGCAGGATCGCCATCACCGCCATGGCCACCATGAGCTCGAGCAGGGAAAACCCGCGCGATAGCGCTCGGTCAATGGGAGAAGTCGAATGTTTGGCGCCGGGAGCGCAAAAGGCGGATCTTTTGACAGGATTATCAGGATTCGCAGGATTAACAGGAAGGGATTTGGGGCGGAAAACTCTGTGTTTGCGTTTGATCTCCAGCGAGGGCGCGCCGAAATTTAAAACCAGCCCGATTTCGAGTCCGGTGGCTTGAAGGTAATTGACAAGTTGGGCTTCATGCGCCGGGTGAATTTCCTGGCAGGCTTTGAGTTCGATGATGATCGTTTTCTCAACCAGGGTGTCCGCGATGAAGTCTCCCACCAACTCGCCCCGGTAATAGACCGGAATGCGGACGCCTGCGGCAACATCCAACCCGGCAAGACGTAGCTCCACCAGCAAAGCGGACTGGTAAACGGACTCCAAAAATCCCGGGCCGAGCGCCCGATGCACGCGCATGGCACATCCAATAATTTTTTCTGTGAGGTCCTCTTTTTCCATTCTGTAGGTGGTTTCCTGTTAATCCTGAAAATCTTGTTAATCCTGTCAAAATCCTCTCAGTAATTCATCAGGGTGACGAACGTGTATTTGGAGCGGTTGGCGGAGGGGGCGGAGGCGGGGGTCTCGACCGTCGCCTGGACGCGGGAGAGGTTCGGGATGCCGGTGTTCGTATCGACGGCGACATTGGCGAGGAACGCCGCATCCGGAATGCTTCCGGCAAATGCGCCCGCAGGGATCTGGTCGGTTCGCCCGATGCCGCTGGCATCGTAGGAGAGGACGAGATTCGTATTTCCGGCGAGGCTGAAGTTGGTGATGAGCCAGGAGGCGTTTGTTGCGGAAGGGCCGCGAACAATGAGGCGGTTGGCTCCAGTGCCAGCTCTCAGATCGGAGAAAATCTGCTGCGCGATCAGCGTGGCGCGGGTTTCCCGCTGGCTTTCCTGTGCGGACTTTATCGCGACCGGAAAGAGACCCATGATCCCGACCAGCGCGAAAGCGATCACCCCGAGCGCCAGAACGACCTCGACCAATGAAAACCCGCTCGTTAGCGCTCCGTATAAAGGGGAAAACGAATGTTTGGTGCAGGGAGCGCAAAAGGCGGTATTTTTTGACAGGATGAACAAGATTTTCAGGATTTCAGATTTTCAGAACAAGCACCTGAAAGTCAGGTTCCGGTCGAGGTGGAGATATCAAGCTGAACGCGCCCGGTGAACCGGGAGAGCGAAATGACCTCAAATCCGCCGCCGAGCCCCTGGCTGTTTTTTCGGATGCTGATCGCCTGCTCGTTGCCGCCGGTCCCGCGAAAGCCTTCGCTGAGGTAAAGCTTGCGGGCATTAGGCGACGAGCCAGACGGGAATTCCACTCCTCCCGCTTCGTTGAAGGTCACGAGATTGATCGTTTCTCCGGAAGCGGGTTGCGGGGCCGGAGAAATCCGGGAAGTGAAGACGCTGTCAGCGGGAGTCTGGCTGAGGATGTTCGCGGCACCGGGATCGTGGAGGAGAACCCCTTTGGGAAGTTTGGTCCATTTGGTCAGGCGCTCCAGCGGGGAGGTGGTCAACCCGTCCTCGGGATCCCGCACAACCATGACGGCGTCCGGTTCGGGGAAAATGCGCCGGTAGAGGAGGACATGAACCGGGCGTCCGCTTTCGAGGGCAGCCACGCGGGCCTGCTCGAATGTGCTCATGAGGATGTTCACGGCACCGCGGCGTCCGGCGGTGCTGGAAAACCCGGCGATCGCCGGAAGAAGAAGCGACAGCATAACCGCCATAATCGCGGTGACGGCAAGCAGCTCCAAAAGGCTGAAGCCCATGGAGCGACGATGCCGGTCCTTGTAAAAATGGTTCATGTCGGGACGTTGGCTTTCTCTGGTAAACTGCCAAAAGGAGTTTTGTAAAGATTTCGTCGCGCTTCACTGAGCACCGGAAAGCGCGGATTTTTTCTGGAACGCGGCGCGGCTTGTCGTTGCCGTCGCCGCCCGGTAAACGTTTTTCCCAGCGAAGACCCCGGCAGAATTCAAATCGAAAGGAACGAACTCTTCGCATTTCCGGCAGAAATCGTTCCCGGGCGGGTTGACCGGGCGGGAAAGTTGTGCTCTTGTGGCAAAAATGCGATTCAGGCTGTCGTGATTCGCGCCAGCACATACCACTTGCCAAATTCATGAGTTCTGAAACCACCGAAACCAAACCGCCCAGCGTCAACGAATCCCTCAAGAGCGGCTCGCATTTTCTGCGCGGCGACATCGCTCGGGACTTGGCCGACACGAGCACCGGCGGGATTTCGGAAGCGAGCAACCAGCTCGGAAAATTCCACGGCATGTATATCCAGGACGACCGGGATTTGCGCAACGCTTTGAAGAAGGAAGGCAAGGAAAAGGCGTTCGGTTTCATGGTCCGGGTGCGGCTTCCCGGCGGCCGTGCGACGGCGCGGCAATGGCTGGCGCTCGACCGGCTGGCCGGCGAAGCGGCCTCGCCTTCGCTGCGCCTGACGACCCGGCAGACGATCCAGTTTCACGGGGTTCTGAAGGGCGATGTGAAGCGGGTCGTCAAAGGCATGCACGAGGTGCTGCTCGATTCGATAGCCGCCTGCGGCGACGTGAACCGCAACGTGATGGCGCCCCCGAATCCCGAGCGCAGCCCGTTGCTCCAGCAGGTTTACGACGACGCGCTGGCGTGGAGCCAGTTCGCGCTGCCCAAGAGCCGGGCCTACCACGAAATATTTCTCGATGAAGAGCTCGTGGCCGGGGGGGAGCCGGAGAGCGAGCCGATGTATGGGCCGGCCTACCTGCCCCGGAAATTCAAGGTCGGGTTCGCGCTGCCGCCTTCGAACGACGTGGACGTTTTTTCCCAGGATCTCGGGTTCATCGCGGTCGAAGAGGATGGCCGGTTCGCCGGCTACAATGTGGTTGCGGGCGGGGGGATGGGCATGAGCCATGGAAACGAGGAGACATTCCCGCGGCTCGCAGATTTGCTGGGCTTTATCCCCGCCGACAAAGTCAACGCCATCGCGGAGGCCGTCCTCACGACGCAGCGGGACTTCGGCGACCGAACCAACCGCAAGCGCGCCCGCCTCAAATACACGATCGAGGATCGCGGCGTCGCGTGGTTCAAGGCCGAGGTCGAAAAACGCTCGGGGATCACCTTCGGCCCGGTGTGCCCGTTCCAATTCACCACGGTTTCCGATCCGCTCGGCTGGCGCGAATGCGCCGACGGAACATGGTTTTTCGGGCTGCACATTCTCAGCGGACGGATCAAAGATGTCCCCGGCTATCCGCTCAAAACCGCCTTGCGCGAGATTGCCGACGTGCATGCTGGCGACTTCCGCCTGACCCCTTCGCAAAACCTGAGCATCTCCGGCGTGACGCCTGCGCAGAAGCCCGTGATCGAGGGCCTCCTGGAAAAACACGGGATCGCCGACGACACCCGCCGTTCGGGCTTGCGCCTCAACGCGCTGGCCTGCGTCGCCCTGCCGACCTGCGGGCTCGCGCTGTCCGAAAGCGAGCGGTCCCTGCCGGAAATTCTCGAAAAAATTGAAACGGTTCTCGAGGAAGCCGGGCTGCGGGACGACGCGATCACCGCCCGGGTAACCGGCTGCCCGAACGGGTGCGCGCGCCCATACCTTGCCGAAATCGGCCTGGTCGGCAAGGCCCCGAACAAATACGCGCTCTATCTCGGCGCCAGCCACAACGGGGGCCGGCTCAACCGCCTCGCTGCGCCGAGCCTCACCATCGACGATGCCGTGAGTTTTCTCAAACCGGCCATCAGGCGATACGCCCTCGAACGGGGGGACGGCGAAAGTTTCGGCGATTTCTGCGACCGCGTGATCCTGCCAAAAGATGCCACCTTTCACAGCGTCGGAACCGCCGCCTGACCCTCCCATGAGCCCCGACGAAATCGCCCGCTGGAACGCGGAACTCCGCCGCAAGACTCCGCTCGAAATCACCCGTTGGGCGATCTCGCGGGCTGCGGGACGCGCCATCGTCTCGACGAACTTCCGCCCCTACGAGGCCGTTGTTTTGCACCTCGCGACTCTGGTGCAGCCGGGCATCCCCGTCCTCTGGGTGGACCACGGCTACAACCGCCCGGCCACCTACCGCCACGCCGAACAGCTCCGGGAACTGCTCCGCTTCGATCTCCGCGCTTACCTGCCGCGCCTCACCGCGGCCCACCGGGATGCGGTGGACGGACCGATCCCCGATACCAGCGACGAGGAGAGACTGAAAAATTTCAGCGCCCGGATGAAGCTCGAACCATTCCAGAGAGGGATGAAAGAGCTGGCCCCGACGATCTGGATCACGGCTCTGCGCAAGGTCCAAAACCCGAACCGCGCCGGGCTCGACGTCATTTCCGCCGATGCCAATTTCGGAAGCCTGAAGGTCAGCCCGGTTTTTTATTGGAGCGACGAGCAGATGGAGGCCTACCTCGCCGGGCACAGCCTGCCCAACGAGTGGGACTATTTCGATCCCGCCAAGGCGGACGAAAAGCGCGAGTGCGGGCTCCACGCCGCCTGGGGAGGCGAGGAGGTCCGGGCAGGGCAAACGCATTAAAATGCGCCTTCGAACCACAGCCTTCCGGGGAGCACCCCCGTCCCGGGTGTGGTTTCCGGCGTCTCGCCGGAAAATCGTGTCGGCGGGACGGTGTCGGCGGGACGCCGCCACGCACACGCGAGACGCGTATGCTCCCCAGAAAAAGAAACTTGTGACGTGGATCTTATGTTTTGACAGATGAGCTATAAATGCGTTTGCCCTAGCGGGACGGAATTGAACCCGCGCCGCCGGATTCTTAGGATGACATTTCCATGAGCAGCTACTACCTCGACCACCTTCAAAATCTTGAAACCGAAGCCATCCACGTGATGCGCGAGGTGGAAGCTGAATTCGAGCGCCCGGCCCTGCTTTTCTCCGGGGAGAAGGCGTTCCGGCCGTCGGAGATTCCGATGCCGCTGCTCAACATCGATACCGGCCACCACTTTCCGGAACTGAACGAGTTCCGCGACCGACGCGCGAAAGAGCTGCGGGCGAAGCTGGTCGTGCGCACGGTCGAGGACGCGATCGCCAAAGGGATCGCCGTGCAGGCCCCGGGGCAAATCAGCCGGAACCACCTGCAAATCCCGACCCTGCTCGCCGCGATCGAGGAATTCCGCTTCGACTCTTGTATCGGCGGCGCGCGCCGGGATGAGGAAAAATCCCGCGCCAAGGAACGGTTCTTCAGCTTCCGCGATGGATTCGGCCAGTGGGACCCAAAAAACCAGCGCCCGGAAATCTGGAACCTCTACAACGCCCGCATCAACCCCGGCGAAAACATGCGCGTCTTCCCGCTGAGCAACTGGACGGAAATGGACGTGTGGGAATACATCCGGAAGGAGAGCCTCGAGGTCCCGAAAATCTATTTCAGCCACCCCCGCCGCTGCGTGCGGCGGCACGGCCAGTGGCTGCCGGCCAACGACCTCGTTCCGCCCAAACCGGGCGAGCAGGTCGAGGAACTCGTCGTCCGCGTGCGCACGATCGGCGACATCATCAGCACCGGCTGCGTCGAATCGCCGGCGGAAAGCGTGGACGACATCATCGCGGAGACCGCCGTCGCGCGCGTCACCGAGCGCGGCTCGCGCGCTGACGACAAAGCATCCGAGGCCGCCATGGAGGACCGGAAAAAAGCCGGCTATTTCTAATGTCTGCCCCGCGTGATGCCAAGCTAAGCCCCGAAGGGGCAACATCCAACAGCCCAGGGCAAGCGTCCGCGCCGCCCTGGGTCTTGGATAGGAGAAGCCTTGCCCTGAATGGGCAGCATCCCAAAACGTTCTAAACTCAGCGCCTTCCATGTCCATTCCACTTCATCATCCGGTCGATCTCCTCCGATTCAACACCTGCGGGTCCGTGGATGACGGCAAGTCCACGCTCATCGGCCGCCTGCTTTACGATTCCAAGTCCCTCATGGACGACCAGGTCGAGGCGCTCGAACGCTCGGCCGACCTGACCGGGGGCGGCCAGATCAACCTCGCCAACCTGACCGACGGGCTCCGCGCCGAGCGCGAGCAGGGGATCACGATCGACGTCGCCTACCGGTATTTCGCCACCCCGCGGAGGAAATTCATCATCGCCGACACGCCGGGCCATGTCCAATACACGCGAAACATGGTGACCGGGGCGTCCTCGGCCAACCTCTCGGTCGTCCTCGTGGACGCGCGTCTCGGCGTCATCGAGCAGAGCCGCCGCCATTCCTGCATCGCCTCGCTGCTGCGCATCCCCCACCTCGTCGTCGCCGTCAACAAGATGGATCTCGCCGGCTACAGCGAGGAGCGGTTCCTCGAAATCCGCGACCAGTTCGAGGGATTCCTGCCGCGCCTCGACCTCAAGGATGTCAAATTCATCCCGGTCAGCGCGCTCGATGGCGACAACGTGGTGGACTCTTCAAAAAAAATGCCCTGGTATCCGGGCCCGACCCTCCTCGGCCATCTGGAAGACGTCCATATCGGCAGCGATTGGAACCTCAGCGCCTTCCGCCTGCCTGTCCAATGGGTCAACCGCCCGAACAACCCATCCGATCCCCTCCTGCACGATTTTCGCGGGCTGAGCGGGCAGATCGCCGGCGGGATCGTCCGCGTCGGCCAGCCGGTGATGGTCCTGCCCAGCGGGTTCTCCAGCACCGTGAGGGAAATCCTGGCCCCGGAAGGCAGCGTGGCGGAGGCGTTTGCGCCCCAGTCTGTCACGCTGGTGCTCGACCACGACATTGACGTGAGCCGCGGCGACATGATCGTGGACCCGGAAGCCCTTCCGGGATCCGGCACCGAGCTCCTCGCCAAAATCTGCTGGCTGCACCCGCGGCCGCTCCAGCCCGGGAAAAAGTATTTTCTCAAGCACACCTCGCGGACCGTCCAGGCATCGGTGACAGCGGTCGTCCACCGCATCAACATCTCCACGCTCGAACCGGAATCCGAAGCGCAGGAACTCGGGATGAACGACATCGGGGAAGTCTGCCTCAAAACCTCGGCCCCGCTGGTCTTCGACGGCTACGCGACCAACCGCTTGACCGGATCGTTTATCCTCATCGAACAGGGCACGAATGCCACCGTCGGCGCCGGGATGCTCCACCCGCCGACCGAACTCGCCAAACCGGAATACAAAGACTTCGCGATCTGAGTTCCGCCAAGAACGGTTTGACCTGGCGCGTTCCGCCTGTAACATCCCCACCTCCTCGGCAAAAAGACCGGGGCAACCAACTATACCATGAGCGACAAAGCACCTTGGATCACATTTCGCCCCGAACTGCGCGTGCTGGACTGCACGATTCGCGACGGCGGGCTCATGAACAACTCCCGGTTCTCCGACGAGGAGGTCCAGGCGGTTTACCGGACGTGTATCGAGGCCGGGATCGACTACATGGAGATCGGGTATAAAAACTCGCACGAGGCGTTCCCGAAATCCGACTTCGGCCCGTGGCGCCACTGCGACGAGGAGGATCTGCGCCGCGTCGTCGGCGACCACACATTCGAAAAAACCGGCCTGCGGCTCGCCGTGATGGCCGACGCGGGCGGCAAGTGCGACTGGCAGCACGGGATCCTGCCCGCCGACCAGAGCGTGCTCGATATGATCCGCGTCGCCTGCTACGCGAACCAGATTTCCGAGGCGGTCGAGATGGTCCACCACTGCCACGAACTCGGCTACGAAACGACCCTCAACATCATGGCCATCTCGACCGTCCACGATGTCGAAATCGACCAGGTGCTCGAAATCGCGCGCGAAACCCCGGCGGGGACGGTCGTCGTCGTGGACAGCAACGGCGCCCTCTACCGCGAGCAGATCGACCACCTCGTCAACAAATACCGCAAGGCGCTCGACGGGACGGGAAAAGATGTCGGCATCCACGCCCACAACAACCTCCAGCTCGCTTTCGCGAACACCATCGAAGCCATCATCCTCGGCTGCAACCGAGTCGATGCCACGATGATGGGGCTCGGCCGCGGGGCGGGAAACTGCCCGATGGAAATCCTCCTCAGCTTCCTGAGAAACCCGAAATTCAAGCTCCGCCCGGTCCTGGATCTGATCCAAAAAACCATCATGCCCATGAAGGGTCGCTTCGACTGGGGCCCGAACATCCCGTATATGATCACCGGGGCCATGAACGCCCACCCCCGCGGCGCCATGGCATTTTGCGAAAGCGATAAAAACGGCGACATCGTCGCCTTCTACGACAAGATGCTCAACGAGGGCTGACAGGCTTACTGGATCAAATAGCCGCAGGTGTTCTACAGCCCGGTCGGTGATTTGTGCTTCCGGCGCTTTTTACACAGGTCGATTCCGTTCGAGCCAATCCTGGCACTTCATGGCATCCGGGCAGATCGCCCGGAGGTGTGCCCAAAAGCGATGATCGTGAGTCATCAGCCGTGTGTGCAGGAGCTCGTGAAGTATGACGTAATCGATCACGGCGTCAGGCGCTTCGATCAGCCGCCAGTTGAAGGAGATATTCCGCTTGGCGCTGCAACTGCCCCAGCGTTTCCACGGCGCGCGGATGTAGAGACGGTTGAATTTGAACCGGTGCGCCCGTGCCAGTTCGGCAACGCGGACCCCGAGGTAAGCCTTCGCAAAACGCCGATACCAACGCTTCCTTGTCTCCGCATCGGCAAGGTTGACGCCGGTCCGCACCTGTTGTCCGCGATGATCCAGCTCTGTGCGGTGGCGGAGTTTCGGTGTGCTGACAAAAGTGAAGACCTCGCCGAGGAGGCGCAACTCATTCGGGCGAAGGCGGGGATTCGCTGGAACCCGTTTCGCGAAGTAACGCCGCTTGTCGGCAATCCATTCCGCTTTGCGGGTGAGAATCCCTTCCACCTGATTGGCGGAAAAGTGATCAGGCACGATGAGATGCGCCGCGCCGCTCTCCCGCACCCGAAGCCGGGCGTTCTTCACGTTCCGGCGCTCGACGGTGACATCAGCCGACCGCATAGTGCTGCACGAGTCGGTTCATCAACTTCTCGACAAGGTTCTCGTCGTCGCTGATGCCGAGCGATTCGTAGTCGTCGCCATCGCCGAGCACTTTGAGGTCAGTGCGAATGGCATTCACATCCAAGTCGCTTTCGTGCCAGCCGACACGGAAACGCTTCTGTTGCAGACCCCGCACAAGGGTTTCAACAAAACGCCTTGCCTTGTCTTCGTCGAAGCGGACGGCAGTGCCATGTTTGAGGTCGAGGAACAGGTCGTAGCGTCCACGGTCGGCAAAGCCCATGCGGGTCGGCTCGTTGGCCACTTCGTCGAGTTCCTTGTAGAGCGCCTCGGTATCGAGGAGCAGCGCCGCGAGGTCTGCGGCTTCCTGATTCTTCCTCTCCTTCAACTCCTCCAGCCGCTCGTCGAGGTCTATGTAGGCCGGATTCTCCGCCTCGCGCTCGCGGATGACCGTCTCGATATCGCGAAGGATTTTCTCCAGCTTGTCGGCGTCGGAGAGTCGCGAGAACCGGAGGTTTTCGAGGTAGCGCTCATCAATCGCGATTTCCGGAAGGTGGCCGGCGAAGTTCTGCAAGCGGACGCTCTCGCGGATGAGCTTCCGCGTTTTGGCGGCGAAGAACTCCGCATCGAAATCCTTCCGTTTGAACTCGGCGAGGTAGATCCGGTAAATCGTGAGCAGCCATTCGTAGAGGTCGGCGACATCGGGCCGCACGAGGAGCGGATGCGGCGACAATGCCTCGTAGGTCTGGACCACCTCGCGAAAATCCTTCTCGAATTGGAGTTGGTCGATCTCGCCGAGCCGCCGGACGATCTCCGTCGAGCACTCGTAGCTGTCTTCGAGCGTGATCCCTTCGAATGGCTTCATCGCCGTTTCCAGCAAGGCCGGGAACGTGTCGGCTAGGGCGTCCACGGTTTGGAAGTCCGGGATGTCCTCGGGCTCGTAGTTGAGCGCCTCGCGGTAGTTTTTGAAGACCCCGACATAATCCACCACCCGGCCAAACCTTTTCTCCGTGCCCGTCGCACGATCCTCGTAAGTGCGGTTCGTGCGGGCGATGGCCTGGAGCAGGTTGTGATCGCGCAGCGGGCTGTCGAGATACATCGTTTGCTCGATGGGCGCGTCGAATCCCGTGAGCAACATGTTGCAGACGATGAGAATTTTCAGCTCGTTGCCTCCGCGTTTCTCGGCATCGGTGATGCGCCGTTTGAAGCGCCGGATGACTTCCTTCACGTCGCCTTCGCTGAGATTGTAGTCCTTGAGCTTGTTGTAAGTTTCCTCGCCGGAAGCCTTCGTCGTCTCGGAGATGACGACCGCGATTTCCTCGGGCCGGAAATGCTGGAGCAGGGCCTGGTAGTAGAAATGGCAGGCTTCCTTGTCCACGGCAACGACCTGCGACTTGAATCCGAGCGGCTCGACGTTCGCGCGGAAATCCTCCGCGATGTCCTGCGCCAGCCGTTTGACCCGCGTGTCTTCCTTGAGGAACTCCTTCCACGGCTGAACATGTTTCTGAACCGCCTGCTTCTGCTCTTCGTCGAGGTCTTCGGTGATCTCCTCCCAGCCCTGTTTGAGTTGCTCCTTGTCCAGCCACATTTCCTGCGGGCCATACGCGTAGCGGATCGCCACCGTCGCCCCGTCTTCGATGGCGTCCTGGATGCTGTAGCGGTCCAAATAATTTTCCAGCTTCCCGTCAATGACCGCCCCGAACGTCGTGTGGGTCTTGGGAATCGGCGTGCCAGAGAATGGGAAGATCTTGGCCCGGGGGAACGCGGCTTGAAGCTCGCTGTGCAGGGTGCCGTATTGGGTCCGGTGGCCCTCGTCGATCAGGACGATGACATTCGGGCGGTCGTCGGGCTTGAAGTCCGGGTCCCGTTGCAGGTCACGGAATTTCTGGATGGTTGTGACGATGACCTCCGAGGGGCGCGACTTCACCTTTTCGCGCAGCTCGGCGATGCTCACCGGGCGCACGGTGTTGGGGAACATGCACAGATCGAAGGTATCGCCGAGCTGGGAGCGGAGGTCTTTTCGGTCCACTACGATATACACCGTCGGATCGCCGAGCGTCGGATGGCCGCGCAACTTGTAGGCGGTGAAAACCATCGTGAGCGATTTGCCGGACCCCTGGGTGTGCCAGACGACGCCCTGTCCGAAGCGCTCGTCATCGCGTTCGAGAGCGTCCTCGACGCGTTCCGTGATCTTCTCCGCCGCCCGCTGCTGCTGGTAGCGGGCGATCTTCTTCACCGTGCCCTTGTCCTGAGTTCGTTCAAAAACAACGCCATGCCGCAGGAGGTCGAGCACGCGACTCGGCTGGAGCAGGCCGACAATCGTCTGCTTCATCCGCTGCCAGTCGGGGATCTGCGCGCACGGCCGGCCGTCCTTGTCCGGGGCCACCGTGCAGAAATCCACCTTGGGAGAAGCCAGCGGGTTGCCGGGCGCGGAATGCACCGAGAGGTCGCGCCATTCGGCAAATTGCTGGCTGCTCGTGCCGGGCACGCCGTAGCGGGCCATGCGCCCGTTGCAGGCCACGGAGAATAGATTCGCCGCCCACAGGCGCGGCACCTTCGTCTCGTAGAGCGAGAGGTCGCGGACGCCCTTCATCCAGTCGGAGTTTTGCTGTGCCCGCTGCTTCGCCTCGAACGCCACGAGCGGGATGCCGTTCACCAGGCACACGAGGTCGGGCTTCACGAGGTCACTACCCTGCACCCAATACTGCCGGGTCACGCTGAAGTCGTTCTCCCACACGTTCTCGAAATCCACGAGCTTCAGCGTGCGGTCGTGGCCGTCGATCGTGAGCGTCACACCCTCGCACAGCAGGTCGAGAAATTGCTCGTTCGCCTCCATCGGGATCGGACGGTCGAGGGCGCGCTTGAGAATGTCCACCGCCCGCTTCGCCGCGTCGAGGCTCACACCGTTGATGTGCGCCACCCGCTCGACCAGGATGCCTTCGATGAGCGGATTGGAAAACGGGCGGGCGTAAGTTTTCAGTTGCTCGTTGGTGCGCGGCTTCCAGCCCAGCTCGCCCAGCCAGTCGAAGATCGGAACCTCGACGCCTTGTTTCTCGGAGATTTTGCTCATTGTTTTTGTTCGTTTCGGTTCTCCAGCCGTGCGCGAGCCCGAGCAATCGCCTCGTGAAATCGCTGTTGCAACAGTTCGCGCGGCGGCAGGTCCACGAGGTATTCCGCGACGTGGATGCCGCTCCGCCCGAGGTCGAGGTATTCCACCGTCTCCGCCTTCTTCCCCGCGCAGAGGATGATCGCCACCGGCCGCTCCTCGCCCTCCTGCCGCTCATGGCGGTCCAGCCAGCGCAGGTAAAGCCCAACCTGCCCGGTGTCCGCCGGTTTGAAATCCCCCAGCTTCAGTTCGATCACCACCAGCCGCCGCAGCCGCCGGTGGTAGAAAAGCAGGTCGATGTAGTAGTCGTCCCCGTCGAGCGTGATCCGCTTCTGCCGCTCGACAAACGCGAAGCCCGCGCCCAGCTCGAGCAGGAACCGCTCGATTTCCCGCAGGATCGCCGTCTCCAGATCCTTCTCGGAATACGTGTCCTTCAGCCCGAGGAAATCCAGCACGTAGGGATCCTGGAAAACGAGATCCGGCGTCAGCTTGTCCTCTGCCCGCAGCGCGTCGAGCTCCTGCCGGATGAGCTTGTCCGGCTTCTTCGAGAGCGCCGTGCGCTCGTAGAGCATCCCGTCAATCTTCTGCCGCAGAGTCCGCACGCTCCACCGCTCCATGCGGCACATCTCGGCGTAAAAATCGCGTTTGAGGTCGTCCTTGAATGGGATGAGCAGCGTGAAGTGCGTCCAACTCAATTGTCGTATCAGCGATACGACGATCTGCTGGTCTGGAAAAACCTCGGCAAAACGAACCATGCTGAACAAATTACTCCGGCTAAAGCCGCGGCCAAACTCTTCGGCCAATTGTCCAGACAGTGACTGGACAATCTCTTTGCCGTAATCCGCCCGCTGCTCCTTCAGGATGTCCTGCCGGATGCGGTTGCCCACCTGCCAGTAGAGCATCGTCAGCGTCGCATTGACCACGGCCGCCACCTGCTGCCGGCTCTGCTCGATGAGCTGTCGCACGTCGTGGAACAGGTTGCCTTGGATGGTGGCGACGGGCTTCGTCGTGGGTTTCTTCTTCACTTTGGCGGGTGGGCGTTTCGGTTTCATGGCGTGGCGGGCGATGTGGCTTGAGCGTTCAGCGCGGCAATCGTCTCCGCCGGGAGCCGCATCCGGCCGGTCAGCAGGTTTTGCATCAGCGATTTCTTCAGGCGTTGCAGGGCGAGGATTTTTGATTCCTTCGCGCGGATGAGGTCGTGGAATGCGTCGAGCCGGTCGGCGATGGCTCGCTGCTCGTCCTCGTCTTCGGGAAAGGCGACGCGAATGTTAAGGATTTCGCTCTGCGTGATTTTTGGTTGGCCCGTCGTTGCCTTCCATCGATTCAGTCGCAGGCTTGTGAGCAGGTGGAACAGGAAGCGAACATCCAAGGGCGCAAGCCGTTCTTCGACGTAGAGCGCGTTATCCGTCACCCACGCCTCCTGTGGCGTCGCGTGAATCGCGCCGCAGTATTCGCCAACGCGACCAACAACGACCGTCGGCTCCGGGAGAAAAAACCGGTCGCTCCATCCGGTCATTCCGTTGCCGCCAAACACCGGATACTGATAATCGCCTTCGCAATTCGACCGCAGATTGGAAGTGATATTGGATTTGCCGTTCTTCAGCCGGATGAGTTCGCGCAAGTGGCGCACCTCCCAGCGGTGCGGGACATGACCGAGGCGGTCGTGTGACCAGAAATCCGCAGCTGCTCGCACCGAGCCGTCGGGCCGGATGCGGCCTGCGAGCAGTTCTCGCATCAAGCCCCGTTGCAGTCGCTCCGCTGCCGAAATCGCCGCCTGCGTCGCGGTGATGTGCTTGTCCACCAATTGCAGCGATGCCGCGATGCCTTTCTGTTCCGCGATGTCATCCGAGAGATGCAACTCCAGGCTCGTGAAATCAGAACGATTGAGGGTGTATCGAGTGATGCCCGTTGCTCGTGCGCTGAAATGATTTCGTGCAGATGCCTGATTGAAAGCGTAGGCGAGAAAATCCGTATCGAAGCTTGCAGGATCGTGCAGCCGGAAACGAACGACGTGGTAACTATAGACCGCCCCCGGCAAGTCTTCGGTCACGACGCTGGCGCGGCCAATGTCATCGGGGGTTTCCGATGACGGAGTGAACAGCACATCGCCACGTTTCAAGTCGCACCGCGCTATTTCCCTCTCTTTCGCCGTCACTTCCTGAAACTCAATGCGACTGGTGATTCGCTCGCAGCGATACACGTCCATGTAGTTCACGAGCCGGACCGGAATCTCACCGGGCTGTGAGAGTTTGTCGGCACCGTTGCTACGGAACGTGCCGAGGACTTTCAGCTTCTTAAAAACCCACTCACGCATTTTGTCCGCTGAGTTGAGTGCAGAGTTCCGTGAGTCGGGCGCTCACTGCTTGCTCGGTTTCAAGTGCCACACGTAAAGCGTCCGCCGCCTCGCCGATGCGGATCTCCTCCTCCGGCTCAAACGTGTCCACATACCGCGGGATATTGAGGTTGAAATCATTCTCCGCGATTTCCTCGACATCGACGATGGCGAAGTAGCGTTTGCGTTGTTCGGGGTCGGCGAACATGGCGAGCAGTTCGGTTTCGACGGCATCCACGGCCTCGCGTTCCTTCTGGGCGCGCTCGGCGGCTTCGCGGACTTGCGTTTCCATTTTTGCGAGGATGTCGTCGAGGCGGGCGAGGCGTTTTTCGAGTTTGTCGCGCTCGGCTTTTTTCAGTTCGGCACTCTTTTCCCCGGCGAGCTTTTCCTTCACGTCGGCGCGCTCGGCGACCTCCTCGCGGACGCGGAGGCGGATCTCCGCCTGCTCGAAATCGAGCCGGTCCTGAATCTCGCCGTAGAGCCGTTCCTTGTGTCCCGGCAGGATGCGACGCGCCTCGTCGATGTCCCCCCATGCGAGGAGCTGGATGAGGATGCGGAGCACGTCGTGCGGGAGGATGATATTCTGGTCCGGCGTCTCGCGATACCATCCGGCGCGGGCGGCATAGACCATGAGGACTTTGTTCGCCCGGTCGGCGGGCTTGTCGCGGTTGAAGAAGAGGATGCTGCCGGGAATGGTGGTGCCGTAGAAAAGATTGTCCGGCAGGACGACGACCGCTTCGAGCAGGCACCCGCCTGCCGGATGTCGTGGACCTTCTGGTCACCAAGCAGGACACCGGGCGGGCCAAGGACACGTATGATATCCAGTTTCTCGAAGGCAAGGCGGAGGAGATGTATCTGGAGCGTCTTCCTCGGGCCCGGCCGGACGAGGCATTGGAAATGCTAGCCCGGTTCTTGAACCCGAAAGTCGCCGAGGCCGCCGCAAGACATGCCGACCCGCAGGTCCGCGAGGCTGGCCTGAAGTTTCTTCGAGAGTTGGCGGCCGAAGGCGACCCGTTTGCAAGGGATCTTCTTGCAGGGTTTGAATGATCGCGAGAAACGATCATTTCTCCCGGAAACGGCGATTGAAGAATTTTTTGACAGGATTTCAGGATTAACAGGAAAGAGTTACGGAGATTTGCCGCCTGCATCAAAGAATCCAGTTTCGGATGGGCATAAATCCATTCCTGTGAACACCCGCGCGATAGCGCTTCGATCTCAAGGTGAAAGTCGAGGTGTAGCCGGGGAGGCAATCCTGTAAATCTTGTAAATCCTGTCTAAAATCTGTTTTCGGGATTAGTAGAGTAGGGAGACCCAGACGGGATGAGAGGCGCGAAGGCCAATGACCGCCGGGGGGTCTCCCCCTCATCAAACCGGACGTGCGAATTTCCCGCATCCGGCTTTCGGAGTGCTGTTTATCGGATTCCTTTCGTTCATCCGTTAAAGCGTCTATTGCAGATTTCGAACTCCCGATGC